>Ga0315281_10005759_pt1 | contig 17696 bp, 12 predicted proteins | sample YL17G07_0_MG_FD_204540 | JGI IMG/M metagenome (GOLD analysis project Ga0315281, IMG submission 204540) | Sediment microbial communities from Yellowstone Lake, YNP, Wyoming, USA - YL17G07_0 | ecosystem: Environmental > Aquatic > Freshwater > Lake > Sediment | place: USA: Wyoming | collected...
TGTAGGGGCTTGATTCCCGTCTGAAGCCGGGCAAGTATCAAGCTTGCCACGTGGAACACGTGGCCCGCTGACGGGTCGGATAAATCCGACCCCTACAAAAAAGGGGCGGGAGGCAATTTTTTCACACCTTCTGACCCATTGCGAGGGGAACTTGGTTTCTGGACATTCCCCACTTTTTGCCCCTGTTTTTCTATAACATATTGGTTGAGATATGATTATAAAATACCGCAACTGAATCATTGTTTTTCTACCACGAAGGACACGAAGGACGAGAAGTTGAGGGAAAGGATAGGGCGGGGGCCATTTTCTTCGTGCCCTTCGTGGTGAAAGATTATTCTATGAAAAATTGGGGAAAGTCCAGGAACTTGGTTTTGCTTACACAGAGCATATTTATCGTGTATACTTAGCAGTGGAAGCGTGAACGGAAAATACGCTATGAAGCGAGTGGGTACATTATTGTACTACGCCTGCCTCCTTTCTTCTGCCGCCTTTGCGGCGGATGGGGAGTATTTTTATTTTCATGGCGATATCCACAGCCACACCGGTTTCTCGGACGGGATTGAGGGTTCCACGCCAGCCCATGCCTACGCCCACGCACGCGATGTGGCGGGCCTTGACTTCTACTGCGTGACCGACCACTTCTTCCCCACGGCGCCAGACGATCCGGCGTCTCTGACTCCTGAAGAGTATACGCAGCTGAAGGAGATGGCGGACGCCGCCAACCAGGATGACTCTTTTGTAACACTCTACGGTTACGAATGGACCAAAGATAGCACACATGGGAATGTGTATATGGCGCCTGATTTTATCTCGGCGACGACTCCGGGAACCTTCTATCCCGAGTTGCTTGTCCAGAGGCTCGCCGACCTGCGCGTCTTTGGACATTTCAATCATCCTGCTGTTGATGATGAGTCTGACTGGGATGATTGGGTATTCTCTCCCCAGGGGGCCTGGTGCATGAGGCTTGTCGAGGTGAGGGGCGATTTTCCTCCGGCGCTTTCGAGGGGAGAGCTCGCAGGAGAAATAGCCGAGTACGTGGAAGCCCTCGAGCACGGCTGGCTTATAGGCGTGGACGGGTCCAAGGACACTCACGACGATACCTGGGGCGAGTTCGGGGGGGAGGACTGGCAGAAGTTCAATACGGTTGCTCTCGCAGCGAGTCTGACGCGAGAGAATATTCTCAATTCCCTCCAGATGCGCAGAACGTATGTCTCGCAGGACACTGACTTTCTATCAAACCCCCTCACTGTCGAATTACGCGCTTCCAAAGACGACGGAGCAACCTATCCCTATATCATGGGGGAGGCGCTCAATGCGGCAGGAGTCTCCCACGTCGCGCTCCAGTTCAACGCCGGTGAGGGCGGGACGGATTATCTGAGTGAAATGCGGATTTACAAGAACGGAAGCTGCCTGAGGCAGCAGACCGATATCCACGACACCGCCTACACGCTTGGGTATAGTGACGGAGCGCCTTCCCATGGCGACTTTTACTTCGGCGTCGTCATCGAGGAGGATGGAGAGGTCGCTCTGACCAGCCCTGTTTTCATCCGGAACGGCGACACCGACTCGGACGGCCTCGCGGACGAGGAGGAGATCAACAGCATAGGGACCAACCCGGATTATTACGACACCGACGGAGACGGCTTCAGTGATGGCGATGAAATAAGCTCGGGTACCAATCCCTTGGATCCCAATGAATATCCCGGCCCGGTTACACCTACGCCTACATCCACAGAGACTGCAACTCCTCCCATCACGGTTACGCCTTCGCCTACCGCCACACCTATACCCACAGCGACTGCAACTCCTCCCATCACGCCGACCGAGACTCCGGAGCCCTGTATTGATTTGCGGGTGAGTGCGCCGGCTGTGAGCAACGGTGACCGGTTTATTGTGGATGTGGTGTGCAACAGCGGGATTGATCAGATGTTCGACGCCTACTGCGTCATCATCTTCCCCGACGGCTCGCTCTTCTCGCTTACAGGATTCAATAAGGTAGTCAAGGGATTGACGCCGGTACTCAGGTCCATCCCTGCGTTTCACTCTGGTTTTACCACGAGGGTCGCCGATCTGACCCTCATGGGCGTCGCCCCCGGTGAGTACACGCTGATCTGCGGCGCAGTGCCGGTCCATCCAACCCCGCTCATGGATGCCGTCCTTTGCTATTCTATGAAAATAGTAGTTGTCAGATAAGGCCGGCGCAACTGGCCCGAAATGGCGGATAACAGGTCATAACAATCACCTTATGGGTGAAATGTAATTAGAAGTATCTATTCCTGTAGGGGCTTGATTCCCGTCCAAAGCCGGGCAAGTATCAAGCTTGCCACGCAAAATGCGTGGCCCGTAACGCGGGTCGGATGAATCCGACCCCTACCTTATCCGCCATTTCGGGACTGGCGAAACATTTGACACGTCTGCGGCCTGCTGTTAGAATTGCCCTTTCATAAAGGTGAATGGCATGGCGGAATCAAGAGGAATATACGTGGTGTGCGGGATGGGGCGGGACGTCACCGGCCTCGTCTCACTGGTCACCTCGATCATCTCCGACACCAACGGGAATATCATTGACATGGAGGAGGACGTGTTCCACGGCCTCTTCTCGATCTTTCTCACCGTGGACCTCACCGGCGCGAAAATAAGCGGATCGCAGTTCATTGCCACAATGCAGGCGGTGGCCCACCAGGCCGGCCTCCAGATCATCGCCGAGAAACAGCAGTTCATGCCGCGCCTGAAGGCAAAGCGGATGATACGGCTGTTGCTCATCGGCGCGGACCACCCCGGAATTGTCTCGGGCGCCACCTTCGTGCTCGCCAACAACGGCGTCAATGTTGAGGGCGCGCGTATGATATCGCGCGGCGAGCTCTTCGCCATGGAGATGGATCTTGACTGGAGCGCCTCTGCAGGATCCAGGGCGTCTATAGAGAGGAGCGTCGCGGCGGAGATGAGAAAGATCGGCATGCGGTGCTTTTTCCAGGCGGAGGATATCTATCGCAAGCGTCAGCGCCTGATCGTCTTCACCGTGAGCCGGAACCTGGTAGAGGAAGGGCTCCGTGAGGAACTCCTCGCCGGCACGGAGAAACCCGCCCATGATCAGAGGAAGGCAGCGGCCGCGCTCGGAGGCCTCAAGCTGGAAACCGTGGGGAGAATCACCTCAGGCCTGCGGTTGAACTCAGACGGGGAGGACCTCCTCCACATGCTCAAACAGATGGGCTTTGTGGTCGCGTTCATCACCGACGGTTTCGATCTTTTTCTCAATCCGCTCCTCGAGTATCCGTGCGTGGACCGCATCCATGCCAACCGGCTCCTCACGGAGAAGGCCAGGCTCACGGGGGATCTGGAGCGCCTCCCCGGCGATGAAACAAGGAGGAAGGCAATCGCCTCGGAGATGGCGCGCGATCTGAGTGTAGGGGAGGCGGATATGATCATTATCGGCGACCACGCGCCGGCTGAGGTGAAGCTGCGTGACTGCGGGATTCGGGTGGTGCTCCCCAAGGACAATATAAAATCCCTTATCTCTAAAAAGGTGATCAGTTCGGCCCAGGTTCCCGCGATCCTGAGCGCCTTCGGTCCCCTGTGACGGCTGAAGGATGATTGTGGCAGCGGGGGAATTCTAATAGAGCGAGCTGATGTGAAAAAAATCAGACCCCTCCTGAGCAGTTTTCGAGCGAAAGTCACGTCGATCCTGATTCTGACACTGCTTTTTGTCACGGCACTCAGCAATTATCTCGTATACACATTCGCTCTCGATGCTCAATTTAATCACCTGCGAGGGATACTCAAGGTTATCGCCCAGACCGCGGCCTTCTCGATTGACGGCGATGTCATCCAGGAAGTGCCTTTGAACAGGGAAGGGGCGCGGAGTCCTCAGTATAAGGTCATCGCTGAAAAGCTGGTGAAGATCAAAGAGGCAAATCCGCCCCTCCGGTGGATTTATATAATGACCAGGACAGGCCGTGAGGGCATCTGGCAGTTCGTCGTTGACCCTGAACCGGTGAGCAAAAAGACGAGGATCAAAGGGGTCACCTCCTATCCGGGAGACACCTATGACGCCTCCCGTTTCCCCGAGATGCTCAAGGCCTTCGATGGGCCGTCCGCCGACAGGGAGCTCGCGATCGATGAGTGGGGAGTTACCCTCTCCGGTTACGCTCCCATCCGCGATAAGAGCGGCAAGGCCGTGGCGATACTCGCGGTGGATCTCATGGCGGAGGACGTGTATAAAATTCAGAGGGATGTCCATCGCAGGGGAATGCTGGTGTTCCTCCTCGGGGTCATTTTTTCCATAGCGTTGGGGGTTGTTGCGTCGAATAGAATCACCACGCCCGTACAGCAGCTGGTGGAGGGTACGCGGCGTATCGCCGATGGCGAGCTGCACCATCGGGTGGAGGTGAAGGGCTCTGACGAGATAAGCGAACTTGCGCATTCATTCAACGAGATGGCAGCGCGGCTCCTGGAATCGCGGAAGGAGCTCCATGATTACTTCTATCGTGTGATGCAATCCCTGATTCGAATCCTCGAGGCGAGGGACCTGTACACGCGGGGGCATTCCGAGCGGGTCGCCGAGTATTCAAAGAGAATCGCCCTCGCCATGGGATTTTCCAAAGACAGGGCTGAGCTCATAGAACGGTCCGCCCAGCTCCACGATATCGGGAAGCTGGTCATTCAGAAGGATATACTCAACAAGGAGGGCCGGCTCACCGACGAGGAGTGGAAGATAATCCATGACCATCCCGTGATCAGCGAGGATATATTGAAGCCGGTTGCCTTCGATAAAGAGATGCTGGACATCGTGCGATCTCACCACGAGCGGTATGACGGCATCGGCTATCCGATGAAGATAGACGGAAAGAGTATCAACATCTTCGCCCAGATTATCGCAGTTGCCGACAGCTACGACGCGATGACGAGCGCGCGGGCGTATCGTCCTGCCCTGAGTAGAGAAGACGCGATTGACGAGCTGAAGAAATATTCCGGAACCCAGTTCAATCCACGGGTGGTGGAGGCGTTCGTTGCGGTCCTCGCAAAAGAGCGCCACGCCTAGTTCCCGTGCCCGGCGGGTATTCACAAAGGCCGGGGCACCACGCTGAATTATTTCCAATCAAACCCCTACGCTTAAAGAATGCAACGGTTTGATTATATTCGGGGGGCGTTCGTGTGGGGAATGAAGAGGGAGGCGATGAACTCGTCCATGTAGCGCGGGTGGGTGCTCAGGTCGAGGTAGGTGATCCGATCGGCGAGCGCGCTGATCTCAGCCCTTTTTTCTTCTGACAGCAGGATCAGGTTCGCGCCCCAGAGGGAGCCGTTCCCGACATACTCGAACCGATCGAGCGGGAGGCGGGGGAGTATGCCGATGGCGACGGCATTCGACGCGTTGATCGCTTCTCCGAGCCGGCCGGCAATCACGACGCGCTCGATTGAAGAGGAATCGATCTCAACGCACCTGAGCATCGTGAGGATAGCCGCCTGGATGGCCGCCTTGGTGCGAAGGAGTTTTTTGAGATCAACGCTGTTCAGGTAGATTTCTTTTGCTGCGCCGCCCTCGCGAGCCCTCCTCACGATATAGGCGGGATGCCCCTGGCGTTCCTCGAGGCGCGGGCAGCCGCGCTCCTTGTTCAGCGTGCCGTTCCTATCGAGGATGCCGTGCCGGAAGAGCTCGGCGATCAGATCAATCATCCCCGAGCCGCAGAGCCCGCAAGGGGGAGCGCCGGTGATGGTCCTGAGCGTCGGGAGCCCATCCGGCCTCTCGATTTCGACAGCCTCCACGGCGCCGGGGGCGGCCATCATGCCGCTGCTGATCCCTAGACCCTCGAATGCCGGCCCGGTGGAGCAGGCGCAGCCCATCATCCAGTCCCTGTTGCCGAGCACGATCTCTCCGTTTGTTCCGGCGTCAATAAAGAGCGTCAGTTTCTCAGAGCGGTGCATGCGGCACGCGAGCACGCCCGCGAGCACGTCGCCGCCGACGTAACTCCCGATACCCGGCGCGAACATGACAGGGGCGCGCGGGTTGAGCCTGAGCCGCGCCTCGCCCGCAGGAATCACGGGATAGCGAGTGAGCACGCGGCTGGTTGATTCAAGCCTGATGGGTGAGGGATCCATGCCGAGAAACAGGTGGATCATGGTCGTGTTGCCCGCCACGGCCGCACGGATCAGATCATCTGAACGCGCCCCGGAATGTTCCGTGAGCCGCGCGGTGACTTCGTTGATCGTTTCGAGGGCGAGGCCGCGCAACCGATCGAGTCCGCCCGGGCGCTCGGCGTAGACGATGCGGCTGATGATGTCGGCGCCGCAGGAGAGTTGCCGGTTATAGGCGGCGGCGCGAGCGCGACAGCTGCTTGTTTCGAGCTCGACGAGTTCAGCGACCACAGTGGTCGTACCGAGATCGAGCGCAAGTCCGAGTGGCCGGCGGTTAGACGTGCGCTCTTCGAGCGGTGGAGAGATGGTGATACCGCTGAGGGCACGCACCCTCTTCCGGTCATCTTCGGTGAGCAATACCGCGGCGAAGTCGAGGTCCGCAGGAGGGAGGAGCGATTCCTCCGGCACGAACACCACGCAATCGCTCGTCACGCATGCGCGGCAGGCGAGCCGGTAACCACGCCGTTCCCGCGCGGGAGTGATCGAGATGTGAGGAGTGGGAGCGCAGTCACCCGCCTCGATTTTTACGAGGCACTGGCCGCATGTCCCCTGACCACCGCACTCAGCTTTCACCGGGATGCCGAGGAGGAGGGCAGCATCATAGAGTGTCCCGCCCTCTTTAATGTCAACTTCTTTTCCGGAAGGGATAAACTTGACCCTGTGCAATTTCATAAAAAAGGGGACAGGCTACTTTATCAGCCGTAACTCGTTTGTTACTAATAAGCTATGAGCAGAACTGTCGATATAGTAGAACGATACGACTTAACTGCAAATTATCTGCAAGCACCGTATGGAACACTTTCCATGGGAAAGCGATAGGTGACATAAAGTAGCCTGTCCCCTTTTACCACACATCCTTCATGTAAGCGGGGATATCCGCTGATTCCTGCGGCCCCACCATGACATTCCAGCCCGGGAGCTTGTCCTCGAGCTCACCGCTGATCATCGCGACGTATCCCGGGATGATGATGCGCTTATGGGGTAGGGACTTATCGAGCCCATGTGTTGCCACCGCTCGTGCGATCACCTCCGCGTTGAATTTCCCGGCGGCCCAGGCGGTGAGGACTGACTGCCCCTCCGCGTCGATGACGAGGAGGCGTGACGGGATCTCTGAGGCCTCGATCTCGGTCGAAACCATGAAGTAGGTGAGGGAGAAGTTTGTGGTGACCAGGAGCGGCGAATCCTCGGCGGCTTCCCCGATCCTGTAGATACCCGGATCAACCTGGAGCGGTTTCTGCGGATCGGTATAGATGTTCTGCCGCAGGGTGAGGAGCGGCAGGTACTCCCACAGGGCCGGTTCCTCAATGACGATCACCGACGCAAATTTGCATATGCCTCCCGCTGCGGCCACGGCACCCTCGTAACCGCTCCCTCGCGCCGACATGATGAGCGGAAATCCTGTCCCGGGGAACGACCGGGAGAGCGCCCGCCGGCGCACAGTGGTGAAATCCCTGAGCCTGGCCGCGGCGCCGTCGCCGATTGGCGCGAGCAGTATGTCCTCAGCGCCGGACTGTTCAATCCTGCAGGCAAGCGCGGCGAGCTCGTCAACCCCCCCGCGCGATTCTACGACGAGGGGGACGGAGAATTTTTTCGCGAGCCCGGCTACCGGATGCGCATTTGGGCTGTCCGCGCCCCACAGCAGGGGGCGTGAGGCGCCGGCGACTTCCAGCCCCGCGCTGAGGCATGGGGCTTTTTTGGAAATGAGCACGAGCGGCAAGGAGCAGTTCTCCCGAACCGCCCTGATGGTCTCCGCAAACCGCTCCGGTGCTCCGCTCGTTTCTTTTACCGCGATGAGGTCGAGCGCCAGTCGCTCCCCCGCGCGCTCCACCGAAAACGAGCATGCGTGTTTGAGCCGCGCGCGCATTTCCCCCCGCTCCATGGAATCGTCAACCTGCGCGGCGAGCGCGGTCTTATGGAAGAAGGCCTTCTCATGCCGGAACATCACGAGCTCCTCCCCGACGCTCACCGCGCGCTCGCCGGTGCCTATGATCACGAGCCGGATGGGAGGGGCAGCCGCGGCGCCGAGCTTTTCACGCGCCTCGTCAGAGACATAGGGGCAGGCATCCAGCCTGGCCTGTTTCGCCGCGAGCTTCATGGCGAATGCGAGGCATGTCTGGAAGCCGCACTCCTTGCAGTTCTTGTTCGGTAGCAGCTTGAAGATCTGTAACCCGGTCAACTTCATACTATATTCTCACCACGGAGGCACGGAGAGCACGGAGCAATTGTTCCATTAATCAACCGCGGACTGCGCGGATTCCCGCGGACAGATTTTTACCATAGATGAACACAGATACACTCAGATTAATCTCTTTCGAGAAACCAGAAACGAGAAACTGTTGCTGCTGCTTTAAAAACCTCCGTGGCCTTCGCGCCTCCACGGTTCAAGTCTTGACCATCAATTCATCGATTGCTATTTCGACGGCGGCGATTGCATCCGGGTGGCGCATGACGAGGATATCCGCCCCCGCGTAGAGCAGTGACACCGCGGTGGCGATTTCCCACAGGATGCCGCGCTTTTTCTTGTCCCCCCAGAGCGGCTCTTTCTCTTCCGGAACCTTCACCTCCTTCACCTTCCATACCTCCTGTCCGACGAAGCAGATGAACGGCATCTGCATCATCGCGTCGCCGTCGAGCGCCTGGATGCGGATGCGCTCCATCACCGAGTAGGTATATTCCATGCCGTACCCAAGCCCGCCGGTGAGCGGGTCGATGACGATCTGGTCCAGCGGGAAGCGGAGGTCGGAGATGAGGATATTGAGCTGCTTGCAGAGATTCACATCAATAGGCGTTTCAGCGACCACGGCGTGCCCGTACGCGATCGCGCTCGCCACAGGGGTCTTGTAGTGTTCCTCAACCGCGGAGGAGAGGAGACAGCGCTCACCCTGCGCGGCTTCGGCGCAGGCGCTGAGGACCTGGTCCTGTTTTTCTCCCGGCCCCGCACCCTTGATGATCAGGGGAACGTTCACCTCTCTGAGAAGACGCGTCACCAGGGCAGCCGCTTCGGAGGCGCTGCGGTTCTCCCTGTCGGGGTGAGTGCCACGAAGATTGAGGCAGATGAGCTGCGCGCCTTTTCCATCCACGGCGAACTTGGCCCACGCAAGCGGGTCATCGAGTACATCGAGGTATGGCCCGGTGGCCGTATCACACCAGTCACCGGGCCTTACGTCAGTCACCTCCCAGGCGACAATCGGCCTGTTCGGACACATTCCCTCGAAATGGTGGAAGGGGAGGCAATCCTGTCCGCCGACCTCCAGCGAAAAAGCGCGCGTCCCACCCTCCGAGGGCATATTGCCGATGCGTACCCTTCTCACGCTTCCTGATGATTTATGTGCAGGTTCTGTCATAAGAGTTATCCACATCGTAGCCGCCGCCGCCGAGACTAAAGTCTCGGCTACAGCTCTCGGCTATGTGTCTATCAAAAAGGAATAGTTCCGGGTCACGAACCCCGAGCGACGAGCCACCGTTCCATTACAGCAGCCACTCCATCGTCAATGCCGGATGTTTTACCTTCTTGAGAAAATCGAGGAGCTCGGCAATATCGGTGGTGGTGGCCTCGTCGGCGATTTTCGCGAGGAGGTCTCGTTCGCCGATCTCTTCGCAGCGCCTCGCGAGCTCGTCTCCGAGCCTCTCCTTGATCTCCTTCGTCATCCAGACAATTCGCCTCAATCCCCCCTCGGCGGAGATGAACTTCTTGCTTAGGATGTAACGGGTTCCAACGCCGAGGAATCCCGGTGTCTGCTGGCCTCCACCGACCGCTTCGGCGAGCGTGGAGAATGTCATCCCCGAGGGGGTCTGGCCGAGGTATTCCCGGTTGACGATCATGAATCCGTTGGTGTCAGGGAGGATGGCGATTATGCACTCAAAACATCCGCATGATGTCATCGGATCATCCATTATAGAGTAGGCGCTAAAGCTCCTGATCGTCTTGTTTGATTTCTCATGCACGAAGTTATCGACCCCCTTCCACTTGCCTCTCACCGGATCCAGGCACTCTCCTTTTTCCACCGGCTGGTTTGCGCCTGTCAGACTTATCTGGTGAGCCGCCTTCCCATCGAGCCAGTTGTACGCCCCGCACAACCCAAGCCTTTCCGGAGTAATTATGCATATGTGATTGGGAGCGTATGATTGGCAGAGCTGGCATGAGTAGAACGTGTCGACGGATTCGTCAGTCATTGCCCCCATCCGTTTGTCGCGTTCCTGGTACGCGGCCTTCGCCTCCGGATGGAGAGCCTCCACCTTTTCTTTATCGGTGTATATGGCCACCTGAACCTTGTCAACAATGGAGGGGAAGTCATTGAGCATCTTGCTCCTGAGTATCACCCCCAGGTGCCTTATCTTGAACCCGGCCTTGGCGGCATCCTTGCTGATGCGCAACCATACGACGTCCCGCTGCCCTATATGCATCACACCCATGGCCTCCGAAAGAAAACTGTGTATATGTCGCTCCAGGATGGATTCGAAATCCTTCTGCATCTTCCTTCCGGCCACTTCTACGAGAATTGCCAGGGGGAGTATGGCCCCCTCCTCAACATCGTCTATCTCCGGACCCACGACCTCCAGCTTCCCGTCCTCGATCTCATCGAGCTTCTTGCTCCTCAGGTACTCGAACGCAACAGCGTGCTTGCCGCCGAACTCAATGGCCACCTGGGCCTTCCTGACCCTTTCTCCTTCGAACGCCGGGCCGTACATGACAGGGATGGGGATCTTGGTAACCTTTATTTTGAGTCCCCTCACATCAATCGCCTTCTGCGCGAGGCCCTCGTGAGGAATATTGGAAACAACGTGCTCATAGGTGCAGATCCCGCTCGGAAGAATCTGCGGCATCTCGGTGTCAGCGACAACCGGAAATCCGAAATTGAGGGCTCCGGCAGCGGTCGCGAATTTCTCGTCATCCACCTCTCCGAGCGCCAGCACAAATGCATTGACCCTCTCCTTGTTATAGAGGAGGATTCGGCGGGCCTCCTCCATGCCTCTTGGGATAATCCCTCCGAATGTCATGGCGGACCTCGCCGCAAAGCCGAGCGCATAGACGGCCGCCGATATATCCTTGCCGTACGGGACCAGAAAGGTATCCCAGCCCATCTCGATTCCCGCGGTCGAGAGCTGCTCGGCCATACTCGTCCCCCCTGTGTTCCCTGCCATAAAAACAAGGATATTGCGTTCCTGAAGGTCGCGGGCGAGCCTGACAGCCTTGTCCACGGTGGGCAGCGCCCCGACACAGGCGGCGAAACCGGGCATACGGCCATCGACGAGCTTTATACCCTGCGTCCTTAAAATCGCGTCCGGCGTCGCCCCCATCCATATTCCCTCAGCGGGCGGCGGGCCAATGAGGTATTTAAGGGTTTCTATGATCTCCTCGGCGAATAGCGCTGCAACCCCCGCGTCGAGAGCGTCGCCGAGATAAGGAAGCCAGAGCCTCTCCGCCGGAATCCGGGGGAGAAGGGCCCTCGCGCGGGCCAGGGCCTCTTTCATATCGCCCAGGCATTGAACCTTCAGACCCAGCATGGCGTAAATCACGGGAAGATAGTATGCCGTGTCCGGCAGGGAAACTTTTGTAGATTCCGCGTTGGCCGCGAGCGCCTTTTTCAACAGCTCCTCTGCCTTACGCACGAGGGCGTGGGCTCCCCTTATTGCTGCTGTCGCAATCGTTCTGGACATGAGCTGGATCAATCTCCTTTACCCCGTCAGAAAACCCCGCCTCTTGGGGCAGTTTGGATGAACATATATAGTTATTCCTTATAGAAAGGGCGGCTGGGCCTGAGGCCCCGCCCTTTCTGACCGGGTTTACTTTTCAGCCAGGGTCATGAGGGTTTCATCATATGACTCCCCGCTAAACCGATCCCGATTCCACATAATGGCCTCTATCACCCTTGAGAAACCTGTTCTACCCGCGATCAACTCATCCTTTACTCGACCCAGCCCGGCCCTTTTCCGTATAAGGCTCGTGAGGACGCCCGCGTTGTCGATCTCTCCTATCATGATCAGGCCGATCAGGATATCCTTATTAAAAACCAGTTTCCTATAAATATTCTTCCCTTCATCCCTGAAACAGAAAACCTCATGGCGCGCGTCCGGCGGCTTCACCGATCCGACGGATATCATCGGCAGGCCGAAGAATTCCACTGCGTTCATCCTTAGAGAAGATTCGTATTCCTTCGGGACACCGGCCATATTCGAGCCGGCTATCCGACCCTGTTCGGACGCGCAGGGCCAGAGCGCATTGACCGTGCGCCTGCCGGTGGCGGCATCCACGGTCTCGGCGACGTCCCCGGCCGCGTACATGCCGTCGACATCGGTCATCATATTCGCGTTGACCATGATCCCATCCCCGCAGCCTATACCGGCTTCCCTGGCAATCTCAATGTTGGGACTGACCCCCTTGGCAATTACCAGCAGCTGGCATTCAATCTCCCGCCCGCTCTCAAGCCTCACCCGCTCGACGCGCCTGCCTCCCTCAATCGAGCTGATTTCCGAGCCGGTAACAACCTCCGCCCCGTTGTTGGAGAATATGCCGGCATATATCCCCCCCGCGGTTTCGTCTGCCACCTGAGAGAGAAGGTGGGCGGATTTGATGATAATAGTCACCTTCACACCTGCCGACATAAGACCGGAGGCCACCTGAAGGCCGATGCACCCGCCGCCGAGCACCGCTGCTGTTTTTGCCGAGGGCAGGAAGCCGCATATTTTAGCACAATCCGAAGTTGTCCTGAAGCCGATGACGCCGTCCTTATCCAGGCCTGGTATATCAGGTTTCCTCGGCCTGCCCCCTGTGGCGATAAGGAGTCTCTCAAAGCCGATCTCCTGCCCGTCATCGAGATAGACCGCCCTCGGGGCACTGGAGATCCTCACAGCTTTTCTCCCCAACAGCGGAACGATTTTTAGCTTCTCGAAAAAATATTCCTCCCTGTAAGATATGTCAATTCCGCCGGACACGGTCAGCCGGTATGGTATGAGGCATCGTGAATAGAGCGGTTTCCCCTCATCGGAAATGATGGCGATCTGATCCGCCCTGGAAATGGACCGTATCGTTTCAGCAGCGGCGATCCCCGCCGGCCCGCAGCCTATTATTACCTGTTTCATCCTGGCGTACTCTTTCCCTTGGCAAATTCCTTGAACTCCTCAAGCTCGCCATAGAATATCGCTCCGGTAGGGCAGCCGTCCACACAGGCCCTCTTTTCTGAATCCACGCAGAGATCGCACTTCAGAGCCACCTTCTGTTCCCTGTCTATTGCGATGACGCCGAAAGGACAGACCATGACGCACATCCAGCAACCGACGCACCTCTCGCGGTTGATCTGCGTGGCGCCGGTCTCGCTCTTGTGCATGGCGCCGCTTTTGCAGGCGTCGATGCACGGCGCATCCGGGCAGTGGCGGCACTGAAGGGCCAGTGGCCGCCCCTCGGCGCTTCCCACCCTTACGCGCTGCACCGGTGGCTTCTTCTCACGGATTGCCTCATGGAGCAGTTTGGATTGAGAATGTTCGACCGCGCAGGCGATCTCGCAGCTCCGGCACGCGGCGCAGATGTTTATATTGAAGTAAATCTTCTTCATATTTCAGATCGTCAGCACCTGCTCATCTTCATGTTCATGATGCGCCTCACCGCCGTATATCATCGGATGGAGACGAAGAGAGGCTCTCTTCTTATCCAGATGGCTGATCATTTCTCCGGCGGCCTTCAGCGGATCGCGCTCGAAGCAGAATTTCCCGCCAGTTATCGCCTCCAGTCCCGACGTGAGGAACTCGAAGACGTTTCTGCTCCCCTCGATTTTTGGGGGGGGAGAGAATACAGTAAAGATCCCGGACCCCGCCGCATAGCAGCCGATGGAGATCGCCTTCTCGCTCATGGCTTCCGGGGCGGCCGCTGCGACGGGCAGGTCGCTGATGTCGTCCCCTATGCCCCCCTCTTTGACCATTTCACAGAGGGCCCTGAGAACACGCGAATTGTCCACGCACGAGCCCATATGGATCACAGGGGGTATGCCAACGGCCTCGCAGATCTCGCGCAGCCCTTTCCCGGCGAGCTCGAACGCGGACTCCGGCCTTAAAAATCCCTCCTTCGCGCATGCCGTGGCGGAGCATCCGGTCTGGACGACGAGCACATCATTTGCAATGAGCTCCCTTGTCATGGCGAGATGCCCGTAATCTTGCGTCACCCTTGCGTTGTTGCAGCCGATAACCGCCGCCACACCCCGCAGCCTCCCGGCGATGATGGCATCGTTGAGTGGGCGGAAGGTGGATCTGAATGTCCCGCCGAGGTTGGTAAAAATATTCTCGACAGTGAAGCCGGCCACCAGATCCATGACCTCGTCGGGGATGTTGACCCGCTCTTTCCTCCTATGGGGGAACTTGTCAACGGCCATCCGCACGATCTGATGCGCTATCTGGCTGGCCTTCGCCGCTTCGAACCCGATATGTGTGACACCCGGCATCCTGGCCTTGGGGGAGGTGGTGACCACTTCCGTGTGAAAGCATCTCGCGATATCGGAGAGCCCCGGCATGATGCACTGCACATCCACGACCATGAGATCAACGGCCCCGGTTATGATGGCGAGCTCCTGGCTCAGGAAGTTGCCCGCCACCGGGTAGCCCTGTCTCATCAGGAGTTCGATCGAGGTGCAGCAAAGGCCGCACACGTTTATCCCTCTCGCTCCCTTCTCACGGGCATATTCCAGCAGCTCCCCCTCTCTTGATGCGCGGGCGATCATGTCTGAAAGGGCGGGCTCATGGCCGTGCACAACAATGTTCACCTCCTCTTTTTTGAGGACGCCGAGATTGGCCTTGGATCTAATAGGGGAGGGGGAGCCGAAAAGGATATCGCTCAGCTCTGTGGCTATCATGGATCCCCCCCAGCCGTCCGCGAGCGAGGCCCGTATGCCGGCGAGAATGATGTTGCGGTAGTCCGCGTCGACCCCCTCATTGGTCCGGTGCAGGACTTCCACGATCTCCCTGTCGATGCCCTGTGGCCAGAGGCCCGCCCTGGTCCATTTCTTTTTAAGCGGCTCCGGCGCCCTGTTCATGAACATGAGGGGCGCCTTTGCGAACTGCTCCGAACAGGCGAGCGCAACCAGTTCCGCAACTCGTTGTGGTGAGAGACCCTCCGAGGCGATACCCAGTTCTGTCGCAACCGCGACGAGTTTCCGCCTGTCGGTTATGCGAAAACCCCCGGGGCCTTCCTTCGCAGCGTGTAGCAGCGTGGCGGCGATATCCCGGCCATGATCGGAGTGCGCCGCGGCGCCAGAGGCGATGGCCCGGATGAAATTTCTGGCAACGATGGTATCCGGATCCGCCCCACAGCATCCCTTCTGGTCTGCCGGGCCGAACGGGTCTATGCGGCAGGGGCCCTGAAGGCAGATGGTGCAGCAGATACCCAGGTCACCGAAACCACAGCGGGGCTCCATGGCCTCGCTTCTGTCCCATACCGTTCTTACCGCACTCTCTTTGATGGAATCGAGCACCTTTTGCGCGGCCCTGTCGACTGTCCGTTTCATCTAATCTCTCCTTACACGAGTTTTGATAATTGCTCCCGCGATTTGCTGGATAACGCGCCGCAAAACCGGATCACCGTCAACTGAGCTCATCTTCAATGAAATCCCCCTGAGCGCCGGGCTAAAAGGCAGCTCGCCGAGGAACTCAAGGGTGACGAGCTCCTTCTTTATGATATCTGCCTCCCCCTCCGACCCGGTCTTGTTCGCGATAGCCGCTATTCTCCTTATGCCTATTTCTTCTGCCAGACGGCGGATTCTCCTTGCCGACTCAACGCTGAGCAGGGACGGTTCGGTTACGACTATCAGAAGATCAACGCCTTGCGCAGTGCCCCTGCCAAGATGCTCGATCCCGGCCTCCATGTCGATGATTACGATTTCCTCCCCCTTTAGCAGGATATGGCCCAGGAGTTCTTTCACGAAAATATTTTCGGGGCAGGCGCATCCACCCCCGCCCTTTTTAATCCCGCCCATGACGATGAGCTTGATGCCGCCATGGGTAGCGCTGTGGGTATCGGGTATATCATCCACCCTGGGATTGAGCCTTACTAATCCGCCTCCTCCGCCAGCCCTCTCTTTTATAAGCTCGCGATACTCCACAATGGGCCTGATTGCCCCGCCGTCAGGGAAACCGAGGGCGGCGGCAAGATTGGAGTCAGGATCGGCATCCACACCCAGTACCGAATATCCAAGCCGCGAGAACTCCCTGCAGAGCAGGGCGCACACCGTGGTCTTACCTGACCCCCCCTTTCCGGTCACCGCAATTTTCATAACGTATCAACGATGGCTGATCTAATTTCCCTTGTGAGTTGCGCGATCCTGTCCAGGACACTGCCCGCCATCTCGACGGACAGCGTTCCTGTGCCGCAACTCGGCGTTATGAGGCATTGCTTCCATATCTCCTCAATCCTCATGCCGGTCTTCTCACTTAAGATCCTGAGCCGTTCGGATAGTTTCACCCCGAGGCTCTCAGCGGTTTCTCCTTTGATTTTTTCAGATGTGGGTACAATGCCAATGGCAAGGATCCTGCCCTTATCAAGGAATATTTTCAACGCCTCGGGATAGAGCGTCATGCCCTTGAAATAGTCGTACGCGTCGAAGTTAATGATATCGAGCTCAGTGTTCATGAGGAGCGACCAGTCTGTGTTGCCGCAGCAGTGGATCCCCGCCAGGGCGCCGGCCGCATGAATGCTCTGTACCACTTCCCCGATGCATGAGAGGACCTGGTTCGCGGAGAGGCTCACGTACGCGGAGCCGAAGCTCGCGAGGTATGGCTCATCGAGCCAGATCATCACCTGCGGGCATACCTTCTTCAGCTCGCGCACCTGCCAGGCGGCCTTCATGGAGATCGATTTGAGCGCCGCGTCCATGAGCTCATCGTGGTAGAGGACCGCCTTCTTATTCTGATCGGTGACGGTGAGCCCGAAGCTGATCGGGCCGACAATCTGCCCTTTCACGCATGCGAGGTTGTCGTGTGCCTTTCCGGAGAGCGCTTCGATCAAGCGATAGAACCCGGGGGCGTACTCCTCGCTGATCGCGAAGCGGTTGAGGTCGCCCTCGATCACCGTCGCGTAGAATGCCTCCATCTCGGCCATGACGTCGCGCCCCGTGTCGAAGTAGATCCTTTCCCTGTCACGATCTACCGTGAGGCAGGGGAGCCCCTCGCTGTACTGGACGTACATGTTTTCCAGAAATGAGCGGTTCGGAAGCTGAGGCCAGGCGGGGATCTCGGGGAACGCCCGCAGCACCGCCCGGACAGCCTCCGCGGCATCCCGGTGCGGGAGGCTCCCCACTGACGTCGCCCTGCCTGAAGGAATGAAGGTCATAATTTTCTGCTTGTGTACCGATACTCCAGGGGCTCGAGTCGCCACACCCTCGATTCAGCACCGTCTCTGCAAAGAAGAACAATAATTATCCTCCTAAATCCCCCCTCCCGCAATAGATTTCCCCCTGGAGTTTCCCCAGTTTTTCATAGAATAATATTTCACCACGAAGGGCACGAAGAAAACGGCACCTACCCTATCCTTTCCCTCAACTTCTCGTCCTTCGTGTCCTTCGTGGTAGAAAAACAATGATTCAGTTGCG
>Ga0315281_10005761_pt1 | contig 17695 bp, 17 predicted proteins | sample YL17G07_0_MG_FD_204540 | JGI IMG/M metagenome (GOLD analysis project Ga0315281, IMG submission 204540) | Sediment microbial communities from Yellowstone Lake, YNP, Wyoming, USA - YL17G07_0 | ecosystem: Environmental > Aquatic > Freshwater > Lake > Sediment | place: USA: Wyoming | collected...
GGTCAAAAACCAGGCGGATATCAAGTGCGATTGAAAATTTTACGGGAATACTTTCCGGGCTTACCGGAAATTGTGATTTTTAGAGGTGCCCTTTATGGAGTTTTCATAATCAGACCATGCTGTGCAAAATATTTTGTATTTGCATCGTGACACCCAAGGTTCAAATAGCACTTTGGCTTTTTTGTGCTTGGCCATTGCCCTATCATCTAGAATCCTGAAAACGTCTTCTTGTCCTGATCTAAGCTTTATTATTTCCTCTACAAAATTCGCCCTAAATTTGGCGGACTCCACATAAAGCTGCTGCTTCTCGGCCGCGAGACGCGCGGCAAATACAGTCGCTAGCGCACCAATAAGGCCGCCAACTACGGCACCAATTAGAGTGAAGGCGGCACCAAGAATTGCTGCGTCATCTACTGATAGCTGAATCATGAGTTCCTAAGCTTACCAAACTTGAGCGAAGCGCATTGCACCAGATGTTTTGCGAGTTGTACGACAAGTCACCCATCCCTGCGAACCTCCTATCTAGACACATCAGAAGCGAGCCTTGCCAGGAAGGCAGGTACCCAAAAAACCCCTGTAGTATTTTGTAGGATTCCCCAGCCACATAGGGCTAAGCACATAGGAGGATTGAGTACGGCCCGTTGATCGATTGATCTCAATTATTTCTTGGTTAATCGTTCCTTCATATGTGGCCATAGATTCAAAATTTATGGCCATAGGTTCAAACACAAATTCCAATATGTAGTGAAACTTCGTTGACTGGAGAAACTTGCCTTTTATTCCTGGCATGTCGCTAGCAGATGCTGCTCCTGCTCCAGGATTGATAGTTATAGTTCGTAGGCTGGGCATATTACTCAGAAAATATTGTGGCGTGAAACCAGAATTTAATTTGACCATTTCATTCTTCGTCCCTTCGCAATGAAGAGTGATGACTTTTTCACCAGCGGCAGAAGTCTGCATTGCAAACCCTGCAAATATAGAGAATATTATTTTGATGTAGCGAAACCTGCAGGATTTACGATTTTTCATGACTATTCCTGATCGAAAGCATTGCAGGCTTACCCTTAGCAAGCAAGGGCGGGTCAAAGCGCAGCGTGCCCACCGATTTAATGACCACCAAATGTGGGCAGACAAAACTTGCTAACCCTTGCAACCATGAACCTTGCACCCTGAACCATTCCCCCTACCCTTTAATCTCCACCGCCCTAACCGTCGCCGCCAATTTATCCACCACGCCATTGACGTACTTGTGCCCATCCGTGCCGCCATACGACTTGGCCAATTCCACCGCCTCGTTGATCACCACGCGATAAGGAATCTCCGGGTGATGCACGAGTTCGAAAGCGGCCAGCAGCAAGATGGCGTGTTCGATCGGGCTGAGTTCGTTGGCAGGCCGGTCGAGGTGCGTTGCCAGTTGCTGGTCCAGCGCTGGCGCATGGGCGATGACACCGCTCAACAGCGCCCTGAAATGTACGTCGTCAGCTTGTTTGAATGCCGGGTCTTCGGCCAGGTGCTGCTCGATATCGGATACCTCGGCCCCAGTCAGTTTCCACTGATACAAACCCTTCAGCGCAAACTCACGCGATTTACGGCGGCTTTTCTTGGCGGTGCCTTTTTTTTCGGTCATCGCATTTGCTTCAGCAGATTGGCCATCTCGATCGCTACCAGCGCCGCTTCCGCACCCTTGGTGCTCATGCGCTCCAATGCCTGCTCATCGTTGTTGGTGGTGAGTACGGCATTGGATACCGGCACGCCGGTTTCAAGTTGCACCTGGGTGATGCCTCGGGCGGACTCGTTGGAGACCACTTCGAAGTGATAGGTGTCGCCGCGAACCACTGCACCCAGCGCAATCAGCGCGTCGTAGCGGCCACGCTGGGTCATGCGCTTGAGCGTAATGGCGATTTCCAGCGCGCCCGGCACGGTGGCGATGGTGATGTCTTCTGCGGCGACGCCGTGTTTGGTCAGCGCCTCGGTGCAGGCACCCAGCAAGCCTTCCGAGACGTCGATGTTGAAGCGGCTCATGACGATGCCGATGCGCAGGCCGGCACCGTTCAGATCGCGTTCGATTTCTGCAATGTTGTCGTATCTTTTAGCCATTTTGATTTCCTTAATTCAACTTTTCATAGTACATGACAAATTTCTCACATCACGCTATTACCCTCACCCTCGGTCCCTCTCCCAGAGGGCGAGGGATGCAAAGCCCTTCGCCCCTTGGGAGAAGGGTGGGGATGAGGGGAAGTGCGTATCAGGGCTTAAGGAAACACCCTTAATTTTCGTCCGTCGCACCCGATGGCGACAAATAGCCCGTCACCTCAAGATCAAAACCCACCATGCTTGGCATCTTGCGTGGTACAGCCAACAGCCGCATTTTCCCTACCTGCAAATCCTTGAGTATCTGCGCGCCGATACCGTAATTACGCAGTTCCGATTTGGACGCTGCGCTCAGGCCACCTTCCGTTTCCCGCACCCGTTCCAGCAGGTCGGCTGCACTCTCCGGCCGGTGCAGGAACAACAGCACACCGCTCTCGGCTTTGGCGATTTCCGCCATGGCCTGATGCACGCTCCAGGAATGATGTCCGCTGCGCGTATCGAGCAGATCGATCACCGAAAGAGGTTCATGCACCCGCACCAGCGCTTCCCGGTCTGGTGCTATCTCGCCCTTGACCAGCGCCAGATGGGTTTCCTGGGCGATTTTGTCGAGGTAGGCTACCAGTTTGAATTCCCCGTGCACCGTATGCACCGGCCGCTCAGCGGCGCGCTGCACCAGGGATTCGGTCTGGTTGCGATAGTGGATCAGATCGGCAATGGTGCCGATCTTCAGGCTATGCTGCTGGGCAAATACCAGCAGATCCGGCAGCCGCGCCATGGTGCCGTCTTCGTTGAGAATTTCGCAGATCACCGACGCCGGAGTAAGTCCGCCCAACATCGCCAGATCGCAACCGGCCTCGGTATGGCCAGCGCGTACCAGCACGCCGCCGTTCTGCGCCCGCAGCGGAAAGATATGCCCCGGCTGGATGATATCCTGCGGCTTGGCGTCACGCGCCACTGCCGCTTGCACGGTACGCGCCCGATCCGCCGCGGAAATGCCGGTGGTCACGCCCTCTGCCGCTTCGATCGAGAGGGTGAAGTTGGTGCCGTGAGGTGAACGGTTGGAGCTCACCATCAGCGGCAAATCCAGTTGGCGGCAACGCTCTTCGGTCAAGGTCAGGCAAATCAGCCCGCGCCCATAACGCGCCATGAAATTGATATGCTCGGGCGTGGTGAATTCCGCAGCGAGCACCAGATCGCCTTCGTTCTCCCGGTCTTCTTCGTCCACCAGGATCACCATCCGCCCTGCGCGGATGTCGGCAATAATGTCTTGTATCGGGCTTACGCTCATCTTTTGATCCTAATCATTTATCTCTAAAACTTAGCAATCTTTCCACGTAGCGCGCCACCGTGTCCACTTCCAGATTAACGTGGCTGCCTGCCTTCAAGTGTTTCAGGTTGGTCTCGGCCAGCGTATGGGGAATCAGGTTGATCTGAAACTGCGTGTCCAATACATCATTCACCGTCAGGCTTACGCCATTGACTGTGATCGAGCCCTTGGCGGCGATATATTTGGCGAGCGGCACCGGCGCCCGGATTTCCAGCAGGTAACTCTCCCCTACCTGCTCGAAGCGCACCACCTCACCTACCCCATCTACATGTCCGCTTACCAGATGCCCACCCAGCCGGTCGGCAAGCCGCAGCGCCTTTTCCAGATTGACTTCGCCACGCGCTTGCAGGCCCTGCGTGCAACGCAACGTTTCGGCCGAGACATCAATCTGGAAATGTTCTCCGGCAAGCTCGATCACTGTCAGGCAAACCCCGTTGACAGCAATGCTGTCGCCCAGAACCACGTCGCCCAAATCAAGCCCAGCCGCATCGATGGTCAGCCGCGCATCAGCGCCGCGCTGCTCGATTTCCCTGATGTGGCCTATTGCCTGGATGATGCCTGTAAACATGTTCTGTCCATAAATTCACTAAACAACCACCGGCAAAAGCCGGTGGATTTTCATTACGTTCCTCCCCCTTCAAGGGGGAGGGTAGGTGGGGGATGGGGTGGCCTCCATGGAAATCAACCCATCCCCACCCCAGCCCTCCCCTTGAAGGGGAGGGAGTGGTGCATCAATCAAGTCAGATAAAGCTAGCCGAAAATTATGGTCTATCTAAGCAAAGCCCTGATCCGACTATCCTTGCCCACCATGCGCATATCCACAATGCGCACTTCACGCCGCCCGGCCATCTCAGTCAATTCGCGCATGCCGAACAGACCGCGCGCTTTGTCCCCGAGCAGCAGCGGGGCGACATACATCACCAGCTCATCCACCAGATTCGCCTCCAGCAACGCACCGTTCAAGGTGCACCCGGCCTCGACCGTCACTTCGTTGATGCCGCGCTGCGCAAGCGTTTGCATCAAACCCGGCAAATCCACACGACCCGGAGTTCCCGGCAGGCCAATGATTTCCGCCCCTGCATCTTCCAGCCGAGCGATGCGTTCGCGATCCGGACTTGCAGTCGCAATCAAGCATCCGCCGCCATCCAGAATCTTCGCTGTCGGCGGCGTGCGCAACGTGCTATCAACCACCACGCGCAGTGGCTGGCGTGCAGTTTCGACATCGCGCACGTTCAGTTGCGGGTCGTCCGCCAGCACCGTGCCGATGCCGGTGAGCAGCGCACAGGAACGGGCGCGCAGGCGGTGTACGTCACGTCTAGCTTCCGCACCCGTAATCCACTGACTCACGCCATTGTTGAGCGCGGATTTTCCATCCAGGCTGCTCGCAGTTTTCAACCTCAGCCACGGTCGCCCGAGGGTCATGCGCGTGACAAAGCCGATATTCAGTTCCAGCGCTTCCACTTCCAGCAACCCACAAGCTACTTCAATGCCGGCAGCGCGCAATCGTTCAAGCCCTTGCCCTGCCACCAGCGGATTGGGATCCTGCATCGCTGCGACCACCCGCGCCACACCCGCCTCGATTAAAGCATCGGCACAAGGCGGGGTGCGCCCGGTATGACTGCATGGTTCCAGCGTCACATAGAGCGTGGCGCCCTTGGCCCCCGCTCCGGCTGCCCGCAAAGCATTGATCTCGGCATGAGGCAATCCGGCCCGCTCATGCCAACCTTCACCCACCACCTGCCCATCGCGCACCATGACGCAGCCGACACGTGGGTTGGGGCTGGTGCTGTACATCCCGTTCCGCGCGAGGCGGAGGGCTTGAGCCATGTATTCATGATCGGCGGCTGAGAACATTGCACCTCAAAATAATGGACAGGATTAACAGGATTTTTCAGGATTTACAGGAAAGAACGATTATGAAATAAAAAATCTTCAGTTAGATCCACATACTTTTCCATGCCTGCGTGATGAAAAATCTGACCCTGGTTTAATCCTGTAAATCCTGAAAAATCCTGTTAATCCTGTCCATTCGCTTCTAAACACCCCAACTCACTTCTTCTCCATATCCTTGATCGCATCGCGGAAATCCGCCACGTCCTGAAAACTGCGGTAGACCGATGCAAAGCGGATATAGGCCACCTTGTCCAGCTTGTACAGCTCATTCATAACCATTTCACCGATCTGGCGCGATGACAGTTCGCGCTCTCCAAGTGTCAACACCTGTTGGGCGATGTGTTCGATGGCCTGATCAACAAATTCGGTCGGCACTGGTCGCTTGTGCAGGGCGCGGATGAAACTGGTGCGCAGTTTGTCGCGGCTGAATTCCTCGCGCGTGCCGTTTTGCTTGACCACTTGCGGCGGTCGCAGTTCGGCTGTCTCGTAAGTGGTAAAGCGTTTGCTGCAGTCGGGACAGCGGCGGCGACGGCGAATGCTGTCGCCCTCCTCGGAAACGCGCGAGTCGATGACCTGAGTATCAGAGGAGCCGCAGAATGGGCATTTCATTCCGGGCTGCCCACTAACGTACTAGGCACCATACACCGGGAATTTGGCGCACATCGCCTGGGCAGCTTTCGCCACGCGGGCAAGCACTGCTTCATCGAGCGGCGCATCCAGCACATCGGCGATCAGGTTGGCGAGTTGTTCTGCCTCAATTTCCCGGAAGCCGCGCGTGGTCATGGCCGGCGTACCGATACGGATACCGCTGGTGACGAAAGGCTTCTGTGGATCATTGGGAATGGCGTTCTTGTTGACCGTAATGTGCGCCCGGCCCAACGAGGCTTCGGCATCTTTGCCGGTGAGGTTCTTGGCGCGCAGATCCACCAGGAACAGGTGCGAATCAGTGCGCCCGGAAACGATGCGCAAACCCCGTTCCTGCAACACTTTCGCCATAACGCGGGCATTGTCGATCACTTGTTCCTGATACACCCTGAATTCCTTGGTCGAGGCTTCCTTGAACGCAACCGCTTTGGCCGCGATGACGTGCATCAGCGGACCGCCCTGGGTACCGGGGAAGATGGTCGATTGCAGCGCTTTTTCGAACTCCGCCTTGGCCAGGATAATGCCGCCGCGCGGCCCGCGCAGCGTCTTGTGGGTAGTGCTGGTTACGAAATCAGCAATACCGACCGGGCTAGGGTACATGCCGGCAGCGATCAGGCCGGCATAGTGCGCCATGTCTACGAACAGATACGCACCAACCGAATCGGCAATGTGGCGGAAACGCTTCCAGTCAATCACCAGCGAATAGGCCGAAGCACCGGCCACGATCATTTTCGGTTTGTGTTCTAGAGCCAGACGCTGCACTTCGTCGTAGTCAATTGACTCTTCCGCGTTCAAACCATAGGTCACTGCATTGAACAGCTTGCCGCTGAAATTGACCGAGGCGCCATGCGTCAAGTGACCGCCGTGGGCCAAAGACATGCCAAGGATGGTGTCGCCCGGCTTCAATACCGACAGATACACAGCGGCGTTGGCCTGGGAGCCGGAATGTGGCTGCACGTTGGCGTATTCGGCATGGAACAGCGCCTTGACACGGTCGATGGCCAGTTGTTCCGCCACGTCCACATACTCGCACCCGCCGTAGTAGCGCTTGCCGGGGTAGCCTTCCGCGTACTTGTTGGTGAGTACGGAGCCTTGCGCCTCCATGACGGCGAAGCTGGTGTAGTTTTCCGAGGCGATCAGTTCGATGTGGTCTTCCTGGCGCTGGCGCTCGTGCTGCATGGCCTGCCACAATTCAGGGTCGTCGGTTGCGATGGTGTGTTTTGCGCTGAACATAGGGAACTCTTTAAGTAGGAACGAAAAAAAGTGATTTTATCACACAGCGGGCCACGAAATCCCGTCAGGCGACTGCAAGCCTAATCATAGATGGTCTTTGGGCGGAGTTTCTGCCGCTCGGATAGCGCCGCGCTCCTGCAATTGGACGCGAAGCTGGGCGACTTCCTGGCGCAACTCCCGGATATCCTGGTGCATCTCGCGCCGCAACAATTTCTCGTCCTCGCCCACAAAAATCGCGGCGATACTTGCCGTCACCATGGACAAGATGGCATAGCCGATCACCACCATCAGCACCGCAAATAGACGCGACGCCTCGGTGGTCGGCACGATGTCACCGTATCCCACCGTCGCGCCGGTGGTGAAGGCCAGCCACAGACCGTCCGCGTAGGAATCGACGGTCGGCTCTAGCCAGTAGAAACCGGCTCCGGACATCGCCAGCGTCACCGCACCCCAACCCAGGATGTAGGGAACGGCACTGGGAGAAAATAAATTACGTAGCGACCCCAACACCCGCGCCAGTACCAGCGCAACGTAGGCTACCCGCAGCAACCGCGCCAGCGGTAGCCACTCGCCCTCCACCCCGACCAGACTCGCACCGGCACCAAAGATGATCAGCAGGCTGAGCCAGTTATGCAAAACGTAGAGGTTCTTCTGGCGGGTAAGCCAGAACATCCACAGAAACTCACCGGTAAAGGCGCACAAAATCAGGAAATCGAGGATACGGCCAATGTGCTGAAGCAGCCCACCCTTGCTGGCCAACTCCAGATAGAAAGCAGGCAAAGCAAGCAACGCGACGGCCACCATGACCCAATGCAGGCGATGCTCCCAGACATAGGCTTGCGGGTCGTCATGGGGCGGCACACCGCCCATGCCGAGCAGATCACGATAATTGCGCATAATGGTCAAATTCTAGCACAGCCGCGCCCAGCGCGGCGAAGCGGGGCATGCTGCAAACCGCATTCCGTCCAGCCGCCCTTGCCCGTATAATCTCGCACCAGCCCCAGCCCTTGCTTTGAAAGGGACTGAGTGAATATATCTAAAGGGCACCTCTAAAGAGTTCCATGAAAACACTGCTGCACATTGCTTCCCTGATCGACGCCCTGAACGAGCGTGTCGGCCGCACGGTCTATTGGCTCATTCTGGTAATCGTACTGATCAGTTCGGGCAATGCGCTGATGCGCAAACTGTTCAACGTCAGCTCCAACGCCTTTCTGGAAATCCAGTGGACCTTGTTTGCCGCCGTGTTCCTGCTGGCTGCGGGCTATACGCTGAAACACAATGAACATGTGCGCATCGATGTCGTCACCGGCCGTTTCGGCAAGCGCGTGCAGGCCTGGATCGACATCATCGGGGGCACCCTGTTCCTGTTGCCGATGGCCCTGATCATCCTGTATTTCAGCTGGCCTTCTTTCGTGCTCTCGTTCAAATCCATGGAGCACTCGGGCAACCCCGGCGGGCTTCTGCTCTGGCCAGCCAAGCTGCTTATCCCTGCGGGGTTTTTGCTGCTCCTGCTGCAAAGTCTCGCTGAAACCATCAAGCGGATTGGCTTTCTGCTGGGCATAGCACCACCCGAAGCACCGCTCCCCGAAGACAAGGCGCCGTGCCAAAAAAACGAGGTGCAGGATGTCCGCTGACATGATGGCGCCACTCATGTTTGGGGCACTGGTGCTGTTCCTGCTGGTCGGTTACCCGGTCGCTTTTTCGCTGGCCGCCAACGGCCTGCTGTTCGGCTGGATCGGCATCCAGATGGGGCTGCTCACCCCGGATCTGCTGGGTGCTCTGCCGCAGCGCATTTACGGCATCATGCAGAACGAAACACTGCTGGCGATCCCCTTTTTCACTTTCATGGGTTTGATTCTGGAACGTAGCGGCATGGCGGAAGACCTGCTCGACACCGTCGGCCAGTTGTTCGGGCCACTGCGCGGCGGCGTAGCGTTTGCGGTGATCTTCGTCGGCGCGCTGCTTGCTGCAACCACCGGCGTAGTGGCCGCATCCGTCATCTCCATGGGCCTGATCTCGCTGCCCATCATGCTGCGCTACGGCTACGACCGGCGCCTGGCGACCGGCGTCATCGCCGCCTCCGGCACGCTGGCGCAGATCATCCCGCCGAGTCTTGTGCTGATTGTCATGGCCGATCAGCTAGGGCGTTCCGTGGGTGACATGTACCAGGGCGCAATACTGCCCGGCCTGGTGCTCACCGGCGTTTATGCCCTGTATGTGCTGGGGGTATGCCTGGTCAAGCCGGAAGCTGCGCCTGCCTTGCCGCCTGAGGCGAGAACCCTGCGTGGCCTGGGACTGGTGCGCAGAGTGATCGTTTCGCTGGTGCCGCCGCTGCTGCTGATTTTTCTTGTGCTCGGCACCATCTTCCTCGGCATCGCCACTCCTACCGAAGGGGGTGCGATGGGCGCGGCTGGCGCGCTGATCCTGGCGCTCGCCAATCGGCGGCTGAACCTCGGCCTGCTCAAGCAAGCCATGAATTCCACCGCAAAGCTGTCTTCCTTTGTGATGTTCATCCTCATCGGCTCCACCGTATTCAGCTTGGTGTTCCGTGCCGTCAACGGCGACCTCTGGGTCGAGCATCTGCTCACCGATCTGCCCGGCGGCCAGCTCGGTTTTCTGATCGTGGTCAACATCCTGTTCTTCGGGCTGGCATTCTTCCTGGATTTTTTCGAACTGGCCTTTATCCTGGTGCCACTGGTGGCCCCGGTGGCAGACAAACTCGGCATTGACCTGGTCTGGTTCGGCGTGCTGCTCGCAGTCAACATGCAAACCTCGTTCATGCACCCGCCGTTCGGCTTCGCGCTGTTCTACCTGCGCAGCGTGGCACCCAAGGAAGACTACCTGGATAAAATCACCGGCAAGCTCACCGCCAAAATAACCACCAGCCACATCTACTGGGGCGCGGTCCCTTTCGTATTGATCCAGATCGTGATGGTGGCGCTGATTATTGCCTTCCCCAATCTGGTCGGCATCGAGCAGGTGAAAAATACGGCAGATACGCCACTGACAATCGAAGCACCAAAGCACGACGAAGCACCCACCGCCGCCCCAGAGTTTCACCTAAGCGACGATGTAGGTGGAAAGGAACCCAGCGCACCGAAACCGCTAAATTCCCAGTAAAAATGGTTTAACATAAACAGCCCTCAGCGAGGGCAATGCGGCCTCAACTATTTGCATTCCACATCAATAACTGGGCCGTACAAGGAGACAACACCATGAAGCACCTCGGAATTGCAGGGTTGATATTATTTCTGGGATTGGGCAGCGCATTCGCCGCAGACAAAACAACTGCACCTGCCAAAGGAGAAGGCAGCATGAGCTTGCTCACTGCCATTGCCGACCGCAACACCGATGCCGTCATTCGCCTGCTGAACGACGGCGCCGATCCCAACACACGCGATGCCGACAACCGCACTGCACTCATCCATGCCGCCGCCACTGGACAATTCAGGATGATGAATGCGCTGCTGGAAAAAAAGGCCAACATCAATGCACAAGCCAAGGATGGCACTACGGCGCTGATGGCGACCGTGCTGTATGGCGACCCCACCAACGTGGACATACTGATCGCCGCCAAGGCCGACGTGAACATCCGCGATGCTAAGGGCAAGACCGCGCTTAAATACGCCGAGGAACGGCTAATTCCGCCGCCAGGTACCAAGGTGGAAGGCTATGGCCACGATCTCTCCAACATCTACCAGACCATGGTAATCATGCTGAAAGCGGCTGGCGCCAAATAAAGCCAGGTAACTTGCAACTGCCACCAATCGATTTCAAACATGATGTCCGATTTGCATTGTCGGAGAAGCTTACAACGGCCGACGGGTTTTCAACTTGCGCAAACAGCGGACATTCTTCCCCATCAATCAGGTTTAATTGCACCCGGTTAAAGTCAACCTACAATTACACTCACCAAATATACCCTCCATAGAAAATGGAAAACCCAAGACTGCACCCAGGCCACACCAAAAACCATAACCCACTGCATATACAAGGTTTTAAACGAGCCCAGCCCGGTATGCAGGAACCGACGTAGCCAAGCTTATCCCATCCGAAATGCATCCATCAAGGTAGCGAGCGAATACAGATTTTGAACACACATTAATGTGGCCGATGCTAGCGGGTGCGCTCCCTCAACACATCCAATTTCGCTGCACTTTGCCTTCTTTCCCCTCCCTTGAATAACAACTGTCTCATTGTTGATACAGTACCCCAATGCAGGACATGCCCCCATTTGCATAATCACATATAACACTGTTTAAACACACATTTTTAAATATTTTCAGAAAACAAAAGCTTAAAACGCGGGGCCTGCGGGTCCAGAATCTTCATTCTTCTGTCGGAATTTCTTACATAGCCACAATATCGAGCCATTAAAAAATAAATAACATATTGTTTATATGGATAAATACAAACATGGCCCAATATATGCTCATGGTATGGCAGGAGCGAAAGTTTCTATCAGGGTTAGTTGAGGACGATTAGCTGGTCCTTCAAAGAATCCGAAGCTTTATTAACGATGATGTGAATTTTGGGAGGAATTAACCATGAACAAGCTAACGAAAATCGCGGCGGCAACTTCGCTACTGCTCGGGTTGGGGATGGCAGGTGCAGCTAACGCCAGTCCTATTCTGCAAATCGTCAATGGGGCAGGCGCTGGCATGCTGCCTCCGCTAACTAGCCCAGTATGTAATGCATTAGACGCATCCAATTGCGAAGTGACCGGCGATGCAGGCGGCACTGTCTATCCTTGGCCCAATCCCAACATTGCCGGCGGAGCGGGAGCGGGGGTTCCATCGGCGAGGGCCGGTTGGCCAATCGGTCCTGGCTTTGGTGTTGACGGAAGCTTTGGCGGTGCGCCGGGCACCTCGGGCTGGCACAGCAGCTATCTGAATCTGACCCAGAGCGCGAATGTCACCTTCCAGTACATGGGCGATGGCAATGCCGCTAACCATAACCAATTCGAGTTGTTTTTAGGCGGCGTGTGGAACCTGTTGTTCGACAACAATGTAACCGCACCTTGCGCCGTAGCTCCCGCAGCCACGGCACCCACCAATTGCGCAGCAGGCAGCACCGGCACTTTCTTCATCAATGCAGGCCTCATCCCATTCCGATACCTCGCTTCCATCGGTACGGTCCCCGACACTTTCACCAATGATGGTTCGGGCAACCCTGACCCACATGGTAACCGTGGGGGGTATTTCCTGGGCGTTGATCCATATCTAGCTGCCGGGGTATTCCAAAATTCGGGAACAGCAGTGTATGCCGGTTTAACTGACCTACCGGGCGCGGGTGACCACGATTTCCAGGATATGGCAGTACGCATCTCGGTGCCTGAACCTGGCAGCATCTTCCTGCTCGGGCTTGGACTGCTAGGCTTGGCAGCTGGACGATCCAGGATGTCGCGTAGCGTTTAACCACGCTGCCCACCCCCACATTAAAGTGGGGGTGTATCTGGTTTACTTAACCCGCATGAGCCTTGCGCTCAGCGGGTTTTTTCTTGCCAGGGATTTTTCGAAATTATCAGGAAACTGGAGGAACTGGAACAGCCTGAGCTTTACCGCATTCGATCGTCCCACGCCCTACCCGATTACCTGAAAAGAAACTGGATTCGTTGCCTTCAGTATATTCCAGCACAGTGTAACTACTGCACTTCTCGCGCTTCGCGATGTCGGTAGCGCGACGTTTGAAGACTTGATACAGCTCACCGCCACGGCTGGCGAGAAATCGGTTTTTGTTAACCTTGATCTGGAATTTACCTTGCTCGACAGGTTCGTCGCTGACCTGAAAAGTCAGGTCATCTTCATAATAGATGGCGGCTGCACCTGCAACTGCGGCTGCACCACCAATGGTCGTAAGTTGGTATGTAATCGGTTGGCTTCTGATAGTGGTAAATATCGGGACTTCCGTACAACCCCCAACAAATATAAATCCGGGAGCAATAAAGAAAGCCGGTAACCAGCGACGAACAAATGTTTTCATAAGGCTGTTGGCAATACAGGGTTGTGTGCAGTGCAGCTTAGCATAAAGCGGAAAGACTAAGACAGTCTGGATGCTGTCAAAATTCCAGCCGCTTTTTGTAGTGAACCCCACCATGCTAAACTTCCCTTTGCCGAACGCAGATAGGCGAGGCAAGCTTCCCAACTCATATCTGGCATGCATACCATGAAACTAAATTGTTACTCCCTCGCCACCAATCCCCCTGCCTTGGTTCCGTCGAGCCCTATGCGGCAATGGATGGATGAATCCAATGATCGATTCGCCTACCGCTGCCTGCCCTTGTCTATCGCCAACTCCTACGGCTGGGATCTCCTCTCTCCGTGTTCTTTCGAGATTGAATGGAATGGTGGAAATCTGGCCACTGACATTACTTTTCAGGCGCTGGATAATTATCTTTATTTGAAAGATCTCGTGGTTTCCCACTTCGCCAGTGGCATCATCACTTTCCATCCCGGATATTTGTTTCAGACCGAGCCGGGTTGGAACCTGATCGCGACCGGCCCCTTTAACCAACCCAAAGACGGCATCACGGCGCTCACTGGTGTAATCGAAACGGATTGGCTACCCTTCTCGTTCACCATGAATTGGCAACTCACCGCAGCCGGTACGATCTCATTCGAGAAAGACGAGCCGTTTTGCCACATTTTCCCTGTCCAGCAAGGCATCCTTGACGACATCGTGCCGGAAATCCGGGACTTGAGCGAAAACCCCGACCTGCAAGCACAGTTCAATGCATGGTCAACCCGACGCAGTGAATTCATCCGCAAGCTCGATCAGCGAGATGAGGAAACCATGCGCCAAGCCTGGGAGAAACTTTATTTTCAGGGAAAGAAAACAGAAGCGGAGGCTGCCGTGCCCACCCATCAGCACAAGGTGCGATTAAACCAGCCGGTGGATTTGCGCAAGAAGAAATAGGCTGCATTCACTTAGATGTAGCAATTCCTATTTAATCTGACATGAAGTGTCAGATTGCAATCCAAGTCAACTTCCTTGCCTGAAACATCACTTCCGGCCAACTTAGAATGTGCACCAGTGGCTATTCCGGAAAGACCGTCTGTCACCAAGCGACCCCTTAGAGACGGGGTCCGATCAGCAGTAGCAAGCCGCCATCTAATTTACGCCGCAGCAGATAAGTGTAAATGCTACGAATCTTGACCAGAACCCAAGTTTTTCTGCGGGCAAAGCTACACGAAACAGCGAATTAATTTTGTGAAAAGTGATGAATGACAGGGCGCGCAGTGTTCACAGAGAAGGAATAATGATTTCCATAAATATACGTTTCCTCCTCAGGTTAACTGTAGAAGCAGGACCAATTCTCTTTGGTCAACCGATACACTTCCTCCGGTCATCTTCGTACATCAGGCCAGCGCGGCGATCCATTGGTTTGCTCCCTTTAACTTTGTTGCCATGTCCCTGGCCAGGTTTTCCAGAAGTCTGATCTTCAGTAGTGGAGCCTGATTCGATATTTTCTCCAAGTCAGCCGCTTCCAGTATGCGGCACCTCACTTCGGTATCGGCGTAAACCGAGGCGCTCCGAGTAGTCTGGCCGAGCAGGGCCATTTCACCGAATTCCATACCAGGCCCCAGCGAAGCGATACGCTGATGAGTCCCATTCTGAATAGGAATCACAATGCTTACCCGGCCTGATTCGATGAAGAAGACGCGTCCATCGCCCTCATGTCCAACGCTCAGAATTTGCTCGCCAGTTGAGAATATGTGGGAGTGTGCTACAGCCTCAATTTGTTGCATCAATGTCTCGTCCAAGCCCTTTAACAGAAATGAGTCCGCCAACGGTCTGGTTGCAATGCTGGAGTTGGGAGCCTCACACATCAAACGGTTCTCGCACCATTCCACTGCCAAGTCGTTGTCCTCGAAGCGGAGAAAGCCGCAATCATCGTTCTGCACCGACTTGCTCAACGGGCCAAAGACGCCATGACGGTCATTGATGCGAGAACAAACTACAGCGATACCATCCTCTCCAAACCCGAGCCGCGCCTTATTGAGAAGGCGTGCGGCGCTTTCTGAAACACCTACAACTTGGTGCATATCGAGGATAAAGCTATGAGTATCGGGAGCCATCTCCTGCATCTGTCGAATCACGTACTCTATTCCGTCCACGGACAAGAAGCCGTGCAGGCAAAGGTACTTGATGCGGCGAGCATGTTCGCTCATGTAAGCACGCATCTCAATAGTCGCCTGGCGTCGGGATGGCGCCTCGGATGCAGTGTAGATACGGCTCAGTGCCATCTTCGGGTTGTTGGTACGGCCAAAGACGTGCATGCCGAAATCGTGTGACAACTCCTTGCAAGCTTGAATACCTCGCACGCTATTGCCTTTTCCGTCGAGAGGTGGAGAAAAAAACCCTATGCCGAAGCTTCCTGGGACTACGGCGATGATGCCTCCTCCGACACCGCTTTTGGCCGGCATCCCAACCTCGTACAGCCAACTGCCAGCATAGTCATACATGCCGCAGGTAGCCATGACGCTCAACACGCGTTCCACATGTTCCGGCGGCAAAGCGGATTTTCCCGTCAGGGGATGCACGCCACCGTTGGCCAAAGTTGCAGCCATGTAAGCCAGATCCCGACAGTTGACCAAAATGGAACACTGGCGGAAATAGTTCTCAAGCGAGGCCATAGGTTCGCCGTCGATAATGCCGAAATTCTTCAACATCCAGGCGATGGCACGATTGCGGAAACCGGTCTCGCTTTCCGATTGGTAGACTGCTTCATCAATGGTGATGTCGCGGCCTGTGAATGCTGCCATGGAAGCTTCGATTCGTCGCCATTGGGCCTCAGGCGTCTCTCCAGCAACCAGGCTTGTAGTGGCGATCGCGCCAGCGTTGATCATTGGGTTGAGTGGTGCACCAGTTTGGGAATTGAGACTGATGGTATTGAATGCATCGCCGCTCGGTTCTACGCCCACCCGACTGGTCACGAAATCACGCCCCCTGTCTGTCAAGGCCGCACCATAGACGAATGGCTTGGAGATGGATTGAATAGTGAATAACTGCTCAGAATCACCGACTGAATAGGCTATACCATCCATGGTCACGAGGCAGATACCGAACCAATTTGGATGAGCCTTGGTGAGTTCTGGTATGTAACTGGCCACTTCACCTCCATTCAGGCTACTGAGGCGGCTATGAAGGTCGTTAACGTATGCTTGGATCGGCGATTGCAAATTGATGCATCCTGTTAAGTTGAGAAGCACGCGTCATAGAAGGGTCATTGCTCATTTCCCGAATGCGACTACGCAGTCGGCAACATGCTCAGCAATTTCATTAGTATGAAAGCAACGAACATGCCAATAACATGCCAATAATAAATTGTATGTTCAATCAATTGATTGGGGTAAATAGAGGTGCGCTAAGGTGAGTGGGCCATGCACCAGACCAAAGCGAACCAGGGCGACTGCTGCACAGGCTTGGTGCATTTACTGCACAGGCTGCCAGGGTCAAATCTGAATTCACCCAATACAAGGCTTGCCAATCCGGCAGGCTCTCTCCTATATTTATCAACAGATGATAGCGAAGAAGACAACCCCTGACGCCAGGGATACCGGCATGGACGCTCTGCTTGATCTGGATGGCAACATCATTGATCAAGGAGGCGGTATTGGGCAAAGATCGAGGTTGCGGTGCGGGAGCCTACCCAAGGCAGGCCACACGGCATCACATATAGCCTGTCGCTGCATGAGCCTTATGGCAAACGGATTATGGAGTACGACAACGCGCACGCGGTGAAGTATCCCAAGAAGGAAAGTACTCGGGCTGGCGTGTAGAATATGACCACAAGCATTGGCATGCACGAGATAAGGGCGCGCCTTATGAGTTCGTGGATGCCTACCAGCTATTGAAGGATTTTTTTTGCGAAAGTGGATCGAGTCCTTGAGACGCATAAAAAAGGATGGAAGCCATCACAATAGGGATTATGTCTCAAGAAAAGATCGGGAACGGATGTTGGCGATTGCATGTGGGGAATACAAGCCTAAACGCGGCGAGCATCAAATCTGGTTTACCTCTATCAAGTCCGTTGCTGCGATGAGAACCGAGCTTTGCTTCATTAGCAATCTACAGACGGTCAACCACTACAGCCCGAACGGCCGTTTCATGGCACGTATCGGCCCGTATCACGATTTGATCTGGCATTGCCTGTCAGACCAAGCCTGGACTTTTACATCTTTTGGCACTTCTAAAAATTCAGATTTCGCCCAATTTCAAGGTGCCGAAACGGGGTAAGCACGCAGGTCTGCGTAGCGGATGCTCGCAAATCTGGATTATTGGAGGGGCCCCTCACACTTTCTTCAGGAATTTGTTGCACACCCAACCTTCGACATCGTTGGGGCCCTCCACATCCACCCGGCTCCAGCGGTCCCGCATTTCCTGCATCATGACCCGCGTGCCGCGCAACAGCGGCGCGGATACCGGTTCGAATTCAATGCCCGGCCCTTTACGTATATTCAGGGTGTCTGCCGCTATCTCGTAGACATCTTCACTGTCCTGCGC
>Ga0315281_10005763_pt1 | contig 17694 bp, 14 predicted proteins | sample YL17G07_0_MG_FD_204540 | JGI IMG/M metagenome (GOLD analysis project Ga0315281, IMG submission 204540) | Sediment microbial communities from Yellowstone Lake, YNP, Wyoming, USA - YL17G07_0 | ecosystem: Environmental > Aquatic > Freshwater > Lake > Sediment | place: USA: Wyoming | collected...
GTACCCGCGGCATTCACCTTGGCGACGAAGGCATCCGTCAAGCTTCCGAGGCATGGAGTAGCAATAGTGCCGCACTGCGTATCGAAGGGTGTCCCCGCCGGTGGGAAATCCGTTGATCCCGTCTTGCCTGTGAGGTAGGCATTGCCGCTTGTGTCCACGGCCACCGCGAATCCTTGATCGAGGTCGGTGCCACCCAGATATGTGGAGTAGTCCATAACGGGGTCGATGACCAGCGGCAAAGTCCGGTCATAGCGGGCGATTTCAAACGCCACCTCGAATTTTGGATTTTGGATTTTGGATTTCGGATTGGCGGCACGCAGGACGTAGCGGCCATCCAGGTAAGTGCGATTATCGATCGATGAGTTCGTATCCTTGACCTGGTAGACGATGGGTTTGCGCAGACGCACTTCACCGCCCTCGGTATGGATCACCAGGTCACCGTTGGCGGCAATTTCCGCTTGTCGATTTTCGCTTTTCGAGTTTCGAGTTTCAAATTGAAGCACAATGGCGCGTGGATCCGCGCCGGGCGCAACCACGAAGTCGTACTCCAGTTGGCGCTGGTTGCCGTAATAAACCAAGTCAATGCCGCGGAACACGCCGGAGTACTTCACTTTGGCGTAGTTGGGAACATTGGTGCGCCATTTCTTCGGGTCATTGCCAATGAAATAGTTGCTCTTACCAGGCAGTTCGTCGAGGCCGAGGGCTTGGGTTTTGAGGTTGGCGCCGACCAGCTTCATCTTCAGGAACGCCGGGACTCGGGACTCGGGGTTCGGGATTCGCGAAGCGGCTATCCCGGTATTTTCACTTTCGACTTCTGCCTTTTGCCCTTTGACTTTTGATTTTCCGCTCTGCAGCGCCAGCACCGCGCCGTCTTTGGTGAGGTACAACGCATAGCCAGGGCCGCGCGAGAGGAATTTCACCTGTCCCTGGGTCTGCCCCCGGTTGGCTTCAAAGCTTAAGGGGAGCTTGCCGTAGGTGCCGACCAGACGTGCTTGGGCGGCCGGATCAACCTGGGCATTCACTTGCGGCCCGGCACCGCGATCGCCCGGATCAGCGGCAACTCCCGATCCCAGGAATGCAACGACGGCAAGCATGAAAGCCATGCAGACAGGTTCGTACCCTGTGAGCGTTCGCCTATGTCGGGGACCCATCGGTACCTCCAGTGCTGTGTTTCTTCGTTGTCCGGGTTTCTTCCTGCTCAGCTGGGCAGCGAGAAACCTATTACTTCTCAACTCAATTGTCAAGGGAAGGGGCAAGAAGGAGGGCCTCAAAAACCACGTGGGCCCTCGTGACTTTACAGCCTTTTCAGCAGGGTTTGAAACCGCGGGTGGGACCGCAGAGGGTCGAGGTCGGAATCGTGCTCGATCCACTGCTTGAAACCGAAGCCGTTTTCGATGGCCTTCTCCAGACACTCGATGGCCTCTTCCGGCCGGCCGAGAAGAGAGTAATTGCAGGACACGTTGTAAAGGACGCCGGGGTCGTCCGGCTCGATCGCCAGGGCACGGCGGGTCCAGTCCAGGGCCCTTTGGCGTTCGCCGATGTTAGTGAGTCCCGCTGCCCCGAGATAAAGCGCTCTGGCATCATCAGGGTGTAGCTCCAAATGCTTCTCGATAATCTTCAGGGCGCGGTGGCGGGCGGCCACGGAGTCTGCCGTTCTCCCCAAACTCGTATAAGTTCCTGCCAGCAAGGTGGGCGCCTGGTAGTCATCGGGATTGACCTGGCAGGCCTGCTCGTAGAGGTGCGCGGCCTCTTCCATCTTCCCTTGCGCGAATCGGGCGCGGGCGTAGAAGTAATAGCCCTCGAATAATTTGGGGTCGAGGCGGATGGCCGCTTCGAACTCCCTGGCGGCCTCGTCATAGTCCTTTCGGAGTGAGACGGCCAGCCCCCGTGAGGCGTGCGCTTCGGCCAGGTCGGGGTCGAGTTCCAGCGCTTTGCGGCTGGCGGCGTCGGCCTGCTCCAGCGTGTTGTTGCTGGCGTGCCAGTAGGTATAGAGGAACGAGCAGCAGTCGGCGATGCCGGCAAAAGCGCGCGCGTAAGTGGGGTCAATTTCGATGGCGCGCTCGAACATCTGCTGGGCGAACTCAAAGCCCTTGCGACGGAACTGGTGGAAAAACTGCCGCCCGCGCAGGTAGTAGTCGTAAGCCTCGACGTTGGTGGTGGGCGCTTTGGCGATGGCCTGCTTCTCCCGGTCGCTCAGCGCCACTTCCAGCGCGCGGGCAATGTTCTGGGCGATCTCATCCTGGATGGCAAAGACATCTTCCAGCTGGCGATCGTAGCGCTCCGCCCAGACGGAGTGGCGCGTGGCCGTCTCGACTAGTTGTGCGGTAATACGCAGGCGATTGCCGGCTCGCCGCAGGCTGCCGCCCAGGACATAAGCCGAGTTTAATTCCTGCCCCACCTGGGTCGCCGTCACGGCTTTGTCACGATAGGCCAGCATCTCGGCGCGCGGGAACACGCGAAGCTGGCTGATTTTCGAGAGTTCGGTGATGATGTCTTCCGTCATCCCATCGCGAAAATACTCGTCTTCCTTGGAAGCGCTGAGGTTCTCAAAATAGAGGACGGCCACGGACTTTTCCGCGCGGGGAGCGGCGCTCGGCTGCAACTCCGGCACGGCGCGTGCCGCCGCTTCCCTGCCCGAATCCGTGTCGCGCTTCAGGCGCTTCAGGTCCGAGAGCATTTCTGAGGCTCCCTGGTAGCGCAGGTCAGGATCCTTTTCGAGCGCCTTGCCGATGATTCGGACAAGTTCTGCGGGCATGCTGGGGTTCAAGCGCACGGGGGGGGTGGGAGCACGGTTCAGGATGGCATCAAAGATGATGGCCGACGTGCTGCCGGAGAATGCCTGATGGCCGGTCGCCATTTCATAGATCACAACACCAAAGCTGAAGAGGTCCGAGCGCGCGTCCACTTCCTGCCCACGGGCCTGTTCGGGGGACATGTAGGCCACCGTGCCCATCGCCGTGCCGGGGCTGGTCAGAAACGCGTCTCCGGTGGCGGTGGCTGAGACCCCCACGGCTTCCGCCACGCGCTGGCCGCGTGACGCCAGCTTGGCCAGGCCAAAATCCAGAATCTTGGCTTGTCCACGCTGCGTGATGAAAATGTTCGCGGGTTTGACGTCGCGATGGACAATGCCCCGGGCGTGCGCGGTGGCCATACCGTCGGCGATTTGGATGGCTACGTCGAGGATTTCGTCCGTCTTCATGGGCCGACCCTCGATGCGGTGCTTCAGCGTCTCGCCCTCCAGCAGTTCCATGGCGATGAAATGGCGGCCTTCGTGCTCGTCGATTTCGTGAATCGTACAGATGTTGGGATGGCTCAGGGCCGAGGCAGCACGCGCTTCGCGCTGAAATCGCTCCAGGGCTTGCCGCTCCTGGGACAGCTCTTCGGGCAGGAATTTAAGCGCCACCGTGCGACCGAGTTTAGTGTCTTCGGCCTTGTACACCACTCCCATCCCGCCGCCACCCAGCTTTTCGAGCACACGATAGTGCGTAATGGATCGACCGATCATGGTGTGGAATTCCCCTGAAAACCACCATCTTAGGCGTGGACGCACGATAAGTCAACGAAAACGCCGACTCGTCTGCGGAAGGCGATGTGCAAAAGAATCGCGTGACCCTTGCGGGAGCTCCGGACGGACCCACTTTCCCAGTCGAGTACAACAGGCTCCGCGCTCAGGAAGTTGATTAGTCTCAGTCATCGTTCCCCTGATACAAACCAGTTAGGCAATTAATGCAAGGTGAATAGCGTCATCAGGTGCGAAAATTTTCATCATTGCTAATCTCGGGGCAACCGATATATAACTTTAGGTCAGAGAAGGGTGTGCTAATCCCCCAGCGGGAACTTTGCCGTCTATGGCCGGTGCTCAGAAAACCGAAATCACAGGGCAGTCTGAAAGTGTAATCGCGCGTGTCAGCGCGCAATTGTCGGCGCTCGAAAAAAGGGACTGGCAGCTCTGGATGATTGTGGCCGGAACGGGGCTCTTGGTCGGCGCGGCGTTCCTGGCGTTGCTGTTTCCGGCCGCCATCCTGCAACAGGGGAGCGTCCACCTGGAGTTGCGGGTCTCCCGCGAAGTCTTTGTGGGCCTGGCCGCGCTGCTCATCCTGTTCAACACTTACATGATTACGCGCCGGATGGAGTTGCGGCGCATGCGTGAGGCGGTCATTTCCACCTCGATCCAGAACGAACTGGTCCGGTTGCAGTCCTTCACCGACCCCCTGACCGAGGTTTTCAACCGCCGCGCGCTGGACGATATGGCGGCCCGGTACATGTCACGGGCCAGACGCCTCAACAAGCCGCTCTCGTTCATGGTGGTGGACACCGACCGGTTCAAAGACGTCAACACCCGCTTCGGCCACCTGACCGGCGATTTCGTGATTGCGGAAATCGCGGCGCTGCTACAGGGCGCAGTGCGCGGCTCGGACGCCGTGGTCCGGTATGGGGGCGACGAATTCCTGGTCATCCTGGCAGATTCGGCGCTCGACGGCGCCAAAATTGCCGCCAACCGCGTGGAGAGGTCAGTCGAGGACTGGAACCGCGCCGGACACCTGGAAGGATTTGAGTTGGGCCTCAGTATGGGCCTTGGGGAGTGGCATGATGGCCAGTCGCTGGATGAAGTCTTGACCGCTGCAGACAAGCAAATGTACGAAGTGAAGGAGATGCACAAGCGGACTTCCGCCTGACCGCCCTCATCGTTAGTCGTCCCTGCCTGACTTCCTCTGCTACGCGGCCGTTTGCCGGTCACTCGCCCACAACCCTCATTGCATGCTCGAACGCGCCTACTATAGAATGGTGAGGTGAAGCGACTCCGAACCTTACGAGCCTTCAGATCGCGACTCGAGAGCCAAAGTGCATCTCTTCAATGAACCCCGCCGACGGCTGATCTCACCTGGCCTGGGAGCGGTTCTGACGATCGCCGGAGGGCTCGTCGTCCTGTTTTGGCCGACCCGGTCGTTGCGAAGCGACAACTTCGTTTTCTATTTGCCCTCGACTCGCTCCATCATCCCGCTGGAAACCATCGAGCAGACACCGTACCTGCCCTTGATACCGGTTCTGAACGTGGTCGGCAAAGTCGGCGCTATCCAGGAGAAACGCGACTCCCTCAAGGTCTGGTTCGGGGACATTCCCATCGAGCTGCACCTGGATGACAAGCGCGTGCGAGTGGGAAAGGCGCGACTGACGCTTACCCAGCCGGTTCGACGACCCAGAACTCAGTGGCTGGTCCCGGTGGATTTCCTCATCAAGGTGCTCCCGCAAATCACTCGCGACACGGTTGAATACCAGGTCGGAGCGCATCGCATTTTCATCGGCAACGTCAAGCCGATCTCCTTCAGCGTGCGCCTGGATCCGACCGGAAACGGAACGCGCCTGACCGTGCAGTTTTCGGAGAAGATCACTGTCAACACCGCGGCGAGCAATGGCAAGTGGTATCTCTATCTGGGGAACCAGCCTGTGGAGCCGCTGGAGCAGAGCTATCGTTTTCAGGATGCGAACATCAGTGAAATCACGTTTGACGACCAGGATGGCGTGCCCAAGCTGATTCTTACGCCGACAGCAAGCGGATTGAATTTTTACCCGACGCTGGCCGAGGGAGGAAAGATTCTGCTGGCAGACGTTCTGAAGCCGCCTCCGCCCGCTCCCCAACACCCGCCCGCCGCCGGCCAGCCGGCGGTTGCGACTACCCCGGGCACGACGACACCGGGAACTCCCACGGGCGAAGAGGTTGCGACGGCCGAGGCCGGCCCGGCTCTGCCCGTCGTGGTGCTCGACTCCGCCCACGGCGGCGATGACCTGGGCGCGCGGGGCCGGGACGGCGTGCTGGAGAAAGACCTGGTTGGTCAACTGGTGGCCCGCGTCCGCCTGGCGCTTCTTGCCACGCACAAATACCGAGTCGTGCTGACGCGTCTTGGCGACACCAATATCGACCTCGAGCATCGTGAGACGGTCGCCAACACGGCGCGTCCGGTGGCCTTCTTCTCGGTCCACGCCGGCAACCTCGGCCTCACCGCGCCGCGCGTGGTGGTGTATAGCTATCACGCGCCGACGCCATTCCTCGCACCGGAGAGCGAAGGCCCAAAACCGCTCCTCGTTCCCTGGCCGATGGTTTTTCAGACCCATCTCGAGCAGAGCCGCCAACTCTCCCTCGCGCTCCAGCAGAAGTTCGGGCAGATTTCCGGCGTGACCGCCGACCCTCCTGCGGAAGCGCCCGTGCGGGTCCTGCGCAGCATCAACGCCCCCGCGGTCGCCATCGAAGTCGGGAGCCTGACGGAGGACGCGGACTCCGGCCCGCTTACCAACCCCGGCTTTCAACAGCAGATTGCCGGCGCCGTCGCCGCGGGGCTGGAGGCCTTCCGAGGAGGGACGACCTGACCATGTCCACTCGGGTGAAGATCCTCTCCTTGATTCTCTTTGTCGTTCTGCTCGGCAGTGCGTTCTACCTGCGCGTGCTGACGCGCCGCATCTTTTTCCGGCCGCCCCGCGAACACACCGAGGAAGTGGCGCGCACACGGCTGAGCGAGGCGGCGTTGCAGTCCGCTGCGGCGCCCCAGCAGACCGCGACGCTCTACTTCCCTTCTTTCGAACAGGGAAATCTGCTGGAGGAGAAACGCCCCATCTCCTGGTCCGAGTCCGAGACCGACCGCATCCGCCAGGTTGTGCTGGCGCTGATTGAAGGCTCGCACCAGGGCGCGAGCCGCGTGCTGCCTCCCTCTGCGGCCATTCGCGCCGTGTTCCTCGCCTCCGATGGGACCGCCTACCTGGACTTCTCCAGCCAGACGCTGGCGGACCTCCAGCCTGGGATCGCCAGCGAGTCACTGGCTGTCTATGCCATCGTGAATTCGCTGGCCGCGAACATTCCCGCGGTCAAAAGAGTTAGGATTGTTGTGCAGGGACAGCAGGTTGACACCTTGGGGGGGCATGCCGACCTGAGCGGAGCGTTTGCCCCAGGACCGGCGCGCCTTTCGGTGAGCCCCTGACCAGTCGAGGTTATATGTCCAGTACACCAAAACCGCTCAGCGGCCTGCTCTATTCTGGCGGCAAGTTGTTGCGCTCGGATCAGCGCTCGGCGGCCGACCTGCGGCCGGTGGAGATCATTCCGCACTGCATCTCCAGCGCCGAAGGATCGGCGCTCATCCGCCTGGGACAAACGCAAGTGATCTGTACGGCTTCGATTGAGGACGGTGTGCCTCCTTTCATGAAGGGCCTGGGCAAGGGCTGGATCACCGGTGAGTACGCCATGATTCCCCGCGCGACCGAAACCCGCACTCCGCGCGAGGTCACGCGCGGCCGGCAGGGCGGCCGCACGATGGAGATTCAGCGCCTCATCGGCCGCTCGCTGCGCGCGGTCACCGGGCTGGAGAGCCTGGGCGAGCGCACAGTGTGGATTGACTGCGACGTCATCCGCGCCGACGGCGGGACGCGCACCGCCTCGATTACCGGCGCACTGGTCGCCATGGGGCTGGCGTTTCAGAAGCTGCTGGAGAGCAAGGCGCTCCGCCGGGTCCCCCTCAAGGACTACATTGCGGCCATCAGCGTGGGAATTGTGGGGGGCGAAATCCTGCTCGACCTCGACTACGCCGAGGATTCCAACGCCGAAGTGGATATGAACGTGGTGATGACCGGCGCGGGAAAACTTGTCGAAGTGCAGGCTACCGCCGAAGGGCGCGCCTTCAGCCACGATGAACTGAATAACCTGATGGCCGTGGCCCGGCCGGCCATCCAGAAACTGCAGGAATTGCAGCGCTCGATCCTGAAACTTGATTTGCCGCGCCCCTAGTGCCGTTCCAACTTTTTGTGCCGAGGCGCTAGCAAGGACACGTTCGTAAAGAAACTGGGGTCGGACCTCGCAGGATTAGGTCGAAATAGTTGGAACGGCACTAGAGGCTGGGAATAAGGCTTGCCACTCGCCATTCCTCACTCGTCACTGATTCTTTATCTCGCTTCCGCCAGTCCGGGCAAACTCCGTGAGTTCCAAAGTGCCGCACGGCCTCTCGGGATCGAAGTGAGGGTGCTGCCGGGCTTTTGCCAGCTTGCGCCTTGCGTCGAGGACGGCGCGACGTTTGAAGAGAATGCACGCAAGAAGGCCCTTCGCTACAGCGCGTTCACCAAACAACTCATCTTCGCCGATGACTCCGGAATCTGTGTGGATGCGCTCAACGGAGCGCCCGGAGTTCTTTCCGCGCGCTTCGCCGGGCCCGAGGCGAACAACCAAGCCAATAACGAAAAGCTCCTATCCGAATTTAGTCGCGTGGAGGCGGGTTTGAAACCTGCTTCCACCAGCCGCGCGGCGCACTACGTTTGCGTCATCGCCCTCGCGCAGGGCGGTCGCATTCTGGCGCTCGTTGAAGGCCGTGTCGATGGAACCATCACCGACACGCCGCGTGGCTCGGGCGGCTTCGGCTACGACCCCTATTTCTACTATCCACCCTTGGGAAAGACTTTCGCCGAGATCGGCGCGGCGGAGAAATTCGCCGTCTCCCACCGCGGCCAGGCGTTTCGTAAACTGCTGGACTTCCTCAAGAGCGAGTTATCCCCGCCGGCCGCCTCGCGGCCTCTGTAGCAGGAGCTCGGGAGCGCTGGGCCATCTCCACAATTTTCGTGCTATATTGGAAATCTGTTCCGGGCACACCAACATCTGGTAGCGCAGACTTGTTCTTCAACTCTGCGGCTTTGGTTCGAAATCGCCTTGCGGGCAAGGAGCTTGAATCTTGGCTGAGCAAACACCGAAACCGGAAGCCGGCGGCAACGAGCGCCGGCAGTACGTGAATTTCGCCTTCTACAAGGTGGATCCGGCATGGCGCCGACTGCCGGCCGAAGACCGCAAGCGGGGCAAGCGCCAGTTCAGCGACATGGTGAAGAGTTACCAGCCCGACATGCTCGTGATCCCGTATTCCCTGGTCGGAATCCGGGGCGATTGCGATTTCATGCTCTGGCGAATCACCTATGACCTGCCCACATTCCAGGAAATGACGGCCAAGCTGCTGGCGACCGACCTTGGCAAATACCTCTCCACGCCGTACTCATACCTTTCCTTGACCAAGCGTTCGATCTACGTGGACAAACACGTGCACGAGGATCAGGAAGGCCGCCGCCTGCATTTAGTTCCCGGAAAGTTCAAGTATTTGTTCGTATATCCCTTTGTGAAATCCAAGCCGTGGTATCGCCTGACCAAGCACGCGCGCCAGGGGATGATGGATGAGCATATCGAAATCGGACACCGCTATCCGACGGTGCGCCTGAACACCACCTACTCGTTCGGCCTCGATGACCAGGAGTTTGTCCTCGCCTTCGAGAGCGACCGGCCCGACCATTTCGTGGACCTGGTGATGGAACTTCGCCACAGCGAAGCCACCAGCTACACCGTGCGGGATACGCCCACCTTTACCTGCGTCCACGGCGAACTGCCGGAGGTGCTGGAACTGCTGGGCGGATGAAGGAAATGGTGAATTCTGAATTGTGAATTGCGGACTGCCGCATCGGAATTCATAATTCACTATTCACTATTCTCATGGCTACGCCAAAGCGCGCCAAAACCAAGAGCAAGATTGGTTACACATCGCCCGCGCGACTAGAGAGGATTCTCGCCGCGCTCGACCAGCTTTTTCCGCAAGCCGAATGCGCGCTGCGGCACGAGAACCCCTTCCAGCTTCTCGTCGCCACCATTCTCTCGGCGCAATGCACCGACGAGCGCGTCAACAAGGTCACCCCGGAATTGTTTCAGAAATACTCCACACCCCAGGATTTCGCCGGACTCCGCCAGGAAGTGCTGGAGCGCGAGATCCGCTCCACCGGATTCTTTCGCAACAAGGCGAAGAACATCATTGGAGCTTCAAAGAAAATCGTTCAGGACTTTGCCGGCCAGGTTCCGAGAACGATGGATGAGATGCTGACGCTACCTGGCGTGGCGCGCAAGACCGCTAATGTCGTACTCGGCACAGCCTTCGGCATTGCTACCGGCGTCGTCGTGGATACACACGTCTTTCGCATCGCGGGACGACTGAAGCTCTCAAAACAGAAAACTCCGGAAAAAGTTGAGCAGGACTTGATGAAGTTGGTTCCGCCGGAACGATGGATTACTTTTGGCCACCAAGTGATCTGGTTTGGAAGGAAGGTCTGTGCAGCGCGCAAGCCCCTCTGCGGCGATTGCCCCATCGAGTCAACTTGCGATTCGCACGATAAGACGGTGTAGTTGTTGGTTGTTGGTTGTTGGTTGTTGGTATTTGTTAGTGGTCAGTGCTTCGTCCTTCGTACTTTGTCCTTTGTAATTTGTCCCTCCTGCGTTCTACTTCACAAAAATCGCCTTCGGCAGCATCGCGTGGACGCCCTTCTTGCCGTCCACGAGCTGCGTGATGCGCAGGTCCACAGCGTCGCTGGCGAGGATATAGGCTTCCGAGCGGCTGAGGTGCTTTTCGCTGACCAGAAAATCGAGCATCTCGTTCACCGCGATTTTCGCCGCTTCCTCGAGGTTCTCGTTGAATCCCATCGTGATGAAATGCGTGGGAGTTTCGGCGCGCGCCCAGCGGAGTTTCATGTCCTTGCGCACGGTGAACTGGAACGTCCCCCGCAGTGAGGTTTCCAGCGCCGTCACGCACACCTCACCATCGCCCTGCGCGGCGTGTCCATCGCCCGCCAGAAACAGCGCGCCCTTCGCGTGGACAGGCATGTAGAGCGTCGTGCCCGCAACGAGTTCCTTATTATCCATATTGCCCGTATGCACCCACGGCGGGCCGCTCGAGACGCGGCCGATGGCCGGCGGCGGCGCCACGCCCATCACGCCGAAGAATGGTTTGATTGGAATCTCGATTCCATCTGAAAACTTCGCGACTTTGCGTGCGAAGTCGAGCGGAGTCAGCTTGAAGTACGCGTAGGGGAACTCGTCAGGCAAGAAGCCGCGCCCGGGCCGGAAAGTGTTCCAGGCGTAAGGCACGACAGGCTCAATCGCGAGAATCCTCACCTCCAGCGCATCGCCGGGCTCCGCGCCCTCGACATAAACCGGCCCCGTCAGGATGTGGGGAACCTCGCCGCGGTCTTTCACGGCGCGCTCGATTTCAAGCAGCGCAGGCTGTATCTGGTCGCGCGCGAGGCCCGACGCTTCGAGAACGTCCGAGCCTCCCGCCGCGAGCGCTTCGATTTCGACCGTGTCACCCGAACGAATGCGCAGCGCGGGCGGGGTCTCGGGGTCGAACCAACCCCAGGCGACGGTTTTCGGAGTGGGCACCAAGTCGTGCATTTCCGCAACGATCTCTCGGCCCAGGCCGGCCCAGAGAGCCAGGGCAAGTACGACCTGGGCGGACGTGAAGAGCCTCTTCATCGAAACCTCCTGCGGTGCAAAGCTGGGGAAGGCGCTAAACAAGCGGGGGCACAGCGAACTGTGCCCCCCAGTAACTGCATATTCGGAATGGGCGGGGCCAGCGCCCGCGCCTTCGGTCACTAAGCCTTCATCACCACGGGATAGACCTTGCGCACCGCGGCGATGATGTCGGCAACGTCCTGGTCCGTGAATTTCGGGTCCATGGGGATGCCGACGTAGCGGTTCCAGATATCGATCGTTTTTGGGCACGCCGAGGCGCCATATTGGATGGTCTTTCCTCGCCCGACCGTAAACGACGGCCAGCCGGGCTGCAGCGTTTCCTTCTTCTCGATGTGCTGGGAGATGGGAAGGATGGCCGACCCGCCCATCGGCTCGGCGGTGATATTCTCCGCCCGCATCGCTTTGATGAAGCGGTCGCGCTGCTCTTTGCCCTGGGTGTTGATGAAAACCCAATTGCCCAGCCCGCCGGCCGGATCGTTCTTTTTGCGGAACTGGATGCCCGGCAGGTCTTTGACCCCGTCCGTGATGCGCGTGGTCTTGTCGCGAAAATCACCGACGATGCGGTCGAGCTTGCGCAGTTGGGCGCGCAGAACAGCAGCAGTGAACTCACTCATTCGGTACTGCGGGCTGGCGAAGTCCTTCATCCGTGCGGGCTGGCCCAGCACCTTGGCGTGACCGTCGCGCAAGAAGCCGCAATCGTGGTAGCGCGTCGCACGCTCAAAGACGTAAGGATCGCTCGTCACTACGGCGCCGCCTTCGCCGGGCGAAATCGTCTTGTTGACCTGGAAACTGTAAATCCCCGCGTCACCCATGGAGCCCACCGGATGGCCCTTGTAGCTGACGCCCACGCTCTGGGCGCAGTCCTCAAGGACCTTGAGGTTGTGCTTCTGGGCGATGGGGAGGATCGCATCCATATCCGCCGGCGCGCCCAGGATGTGCACCGACATGATGACCTTGGTGGCGGGGGTGATGTGGCGCTCGATGTCGGTGGGATCGATGTTCATCGAGTCGTCAACTTCCGCGAAGACCGGCAGCGCCCCATGCGCGAGAATGGCATCGTAGCAGGCGAACCAGGTCCACGCCGGGAGGATGACTTCGTCACCCGGGCCGACACCCAGGCCGGCCAGCGCACTCATCAGCGCCGTGGTGCCACTCGTCACCGCGATGCAATACTTGGTGTGCTGGTGCGCCGAAAATTCCTTCTCAAAGTTGATGCACTTGTCGGGCGGATGTCCTTTGGCGTCGAGGCCCCACCAGCGGAAGGGGCTGCGGTTCTCGAGCACGTCCACCAGTTCGCGTTTTTCTTCGTCGTCGTAGTATTGCGGACCCGAAAGCTTCGCTTCGAGCATCGTGGCGCGCACCGGAGGTCCGCCATCAATGGCCAGTGGCCCCATCGCCGCGGTCGGCGACATCGGCACTGCCGCGCCTTTGGCACTCTTCGTCAGCCAGGCTGCGGAGGCCAAGCCGGTCGCCGCCGCCAGAAACCCCCTCCGGTCGACAGCCTCGCCGGCAACCGGAGACTTCGCGTGTTTCGTCTTCTTGTTCCTTTCCATCATTCCCTCCTGCAATGACTTCAGCTATCAAAGCTGACCGTTCGCGTCCCTCTGGCACGCCACTCTACCACCGGATGTCTCCACGCGCCAGAGGGTTCATCGGACGCTTACATCAAGGAACGCTGAGGGAGCAAAGGAAGTTTTCGTTTGGCGGGAAGCCGGACTGCCTGAAGCGGTCTAGACGGGTGTGCCGCGCTTGGCCATCTCGTGCGCCAGCTCGGGTGGCGGGGTGAAGGTCACTTTCTCATCGATGGCTTCAATCTCCTCAATCTGCTCCACGCCCATTTGCTGGAAGTAAGTAATCACTTCCTGGACCAGGTACTCCGGCGCGGACGCTCCAGCGGTGATGGCGACCGAGCGAGCGCCCTCCAGCCAGGCGGGGTCGATTTCCGAGGCGTCATCGATCAAGTGCGCCCGGGCGCCGCACATCTCGGCGACCTCTTTCAGGCGCTTGGAATTCGAGCTGTTGTCGGACCCCAGGACCAGAACCAGGTCGGCGTCTTTGGCCATGAGCTTGACAGCGTCCTGACGGTTCTGGGTTGCGTAGCAAATGTCATCCGTGGAGGGCGCCACAATCTTGGGGAATCGGCGGCGCAAAACGGTGATGATTTCCCGCGTGTCGTCCACGCCCAGCGTCGTCTGCGTCGTAACCGCGACACGGTCAGGGTCTTTCACCTCGACCTTTTCCGCCTCTTCGACACTTCCCACGAGGTGAATGTGGTCGGGAACTTCGCCCATGGTGCCGATGATTTCGTCATGGCCTTGGTGCCCGACCAGGATGATGGACCGGCGCTCATGGGCGAACCGGATCGCTTCCAGATGCACCTTGGTGACGAGCGGGCAGGTGGCGTCAATCACTTTCAGGCGCTTGGCAGCCGCGTCGTTTCTCACTTCCGGTGAAACGCCGTGCGCGCTGAAGATGACTACCGCGCCCTCCGGGACCTCGCTAATCTCTTCGACGAAAATCGCGCCTTTCGCCGCCAGCGATTCGATGACGTGTTTGTTGTGGACGATTTCCTTGCGGACGTAGATCGGCGCCCCGTAGAGTTCCAGGGCGATATTCACCACGCCGATGGCGCGCTCCACGCCCGCGCAAAAACCGCGCGGCTTCGCGAGCAAGAGTTTGATTTGATTCATTCCACCGTCCGCTTCAGCCCTGCGCAAAAGGAACCTGGCGCGACTGCCTTCATGCTAGCAGATTCACCGCGCAGCGTCAAAAGCGGCATGCGCAGGATGAATCCTTCATGCCCCTGGAACATCAAATGGCTTGATGCTGAACGCCTCGTCGGCGCCGGGACATGAACTTGCAGGTCGGTCTGAAGAAGGTGGTGGAAATGAAAATGAACCGGGTCAGAGGGATCGCCCGCCGCGCGCACGGGCCGAGGGTCTGAAACCGTGAGAATTCTTTCCGTGAATGTCTGCCTGCCGAAGGTTGTCGCCGTCAACGGCGCGCGTGTCGAGACCGGAATTTTCAAAAAGCCGGTGACCGGGCCGGTCAAAGTCAGGGCGCTGAATCTTGAGGGAGACCTTCAGGCCGACCTCTCCGTGCACGGCGGTCCCGACAAAGCCGTGTATGTGTACTCCTGGAAAAACGTGGAGTACTGGCGCGCGGCGCTGCAGCGCGATGATCTCGATCCCGGCACTTTCGGAGAGAATCTGACGGTCGATGAATTGACAGAAGCTGAGATTTCCATCGGCGACGAACTGGAAATCGGCACGGCGCGCTTCCTGGTGACCCAGCCGCGCCTCCCCTGCTTCAAGCTGGGAATCGCGCTTGGGCAACCCAATTTCCCCAAGCTGTTCCACCACAGCGGGCGGAACGGTTTCTACCTCCGGGTCCTTCAGGAAGGCACGCTCGCGGCAGGCGATACGGTCCGGAAGATTGAACCCCCAAACGGCGCGCGAATGACCATCGCGGAGTTCGCGCGGATCGTGACCTCGAAATCTTTCACCGCTGAGGAGCTTGACCGCGTCTTGAACCTGCCGGCCTTGCCCCGCTCCTGGAAAATCCACCTCACCGAAAAGCTCCAAGCTCGCGGGAAGTGAATCCCGGACTCCAGCGGGGCGGTGTGGGACACGCAAGCAGTTTAGTCCCCCGTACTGATGGGCGCATACATAAAAGACAATGTATGCGCCACCCGCGGGCCTGCGCCTGAGTTGCCTCCCCATGGTCCCGAACACCTTGAAGGCGTGAGGCCAAGCCCTTGGGCGGACTCAGCAGTTCCGAACTCGGCGAAAAAAAAGGCCCCCGAAGGGGCCTCTAATAATATAAGAGCCACGGGGATTGTGATCCCTACGCGTCTAGTTGTCAAGGGATAATTTCGCCCGTCTGGAGTGCCAGTATTTCCTTCACGGTCTCGTTCGTCCGATTTACGCGGCAGGCTTTTGTTGGCCATTCCGGGTTCCTCGGGTTGTCAACATAATAGGTTTCAAGCATCCCGCTATTCAAAGCAGACTGGAAGGCATCTTGTAGAGTTTGATTTTGTGCAAATCTTTTTTCGCGTAAATTCTTCACGGACAGAAACCGGTTCTTAGGGGGCTCTTGTTCAGCTATCCATCGAATCACATAGGTTAAGTCCGGAGACGGACCAGCCGTGATGGGCGCTCGGGTAGGGGCATATCCAGCGGGCGGCGGTGCAGTGCGTCTTGTGGGCAGCTCGACTTCGGCTGCTCTGGCCAGCTTAAAAGCTTCTTGTCGAACAGGACCGAACGCGTCAGTAATCAGGCTCAGTACTTCCCTCTGCAGGGAATGTCTTTGTCCGGCCGGCATATCCGGCAACTCGTTTTCCAGGACGGCCCTAATCCGTTCCGCCACACCTTTTTCGGCGCCGCCTAGGCGAAGACTCATCAGATTGCTCAGTGTGACTAATAGTCCTTCAACAAGTCGCTCGGTAAAACGAGTTGCCGTCACCTCTGTGTTGCTGGTCGAAGACTTGATTTCGCGAAGTACGGAGATTGCTTCGAGATGGGTTTTGTTGCTCTCCTTGTATAAGTTCCAAGTAACCACAATAGAGAACACTCCCAGAGCCCCACCAATGACGCCCAAGACCAAACTTAACAAGTTCATTGTCATAGTCTTGTCCACATTATACCACGCGGGTGGCGTATACATTGCTTAGTATGTATGCGCCCTACGAACACGCGCAACATCGCTTTCACCACGCCCTATTCATGGCCTGACCTGGCTTCTTAACGGTCCCGCAAGGCGGGATGTCGGCGCCTCCCGCGGCGTTGGGATGTGTTTGGTGCTGTGAGTATCTGCTCGGTGGTTTCTAGCCTCTCTATCGAAAACTTCTGCAATGCTTGATACTCTAGCCCCAACAGATAATCAGGCTTGCGTCTACCGGAATAGCATGCTTGCCAAAATTCAGATGCTACCGCCAAAGCAACCCGCGAAGTAGTGTCGGCAAAGTTGAGCCATTCCGGTGGGCTCCGCCAAATGCTTGCCTTGCCGACGCCAAAATGTGTAGACGCGTCTCGCACTTCCTTTATATTTGAGAAGAAGGTGACGAAAGGTTCTTTGCGCTGGTTCGTATCGGTCAAGACAATCGGGCTCTTTTTGTCTCCACGAATGATCTTCTGGAACGATTCTATCTTACGTTCGAGTGAGAGGTGCTTCCCTTTTTTCCTGCCGTGTAGGATTTCCAGTTCCGCAGCGGCAAGATTCGATGCATTTCTTGCGGCAAAATCATTTCCTACGCTGTTTACGAATGCTTCAACAAAAGCATAGAAACTGAACACGGACAAGCGGGCTACTGAGCCAACATTCTGGTTCGCAGTACTGAGGATGCGGTAGTTCGTGTCGGTTGACCTTATTGTTGAGAAACGAGATCCCGCCAAGAGCATTTTCTCATGGCAGACTTTCACGATCTGCAATAAGAAAAAGGCGTCATGAAGGAGAACCGCCTCTTCCACACTGGCGTTGCCCGCGTGCCCGGCCAGACCAATTCTTGCGTGGTAAGGCAAGTCACTGAGCAGGCCGATTGGAGTGCAATCAATAAGGCGGCTAAGCCAACCGAAAGTGACTCCATTGGAATAAAGCGTATTTCCTTGTTCGTTGAGAAGTTTTGAAAATTCCCTTGCGACTTCCTCAATGCTGACCTTCGTGGGTAGGAACTGTACGCCCCGCGTCACCCAATCATCTAGGGTTGCGGAGATAGAGGCGGCACGGGCCATAAAATCCTCTGTTGTTGATTGATAAATTAACTGGCTCGTTGCTTCAAGCATCTTGCCAAAGGAGTCGTCATGTAAGGCTCCGGGCGCCACAGCATGGACAAACCGCAGAAACACATGCTTCAGTTCCAATTCCTCTCGCAGTTTGGTTTCTTCGCTCGTGTTCATACCTTGAAAGGTAACAGTCTGGCGGGAGCGGGTACATACAAGCCACGGTCAGGGTTTTTCAGACCGTGGGCTCTAGCCTGAACAATCCAATGGGGGCACATGCATGGCGTATTATGCTACGCGGGTGGCGCCCCGATGCATCAGGACGCCCCACGAACACGCGCAGCCCGTCAGCCGACGGGCGTAGTCGCCCGTCAGCCGACGGGTCGCCGCGTCCAATCCATGGCCTGTCCTGGCTTCTTAACGATCGCGCAAGGCAGGATGTCGGCGCCACTCGCATACATATTTTCGTTCAAGCGCCGGCGGCCACGATTTGTTAGCCGCACATCATCAAGCCTCGAACTCACTTCGAGGTACGCCTGACATTCGAATAATGGATTGCAGCGTTCCGATGCGGAGTTCCTTATGATCCGGGACGGGGACGGTGACCGTACCTTCAGGCACGTTTTTCTGCATTACGATGTGGCTTCCGCGTCTTCGAACTTCCACGAAGCCGTG
>Ga0315281_10005764_pt1 | contig 17692 bp, 21 predicted proteins | sample YL17G07_0_MG_FD_204540 | JGI IMG/M metagenome (GOLD analysis project Ga0315281, IMG submission 204540) | Sediment microbial communities from Yellowstone Lake, YNP, Wyoming, USA - YL17G07_0 | ecosystem: Environmental > Aquatic > Freshwater > Lake > Sediment | place: USA: Wyoming | collected...
TCAAACTGCTCATTTACTGCGTGTAAACTGCGCTTTTTCGTCCGTTTCCGCCTTGCGCTGCATCCCCTGATCACGTTTTTCAACAGGCTGCTAATTATCAAGTCTCCGTCGACTCGATGTGTGATGTCTTGGATATTAAACTCAACGAAATCCCCGATTGGAACTGTTGCTCGGCGTCGATTGGTTATGCTGAAGGTGGCGAATTGCCTCGCTTGGCCTTGTCGGCACGCAACATGGCCTTGTCGGAAAAATTTAATCCCGGTCAGGATATTGTCGCCACTTGTGCGGCATGTTGGTTGTCCACCCGTGAGACACGCGATCGTTTGTTACATGAAGATAGCTTGATGAAAGAGACGAACGAGGCATTATCCGCTGCCGGGTTGACGCTCAAGGCCGATCAAAAAGTGCGTCACATGGTGGAGGTATTGATTGAGGATTTTGGTTACGATGAATTGGCGAAGCACGTCAAAAAGCCGCTGGAAGGTCTGAAGATCGCCGGTTACGTCGGCTGCCAAACCAATCGGCCATTTGGCATTGATGGCGAATCGTTTGAAAACCCCAAGTACTTGGATAAGCTGGTGGAGACCATGGGTGCCGAACCCCTGGAAAAATACGAAAAGAAGGTACAATGCTGCGGCGGCGCGCTGGCCTTCTCCGAACCGGAAAAATCCCAGGCCTTGATCAAAGATATTATTGAGTCGGCCTATGATGGCGGCGCGGACTTGATCGTGACCCCGTGTCCGGTATGCCAAATGAACGTCGAGGTCTACCAGGATCAAATTAACGCCAAGTACAAAACCAAATTCAAGATGCCGGTGGTGTATTACTCCACGCTGATGGCCGTGGCCTACGGCAAGGACATCAAGGGCGCGGGGTTGGATGGTCAGGTTATTCGCTCGCAAAAGCTGGAAGAGGTCACCAAGCGTTAACTATTAGCGTGTTGAGAAACTTGAAGTTTGCTCGCGTCTCGCCGTTCCGGCCAATCGCAGTGCGAGCCGGAATCCAGTAATACAACAGGCGGCTAAAAGGGCAAGCCCTCCCAGGACGGGCTTGCCTATAAATAAATTCAATCGTAAAAATCCTCGTTTTTCGCTGTTTTTTTCAACAAATCACTTTATATTCTCAAAAACAAACCGATAATTAGTACTCTCTTTCTGAATTAAGGTTGTCCCCGGTTTCCGGGCCAAGGAGTCTCGTTATGCGTCAATCTATTATTTATGGTGTTGTTAGTAGTGTCCTCGCGCTGTGTGCGGCTGCGCAGGCGGCCACCGATCCCGTGAAGTCCGCCAATCCCAATACAATCACCTGGGCCGGTTGCGGTATCAGCAAACATGCCTTCATGGACGAGTTATCCAAGGCCTTCGAAAAGAAAAGTGGTATCAAGATTCTTTTACAAGGCGGCGGTGCCACGGCGGGGATTCAAAAGGTTAGCAGCGGGGAAGTCAATGTCGGGGCTTCCTGTCGCGCGAATATTGAATCCATGGCCCAGGAGCGAGATGCTTATCAGGTACCGGTGGCCTGGGATGCCATCGCTATGATCACGCATCCCACTAACCCGGTGGATTCCATCACCACGCAGCAGGCCCGCGATATCTACACGGGCAAAATCACCAACTGGAAAGAGTTGGGTGGTAATGATCAACCCATTGAGTTGTATGTGCGCCGCGGTAAAATCTCCGGGGTTGGTAGAACGGTACGTGAGTTGTTGTTTTCCAATTATGACCAGGAATTTACCGGCGCCAAGCACGTTGTCCCCAACACCGCACCCCTGGAAGAAGGTATCGAGAAGAATCTCAATGGCTTGGGTGCTACTGGGGTCGCCAGCGCGCATCGCCGCAAGGTCAAGATTCTGAAGTTAAACGGCAAGGAACCCAGCTTCGATAACATCCGTAACGGCCAATACTTGATGTACCGGCCGTTGTACTTAGTGAGCAAGGGGAGCGCCTCTGATCCGCGGGTCAAGGAATTTATCAGCTTTGCGGTGAGCCGTGAGGGTCAGACCATCATCCGTAAAACCGGTACGGTGCCCTATTCCGATGCCATGGGCCTGGTGATGAAACAGCTGGAACAGTACGATAAGGCCACCTCGCGGGGCTTGTACACGACGAAGGCGAATTAGTTTTTGGCAATGACCTAGCGCCTGACTCTGCGCAGTGCAGGAACGTGAAATTCCTGCACTGTTTTTTTACCAGAATCACTTATCTAAGAATTTTTCAAACGGGGTGTCGTGTTTGGCTAATTCTTCGGCCAGCTTGAATTTGTCCGCGATAATATCCTTGCGTTCCTCATAGCGTTTTTCGTAGGCATCCTTCACCAATGAAATGGTTTCATGGCCAAACAATACCTGATCGCACATGCGAAAACCGAATTTTACTAGTTCGAAATCATCCGTGAGGAGTGTGTTGTAGTGTATATCTTCCAGTAGATATATATTCCTAAAATATTTGGACGTGATGAATAAACGAAAGCGATCGACATCGTAGCTAGCCATAAAAAATAAATCAAAACTCAATGGGGATGGTCGGCCGATGGAGGGTCCGAAGGGCGGCAAGCTGCTGCGGCCTTCCGATGGCAAAGAAGCTAAGAACGTCGCTTTCATTCAATGCGCCGGTTCACGTGATCGTAATTACCTCAAACATTGTTCACGCATTTGCTGCATGGCGTCGCTGAAGCAAGCGACCTATGTGCGCAAGATTATGATCCGACGCAAACCGAAAAGCGTACCTACTTTGTCCGCTTACCGTTTCCTGATCAGGTGGCGATGCGCCTTAAAGTAGGTTTTAGAAACATAAGGGGCCGCAAGGCCCCTTATTAATCTTGAACTTGAAATAAAAAAACGCTGTCTAAAGCGTGTTTAATACTAACCAGCCTGCGCTGATTATCTTAGGGCTTCTTTGGTGTTTGGTAGGGCACTTCTTTCTGGAAAGATTTCCAGGTGGTCTCATAGCCAACAAAGAATTTTCCCGGTGTGATTTCTTTCTGGGTAGTCGTCACATACTCTGTGACGCCTGCAGGAATCTTAGGTCTGGTAAATACTGGCTTTTCACTCATGATCAGTGCTCCTCAATGGTTAATACGACGGGGAGGAATTTCAACAGGACTGTCAGCCCCTCCCACATAAAACTGACGAAATTATACTATTTATCGCGTGTAATGTGCATTCCTGGGAATCACATGCCGCACGCCCCCCTGGGGGTTCTCGACATCCCCTTTGTAGCGGGGAATGAGGTGAATATGGACATGGAAAACACTCTGCCCCGCAGCCGGGCCTACGTTAACCCCGATATTATAGCCATCCGGGTTAAACTCCGCGTCGATGCGTTTTTTCTCCTCGTTTATCAGATCCATACAGGCCGCCACCTCATCCTGAGTCAGGTCGAAAAAGCTGGCAACATGCCGCTTCGGGATGACCAGGGTATGCCCCGGGCTCACCGCATAGGTGTCACGGGCACTGTACGCTAGTTCACGTTCCAGAGATATACCACGTGGATCTTTGCAAAACAGGCAGGGGTTGTTGGGGTCGCGCTTTTTTTCCGGTTTTGCTTCAGGCACGAAACTTCAACACCCTTGATCAAACTTGCCACAAATGGCTGCTAAAATTGCCCATGGATTATACCACCATTAGCGATTTTGCAGCATCAACTCAACCGGGTTACTCCATAACATTATTTTAGTCTGGTATTCCTATGGTTTATGGAACTGGCACCGCTGCGTACCTGCCTGTAGGTTATAATCCGGTATCCATTCGACAATTTATTAACGAGGTATCCATTTTGGCAGCTAACAAAGGGCGAGCATACTTCGGCCTCTCTGGTTATCACTTCGACCCAAATGATGTCACCCGCATACTCGGCCTAGAACCAACCTCCGTGAATGATGCCGGCATGCGCGGTAGTCTTGATAAACCAGTCATCAGCTCATGGGAATTATCCACACGTACCATCACGTCGGATACCCAGGAGATAGATATTTACAAACTCATCGATAATGAAATTCTTAAAAAGATTGAACCTGTCAAGGATAAAATTATCGAGATCTGTAAAAGCCATAACCTGTCGCCACGAATCTGCGTAGAGCTAACCTTGTCGATTGATAAGGATGAAACAACACCTGATGTCGGTTTTGGCGCCCGTATCATCAAATTTTGTGCCGAGATCGGTGCCTTTATTAATATCGACTACAAGCTCTCAGCACGCGTTTGATTCGAAGCACCCGCCAGCTTACGCGCCTGATTCAGCTGCGCCTCACAGTGCTTTACGCAAAGTGGCTGCAAGGCATGCGGGAAGCATTCCAGAATCAATTCAAATTCATCGGCAACATCCTGTGCAAGCACAGCATCTTTTGTTAACTCTGCCAGAACATTTTGAGCTGTCGCCTTATTCACACGAATGATGACCGTCAGATGGAACGGTAACTGCTGTTCCATGCTGACTGTTAGTGCTTTTTCGTAGGAATGAAGTGCTTCCGTGATTCGTTCCGGATTTTCTTCTGACTCTCCGAGATGATGCAAAACGGTACCGCGGTTATTATGCGTAGCGGTTAACTCGAAGGCATAATTATCCGCATCCAGCAGTGCCAGCGCATTTTTATAGGCAACCACCGACTTTTGCAAATTACGGTTACCCTTGAGCAGGAGCCCATGAGAATGCAGCGCAGCTCCCAGTTGATGCATGACCAGCATCCATTCTTCCGGGGTGTCTTTTTTTGAATACACCAGTAACGCGGCGGTATAGGCATCAATTGCCTTATTCAGTAATTTCGCATCCGCTTCTTGCCGACCCAATGCCTGTAATGCAGTGCCTAAATTGGCTTGTGCTGCAGCCCATTTGAGCGGATATTTTTCCTGGGTAAACTCCTGCATCGCCTTGTCAAAACACGCAATGGCCTTTTCATACCATTGAGCATCTCGCTGCCGTTGACCCAGTGCGGCAAGAATATTGCCAAGGCGATTTTGTAAATCCGCCCAGATTAATAGCTCCTGTTGGCGGAAGTCATCTGTCAGTATGTGTTCCAGCACGTCGCGCAGTGGTTCAAGAATGTTGGAGCTGAAACTGCGTTGCTCATAATTACCCCGCGTGTGAAAAAATATATCCGTAACGGTGACACTGTTATCCGGGGCCGCCGCATCGATCAATTCGTCGCTGCACAAGCCCAGCGATTCACCGATTGCGTTCTGCAGCGCCCTGTTGACCGGGTATAAAATGTAATTGTTTGAGTAGTTCATTGCGCGCGCGCAAGTATTTCATTCAAATCAGGATTGGCGTCGACCGCACCACCATGTTCGATTTCTTCTTCGGTCGCGTCACGTATCGACATCACTTCCAGCACGAAAATGACGTCTCTGCCGCAAAGCGGGTTATTCCCGTCAACCGTCAAGGTCTTGTCATCAAACCGGGTCACGATAAAGCTCTTCATCTCGCCTTTATCGTTTTCCATGGTGATGGTCATGCCAATCTCCCGGTATTCCTCCGGAACATTTTCGATTCGATCGGTAAATACCAGCGATTCATCTCTCTCGCCGTATAACAGTGTCGTGTCAACGGGCACTTCGATGATGTCACCGACTTTTTTGCCATACAGTTCCTTGGTCACTGCATCTGACATGACATCATTGACGCCATGCACATAACCCAACGGGTAATCCACGGTAACAAGTATGTTACCGGATTTGGTATCGATGACCTTGTATTTGAGTTCAACGAATTTTTCATTTTCAATTGTATCTGACATATCGAGCAACCTTTCTTAAAACAACGTGGCGCCAAAAATTCTGGCCTTGTCATTTTCATAACCCAGCACCAATCTGCCGAGCCATTCGCTGTTATTTTTCTTGTTTATCACTTTATATAAAACGGTGACGTATTCGCCGCGGCGGATCATGCCGAGATACGTGTAATCATCAGACAGGTTTTTGGCCAAGTCGCTTCGAGCAAACTGCTTACCCATTTCGACTTCGTTGGCTCCCTTAATAAACGAAGACGAAAAATGTCGGGTAAAAGCACCGTAGTTTCCTTCATTAGAGTATTTGATGAGATCAGCCCACATCGGATTGGCTATCGCTAATATCTCTTCATCTGTTTTCTCAAGAATGTTCATAACAAGATCTCACTTACACAGTTCTCATTGGATAGAAAAAAAAAGGACCAACACCTTAATGTCAGTCCTTTTTTTATCGCAAATAAATTTCCTGGCTTTTAAAAAAACCAAGCCACTATTTGCTTAGTGATGCCCTTCTGCTTTCAGTTTAGCCAAGTCTTTGTCCTCGAGGTCACCGACCAAGTGATACAGTGGAGCTTTCTCCATTGTGTACTCACCCGTCTTCGGATCACGACGAGATACTGTCAGTACATGCCAGTTCTTGTCATCCAGCTTCATGGCGTCACCACGGTAGTAGTAACCCGGCCAACGTGTCTCCTTGCGGAACAAGGTATGTTGGAATACGGCTTCAGAAGTCAGGTAGCGATGCTTCAGTTCCCATGCACGTAACAGTTCATGGATATCGGAAGCAGCAACCTTATCCAGATCTTCACCCAGAATCGCCATCTTCTTCAGACCGATGTTCAGTAACTTGTCGTTGGTCATGTAGTTCACACCGAAACCACCGCAGTACTCATCCATCAGCTTCTGCAAGCGGTCCAGGCCCTGTCTCGGGTTAATGAAGTTCGGATTCACCGAACCCGCAACGACTTCGTTGCTATAAACCTGATAGGTTTCCATCGGCTTGTAAATGTCTTCCTTACGTTTCTGAATCTGTTCATCAGAAACACGGATACCTTCAGCCTTGCCATCATCGATATACTTACAGGCAGCTTTGGCAGCCAGACGACCTTCCGTGAAGGAACCGGATGAAAATGCATGTGGTGTACCACCTGCAGCGTCACCGCAACCGAACAGACCTTCAACGGTCGTCATACGGTTGTAGCCCCAGAAATATTCTGGCGGAGAGAGGTCTTCCGGTCCTGATACCCATGCACCGCAACCGGTCGCATGTGAACCCATGACATAAGGCTCAGACGTCGTCAGTTCCGGGTTTTCGTACTTAGGATCGACGTCAGTAGCAGCCCACAATACGGCTTGACCGACGGTCATACCCAGGAAGTTGTGCCAGCCGATCTCTTCCAGATGCGGATCCTGGAAGGCTTCCATCGTCACCATGTAAATCGGACCACGACCGGCATTCACCTCGCTGATAATCGCGTGGTTACGCAGACAGGTCGGAATCGGGCGGTGAGTGCTGTGTGAAACTTCCGGGTCCAGATATTCCTTGCCTACCATCTTCTGCAGTTCAGGGAACCACTTGGATTCGTACTCTTCGCCATAGGCGTTCTGGGTATACGTCTTCAGATGCAGGAAGTAGGCGCCGACCGGGCCGTAACCATCTTTGAAACGGGCCAGTACGATACGGTTTTCCATTTGTGTCATTTTCGCGCCTGCGCCGATCATCAGACCGTAAGCAGAACCCGATGACCACGGTGCGTACCATACACGGCCTGCACCTTCACCGATTGAACGTGGTTTGAAGATGTTAGAAGCACCACCAGCACCGCAGATTACCGTCTTGGCCTTGAATACGTGGTAGTTACCGGTACGGACGTTAAAACCAACGGCACCCGCTACGCGGTTTTCCTTGGATTCGTCCATCAACAGGTGGGTAACGCAGACGCGGTTATAGACCTTGTCGGCCGACTTCTTGGCGGCTTCGGCAACGATAGGCTTGTAGGATTCACCGTGAATCATGATCTGCCAGCGACCTTCGCGCAGATACGCGCCGGTCTTCTCGTTACGCATGATCGGCAGACCCCATTCTTCGAACTGGTGAACCGCCGAGTCAACGTGGCGCGCCATGTCGAATGCCAGATCTTCACGCACCATGCCCATCAGGTCGATACGTGCATAGCGCACGTGATCTTCCGGCTTGTTCTCGCCGAAACGGGTACCCATGTAGCAGTTGATTGCATACAGACCCTGGGCAACGGCGCCAGAACGGTCGATGTTGGCTTTTTCGGCAATGACAATCTTCTTGTTCTTGCCCCAATATCTGGCTTCGAACGCAGCACCGGTACCACCAAGGCCCGCACCTGCAACGAGGATATCGATATTGTCTTCAACAATAGTCTTGTAGCCCATTAGTAGTATACCCCTTCTTTAAGTGACAAGCCGTTGGATTGCAGGGTATTTAAACCACCAGTATCCATACGTACATACTTCGGCTCATTAAACAATAGCTGGCTGTTAACCATATCTTTTCCAGGCGCAGCGGCTTCCGATAGTTTTGGAATACAGGTTCCCCACGGCTTGGTCGTAATTGGCGCCAGCAGGTCCAAGTCTTTCTTGCCGTTACGGAACTTGATGCGCCAGGCGATCGTGCCTTTTTCCTCATCGCGGTGCACACGCACAGAGTGACCCAGTGGTGCAAAGTCGGCATAACCACGTACGTCAATCGCATGATGTGGGCAGGCCTTTACGCAGGAATAGCATTCCCAGCACATGCTGGGTTCGATGTTGTAGGCACGACGAAGTGATTTGTCGATGTGCATGATGTCTGATGGGCAGATATCCACGCACTGCCCGCAACCATCACAACGAGTCATATATACAAATGTTGGCATAGTGTTTTCTCTCTATTTTTAGATAATGGTGAAATGGGTCTAGTAGTGTTTAGCGGGCTCGCGCCGGATACCGGGTCCCATGTTGGGCGGGTTCTTGCCCATATAGGTCGGGACATCCGGAAAGAGTTTGTGCACTTCAGGGCTCGACAGATCGTAATCAGGCGGCAGACCTTCCCGCGAGCCATCGGCAACGGTCACGCGCTTCTGGAAAGCGGCGGCCGGCTTGAAGAACATGTGCGCGAACTTGGACCAGTACACGCCACCGAACAGCATGACACCGGAGGCAGCGAACAGGATCAGGAACAGCGTTGACCAGCCGGCGACGCCGTTGAACTGGGTATAGGACCAGAGCAAGGCGAAGGTGGCGGTTGCGAGCAGGGAAAGGATGAACAGGTCAGCGCGTTCCAGGCGGTACCAGGGAAGACCTTCTGCCGAGACATCAACCCGGATGAAGAACCAGAACCAGTATCCACCCACGGCGAGCATGGCTGCGCCGATGTGCCAGAGCTGCGGCAGGATGGTTGGAGCCGGCGTTGCCGCGGTCGGATAACCGAAGATGAGGATCGCGGTCGTCGCAACAAGAATAACGGTGCCCCACATGGTCAGCAGGTGGGAAAGCCGGCGTTTTACATTCTTGAATTCGCCGGATGTCGCCACTTCGACCACCAGCACCTTGGCGGCAATGGCAATTTTTTCACCCGCGCCGACTTCACGCTTGGCGCTCTTCTTGGCTTTTTCCGCATTCAGGAAAAAGTATTTCGCGCTCTTCTTGTGCATCATGTCGAGTATGGTTCCGATGACCACAAACGCGACCATCAAAACGATATACCCTTGCATGACAACAAGGGGTATGTGCGCCGAAAGTTCGGCAAAGGGATTGCTCGTGAACATATTAGGATATCCTCTTAGTCTATTTTACGATTAAATTTTGTGCCGCAAAAATTATACTACTGGGCAGAATGCCCGGAAAGCTTGATTTCAACCTTTTCGGTGAGACCGGCATAGTACTTCTGCAGAACCTTGGCTACTTCCGGACGGCTAAACTCGACCGGCAGATCCTTACCTTCCGACAGCATGGCGCGCACCTTGGTGCCTGACAGCAGAATACGATCGTCCTTGGTATGTGGGCAGGTACGTTGCGAGGCCATGCCGCCGCACTTATTGCACCAGAAGGTCCAGTCAATGTTGAGATTTTTGGTTTCGAGTGCATCCTTCGGAATTTCATTGAAGATCTTCTGCGCGTCGAACGCACCGTAATAATCGCCGACACCGGCGTGGTCGCGGCCTACGATCAGGTGTGAGCAGCCGTAGTTCTGGCGGAACAGCGCGTGCAGCAGCGCCTCGCGCGGACCAGCATAACGCATGTCGAGCGGGTAACCGGCCTGGATCACGGTGTTGGGTGCAAAGTAGTTTTTAACCAGCACACCGATGGCTTCGGAACGGACTTCGGCCGGGATGTCGCCCGGCTTCAACGCGCCGAGCAGCGAATGGATCAGCACGCCGTCCATGGTCTCGATCGCAATCTTCGCGAGATATTCATGTGAGCGGTGCATCGGGTTGCGAGTTTGGAAGGCGGCAATGGTTTTCCAGCCGCGTTTTTCAAATTCAGCACGGGTCTGCGCCGGGGTCATGAACTGCTCGCCGTATTCGGCCGGGAATTCCGCCATGGTCAGCACCTTGATGGGACCGGCGAGATTAACATCACCTTGTTCCATCACCATCTTCACGCCGGGGTGTTCGATGTCGGTGGTCTTGTAGACCTGCATGCACTCATGGGCTTTATCGATAGAATATTTTTCGGTGATTTTCAGGGTGGCGAGGATTAGGTTGCGTTCGGTGTCGAACAGGGCCACTTCCTGGCCCACCTTGATCTTGTCGGCAGCTGCTTTGTCGGCGGAGAGGGTAATGGGGATGGGCCAGAACAAACCGTTGGCCATTTTCATCCCATCACAGACGCCTTGCCAGTCTGCCTTGGTCATGAAGCCATCCAGCGGGGTAAAGCCGCCAATGCCAAACATGATGATGTCGCCGGCTTCGCGCGAGCTGACGTTGATCTTGGTTAATGTGGCTGCCTTGGCTTGTTCGGCCTTTAATGCAGCGCCTTCTAACAGTAACGGTTTCAGAGAACCACCACCGTGCGGGTTAACTAGCTTGCTCATGTAGCACCTTTTTATTGTCAATCAATAAGTTATGTGAATTCTTAACGTGACCACGTGCCCGTGGCGAGCGACACGCGCCGGGGGTTGCTAAGTTAGCCATTTTCGCCTCGAAAATAAAGCGAAATTGTCTTTGTAAAACAACAGATTTATCGAGTGATACATAAGGGGAACTTATTGATTAACTGAGTTAGGGAGGGCACAAGCTGAATCTGTGCTGATAAGGCATTTCGAGCTATTGACGCCTTGTTTTTTTTGTATCCCAGTTCTGAGTACAAAGACTAACATTGTCTGAGTAAGCAAATTACCGAGGCCATAATAAAAGCTCAGCAAGTTATTGTGTTATCACGGGGGCAACATCTGCTCAGTGAAAGTGCATGCAGTTAATTTTCCTCATCCCCGTCGCGCTGACGGCCGATACGCCAGTATTCCAACACTGGCGATAGCAGCGAAGATTGCCCCGGCGATAAACGTGGCGGCGGGGCCGAGCCACTGCCACAGAAGCCCGGCGATGACGCTGGCGAGTAGCAAGGCCACGCCGCTGACGAGATTGAAAATACCAAAGGCGCTGCCGCGCAGATCAGCGGGGGCGTTGTCGGCCACTAGCTTTGATAATAAACCTTGTGTAAGCCCCATGTGCAATCCCCACAACGTGGCGCCGGCAAAGACATGCCAGGCAGTTGTGGCGGAGGCCAACAAAATATCGGCCAGCACCAACATCACCAAGCCGATAAATAAAAGACGACGATGACTCATGCGATCGGCGGCGACACCGGCCGGGTAGGCGACGACGGCGTAAACCACGCTCATGACAATCATCACCACGGGGATAAAACTCAGGGTGAGCCCCACGCTCTGTGCGCGTAACACCAGGAAGGCTTCACTAAAACGCGCCAGGGTGAAGACGGCGCCAAGCAGGACAATCAGCCAATAGCGGAATTGCAAACGTTTGGCATCCGCCAAGCGCAGCGAAGTCTTTTGATGGGTAGTGCGTGCGGTGGATTTCGGTTCGTGCACGGCGATGATCAGCAGCAACACGGCAATAAAGGCAGGCAATACCGCAATCCAAAGTACGGAGGTGATGTCATTCGCCAGCCACAACATGAACAGTACGGCCAGCAGCGGCCCGACAAAGGCCCCGACGGAATCCAACGCCTGACGCAGTCCATAGGCGGCGCCGCGTAACTCCGGTGCGGTAATGTCAGCGATAAGCGCATCGCGTGGCGCACCGCGAATACCTTTGCCAATCCGATCTATAAAGCGCGCACCGAAGATCCAGCCAACAGAGGTGGCCAGTGGAAATATGGGTTTAGTCAGTGCGCCCAAGCCATAACCCAACACCACAAGAAATTTGCGTTTACCCAGGTAATCACTGAGTACGCCGGAAAAAACTTTGGTGATCGCCGCCGTGGCCTCGGCGATACCTTCAATGAACCCAATCGTCACCATGCTCATACCCAACACGGTGGTCATATATATAGGTAACAGGCTGTGAATCAGTTCAGACGAAATATCCATGAACATCGAGGCCAGACCCAAGGCCCAGATGCTAAGCGGCAAGGTACGCAGCGAATGCGGCAATGCCTTAAGCGATTGCACCAAGGCGGAGGGATTTTTGTCAGATTGCATCAGTATTTTGCCGTTCCTTGCTGAGGCATCAAAAGAAAAAATTCCTAAATACGAAATTTAGCAGCGCGTCATACGGGCGGATTCTTGTAACGCAGCATCGTCTGCAACAACAGTTGGGTTATCAGCACGATAATCAAGCCCAACAGATAACCCGCCACGACATCGGCGGGGAAGTGTACGCCGAGGCTGATGCGGGACAAACCGGCCCACAGCACGAAGATCACCAACGCGACATGGCCCTTGCGTTGCAACAGCGGCCACAAACTCGCGGCAAGGGTCATGGCAAAGTTGGCGTGGCCGCTGGGCAGACTATGGTGCAACTCAACTTTACCAATCACGTGCAATGATTCCGGCAGCAGCGCCAGCGGCGGTCGGGGAAAATCCAAACTGTGTTTGAGCAGGGGGATGAGAAATCCCTCTGCAGCATAGGCAATGCTGAAAATAGCCAGCGCCGTGAGCCAGCGCTGCATATTGGCGGCGACCGGGAGGTCGGTCTGTCTGGGACGATGCGTTAGGTGCCAGAGGATCACGCAGGCAAAAATACTGAGGTAAACCGCAAATAGATTATGATCACTCAACAACGTGCCCAGTTGCATCACCCGATCAATGAGGCTGCCACGCACATCATTGATGGCATGAAACAACCACACATTCAATCCAGCCCAGTTGTAAAAAAATTCTTTCATCACCGGGATGTTACGCGAAATAGGACATCCCCCACAACAGCAGACTGCCACTGGCAGAAATTCCGGCGACATACAGTAACCAGCGTTTGCGGGTGAGCGCGGTGATCGAAGCCAATGAAATGGCGATTTGGATCAAGGTCATCGACTGTTCGGTGAGGTGCAACGGATGCATCAACTCCTCACTCATCTTATTGGCCTTCTGCGATTCGGCCTCCAGCGCCTCGGCCTTGAGTTTGATTTCTTTTTTCTCCGCTTCGTAACGGGCGATCTGTTGTTTATATTCCGCCGACTTCTTGCCGCTGGTTAAGTTCACCGCCAATTCCATCAGGTGTCCTTTGCTGCTTTTGGCTTGGTAATAATTCCATTGATTGGAGGCCTCGGTTTTCTTCAACACGGCTTCATTTTTGTAAAGCATCACCTGATTGAGGGTGATGGCAACATTGTAACCAACGACAGCGCCGAGGGTCGCCAGGGTTGCCGTAAAGATCGCAATGTACTGGGCAAGCCCCGGACCTTGATGGGCGCGATGTTCGAGTTCGTGATCATGCGCGCCGTGGACGTGAATACCGTGACCGGACATAAAGAGTGTCTCCTTGGAAGTGGGTAAAAAAATCAGTGCGTAATTATGCAGAAAATTCTTTCATTCGGAATGACAACAAATAAATATTTCCTGCTTGTATTTTAAATAAAAATGCTCAGCGCGATTTAAGCCCTAGCAGCCTGTTGAAAAGCGCAGAACCTACTGAGAATTCTTTAAACCGACTCACGTCGATAGCCAGAAGCGTATTGATATATATGGATTCCGGCTCGCACTGCGTTTGGCCGGAACGACGAATCGGGGCTCAATGTCGAGTTTTTCAACAGGCTGCTAGCGTTCAGCCAGGTAGGTCAGTGGGGTTCTATATTTATTTTGTGATCCAGATCGCTACACAAATCACCCAGCCGTGGGTAGGCGGGGCTTGACAATTCGAGGGGCGTGTATTTTAATATACCAATACTCGTTAGAATATTGGTTTTATATGAAAACGACCCGGCAAATCAAAGATACCCTGTATGAGCAAGTGGCGCGGCTCGGTAAGGCGCTGGCCAGCCCCAAACGTCTGGAACTTATCGAGATCCTTTGCCAGGGGGAAAAGCCCGTCGAACAACTCGCCGAGGCTGCCAGCATCACGGTCAAGCTCACCAGTGCGCACTTGAAGGCGTTGAAAGCGGCGCGTCTGCTTGAGGCACGGCGCGAGGGCCGCAATATTTATTACCGCTTGGCGGATACCCAAGTGGCAAGCTTGTGGGTCGCCTTACGCACGACCGCCGAGTCACGACTGACCTCGCTGCAAACCGCGATGCGTGCGCTCGTGACTCACCCCAACGAACTCGCGCCGATGACCGGAAAAGAATTATTGAGCCAGGCCAAGCGCGGCGAGGTGGTCGTGCTCGACGTGCGGCCTGCCGATGAATATCGCACCGCGCACTTGCCACATGCGCGTTCCATTCCGCTGGCGGAATTAAAACAGCGGCTCAAGGAACTGCCGGTCAACAGCAAAGTGGTGGCCTACTGCCGCGGACCATTTTGTTTGATGGCGCGCGAGGCCGTGGCGCTGCTCAATAAAAAAGGTTTCAAGGCGGCGCGATTGGAGCAGGGCGTGGCCGAATGGCGTACCCAGGGCTTGCCATTGGCAAGCGATAGCTGATTCTTTTAATCACACTTTAATACGGAGACAACGCAATGTTCTTTAAACAACTAGCAACCAAAGAGGCCACCCTGTCCTATTTATTTGGCTGTGGCGGCAAGGGCAAGGCTGTGGCGGTCGACGTCGTCGCTGGTGATGAAGACTGGTTTGTCGAGCAGGCCAAGACGCAGAATGTCACCATCACCCATGTCATCGACACCCATGTACATGCCGATCACTATTCCGGTGGCCGCATGCTGGCCAAGATGCTGGATGCGCACTACTGTCTGCACGAGAGCGATGCGAACTTCGTGAAGTTTGCGTTTCAGCCGTTGCAGGATAACGAAGTGATCGAGGTTGGCAATGTGGCGATCAAAGTCGTGCACACCCCTGGCCATACCGCAGACAGTATCTGTTTGTTGGTGACCGACAAGCGGCGCACGGATGAGCCCTGGTTTGTGTTGACCGGTGATACCTTGTTTGTCGGCAGTGTCGGCCGACCGGATCTGGCTGGCAAGGAAAAGGAAATGGCGGCACAGTTGTTTGATAGTCTGCACGCAAAATTGCTGAGTTTGCCGGACTCGGTTGAGATTTTTCCCGGACATCAGGCGGGCAGTGTGTGTGGCGTGGGGATGTCCGGCAAGCCTTCCTCGACGATCGGTTTTGAAAAACGTTTCAACACCGGGTTGAGTATTACCGACAAGCAGGAATTCGTGCGTTACCTGACGAGCGAAATCCCGCCGCGTCCCGCCGAGATGGATCGTATTGTCGCTGCTAATATAAAAGCTTGAGGCCAGCATGCAAACAAAAATGGATCACGATCCCACGTTATACCGTTACGGTATCCGCGATAACCTGACGCAGTTTCTGCATCAACTACTGCAAGTATTCTGTGTCGGTTTGACGCTCGGTATGATGCGCACCGTGATACCGGCGTTGGCGGAATCCGAATTCGGCGTACCGAAAAATTCTTTTGTGTTGCTGACCGCGTTCGTGGTGGCGTTTGGTTTTGTTAAAGGCACGCTTAACTTTGTCGCCGGACGGTTGTCCGAACGACTGGGCCGCAAAACCGTGTTACTGCTGGGTTGGGCGGCGGCGGTGCCGATCCCATTCATGATCCTGTATGCGCCGAGTTGGAATTGGATTGTGGCCGCAACGGTATTGCTGGGTGTCAATCAAGGGTTCACCTGGTCGATGACGCAGACCGCCAAACTGGATTTAACCCGCGCGGATCAACGTGGTCTGACCATCGGTCTCAATGAATTTTCCGGTTATGTCGGCGTGGCGGTAGCGGGCATTGTCACGGGTTATCTGGCCAGTGTGTACGGCCCACGTGCAGGGTTATTTATTTTCGGCATCGTGATCATTGTGCTGGCGTTGCTCTTGACCGCAATGTGGGTGAAAGAAACATTGCATCACGCCAAGGCGGAGGGCGCGCGCCATGCGGCGGGATTACAGCGTGGCCCCACACCGCGTTATCCGCAACAGATCAGCGATAACCCGACGACATGGGCGGTGTTTACCTTGATGACCTGGCGCGATCGACGCATGGCGGCGATCTGTCAGGCTGGGCTGGTGGAAAAATTTGTCGATGCCTTGATCTGGGTTTTTTATCCGGTGTATCTGTACAACCACGGTTTGAGTTTGGCCGGTATCGGTTGGGTGGTAGGTGTGTATGGTTTTGTCTGGGGTGGCTCGCAGTTTTTTACCGGCAAACTTTCCGATCATATCGGTCGACTGAAACCGATCATTTGGGGTATGTGGTTGTGTGGCGGTGGTGTGGCGCTGATGCTGCTCGGTGAAAATGTGTGGTGGTGGTGTTTTTCCGCAGCGGTCACTGGTTTTGGTATGGCCTTGTTGTATCCGAATCTCAGTGCCGCGGTGGCGGACATTGCGCATCCTAACTGGCGTGGTTCGGCGATCGGTATCTACCGGTTCTGGCGCGATCTCGGTTACGGCATCGGTGCACTCGCCTTGGGTTGGGTCGCCAACATCGGTGGTGCGCTGAGTAGCGGCTTCTGGTTCGTCGCCGTGGCAATGTTGCTGTCCGGCATTGTTGTTTGGTGGTGGGGCGAGGAGACTCATCCGCGTCTTAATCCGGCGGGCTGAGTTATATAGGTTGGAAAGCCGGTGAGATTCCGCTAGCAGAAGCAATCGACACCTTCGAGCGTAGCAATGACACTAACAGCCGATGGCTATGACGCCTGGTACCGCACCGATCGCGGTCGATGGATCGGTGAGACGGAATTTCGGCTTATCTATAAGTATCTGCAACCCCATTCTGGGGACACATTACTGGATGTGGGTTGCGGTACGGGTTATTTCACACGACGGTTCGCGCAGGATAGTTTGGCCGTTACCGGTATCGATGCGGATGCGGCGATGATCGACTACGCACAAGCGCAGCGCGTGGCGAATGAGCAATATCAGCAGGCCGATGCGACAATATTACCCTTCGCCGACAAGTCATTCGATTACAGCATGGCAATCACCTCGTTGTGTTTTATCGCCGAGCAACAACAAGCGCTGGCAGAAATGGTGCGCGTCACACGTAAACGGATCGTGCTGGGTCTGTTGAATCATCACAGTCTGTTGTACTGGCAAAAAGGCCGGCACGGTGGCAGCGGCGCATATCGCGGTGCGCAGTGGCATCGTCCGCATGAAGCACGCGAATTGTTACGACAAACCGGACTACCTCAACCTGAGTTAAGTTCCGCGATCTTTCTTCCCAGTGGAGGGCGAGTAGCACGCGGGATCGAATCCATGTTACCCAACACGGTATTGTGTGGCGGGTTCTTGCTGGTGGCGGCATCCGTATCCGGTAACCGTTAGCAGCCTGTTGAAAAACGCGCTGAGGGGCGCATCGCGGCGTTGGATACGGACTCAATATGCTCATTTACTGCGTGTAAGCTCGGCAATTGCTCCTGCATTGCTCTACCTTCGCG
>Ga0315281_10005765_pt1 | contig 17692 bp, 17 predicted proteins | sample YL17G07_0_MG_FD_204540 | JGI IMG/M metagenome (GOLD analysis project Ga0315281, IMG submission 204540) | Sediment microbial communities from Yellowstone Lake, YNP, Wyoming, USA - YL17G07_0 | ecosystem: Environmental > Aquatic > Freshwater > Lake > Sediment | place: USA: Wyoming | collected...
CGGCGCGATGTCGTTCATCTCCGCGTTCACGTCGGTGGTCAGGCCCCCCAACGTGCCGAGGAACATCCCGCGCGCCGCCCCGGCCGCCGGTGGGATGTTGCAGCCGGAGGGCGCCATGATGGATTCGCCGCCCGCCTCTTCGACAACGTCGAGCAGTTTGTCCGCAATCTCTGTCGCCGCCTGCTCCCACGAGATGCGCTCCCAGCTGCCCGAGCCGCGCTCGCCCACGCGCTTCAGGGGGTAGAGCACGCGCTCGTCGCCTTTCACCATCCGCGACCACGCGACGCCCTTCTGACAACCCATCGGATTCATGTCCGGCACGCCCGGCTGATACGTCGGGAAGACGGCCGCGGACTCCTCGCGCACGACCTTGCCGTCCTTGAGATAGACGCGCATGGGACAGTTGCCGGGGTAACAGTCGATGCAGTGGGACGCCCAGACGACCGAGTCCCACGACCACCGATCGCGGTACGCGTGCTCCCCCGGCGACGCGGTGGGGCCAGGGTGCGCGGGACCGGCCGGGACAGACGCGGGCCTGGTGGTCAGAGCAGTCATTAGGGTCCTCCGAATTGCATAGGCAGCCGGACGGCCTCCAGGCTGTCTTGGCCGAAGCATCAGTCCACCCGGGTTGGCCGCGTATGATCGCGGTCATAGCTGGTGAGGGAGCGGCAGCCTGGCGGCGGCCTGGCGCGGTCGCCCGCGGCTTCCTTTCGGGCCAGCCCAGGCTTCGCGCGTCCGTGCGCTGGTCCGCCTCAGGCCTGGCCATGAGGCACGATAGTCAGGGGGACGGGGTCACTGCCATGTTCTCCGTCATGCGTGGTCACGCGGGCGAAGGATAGATGGCCCCGTTGACCGCCGCGCCGTGATCGCGCGGGGCGAACACCGAGCAGTCGAACTGGCAATCGTGGCATCCGGCCGGGGCCGAGAGCGCCCGCACGTCGACGATCTCGATGATCTGCGCCCTTGTGCGCACAACCCCCTGGTGCTGCAGCTGGGAGAGGATGCGGATAGCCGTCTCCAGCGTGACGCCGGAGATGTCCGCGATGTCCTGCCGGCTGAGGCGGAAGGCGATACGGACGCCGTCCCCTGCCGGTTCGCCGAACTGCTTGGCGAGGTGGAGAAGCGCGCAGCCCACGCGCCCGCGAGCGTCGTGCAGGGCGGAAATCGCCATGGCGATGTCGCGCTGTCTCAGCTCCAGGCAAAGTTGGTCGATCACATTCCGTATCGTGAGGGGATAGCGCACGCTCAACGTCCCCAGGGCCTGGCGGGGGATGGAAGCGAGGATGGACTCGTCGAGTGCTGTGGCTGTTGCCGTGACAGGGCGCCCGTCGAGGGCTGGTCCGAGTTCGAGGGCGGAAACGGGCCCGCGGAAGCTGACGATATGCTGGCGCCCGTCGGGCCGTGGATGCGACAGCCGCACCCGGCCGTCAAGCAGCACCCAGAGGAAGCGTGACGGGTCGCCTTCGCTGAAGACAGTCCTCTGCGCCGGGACCAACCGCGGCCGCGCGAGAGCCGCGACCTGCCCGACTTCCTCGGCAGAGAGGCCCTGAAGGAGTGCTAACCGCGCGAACGCTTTCGCCAGGAACCGGCACTGCGCGGTATCCGCGCCGCCCCGCTGGACCGCCGGGAACGCATCAAGCATCGCCAGACCTCGTGGCCGGCTCACCTCACCGGGGAACCGCCACGCGGACAGTATCAGCGCGGTCTATGTCGCAATAGGCCGTTCGGTCCACTCACAGGGACCGGATGGCCCGGACTGATGCGTCAGGCACCTCCACGCGTGTACTGTTTCCCGTCCCAGACGATCCAGGAGCCAGCCGCGTCGGTCGTCTGGCCGCGAACGTCGAGTTCGGTGCGCAGAATTTGCACCTCCTCTTCTGTCGGCGGGTCGAGCACCTCGACGACCGGGGCGACGAGCGGCTTCCATTCGCACTCGGCAAGGATCTCGTCCACGGTGACCCACGGCATGCGCGCCGCGAGCCGGAGGCGGCGATCCTGGTAATCGTACGTCGCCCACGGAGTCACAACGCGCCATGGCCCGGTTCCCCGTGGCAGCCCGGCCCGCTCGCGCGCACCCGGCGTCCCGTCGAGGAAGCCCGGCGACGAGATGAAGTCCACCTCGCGCACGAACTTTCGGCGGTCCTGGTCGGTCATCAGGATCGTTCGCCAGCAGCAGGCGGCGATGGTGTCGGCCCCGCCCGGTCCGCCAAAGCGGCGCGCGGTCTCCGAGCCGTACTCGCCCAGGCAGGTCGAGTTGATGTTCCCGTGCTGGTCGACCTGGAGCGTGTTGAGCACCCCGTAATCCATGAACCCGAGCTGGGCATGGAAGCCGGCCGTGTTCATGGTGCCCCAGGAGAGGGCACGGTAGGTCGCGCGCGAGGCGACCATCGTCATCATCGGCTCGAACGGGAGCATCGGCTCGGGCGCGATCACGCCATCCTCAGTGACGTACTGGGCGTCGGGCGCGTAGAGCTTCTTGCCCAGAAGGATGGCGTAGAGCGGCGTTCCGCCGCCCGCGGCCCAGTACGTGCGGCCGTCTTCCACCATCCGCGCCACCGCGCACATCATCGCTTCTCGGTCCGAGAACGCCTCGGCGCGCGTCATGGCCGGTACCCCTCGGTGATGATCTCGTTGGCCTTCAACTGTGCGAGTTTCGCCGCGCCGACGACTCGTTCGAGCAACTCCTCGTGCGTGCTCACGCCATAGACCCACTTCTCCAGGTACGGTGCGACGTTGTTCGTGGAGATGGCGCCAAACACCTCCATCACTGCCATCGGGTCCGAGCCGTAATAGCCGGGGCAGGTGCCCGGGTAGGCCCCGAACGGAGCCGGTACGACCGCGTCCACCGCGTAGTACGGGATGCTCGTCCGGCCGGGGTCGCGGCGAATCTCGTCGGTGTCCACGATCTCCTCGGCGGTGAGGATGACCTTCCGTGAGGCCAGCGCGGTTTCAGCGTGCGCGATGCCCGTGCCGAAGACTCTGGCGTTGCCGTACTTGTCAGCCTGCTGCACATGGACCACTCCGACGTCCGGATTCAGCGCGGGGACTACAGTGATCGGCTGGCCGGTGTATGGGTCGCGTATCAGCCGGGCGCCCGAGTGGTCGAACCCCTGCGTGCCGCCGAACGAGCGGACGGGCAGGAAGGGCAGGCCCATCGCCCCCGCCTGCAGCCGCAGCGTCATGACCACGTTGCTGTACTCGTACACCTCAAGCCGGCCTTCGTGCAGCGCCTTGTTCACCGGCGGCGTCGCAAGGAAGAACCCGCAGTCGACGCGGTCCGCGCAGCCGGCCGCCACCAGCAGCGCGACGTCGACGTACGTGAACTTGCCGGCGAGCCACAACCGCCGCTTCTGCTGGCGGATGATCTCGTGCAGCACGGCGTTCGGCCCGCGCATCAGGTAGTTGCAGTCGTAGGAGAGGTAGTCGCCGTCTGCGACGAGGCGGGCGACGGCCTCCTTCGCCGTGGTCAGCTTCGAGACGAGCGCCCGGCTCTTGTGGTCCCGCACCCACTCACGGAAGCCGTCGGGGTCCACGGGGTGAAAGGGCGCGCTACCTTCGGCCAGCACCTCGATTGCCCTGGGATTGGCCTGCGTCGCCGTCATGTCCGCCTCCTTCAGCCCCTGGGCTCGCTAGCGGGCGAGGATGGTGACGCACATCGCGGCCGCGTCGTTGCCGATGGAGCCGCCGCCGTTGTGCGCGAGGCCAAGCTTCGCACCCGCAACCTGCCGGTCGCCCGAACGGCCCTGGAGCTGTTCGGTCAACTCCACGATCTGGGCGATGCCGGTGGCGCCCACGGGATGTCCCTTGCGCAGCAGCCCGCCCGACGTGTTGACCGGCACCCTTCCGCCCAGCTGCGTGTCGCCTGAAGCCACCAGTCGCCCGCCCTCGCCCTTGGCGCACATGCCGAGCGACTCGTACGCCATGATCTCGGCCGGCGCCGAAGCGTCGTGGCACTCGACGACGTCGAAGTCCTGTGGGCCGGCCCCCGCCTCGGCGTACGCTTCGCGGGAGCACAACTCCACCGTGCCCGGTTCGTCGGGTCCGTGGTCCCAACCGGAATGCAGGACGCAACTCACCACGCGCACCGGCGACGTCAGCCCAAGCGCGGCCGCTTTGCGCTGGCTGATGACGATCACGGCCGCGGCGCCGTCCCCGATTGGCGAGCACATCGGCCGCGTCAGCGGCTCTGCGATCATTGGCGCCGCGAGCACGTCTTCGACGCTCAGCCGCTCCCGGAACTGGGCCCGCGGGTTGAGGCTGCCGTGCAGCGAGTTCTTCGCCGAGACCTGGGCGAACTGCTGCACGGTCGTGCCGTAGCGCTTCATGTGCGCCCGTGCGCCCGACGCATAGATGTCCATGAACATCGAGCGGCTCTCGCCGGCGCCCTCAGTCGCCTTCGCAGCGCCGCCCTCGCGGGCCCCGGCCCGCAGCCGTTCGAGGATCTCCTGGAGCGCCTCGACGTCCACGGCGCCATTAAAGGCCGCGAAGCTCTTCTTCTTGTCTTCGTGGTACAGCTTCTCCACGCCGAGCGCGAGCACGGTGTCATAGAGCCCGGCCGAGACGAGCGCGCAGGCCTGGTGCAGCGCCGTCGAGGCGCTCGCGCAGGCGTTCTCCACGTTCACTACAGGAATCTTTCCGATCCCCGCCGAGCGCAGGATGACCTGCCCGCGGATGCTCTCCTGGCCGGTGACCAGGCCCGCCGCGGCGTTGCCGACGAACGCCGCCTCGATGTCGCCAATTTGGATGCCGGCGTCGGCAATGGCCGCGCGTACTGCTTCGGCGCCGAGGGCCTTGAGGCCGGTGTCCATGTGCTTGCCGAAGCGGGTCATCCCCACGCCGCCGATAATCGCGTTCATTTTCATCGCAGGTCCTCCGTCGCGCGGATAGCTAGATGAGGCCGTGGCCCTTCAGGCCGAGGGCGTTCTTCAGGTAGGCCAGTTCCGCTTCCCGCCACGGCGCCGGTGCCGGGTCCTGGAGCATTTTGTCGGCCTGCAGCTCCTCCACCACACCCGGGCAACGCGGGAACGGGTTGCCGTAGCCGTTCATCTGGAAGAGCTTCTCGAACGGCTGGCGCGGACGCTGTCCGCCCGCCTCCGGGCTCTCCGCCGGGTAGCCTACCGTCTGCAGCAAGAGCACGCGGCAGGTCGCCGGCAGGCCCAGGTTCTGACCGATCTTCTCGGTGTTCCCGCCGCCCAGGAGGCAGGTGCCGAGGCCCTGCTCGAACGCCATCAGCGTCGCTTGCGCGATGCCCTGGCCGCAGTCAACCTCGCTGATCCCGGGCGCTTTCAGGAGTGGAAGGATGCTCGTGAAGAACGGGAGCAGCTGCCGTTCGAGCGCCTCTTCCTTGCCTTCTCCGAAGCCCAACGCGCCCACTTTCATCAACTCGCGCAGCCGGTCCGACTGCTCGTCCACCGCCGCGGTCTCGAGGTACCAGACGATCACGACGGGCGCGTTCCGGATCTGGAAGCCGGCCACGGGGGCAACGATCGCCTCGATGACCTCCGGCGGCGCACTGTCGCGGAAGACGACGACTGCCCGCAGCGTCTGCACGTTGCCCCAGTGCGAGGCGATGCGCGCCGCCTCCAGCATACGCTGGATCTTCTCCGGCTCGACCGGCTTGTAGGGCATGAGAAACCGGATCGACCGGCGCCTGCCAATGACTTCGCGAAGTTCCACTGGTGACCCCTTTCGCTAAAGCATCCGGGCGGCGCCAACGATGCTCAGCAGCTCGTTGCAGCCGTCCTCGATCATCGAGGCGCGGGCGTCGCGCAGGAGCTTCTCCACGGGGAACTCCTTCGTCAGGCCGTTGCCGCCAAAGATTTGAAGCGCCGCACTCGCGGTCTGGAATGCCGTGTTCGTGCAGAACACCTTCGACGCGATGGAGTACTGGAGCAGCGGCGGGTTCGTCGCGTTGTAGTACGCCACGCGCCGTGCGAGCGACCGCGCGGCTTCGACCTGCGCGAACATGCCGAAGAGTCGGCTCTTCACGCTCTGGTGGTCCTTGATCGGCACCCCGCCTTGGACGCGCTCCGAGGCGTATCCGATGGCGTGCTCGAGCGCTGCCCGCGCGAGACCCACGAACATCAGTCCCATGCCGGCGTTCGCCATCGTGAGGATCTGCTCCAGCATCGCGGCGTAGTTCTCTTTGCCGACGACCATGTACTCGGCCGGGATGCGGACGTCGTCGAAGAAGATTTCGCCCTGGTTCAGCGCCCGCTGGCCGAGCTTGTTCGTCGGCTTGCCCCTCGTCACTCCCGCCAAATCGAGCGGTACGACCGCGACGCCACCACCGTGGAACCCCTCGTTCGGCTCGATCGTGCAGAACAGCGCTGCGACGGTGGCGATGGTGCCGTTCGAGACCCACGCCGACTTCTGGCCGCGGATCACATAGTCGTCGCCGTCGCGCGTGGCGATGCAGTTGGAGCGCACCTCCGGACGGGTGAAGTGCGGCTCGGTGAACCCGAGCGTGTCGCTCCCGTGGTCCGGCTCGGTGATCGCCCAGCAGCCAACTTCGTCCTGGCCGCCCGTAACGTAGCGGTCGATCAACGATGGCCGCCCGGACAGGCTGCAGAACACCTTGTGGAAGCTGAGGACGGCCACGCTGATCGCCAGCCCGGAGTCGCCCCAGCCAAGCTCTTCGCTGACCAGCGCCCGTAGGCGGGCCTGCTCCAGGGGCGAGAGGTTCGCGGTCGCACCCTCGATGTCGTCCAGGCCCGAGGCGCGGTACTCCTTGAAGACGTTCCAGAGGATGGACCCCGGCGCGATCACGTCAGCGGGGTCGGCGAGGCGGTCCAGTTCCTTCCCCGCCGGGCGCAGAACCTCGGCGGCGAAGCGGTGCGCGGCGTCCCGCGTCATCCGCTCCTGCTCAGTCAGGCCGACTTCGATGTCCCCAAGCATGCGGAGCCCCCGGTATGTGATGCCGGGATGCTAGATCCGCCCCGCTCGCGCCCATATGACGCAGATCAGCACTGGGCCGGCGCCGCGACCACGCAATCCGGACTCGGACCCGCTGCGCTGGCACAAAGCCGCTGCTCCTTCTAGTCTGAGTGCGCAGGAGGACGCCATGGTTAAGGGCCAGGAGAAGGTGACAAAGAAGAACAAGCCGAAGGTCTCGACCAAGGCAAAGCAGCTGAAGAAGGTCGAGAAGAAGGCCGCCAAGGCCTAGACCTCGCAGCAACTCCCCACACGTGCTTCGGGCGCGCTCGCTTGCTTGTGCTCCGGCGGTTCCGAACTGCCTTTGCCGCTCGGCGACGATGTCCGCTGCTGGAGCGGGCGGCGGGAATCGAACCCGCGTGTCCTGTGCAATTTCCTGTGCGGCCGGTCACGACAGGAGCGTGGCTTTCAGCGAATACATCAGCGGGCACCAGTCGCGCTGTTCAGGGGGCAGCATCCAGGCCGTACGGCGACTGTAGCGGCTGTCTTCTGTGGTCTCGTCGGTAGAGACCATCCAGTGCAGGCCCTGCCAGGCCATCTCGCGGTGTTCGTGGAGGAAGTCCAGCCGAAGTCCCGCCTCGATTAGCCCAGTGACGATCTCGCCCAGGCCATGATTCCATTCGTAGTCCCGCGTGTTTTTCAACGGGGGCCCGTCGGTGTAGGTGAATTCGCCCAAGAATTCGTTCGGCCGGGCCGTCTCGAAATAGGGGGAGCCGAAGACGAGCTGTTTGTCATCGCGCTCGCTGTCCAGCGCCCAGAGCATCGGGTGGCCCTCGTAGAGATAGAGGAAGCCACCCGGCTTGAGAAAGCCCGCGACCACGCGAGCCCAGCGGCGAATGTCGTGCAGCCAGCAGAGAGCGCCGATCCCGGTGTAAACGATGTCGAAGCGCTCGGCTAGGGCCGAGTGCGCCTGGTAGAGGTCCGACTGGACGAAGGTCGCGTCGGTCACGCCGACACGAAGAGCAAGGGCCCTCGCTTCGTCGATGGCCGGCTGCGAGAAGTCGAGGCCGGTCACCCTCGCTCCGAGGCGCGCCCAGTTAAGGGTGTCCATGCCGAAGTGGCACTGGAGATGGAGCAGCGCCTTACCCCGGACGTCGCCGACTTCATCCATCTCGATTGGATAGAGGGACTTCTCCCCGCGCAGGAAGCCCTCCATGTCATAGCCCCTGGACGCGACGTGAATGGGGACGGATTCATCCCATCGTGCCCGGTTCGCGGCGTAGAACTCGCTGTTGTCAGGAATGCTCACGGAAACCCTCCATGGTTACCGGGGAACGCCGAGCGACCCGCGGGATAGAGCAGAGCGCCACGGATCGCGCGCGGCGCTCTGCTCTATCTGACTGGGTTGACTCCGGGGGCGGCGATGGGGCGAAGAGGCGCCCCGCCCTTGCGGCGTCCGAATCCCGCGGGTCTCCGCAAAGGCGGTTGCAACATTCGAAGATGGAGCGGGCGGCGGGAATCGAACCCGCGTGTCCTGCTTGGAAGGCAGGCGCTCTACCATTGAGCTACGCCCGCGGCGCTCGCGTAAGCGTATCAGCATTCGCGGACTGAAACCGCGCTCGCCGGTCTTGACCGGCTCCGCCGGCCGCCCTGCCGTACACTCTCACCGTGCTCAACCCCGGCCAGTTCGAGCGGCGCGTCGCCGTCACCGGCACAGTCACCCTCCTTGGCGTGTTGGTCTTCTTCGGCGCGCTCGCTTATTGGCAGGTCTTCCGCACGGACCTGGCCGAAGACGACCGCAATCCGCGCGTCCTCTCCCATGCGCTCGACCCGCATCGCGGCCGCATCCTCGACCGCGACGGCAACGAACTGGCCGTCTCCCTCCCCAACGGCAAGCGCCGCTACACCGACCCGTCCGTCGCCCACGTGCTCGGCTACATTGACCCGCGCTACGGCTCGCAGGGCGCCGAGCTCGCCTTCGACGCCCTGCTGAGCGGGCACCAGGTCCACTCCTGGTCAGCTGCGTTCGACGCCGAGTTCAACCGCTCGGCCGGGCAGGGGCTCGACGTGCGTCTCACGATCGACCCGAAGGTCCAGGCTGCCGCCGCCTCCGCGCTCGGCTCCCGCACCGGCGCAGTCGTCGCCGTCGATCCTCGCAACGGCGAGGTCCTCGCCATGGTCAGCGTCCCCACCTACGACCCCGGTGGCCTCGCCGCCAACGGCGAAGCGCTCCTCGTCGACCCCACGTCGCCCCTCCTCAACCGCGCCACCCAGGGGCGCTATCCTCCGGGATCGACGTTCAAGACCGTGACGGCTGCCGCGGCCCTGGAGAACAACGTCATCCAGCCCGGGACACCCGTGACCTGCCCCGAGAGCATCACGATCGACGGGTTCGAGATCTCCTGCAGAAACGTGTCCCAGGGAGTGGGCACCTACCCGTTCCGGGACGCCTTCACGTTCTCCGTCAACGCCATCTTCGCCCAGGTCGGCGTCGCTGTCGGCTGGGACCGGCTTGCCGCCACGGCCGAGCGGTTCGGGTTTGGCAGCGCGCTCGGCTTCACGCTCGAGACCGCCGCTTCGCAGCTTCATGACCCCGGTAGCCCGCGCACGAAAGTCCTGCTTGCCAGCACCGCGTTCGGACAGGGCGAGCTGCTGGTGACCCCTCTGCAGATGGCTTTGGTGGCTGCCGCCATTGCGAACGGGGGAATGCTCGTGCGGCCTCATCTCGGGCTGGAGGCGCTCAACGGCACCCGCGTCGTCCAGCAGCCGCTCGAAGCGCCGGCCAGCCGCCGCGTGCTCGGTGCGGACGTGGCGCATACGCTCCGGGACTTCATGGTCTCCGTAGTGGACGGGGCCCAGGCGAGTGGTGTCGCCATCCCGGGCGTGAAGGTCGCTGGCAAAACGGGCACCGCCGAGACCGGCACGCCCGGCGTCTCGCACGCGTGGTTCATCGCCTTTGCCCCGGCCGATGACCCGGTGATCGCGGTCGCCGTGGTCGTCGAGAGAGGCGGCCGCGGCGGCGAAGTTGCTTCGCCCATTGCCGGCGCAGTCATCCGGGCGGCACTCGGTAAATGAGCGAAGGACAGGGTTCGCCAATCGAGCGAATGCTCGAACGTACGGCCCGCCGCGTGAGCAGGAGCGGCCTGCACCCGGCCGAAGTCCTCCAGCGCGTCGAGGCTGCCTGCCTCGCCGCAGTCCGGGATGGCGTGATGCCCAACCAGGTGTTCATCGTCTTCAACCCCGCGGACTACGCCGGGTTTCGCGAGGCCCTCCCCGCCTTCCGCAAGGAGGTCGCCGCGCTCCTCGCAACACTCGAGCAGCGAGACGGACTGAGGCGTGTCGGCGAGACGATCGTCGTCTTCGAGTCGGCGACTTCCGCCGACATGGGGGTGCCGGCAGTGCACGCCCACTTCGCGGACACCGCGCACCGCCTCGAGGCACCGCCCTCAGCCACGCGTCGCATCCGCCGCCACCGGCGCACGTGGCTGGTGCGGGGCGACGGCAGTCGAGTCCCGCTGACCCACACGCCCTTCACCATCGGCCGCGCACCCGGCAACGACCTGGTGCTCCTCAGCCGCGCCGTGTCACGTCAGCACGCCCGTGTCACCACCGCGGGGGACCAACTGGTGATCGAGGACCTCGGGAGCCGGAACGGTCTCGTCGTCGACGGCCAGCGCGTGCCGTCCTGTCCGCTCGCCCCAGGCCGCGTTGTCCTGCTGGGCGACGTTGCGATTCAGTTGGAGACCTCGCCAGGTGACTGACTCCACCGAACTGCTCGTCCTGCGCCTGGCGCTCATCGGCGTGCTCTTCGCCTTCGTGCTCGCGGCGGCGACCGTCTTGCGCGCGGGGCTGCGTCCGCGCGTACGACGGTCGCAGGGGAGCCGGGCCCGCTCTGCGGCGGCGCGGCTGGTCGTCGTGGCGCCGGCGCAGTCTGGCCTCGAGCCGGGCACTTCGTTCGGCCTTGCCGGCGAGATGAGCATTGGCAGAGATCCGTCCTGCGGGATCGTCATCGCCGACGCGTCTGTCTCCGGCCGCCATGCAGTCGTCAGGCGGGAGCCGGACGGCTGGCGAGTCGCCGATCTCGACAGTACCAACGGCACCGCGCTCAATGGCCGGCGCGTTGGGCCCCGTGGGGCGCGGCTGCATCCGGGCGACGAGATTGCCCTCGGTGGCGTCGTCCTCCGCCTCCACGCTTGAGTTGCGGACCCGGGCCGCCCCCGCGACCGCGAGTTTGGTGCGATTTCTGCAACTTCGATTCAGGAACAGGTTCCGCCTGCCGTCTATCACAGCGTGAACGCGAACGAGACGAGTCCGGTACCTGAAGACCACGACGCCCATGGCCTGCCCGTGGCCCGGCTCGATGCCCATGAGTGGGAGATTCATTGCGCCAGCGAGGCGTGCGACGCGTTCATCGCCGACGCCTCGTGGCTCGACATCCAGGTCGCGATGATCCTCAACGGCAGCGACGAGTTCTCGAGCCGCGAAGCGCTCGCCCGCCTGCCTGCCCAGTTCAGCCGCCCGTTCCGCATGAACGCGCACTTCCCCCCGGACTGGCACAAGCGCGAGGAGGACGAAGCATGGGAACGAGGCCGCGGCTTCGAACGTCGATCTGGCAAGCCCGGTGAAAAAACGGACACGTACAACCGGCGGCTCATCAAGGGCCAGGTCCGCGCTATCGCCTTGAGCCAGGAAGCCACGCCGCCCGCGAGGGCGTGTTGTCCGGACTGCGGCCTCCTGCAGATGATCGAGCGTCGTCGTCGTAAGGGCCCCCCCGGTCCCGCTATTGGCACGCTCTCCGAAAAGGTCGACAACTTCCGCTACGTCCGCCGCGACGGCTTCAACGCAGCGGGCTCGCGCTGATTCCTGCCCGAGGTCACGCTCTTTCCGCTTCGCGCGTCGCTGAGTCGTGTGAGATGCCCAGGAGCAGCCCAAGCAGCACGAAGTTCACGACCAGGCTCGACCCGCCGTAGCTCACGAACGGCAGCGTGATCCCCGTTGTCGGGATGATCCGCAGATTCCCGGCGATGATCACCGCCGCCTGGATGAGCAGCAGGAGCGAGATGCTCCCAGCCAGCAGCCGTCCGTAGCTGTCCGGGCAGTCCAGCGCGACGCGCATGCCCCCGAAGAACAGCACCGCGTACAGCAGGACCACCCCCAGCGCGCCCGCCAGGCCGAGTTCCTCAGCAATGGCGCTAAAGACATAATCAGTGGACACCGCAGGGATAACTTGTGGCTGACCGAGGCCGAGCCCTTCGCCGGTGACGCCGCCGGCCTCGATTGCGTAGAGGCTTTGCACGGTTTGGTAGCCCGCGCCCTGGGCGTCCTCGTATGGGTTCAGCCAGACGTCGATCCGCTCCTGCGCGTGGTCGAAAGCGACGTACCCGAGCGCGCCCGTGACCAGCAGCAGGCCCACCCCGCCGGCCACGAAGACGAGCCGCCCCGTCGCGACGTACAGCGCGCTGGCAGCCAGCAGTACGAGCAGCGCGATGCTCCCCAGGTCGCGCAGCAGGGCGAGCGCGCCCATCGCTGCCACCATGGTGACGAGCAACGGCACCAGGTACGGCAGCGCGGAGTACGTCCGCCCAGCGAAACGCAGCCGCGGCAGCGCGAGCACGCTCGCCTCGTCCGCCAGGTATCCCGCCAGGAAGACCACGAAGAAGAGCTTGATGACCTCGGTCGTCTGGACCTCCTGCCCGCCGGCGGAGATCCAGAGGCGCGCTCCGTTGAAGGTCGTTCCGAAGATGCCCGTCGCCACCAGCAACAGCACCGCCGCCGCGGCCGAGGTGTACCGGTACCGTCGCAGCACGCTGTAGCGTCTCCCCAGGCTCGCGCTGACGGCCATGAACGCGACGCCCAGCGTCGCCCAGTTCGCCTGGTTCTGCGCTACGTTCGGGGCGAGCCGGATGGCAAACACCATCCCAACAGCCGTGAGCAGCATCGCCGTGGCGTAGACCACCGGGCTCGCCCACGGCGCAACGATCCGCAACGCGACGTGCCCCAGGGCGGCCACCACCAGGAACTGTCCGATGATCCGTCCCGAGCCCGCGGGCAGGGAGAATGCAGCGACTTCCAGGGCCCGCCAGGCGAGGAGGACGAACGCCGCGCTTGCGAGCAGCAAGACAAGCTCCGCATTGCGCCGCGCTGACCAGAGCTCCGTCACTCCCGGCAGTCTACCGGCACCCGGCACTCGGCACTCGGTACTCGGTACTCGGTCCTCGGAACTCAGAACTCAGAACTCAGAACTCAGAACTCAGAACTCAGAACTCAGAACTCAGAACTCAGAACTCGCTTTCGACGCGCTTCCGCTATCCTCGGGCGATGGAGCAACAGGTCCTCGACGGCCGCTACCGCCTCGATCGACTGCTTGGGTCCGGCGGCATGGCCGAGGTTTGGCTCGCTGAGGACTTGCGGCTCGGGCGGCCGGTCGCCGTCAAGCTGCTCCGCGAAAGCACCGTTCACGGCGACGACCTGCTCCCCGGCCTCGAACGCGAGGCCCGCCTGGTCGCCCGGTTCCAGCACCCCAACATTGCCGCCGTCTATGACACCGGCCAGGTCGAAGGGCGCCAGTACCTCGTGATGGAGTACGTCGCGGGCGCGACGATCAGGCAGCTCCTCGAAGAGCGTGGCCGCCTCTCCGAGCCGGAGGCAATCCGGTATGGCACCCAGGTAGGGGCCGCGCTCCAGTACGCCCACGACCACGGGGCCGTCCACTGCGACGTCAAGCCCGAGAACATCCTTGTCACCCCCGAAGGCGTCGCCAAGACGGTTGACTTCGGCGTCGCGGACACAGTGACGCGCACGCTCACGCCTGCCGAGGCCCGCGAAGTCCTCGGCTCCATCGCCTACCTGGCCCCGGAAGTGCTCCAGGGCTCTCCTGCCACCCCGCGCTCGGACGTGTACAGCCTTGCGTTGACGGTCTACGAAATGGTCGCCGGGAGGCTGCCGTTCGCGGGCGCCACCGCCGCCGCAACGGCGGGGGTGCGGCTCGCCGCGGCGGCTCCTCCCCTGCGGACGTTCGCTGCCTCGGCGTCACCGCTCCTCGAAGTGGCCCTTGCCAGGGCGCTCGCGCTCTCGCCCGCCGACCGTTTCGCCACGGCGGCCGAGTTCGGGGCCGCGCTCCGGCGCGTGGCGGTCCAGCCGGGAGGCGCGGCGCCCGTCGCCCCGCGACCGGTGTCCAGCCCCGTAGTGCCGCCACCACCGGTCCGGCGCCGGAATCCCACCAACCGCATTCAGCGGCCAGCCGCGGCGCCCCCCGCGCGCCAGTCGAACGCCATCCTCGTCGGGACGATCGTTGCCGCCGTGCTGCTCGCGGTGGCTGGCGGCGTCGCGGCCGCGCTCATCGTGTCGCGGGACAGGGGCAGTTCGCCGCAACCCACGCCCACGCCTGTCGCGACCGTCCAGCCCACGTCCACGCCAACGCCGACACGGACCCCGGCCAGCACCCCGACGCCCACGCCGTCGGCCACGCCCTCGCCTACCCGCCAGGCTTCGCCAACGGCCACACGGACGGCCACACCATCAGCGTCGCCCGCGCAAACACGCACGCCCACCCCAACGCCGACCGCCAGTATATTCCCGCCGATCAGCCTCACCCCCACGCAGTAAGGCCGGACAGCCTCATGTTTCCTGTGGTAGATTCGCCCGACGAATCACCCGAGGTGTCCCCGTGAAATTCGGCATCTTTTACGAGATCTCCGTCCCCCGGCCATGGGAGGCGAACACCGAGTATCAGGTCTATCAGAACTGCCTCGAACAGGTGCGTCTCGCCGACGAATTGGGCTTCGACCAGGTCTGGGCGGTCGAGCACCACTTCCTCGAGGAGTACTCCCACTGCTCGGCCCCGGAAATCTTCCTCACCGCATGCGCCATGCAGACGAAGAACATCCGCATCGGGCGCGGCATCACGGTCTGCGTGCCGCAGTTCAACAACCCCATCAAAGCCGCGGAAGTGGCTGCCACCATGGACATCGTCTCGGGCGGCAGGCTCGAGTTCGGCACCGGTCGCTCGGCCACCTGGACCGAGCTCGGTGGGTTCGGCGCCGACCCCGACGAGACCAAGAAGACCTGGGACGAATGGGTGCGCATCATCCCTAAGATGTGGACGCAGGAGCGCTTCGGCTACGAAGGTCGCGCCTTCAGCATGCCCACGCGCGCCATCCTGCCCAAGCCCTACCAGAAGCCCCACCCCCCGATGTGGGTCGCTGTCACGAGCCCCGGCACGGAGCTCGACGCCGCCGACCGCGGGATGGGCAGCCTCGGCCTCACCTTCGGCGGCTTCGCCGAGCAGGACCAGAAGATCGCCGAATACCGCCGGCGCATCCGCTACTGCGACCCCGTGGGCAGCTTCGTCAACGAGCAGGTGAACACGGTCAACTTCCTCTATTGCCACGAGGACAACGAAGTGGGCATCAAGACCGGCATGCGGGTGACCGGCACGTTCAACTACCTGGCCGAGCAGCTCCTCGCTGCCCGCCAGGCCTATCCGAGCCGTTCGTACCCAAACCTCGGACTTCTCCCGGCGCTCCGGCGCGAGGCGAGCAGCCCCGCGGCCGATGGAGGCGCCCCCGAAGGCACGGCCATCGGCAACCCCGACCGCATCGTCGAAGTCGTCAAGAAGTGGGAGTCGGTTGGCGTCGACCGCATCAACTTCCTCCTGAACGCCAACGAAACGGTGCCGCAGCAGGAAGTGCTCGCCAGCCTCCGCCTGTTCGCAAAAGAAGTGATGCCGAAGTTCGCTGACAAGCGTCAGCCGGTTGCCGCGCCAGCGGCGGGTGGCGCCTGATGCCGCTCGTGGGCACGCGCGACCTGACACCCATCCTCGACCGCGCCCCGCTCATGCCCTCGCTCGACACGGAGCAGTGGGCCCTGCCTGGCGCTCGCATCCTCCAGGTGCTCTACGAAATAGACGACTCGGCGATGCTCTCGCTCCTGCCGCGGGCCCTGCACCCCACCATCCCGCCCACGGTGTTCTTCGTCGTGACGCACGTGCCCGAAAGCTCCGTTGGGCCGTTCACGCTCGCAGAGGTGCGCGTCGGCTGCCGCTCCGCCATGCGCCCCCGCACGTTCCTCACGCGCGCCTACTGCGACAACGCCGCGGCCGTCACCGAGCTCCGCAACCGCTGGGGCTACCCCGTGGAGCAGGCCGAGGCGACGCTCCAGCGCTACTACGACCGCGCCCACGGCCTTGTCACCGCCGGCGGGCGCGACCTCCTCGACGTTTCGCTCGTGAACCCGGAGCCCATCAGCGGGTCTGACGTCCAGTACCTCCCGAACGTCAACCTGGCGCGTATCCAACGGGACGGCGCCGTTGTGCCGCGTCTCATCCAGGTCGACCCCGACTTCACGTTCCGCAGCGCCGACCGGGGCAAGCCGATGCTGACCTCGTTCGTGGCGGACGCCTGGGAGCTCCCCGGCTGCGAGCCAAACTACCCGGTCTCGGCGTCGTACACCGTCGCCGACGTGACCATGCCGAAGCTGCGCTTCATCGTCGACCCCAACAAGGGCCCAATGGAGGGCGTGGAGCACGTGTAGACGGGGTCACGCGGGCCGGGTTCCCGGGGTCACTCGTCCAGCGGAGCGAACAACTCGGCGAGGGGAAGCTGGAACCCCGGCAGAGCGGGGCACTCGAGCAGGTCACCCGTCAGCGGCTCGCCGTCCCGCGCCTCGTCGAAGACCTCGACCGTCCGGCGGTACGGGTTCACCAGCCAGCATGCTTCAACGCCGCGGCTCCGGTACTCGCGACACTTGGCGGGCATAGTGCTGAGCGTCTGCCCGGGCGACAGGATCTCCACGGCGAGGGTCGGCGGCCCCAGGATCTCGCCGTGGCCAGCCTTGCCCGGTGACCAGTAGGCGACGTCGGGCGCCCGATAGCGCCGGTCGCCGCCCGCGCTGATGTTGACGGTCGGGTCTTCACCCGAGAGGCCCCGCGCTCCGGCCCGGCGATACGCCCGCAGAGCGGCAGCGATCTCGCCGGCCACCAGGAAATGAGAACGCTTCGTCATTGGCTTCTGCGTCACCTCGCCGTTCACGAACTCGTACGAGGGACGCTCGTCCGCATACCGCGCGAGGAACTCTTCTTCAGTCATTCGCAGGACGGCCGCGGACGTTGCTTCAACGCTCATGCCGTAAGTCTAAACCCGTGCACGGCCAACATTGGTGCGCTCAAACGAAAATGGGGCGTGCCAGCGGCACGCCCCATTTTCGTATGTTGGCCATCGAATCTGGTCAGACCCGGTGGCACCACACCCAGTGCTCTTTTTCGGTCGTGCCCACATTGCGCCAGTCCGGGCGCCGCGTGCGGCACTCGTCGATGGCGATCGGGCAGCGCGTGTGGAACACGCAGCCCGAAGGCGGGCGCAGCGGACTGGGCACGTCGCCCAGCAGGATGATGCGCTCGCGCTGGCGTTCGATCTTCGGGTCCGGGATGGGCACCGCCGACATCAGCGCCTTGGTGTACGGGTGCAGCGGGTTCTCGAAGATCGAGTCCCGGTCGGTGAGTTCCATGATGTGCCCGAGGTACATCACGGCCACGCGGTCGGAGATGTGGCGCACCACCGAAAGGTCGTGCGCGATGAACAGGTACGTCAGGTTGAACTGGTCCTGCAGGTCCTGCAGCAGGTTGATGATCTGCGCCTGGATCGAAACGTCCAACGCGGAGACCGGCTCGTCGCACACGATGAAGTCCGGCTCAACCGCCAGCGCCCGGGCAATACCGATGCGCTGACGCTGGCCGCCCGAGAATTCGTGCGGGAAGCGGTTGGCGAAGTACGGGTTCAGTCCCACCGTCTGGAGAAGGTTTTGCACCTTCTCCTTCTTCTCC
>Ga0315281_10005766_pt1 | contig 17691 bp, 14 predicted proteins | sample YL17G07_0_MG_FD_204540 | JGI IMG/M metagenome (GOLD analysis project Ga0315281, IMG submission 204540) | Sediment microbial communities from Yellowstone Lake, YNP, Wyoming, USA - YL17G07_0 | ecosystem: Environmental > Aquatic > Freshwater > Lake > Sediment | place: USA: Wyoming | collected...
TTAGAGCGCTTTGAGTTGATTCGTATCCGCCTGACACCCTTCCGGAAAGAGTTCGTAGTGAGCCCCGTAAGGGGCGTTTTCTCCGATTCTTATCCATTCCGCAATCCACAAACGCCCCTTACGGGGCTCACTACGAACGAGGTGAGGCTTCGTGCGCAATCCCATAGCCTTTTAACGCTATACCCGTGGAAAACCCCTCCACAAAGAAGTTACTCAAGAGAAAAAGGGATACGTAATTTCATAAAACGCTATAATCCCCTGGAAGCATCGCCCAAGATCGCCTGCCCCGCCGGCAAACCGTAACAGGCTAAAGCCTGCACTACAAACTCGCGAACCAGCGAACCAGCGAACCGGCCAACCGGCCAATTGGCCAACTGGCGAACCGGCGAACCAGCGAACCGGCCAACCGGCGAACCGGCGAACCAGCGAACCGGCCAACCGGCTAACTGGCGAACCGGCCAACTGGCGAACCGGCCAACCGGCGAACCGGCGAACTGGCCAACTGGCGAACTCCCCTTTGGCATGAATCTGGCTCCTTTCCGTGAGCAGCGGCTGTTGCCGTGCCATGTTGACACATCGCTACCAAGGAGAGGTGAAAATGCCCGTATCCGCCGACATTCAGCAGATCAACGCCCGGGTCGCGGCTCAGTCCTATTTCGTGGAGTTGCTGGCCGGCGAGATCGGAAAAGCCGTGGTGGGCCAGGAACGCGTTGTGGAGCGCCTCTTGATCGGCCTCCTGTGCGACGGCCACGTCCTCCTGGAGGGTGTTCCCGGCTTGGCCAAGACCCTCATCGTCAAGACCCTTTCCGCGGCCATCCAGGCGTCTTTCCATCGGATCCAATTCACGCCGGATCTTCTTCCCGCCGACCTGATCGGCACGATGATCTACCAGCAGCACCAGGGCACTTTCACGGTGAAAAAGGGGCCCGTCTTCGCAAACATCATCCTGGCCGACGAGATCAACCGGGCGCCGGCCAAGGTCCAGAGCGCCCTGCTCGAAGCAATGCAGGAGCACCAGGTCACCATCGGCGAAAACACCTACCCGCTCCCCCACCCCTTCCTGGTGCTGGCTACGCAGAACCCCATCGAACATGAAGGCACGTATCCCCTGCCGGAAGCCCAGGTGGATCGCTTCATGCTGAAGGTGAAGGTGGACTATCCATCCAGGCAGGAAGAACGGCGGATACTGGACCAAGTGGCCGGTCGGAATCCTCCCGCGATTCATCCGGTGGTGGACCTGGCCCAGATACTTCAGGCGCGCGAGATTGTCAACGCGATCTACATGGATGAGAAGATCAAGAACTACATCGTGGACTTGGTCTTTGCCTCGCGCGCCCCAAAGGAAAACGGCGTTCCCGCGGAGGGCCTGATCGAGTATGGGGCTTCGCCGCGCTGCACCATCTACCTGGCCCAGGCGGCGCGCGCCCATGCTTTCCTGCGGCACCGCGGCCACGTCATCCCCGACGATGTCAAGACCGTTGGGCCGGACGTGCTGCGCCACCGCCTGATCCTGACCTACGAGGCCGAAGCGGAGGAGAAGACTCCCGAAGACGTGATCGGCCTGATCTTCGACCACGTTCCGGTGCCGTGAACCAAACGACGATCAAAACTCACCACAGAGGCACAGAGACACAGAGAGAAAATGATGAATGCAGAATGATGAATGATGAACGCAGAAAACGGCTTTCAAGGGGACTATTCGCCGATGCACGCTATCCAGGAACTCTGTCCGCAATTTATCATTCATCATTTCGACTTCCTTATTCTCTGTGCCTCTGTGTCTCTGTGGTGAGTGAAAAACAGAAAGAGACCACGAGTTCAAGAATCTTGACGGAGCTTCGAGGTTTTGCGGATTGACAATACATAGAACCATGCCGACTTCGTCCAACAAATCCCCCGACACCACCGAGACGATGCGCGAGATTCTCAAGCGCGTCCGGCAGATCGAGATCCGTTCGCGCCGCGCCGTCAACGACGTGCTCGCCGGGGAGTACCATTCGGTGTTCAAGGGCCGCGGAATGGAGTTCGACGAGGTGCGCGAGTACGAGCCCGGCGATGAAATCCGGGATATAGACTGGAACGTGACGGCGCGCACGGGCCGGCCCTTTGTGAAGCGGTACGTCGAGGAACGCGAACAGACGGTGTTCTTTGTGGTGGACGTCTCGGCTTCGGGAGAGTTCGGCACCGATCGAAGGATGAAAGGCGAGATCGCGGCGGAAATCTGCGCGATCCTGGCGTTCTCGGCCATCCAGAACAACGACCGGGTCGGGCTCCTGAGTTTCAGCGACCGGGTCGAGGAGATGATTCCGCCGAAGAAGGGACGCAAGCACGTGCTGCGGGTCGTGCGCGAACTCCTGTTCGCCCAGCCCAAAGGGCGCGGAACCAATGTGCCCCTCGCGCTTGACACCGTGAATCAACTCCTCAAGCGGCGCTCGATTGTGTTCGTGGTGTCGGACTTTCTGTCGGGAGACTTGCGCCGCCCCCTGATGATCACCAACCGCCGCCACGATCTGATCGCGATCCGGATTGCCGATCCTCGCGAGGAAGTCCTGCCGCCTGTGGGCATCGTGGAATTGAAGGATGCGGAAACGGGAGAATCCATGCTCGTGGATACGTCGAACCGGCTGGTGCGGGAACTCTTCGCCCAGTCCAACCAGCGCCGCCAGCTGGGTTTGGAGAAAGCGTTCCACTCGCTGGGGGTGGACCATATAGACATCCGCACCAGCGTGCCCTATCTGAACCCGATCGTGAAGTTCTTCCGGATGCGGGCGAAGCGATACTGAAGGACTGAGTGCTGAGTGCTAAGTAGGCTGTAGGCTGACGGAAGAGATTGCGGATTGGGGATTGCGGATTGCGGATTGAAGAAACGGGAGATTGGAGACAGGGTAAAGTAGGGCGGGCGTCTCGCCTGCCAGGAAACCAGAGGCTGAAGACAGTGGGAAGCATTCAGAAGAACTTCAAAGTCAACCGAAGGACTTGGAATCCTGTTCGTAGCTCCTCCTTCAGGAGGTTCATTGGCCCCAACCGCCTAAAGGCGGAGCTACGAACCGGACTTTGAAACTCTCCTGAGTATTCTGAAAAACCATGACAAAACACACCGGCAATTCTCCGTTCGTCTTTCTCGCATTCATTCTGGCGGGCGTGATGCTGGTCTCGCCTGCCTTTGCGGCCGAGAAGCCCGCCGCGGAAGGGAATGCCGTGCCAAAGGACGGCGTGTCGCTCTCCTTCTCGTTCACTCCCCAGGACATCATCATCGGAAAACCCCTTACGTGCACCATAGTGGCGCGCTGGAAAACGCCCGTGCGCGTGCATCCCTTCTCATTGCCCGCGCACCTCGGGGATTTCGAGGTCCTTCGCACCACCAGTTCACAGATCAAGGCCGGGCGGAAAGATGGAACGCAGACACAGGTGTTTGGAATTCAGCTCACGTGCTTCGAGGCGGGAGAAAAGACGCTGCCGCCCATCGAGCTGCAGTATTCGGTTGGTGAAGGAGAGTTGAAGACTGCCGCCACGGCCCCCCAAGTCATCCAGGTCAAGAGCTATCTGGAGAAACTGGCCCTGGAGAAAAAGCCAGGGGAACAGGTCGGCCTTCGGGGCGTCAAGCCTCCGCTCGAGATGCCGTTTCCCTTCCGGCGGTTGTTGAGCATCGCGGGTGTCGTGCTCTGCGCATTGGCCCTCATGGCTGTGGCCATCTGGCTCCTGCGCAAGTGGATCCTGCCCCCGGTGAGAAGGGAAACCCGCGCGCCTCCTCCCCTGCCGCCGGACGTGGAGGCCCTGCAAGCCCTGGCACGGTTGGAGCTCGAAGATGCGGCGCGGCGCGAGGCGGTGAAGCCCTACTACTCCAAACTCTCGGAAATCCTCCGGCGGTATCTGGGGAGGCGCTACACGTTCGACGCGCTGGAGATGACCTCGAGCGAACTGTTCGAACGGGCGCGCGGGCTGGGTTGGAACAGAGAACTGCTTGCGGCTCTTGCACAGGATACGCAGGAATCCGATGGCGTGAAGTTCGCGCGGTACGTCCCGGCGCATCCCCTCCGAACGAGCGCCTTGGAGCGCGTGCGCAAAGTGGTGATGGAGACGCGCATGGTCCAGACCCCAGACACGCCCGCGCCCGCCCAGGAAGGGGGGGCAAAAGGATGAACCGGGCGTTTGAGTTCGCTTCCCCACACTTCCTCTGGCTTCTGGCGCCGCTGGCGCCGCTTGGGTGGTGGGCCCTGCGGTGGCGCGCGGCTGCCTCGATTCAGTTCTCGGACCTCGGGCTCTTCCATGCGGTTCCAGCGGGCCGGGCTCTTTCCTGGCGGCGGCTGTTGCCCGTTCTGCGGCTGGCCGCCCTGGCTCTTCTCATCGTCGCCCTGGCGCGGCCGCGGTTTGGAACCACCGAACGGGAAGTGGTTCAGGAGGGGGTGGACCTGTTCTACTGCCTGGACATCTCGGGCAGCATGCGGGCGGAGGATTTCCGTCCCAACCGTCTCGAAAAGGCCAAGGAACTGATGACCGCCTTCGCGTCCAAACGTCCCACCGACCGCCAGGGGATCGTGGTGTTTTCAGGTGTGGCTTTCATGCTGTGCCCGCTCACGTTCGACAACAACAGCGTCCAGGAGTTCCTGCGGACGGTGACTTTCGACAATATGCAGGGAACGGCCATCGGGATGGCGATGGCGCGGGCGCTGAAAAAGCTGGACAAGAGCAAAGCAAAAAGCAAGGTGATCATCGTGATGACCGACGGGCGGAACAACATGGGCGAGATCACCCCCGAACAGGCCACGAAGATCGCCAAGAGCATGGGGGTGAGAGTCTACACGGTCGGCATAGGAAGCCTGGGGGCGTCTTTCGCGAGCCTGTCCACTCCGTTTGGCATACAGAGGCAGATGATCGAGCCGGTTGATGAGGACCTGCTGCGCCAGATCGCCAAGGAAACGGGCGGCATCTACCGCAGAGCCACCAGACCGGAAGAGTTGAAGTCTTTTCTGGACGAGATTGACCGCTTGGAGAAATCCAAGATCGAGATGAAGGAATACCGCTCCTATGACGAGCGGATGGCCATTCTGGCGTGGCCGGCCCTGGCGCTTCTCTTGATCGAGATAGTGCTGGCGAGCACGCGGTTCCTGAAGATACCGTGAGAAGTCAGAATGATGAATGACGAATGACGAATGGTGAATGCCAAATGATGAATTTGAAACAAAAGACCTCGATAAAACGCATTGGCGAATGCCCGTCCGGCGAATTGTCTTTTGTGTTCATCATTCATCATTCTGCATTCATCATTCTGCATTCATCATTCCTCCGTGGTGAGTGAAAGACCCGTTTCATGCGTTTCGATACTCCCCATTTCCTGTTCCTGATCCCCGCGGCCGCGCTGGTGCTGGCGTTGCTGCATCTCTGGGTGCTGGGGCGCAAGCGGCGGCGGCTCGCGCGGTTTGGGGAGCAGGAGACCGTCCGCAAGCTAACGCGGGGTGTGAGTCTGGCGCGGCAAAACTGGAAACTCCTCCTGCTGCTGGCGGCGGTGTCGCTCATCGTTTTCTCGCTGGCCCGGCCGCAATATGGCACGATTGAGCAGCCCTTGCGCAGGCGCGGCGTCGAAGCGGTGATCGCCATTGACTGTTCCCAGAGCATGCTTGGCCAGGACATCAAGCCCAACCGGTTCGAGCGCGCGCGCAGCCAACTGAAAGGGCTGATCCAGCGCCTCGAGGGAGACAGCGTGGGGATCGTGGCGTTCGCCGGAATCCCCGTGGTGCAATGCCCGATGACCAGCGATTACGACATGGCGCTGAACCTTCTGGATTCCCTGGACGTGGACACGGTGCCAGTCCAGGGCACGGCGATCGGCCTGGCGGTGAAGAAAGCCGCGGAAATGTACAAGGCCGCGGGAAAAGGCAACCGGGTCCTAGTCCTGCTGACCGACGGCGAGGACCACGAGGGCGACCCGGTCAAGGCCGCCGAGGAAGCGGCCAGGGAAGGCCTTCGGATATACGCGATCGGGATCGGCTCCACGGAAGGGGTCCCAATCCCCTTGCCGGAGGGCGGATACAAGGAAGCGGACGGGGGAAAGGTCAACACGCGCTTGAACTTCGAAACCCTCACGCGGATGGCACTTGCCACGGGGGGAAAAGCCATCCTGGCCAACCCTTCGGGCGACGTGGAACTCAAGGAGATCCTTAGGGACGTCAAGACGCTCAAGGAGACGGATCTCCAGGCGAAGGCATTCACCATCCACAAGGAGCGGTTTCAATACTCCCTGCTGCCCGCAGTGATCTTCCTGGTGGCGGAGATGCTGTTGAGCGACAGACGCCGGCGGGTCCGCAGCGCCGGAGCGGGGAGGTTTGACTAAGAGGCTGGAGGCTTTAGGCTGTAGGCTTTAGGCTGTAGGCTTTAGGCTGTAGGCTTTAGGCTGTAGGCTTTAGGCTGTAGGTCCGTGTCTGTCCGTGTTCGTCCATGTCTGTCCCTAAACGGCACACTGCAAACTATGAACCCAAAGAAGACAATGCGGCCCAACATACTCATCCCAGTTCTTGTTCTTTCATGGGGCGTGCTGCTATGCGCGGCGGGCTGGGCGGAGCCGTCCGCCCGGCGGCTGAACAAGGACGGGATCGAAGCTTACCGCAAGGCGGACTACTCCAAGGCGGAGGAGCAGTTTGAGAAGGCGGCTCAGCGGGTTCCGGACAACCTTCTGCTCCAGTACAACGCGGGCGCGGCCAAGGCGAGCCAGGAAAAGATGGACGAAGCGCGGAAAGACTTCGAGAAAGTGAGCGCGGCTCGCGATCAGGAACTGGCCGCTCGGGCCAACTTCGGGAAGGGCGTGGCCAGCTACCGCCAGGCGGAAAAGAAACAACAGGCAAAGGACCTCAAGGGCGCGCTGGAAGAGGCCAAAGCCGCAGAGGAAGCCAACAAGAACGTCCTGCGGGCCAGACCGGACGATGATGACGCCCGGGTCAACCTGGAAATGGCCGGACAACTGCGAAAAGAGATTGAAAAGCAACTCCAACAGCAGAAGGATAAGGAACAGCAGGAGAAGAACAAAGAGCAGGAGAAACAGAAAGAAGACCAAAAGAAGCAGGACCAACAGAAGCAGGACAAGCAAGAGGATCAGCAAAAGCAGGATAAGCAGCAGGACCAGCAGAAACAAGACCAACAGAAACAAGATCAGCAGAAGCAGGATAAGCAGCAACAGGATCAGCAAAACCAAGAGAAACAGGATCAGAACAAAGAGGAGCAGGCCAGGAAAGAGCAGGAAAAGCAGTCGCAGGAGCAAAAGGCGCAGCAGGACAAGCAGCAAAAGGATCAGGCCCGGGACGCCGGCAAGGACAAGGCCCGCCAGGAGCAGATGGACAAGGATGTGACGCGGAGCGTGCTTAACTTGCTCGACGAAAACGACGTGGAGGCCCTTAAACGGATGATGAAGGAGAGATACGGGCGTGTGCGGCACCCGGACAAGGATTGGTAGGACTCGACAAATGAAACAGGCGCGTTGTTCCGGATTCTCCGCTTCGAGCCTCGCGGCGCTCGTGATAGCCGCGGCGCTGTGGCTGGGCGCGTCCGGCGGGGCTCTTGCGGAGATCCAGGTCACGGCGGATGTATCTCGAAGTGTCGTGGCGATCGGCGCCGGCCTCACCTACACGATCCAGATCTCCTCCACGGAAAGCATTGATACGCGCCTTCTGAGCATCGAGAAGATGCCCACTTTCGAGGGACTTCGCCTCGTTTCGAGTTCCCCGAACGTCGGCAACCGGATGCAGTTCGTCAACGGCGCGGGGTCCTACTCCTACACCCTTACGTGGAGTCTCGTGGCCGAGAAGGAAGGCACGGGCACAATTGCCGCCGGGGAGATCCGCTACGGGGGCCGGAAATACGCGCTTCCGGCCGGCCAAGTCAAAGTGATGTCCGCGGAGCAGGCCGGCGCGCTGCCGCCGGAGTTGAAGGACAAGGACATTCTCCCTGCGAACACCGACGATGCGAACATCAACAAGCAGCTCGAGGGCAAGCTTTTCGCGCGGCTGCTAATATCGAACCCCAACCCCTATCTACAGGAAATCGTGGTGGTCAAATGCGCCGTGTATGGGGATTCAATGGATCTTCTGCGGCTAATGGGGCGGTTTGGCTGGAATCCGCCTTCATGGGGCGACTTCTTCGCCGAACAAGTGGACCTCGGGAACCAACTCAGCGTCCGGCCCGTCCAGTTCGGCGCAAGGCAATACTACGAAGTGATCGTCGCGCAGTTCCTGCTCACGCCCACCAAGGTCGGGAAAACCGAGATCCCTTTCAGCCAGGCTCAGGCTTATATCCAGGTCAGAACCAACCGCCGCACCTTTGAAGATGATTTCTTTGGTGGTTTTCCAGACCCTTTCTCTCAAGCGAGTATCCCCGTCCGTATGCCTATCAAGGGCCAGGCCATCGAGGTGAAGCCTCTGCCCACCGAGGGCCGCCCCGCTTCCTTCCAAAACGCCGTGGGACAGTTCTCCTTCGCGGGACGCGTGGATCGCACCTCCATGACGGAGGACGATCTGCTCACGCTGCGGCTGGAAGTCGGCGGGCAGGGTTATCTGGGATCTGTCGCGCAACCCGTGTTGCCGGACCTTCCGGGATGGCGCCAGGTGGGCTGCCAAACGAAGACGGAAGCCTTGGGGCAGAGCAAGTCGGAAGGCGGCAAGAAAATCTTCGAAATCCTGCTGCGCCCCGGAAAAGCGGGCGCCTTGGGCATCCCCGCCATCCCTTACTCCTTCTTCGATCCGTCCAAGGGGCGCTACACCGAGCAGACCGCGGGGCCCTTCAGCATCCAGGTGGCCAAGGGTAAGGAACAGAGACTCATCATGACGGGTCCCCAGGGTGTCGTGGCGTCCACGCCCAAGGACGCGCAATTCTTCGGCGAGCAGATCGCCTACATCCGGACGGAACTGGCGGGCAAGGCGGCTTCCGTCCCGCTTTACCGGCAGCCCTGGTATCTTCCGCTCCAACTCTTGCCGTTGCTCTTGGTGGGGGGCGCTTTCGGGATCCGGCAGCGAAGGGATTACCTGGACCGGCATGCGGACCGTCTGAGAGTTCGGGGGGCGGGAAGCCGCGCGCGCCGCGAACTCCGGGAGGCCAGCGCCGCGCTGCGCAAGCAGAACCTGGACGCCTTTTATCAGACCCTCGGGGAGGCCCTGAGAGGTTATCTGGCCACCAAGCTGAAGCGCTCGGCGGCGGGGCTTACGCTGGAGGAGATGGAGCGCAGCTGCCTGGAGAAGGGCGTGAGCGCCGAGGCGGCCGCGGCGCTCCGGACCCTGTTGGAGACGTGCGACCAGGCCCGTTATGTGGCTTCGGGCGGCGGTGAAACGGACGCGCGGGAAATCCTGAACCGGACGGAGTCGCTCCTGAGGGAACTGGACAAGGTGGGGTGGGGAAAATGAGGCGCATCTTTGCTTACGCACTGGTTTTCTTGGGAGCGGTGGCCGGGATTGCGGGTCCGGCCCAGGCCAAGCCGTCCGCCACCCCTCAGGAGGTTCGCGCCAAGTGGGCGGCGGCGACGGAGGCCTACCAGAAGCGCGATTTCGAGGAGGCGCGAAAGGCCTATGAGAATCTCCTGGCGGAGGGCGTGGCCGACGCCAATCTCTACTACAACCTGGGCAACGTGTATTGTCAGCTGGGACAGCGGGGCAAGGCGGCCTGGATGTACGAAAAAGCGCTCAAGGCCGCCCCGCGGCACGCGGACGCCCGCAGGAACCTCCGTCTCGCCCGCGCGGGTCTTCCGCCTATGAATCAGGGCACTTTCATCCTCTTCCAGCCTCTGGCGTGGCTGTGCGGTTTTCTGACCGCGTCGGAATGGGCCGGACTGCTTCTCGGCGTATCCCTGGCCATGTCGCTGCTGCTTTCCCTTTGGATCCTGCTCAGGCGGGGCTGGCTACGGCGACTCGCCGGGATCGGGGCGGCGACCGGGTTGAGCGCCTCGGTACTCATCGCGTGTTTCTGCGCGGCGCGCTGCGCCGACTCCGAATGGCGGCGCTACGGAGTGGTCACGGAGTCCGGCGCCATTGTCCGGAACGCCCCCTCCGCCAGCGCCGACAAGTACTTCGAAGCGGCGGAGGGTGAGCGGTATCTGGTGGAAGACTCGGATCTTTCGGGATGGCTGCGGGTGACGCATCCCGCCACGGGCCGCGTGGGTTACCTGCCGGAGAGCGTTGTAGGAAGAATCTGAAGTATCTGCCCCGCGCCTCTGCTTCTCTTTCCCGGTGTTCGTGTGATCCCAAATCCAGTTGCGCAAGTCTGATCCCTCTGCTACCATGAGAGACAGTTGGAAGGGTGTTCTGAAGTGGAGGTGAGATTATGAACGGCACATGGAAAGAAGTTGCTTGTCTGCGTTTCCAGGGAGAACGATTTCGCGATCATGCGCTGGATCTGACCGCCCTTACAGAGCTCAGCCAGTTCCAGAAACTTGTGGCGGAGACGGCAAAGGAACTCTGGCGGGCGGAAAATCCCGACAAGAAAAACCTTCCCAAGCGTTTTGAGGATCGCACAAGGCTTTGCCTCCGCGAGATCAGAGATGGAAGCGCGGTGGCGCCGCTTGAGGTTTACCTTGAGGGGGGGGAGCAAACCGACCTCTTGGAAACGCCAACCGAAGTGGAGCGAGCTGTTTCTCTAACCTACGATGTGTTTGACGCTTTGGATAAGGGCAGACAGTTCCCTGATACTTTCCCACGAAACCTGATACCGGAATACGTCAAGCTGGGAAAAAACCTCGAACCCGGCCATTCCATCGAGTTTTCCTCTAATGGGAAACCGCCCGCGCGTGTTTCACCGCAAATGCGGGAGAAGTGGGAAATCTATCATGACGAGCCGTACGAAGACATAGTGGATTTGGCGGGCGAAGTTCTCGAGGTGGATATCCATAAAGGCAAATTTCAGCTCTGGTTGGATGACGGCAGCACCAAGGTTGACGCCCAATTCAATGAGCAGCAGGAAGAAGATGTAACCACAGCGCTCAAAGAACATCGCTCCTTAAGGCTGCGCGTGACGGGCCGTGGAGAGTTCAACGCTTTGGGGAAACCGTTGCGGGTAACGGAAGTGGATCATCTGGCGATCTCCAGCGCCGAGGAAGAAGAATTCGATGCTACCGCTCGGCCAATCGAGGACATTTTTGATGAATTGGCCGCGGAAGTGCCTGAGGAGGTGTGGGAATCCCTGCCCAAGGACCTGAACGAGAACCTGGACCACTATCTATACGGGACACCAAAAGGATGAAGCACGTCTTTGCTGACACGCACTACTGGATAGCCATCACTAGACCCAAAGACCCGTATCGTAAAGCAGCACGTGAAGCAAGGAGAGCTTTGGGGGACGCCATTCTCGTGACCACGGACGAGGTCTTGGTTGAGTTCATGACGAGCCTGGGAACGGGAGACGCAAGACTTCGTCAACAAGCAGCGCAACGGGTAAGAGAGATACTTCGGAACCCAAATATCAAGGTGGTGCCTCAAACAAGAGATTCTTTTCTGAAGGGCGTCGAACTATATGCCGCCCGAGAGGATAAGAAGTACAGCTTGCCTGACTGCATTTCGATGAACACAATGAAGGCTCATTCCATTCAGGAAGTCCTCTCCAATGACCATCATTTCGAGCAAGAGGGATACGTCGTCCTTATCCGCTGATAGGAAGGAAGCACCTATGGCCGACAAGAACCTGGGGCACTTGGAGCAAGTGCCGCTTCGAGATATCTGGAGAAACTGCACGCGGCGTTTAGCGAACGAGTAAAGCATCTTGAGATCGAGGAAAACCAGCCTGCGGAGTGAATCGGGAAAAGATGAATCTGGAAGGGGATTTCCTGAGGTCTCTGGAGGCCCATCCCATGTTCCAGCCCTGGAATAGGCGGTTTTCCAGGCGCCGCTTTTCCGGTCACAGAAACCACACATATTGTGTCCTTTGCGGTCAGAGCGCTCGGATGTTGTATGTCTAACGCAATTCCCTGCGCCGGCATCCGGGCAAGGGATGCGATTTCTCTTGATTGTTTCCTTTCTCTCACGTAAAATCGAAAGCTAGGCGTGGACTGAGGGCGCCCGCGGATAGAGCACCCGATAGCCCTCGGCGGGCCTCGCGCCCACTGAGAAGGCTTGAGTTTCCACGCAAAAAGGGATGCGGTCTTGGCTGTGTCCGGATAACGGCCCGGGAGCTTTTTTAGGTGCTTCCGGCCGTCTGCGACCATAGAAAGAGATGGATCTGTAGAGTGACGAATCATCCGGAAATGCCAGTCATTGTTCAGTCCGACAACAGCGTTCTTCTAGAGACAGATTCCCCGAATTTCGAGGCCGCGCGCGACGCTCTGGCCGGCTTCGCGGAACTGGTTAAGAGCCCCGAACACTTTCACTACTACCGCATCACCCCCCTTTCGCTGTGGAACGCGGCTTCCGCCGGCTGGAAGGCCCCCGACATCATCCGCATGCTGCAGGCCTACTCCAAGTACGACATCCCCCAGAACGTCATCATGGATATCGAGGAGTATAGTGGGCGCTACGGCCGCCTGCGCCTGATTCCCTCGGGCGCCGGCGACTCCCTGGCTTTGTACTCGGAAGATATGGCGCTGATCACGGAGATCGCCCACCACGACTCCATCCGTTCGCTCTTCCAGAGGAAACTGGACAGCCACACGCTCCTTTTGAAGGACGGGATGCGGGGACCGGTCAAGCAGGCTCTCATCAAGATCGGCTTCCCCGTCGAGGACCTCGCGGGGTACGAAGATGGAGAACTTCTCGAGATCGCCATGCGCGAGAGGTCGCTCTCGAATCAGGATTTCATCCTAAGGCCTTATCAGAAGGAGGCGGTGGAGGCTTACTACGCTTCCGGCGCGGCCACCGGAGGGTCGGGGGTGCTGGTTCTGCCGTGCGGCGCGGGCAAGACAATCATCGGCATCGGCGCCATCAGCCGTATCCGGCAGCACACGCTGGTTCTGTCCACGAACATCGTGGCGCTCAGGCAATGGCGGGATGAACTCCTGGACAAGACCACGATCCAGGAAGACCAGATCGGGGAATACTCGGGCGAGCTCAAGCAGATCCGGCCCGTTACGTTGACCACCTATCAGATCCTCACCTACCGCCGGAAGAAGAAGGAAGAGTTCATCCACATGGGCCTCTTCAACAAGGGAAACTGGGGTCTGATCATCTACGACGAGGTGCATCTGCTCCCGGCGCCCGTGTTCCGGGCGGTCGCCGACCTTCAGGCCAGGCGGCGCCTGGGACTGACGGCGACGCTGGTGCGGGAAGACGAGAAGGAAGACGACGTGTTCAGCCTGATCGGGCCGAAGAAATACGACGTGCCGTGGAAAGTGCTCGAGAAGCAAGGCTGGATCGCGCAGGCCCTGTGCACCGAGATCCGATTGCCGCTCGCGCCCGATCTCCGCCTCGGCTATGCGGTGGCCGACCAGAAGGCGAAGTTCCGCATTGCGTCGGAGAACCCGGAAAAGCTCGAGTGCATCGGGAGGCTGATCGAGCGGCATTTCTCGGACCACGTCCTCATCATCGGGCAGTACATTGACCAGCTGGAGGAGATCCAGAGGCGTTTCGGAGCGCCGATCATCACGGGAAAAACGCCTACGCGGGAACGCCAGCGCATCTACAACGACTTCCGCGACGGAGGTCTGCGGTGCATCATTGTGTCCAAGGTGGCGAACTTCGCCATAGACCTGCCCGATGCGAACGTGGTGATCCAGGTGTCGGGCACCTTTGGATCGCGCCAGGAGGAAGCGCAGCGTCTCGGGCGGATTCTGCGGCCCAAATCGGGTGACAACCAGGCTTTCTTCTACTCCCTGGTCACCAGGGAGACCAAGGACCAGGATTTTGCGGCCAAGCGACAGCTGTTCCTGACCGAACAGGGCTACCGCTACACGATAGAGGTGCATGACGCAGTCTCCGACAGCAGGATAGAACAGGAAGAAGCAGCAATAGGATGAAACTGAGAAGCGCCCTTAGGTCATTGTCCACCGATGCGCTGGAGGACATCAATCGGTTCTGGAGCCTCCCCCTCCCCGCGCAGGAAGGGGCACAGCTGGATCAGGACCAATGGATAGAACACCTCTATCCTCGTCTTCAAAATCCGGCGCATTTCCGGAACGCTTTTGACAGGCTTTCGGAGTTTGAGCGCAACCTGCTGCACTTCCTGGCGATCCACGGCGGCAACCTGGACGTCAAGGAGCTTCGCAAGCGCTGTTTCATGAAGCCGCGCGGAAGATCCGACGGCGAGGAAAGCGCCCCGGAAATGAAGGAGGTCCTGGAGCGGATGGCGCGCCGCGGCTTCTTGTTCGAGGAGCGCTGGCCCGATCCGGCGGACGAAGCCAAGGGCACCATCCGGATTTGCGGGATTCCCGAACCCTATCTTCGCTTCATCGAACTCCCCCACTTTTGGCAAGGATACCTGGGCGGGCTGCTCCGCGATGTCCCGACCGAGCAGCTGGTCCGGATCGCCACCAACGGCCTGGCTCTCAAGGTTTCCTCCGGCAAACGCGACGCTCTCCAATACGCCGTCCGCAGGGCGCTCGCCGACCCGGACCTCTTGAGGAAGTACATTGATTCGCTTCCCGAGGACCAGCGGGAGGCGCTCTTTCTGATCCTGCAGAGAAGGGGCGTGTGCCTCTACCGCGAGCTTCTGGACATTCTGCAGGAGCGCTCGGGCAACCTGGTCCGCGGTGAGTCGGTCGAACGCCTTCTGGCCTCTTCCGGCCTGCTGTTTCTGGCCACCAGCAATCCAACCAAGTACGACAACCTGTTGCGCGTGCCGCGGGACGTCTACTACATGATCACCCACCACTTTGTCCAGGACCTGCGGGGGCTGGACTCTCTGGACACGATCAACAAGGTGGAGGCGAACCAGCAGCCGAAGATCATCCTGGACAACGGGATCTCGATCTTGCGGGACTTGGTGATTTTCGTCGGCTACGTGGCGCGCCACGGGGTAAGGCGTCTGGGCAACGGCGGCATTGGCAAGAACGATCTGCGCAAGGCCCTCGCTCGCCTCAGCGCCAACAAGACCCTCAAGTACGCCCAGTTCCTGGCCTTCTACGCGGTCTGGAGGAAGTTCCTCGTTCCCACGGGCGACACCTGGGCCATCAGCGCGGGCTTCGAGGAGCGGCTGCACGACTCCCGCGCCTTCTACATTGATCTATACACGAGCTGGTTCGAGAGCAGTGAGTGGAACGAGGAGTTCGTGGACGGGGATTGCCGGCACACGGACAACTACCCCGCAAATCTGATCCATATCGTCGAACTCCGCAAACTGGTGCTGGACAACCTGGCCAGGATTCCTTTTGACACCTGGATTGACGGCCCGCGGTTCATCGAGAGCCTGTTGGCCCAGATCGAGGTGCGCATCCCTCACCGCGGCGGAAAAGCCCACGTTGACAAGCACAACCGAATCAACTACCTTGTCATCGAATCGGTGCTGTGCGAGACTCTGCACTGGCTCGGACTCATCTCCCTGGGGCTGCACGAGAAGACCGACTACTCCCAGCTAGGCAACCGCAAGCTGGCGGAGCTGGCCGACGCGAACGGCTCGGGCGCGAACGGAAACGGCCGCCTCGACAAGCATTTCAACTTCGACCCGCGCCCCCTGCTGCCGGAGACGTACAGTTTCCACTTCCAGATCAACGGGCTGGGGCGCTCCATCCTGTCGGCCAGCGCCGACAACCCATCCAAGCTGCTGGATCCGAGAATCTCCATCGCTCTCCCCTTCCGGGATGACATGGTGCATTTCACCGTGCTGCCGAACCTGGACGTGGTGGCGCCGCCGGACCTGAACCTGGCGCGCTTCTTCAAACTGCGGAAGTTCTCGGTAATCCGTCATATTGACGTGATGAGCATCCTGGCCATCACGCAAAATTCGCTAAGAGCGGGGATGGACTCCGGCTTGACGGGCGAGGAAATCCTCGAGTTCCTCCAAACCAGCTGCCCCAATGGACTGCCGGAAACGGTCCGCCACCTGATCCGCGAATGCACGAGCCGCTATGGCGAAATCTCGGTGGGCTACGCGGGTGGGTTCATCCGGGTGGATGACCCGGTCCTCATGGAGGATCTCAGGAATAACAAGGTGCTGTCCACTCATATCAAGGTCGTTGTGGGGCCCTCGGTGATCCTCCTCAACCGGGACGCCGACATCCAGCAGGTTTCCCGCGAACTGCACCGTCTCGGATTCCTGCCAACCGTGGATAATGAGAACGTGTATTCCACGCGGGAGGGGCGCTTGCGCTTCTCCCTGAAACGGGACGATTTCGGGGTGCTGATGGCGATCCTGCAGTTCGTGCTCGCGGCCGAGAAGGCGATCGGATCTACCCTGACCGAGGACAGAACCCGCCCGCTGTTGCACGCGCTCCGCCCGGCCAACCACGCCTATCTGAACGTGGGTCACTTCGCCGACGTGCTCTGCAAGCAGTTCGAGAAAAACTTCGACGAGGCGCTGCAGAAGAAGATCAACGGCATCGCGAACAAGTACCGCAAGCAGATGCGGGGCTTTCTGGCACAGCGGGGCGCGCCCAAGGGCGCATTCGCCTATCCCGGGATCAACCCGGCCACCGGTGACGCCGAGATCCGCAAGATGCTGCGGTTCGCGGCCGACCAAGACCGCGCGGTCCAACTTCGCTACACCAATGCCAGCAAGGAAGAAATCGTCGAGACTGTTCGCCCCGAATCGTTGAACGGGGATAAACTCTACGCTTTCAGCGAAGAGACACAATCCTATTGCGCCTACCGCATCGCGCGCATCCTTTCCACCCGCCTGGACTAGGATGTCCGCCGTGCCGTAGAGCCCATCTCGCGGGGCGAGGCACGACCATGTCCTACAACGAACCCATCTGTCTGAGCATCGTGCTGTGCGACCAGGTGATCGAGGACAAGCGCACCAACAAGAAAAGCTACATCGGCGTCTTCAACGACATCCTCGTGGAGCGTTTGCCCGCCAAGCACCCCTGTATGTACCTGGTGGTTTCCCTCACGAATTGCCGGGGACGACACGAGATCGAGATCACCATCGCGCGGGATACCGATCTGGGCCAGGACCAGATCATGCAGATCCGCGGCCAGCTCGAGAGCAAGAATCCCCTCGACGTGATAGACCTGGTCTTTGAACTGCGCGCCACGCCCATCAAGGGTTGCGGGGTTCACACGATTGACGTCTGGATGCAACCCGACGCCCGCCGGCTCGCCCAGCGTTGTTTCTATGTGAAGCAACTGCCCGAACACCATCCCTGATTCCCAAGGGAGGAGCAAGGGGTTGAAACAAGACTACAGCCCCGGACACGGGTTTGGGGCCCAATGGACCGCGGTTCGAAAGGTCCTGTGGGCGCTGCTTTTGCTGGCGCCGGCACAGGCCTCTGTGCCGGACTTAACCGTAGCCGGTTCATCCCTTGTGATATCGGAGTTCATGGCGAGCAACTCCACGACTCTGGCGGATGAGGACGGAGACTACGAGGACTGGATAGAGCTGCGCAACCTGACCACCCAGACTCTGAGCCTGGGCGGCTGGTATCTGACGGATGACGCCCTGGACCCGCGGCGGTGGCGCTTCCCGGGCGCTTCCATTCCCGCGGATGGCTTCCTGTTGGTATTTGCCTCCGGGAAAAACCGCCAAGACCCCGCCCGCCAACTGCACACGAATTTCAGGTTGAATGCCGACGGTGAATACCTCGCGCTGCTGAGACCCGATGGAATCACGGTGGAGCATGGGTTCGCTCCGTCTTATCCCAAA
>Ga0315281_10005767_pt1 | contig 17691 bp, 16 predicted proteins | sample YL17G07_0_MG_FD_204540 | JGI IMG/M metagenome (GOLD analysis project Ga0315281, IMG submission 204540) | Sediment microbial communities from Yellowstone Lake, YNP, Wyoming, USA - YL17G07_0 | ecosystem: Environmental > Aquatic > Freshwater > Lake > Sediment | place: USA: Wyoming | collected...
GTGGATTAGTTGCACCGATATATGTTGCTCCACCATCGGTTGAAACATCTAAGTATTGGGTACCAATCGTTCCCCCAGTGCCTCTGGTCCAGGAAAAGGTAGTTTCTACTCCTCCAGCAACACAAACCTGATTGTTAATCTGAAGGTTAGTAGCCGGGTTTAGAGTTGGAGTTGGTGTTGGAACGGCACAATTAATGGTGTTAAAAGAGGAGTAAGAACCTGCATCAAGCTGCCAACCAAACAATTGATATCTGGTGTTGATTCGCCAGTAATGAGGCTTGTTTGGTTCTAAAGGTCCGATTGAGCCAGCTCCAGTGGTATAACTGGTATCACTTGTAGAAGGAGGATTGGAAGTGCCAAGATAAGATCCCCAGCCGGAGTCCAAAGTGATATCCAAAGCCTGCTGCAAGATAATCCATGTTGCATCTTCATCACCTCGAGTCCAATGAAAGGTAGTTCTTACTCCTTGACTTCCCCAAGGAAAAGAACCGGCAACACAAACTTGTGAATCAACATGTAATCCCCGAGCAAAAGCAGCTTGGGCTGGTTTGGCAAAAAGAGAAGAAAAAACTATCAAAAAGGCAAAAGAAAAAAAAAGAGTAAGACTAAATTTCAGATATCCCCCTCTTTTTCGATTAAGTAGGGATAAATGATTAGTTTGATCTTTTTTCACACGACAATAATTCTACGTTATTGAGTTTCTAAAACGATGGTGATTTCTGTTAACTTTTGATTTTCCGATGATTGTTTGATGTCAATTTGGCCGTTTGATTGGTCTTTGTGAAACTCAAAATTAAAAAAGCCACCAAGATTACTGGTTTTTGCTTGCCAGCCATTTGCTCCAAGGAAAGATTGGTAGAAATCTTTAACCTGTTCTGGTGAATCTTCGCTGCGGAGAATAACATTGGTAGTTTTTTTACCATTGACGGTCTTAACATCATTTTTTATAGGAGTAGAGTTGGGATAGGTTGGTAACAAATCAGAGGGATAATTAGTCAGACTGACTGATTTTGTTCCTGTTTGGGTAACACCTCCTTTGCTTTTGAGAAATAAAAAGCCAAAAAGAATTGCCAAAAACACAAGAATGATAACGACAATAGCGATTATTAGAAATTTTTTACCTATTGGTTTTTCAGTTGAGGTAGCGATGGTTGATGGGTTTTGAATCGTTGATGGTTGTTGAAAGTCTTCCATATAATTCTATATTAAACATAATATTAGGAATTTGTCAAAGGTTTATCAATTTTTACCTGGGGATTGGCAGTTGAAAAATATCAAAACCGATGACTCTCAAAAGAAAAACGGCCAAGGCGATAAATAAAAGTCCGGAGACAGCCGAAATGATCAGTTCCCGGCCAGCATTTAAGGCTTGAGGATCACCAGTTGAAGTTAAGATTCGAATGGCGCCAAAAACCATCATCAAAAAGGCAATCCCGCCAGCAATACCGATGGCAATTTGCAAAAAGGTATTGACAAAACCTTGAACAGTGGCCGGGATGCAACCTAAGGCAGTTTCGTAACCTTCATTGTTTGGCCCACACTTGTCTGGCATCGACCCTTCCCCTGGCCCGTTGCCGCCTCCACCGCCACCGCCTAGCGCACCCACCTGAAAAATAAATGAATCAACGTATGACCCGCCTTTCACATAAACCGAAAGCGCAAAGTTCCGATCAGCGAAAGTATTACCACAAGCTTTTTTTTCATTATCACCAGTGCCGTCACGACCAGCATAGCCGTTGTCGCAGATAGCGCTAGCTTCAATGACGTTACCTGCAGATGTCCAATCGTTAGTTCGGCTATCATCACTAATTGCTTGACTTAAATTATCTCCATCCCAATTATGAAGTTTGATATTATAAGTTGTTCCAGCTGTTACCCCAGAAATTGTTATACTGTTAATTGTTTTAATTTCAGTCGTGATTGGGCTATTAGGATCAATTGAAAAATTTAATGCACCGGAAGTAACCCTAAATGCGGCTTCTAACCTACAAGTTCGGTCTCTGAATTCACCGGCCTCAAATTGAATTTTGTAAACGCCTGGATCGCTATAGGAACCTAGGTCAAAAACCCACTGGGTTTTTGAACTGGTTTCATTTGGGGGGTTAAGAGTTCTTGTGATACCAGTATCATGATTAGTGATTTCAATTTTGATGTTGATTAATGCTTCAGCCGAGTTGGCCACAACCGTAAATTGAACAGGTGTACTGGCAGTTGGGTTGATTGGATCGGCATAGCAAGATTTAAGATTGGCTTTAGAGTCTGCCCAAGCAGGGTTAGGTAAAGATAAAAGGATTAAGAGAGTAAAAAATGTGATAAAGATTTTGACTACCCAGTTACTTTTTTGTTTCACCTCAGTTGTATCAGTTATAATAGATAACGCTAGTTTAATAATCACACAATCTGAGGTTGATGTCAAAAGGATGAAAAAATTTTTTCTAGCGTTGGGTTTTTTAGCAATTTTAACTTTTGGTTTTTTCTTATTGACCGCCCGAGCAGATGAAATTGAAGATATTCAAAAGCAAATTGATGACCTTAGACATCAGCGAGAAATGTCAGAGCAGGCAACGGCGCCTTTGCAGGCCCAATTAGATCAGCTTGATGCGGAAATTAAAAAGATTCAAGGCCAAATTGATGCCCACAGCCAAACCGTCAAAAACAAAGATCACGAGCTTTCAGTTTTAAATGGGGAAATTTCTCAGCACGAGAAAGAACTTTCCTTTCAAATGGATCTTTTCGCCAAAACCGTCAGAGCACTTTATGTCAGGGGTCAATCCGACCTACCCCTGACCATTGTTCTTTCAGCCAACGATGCCACCCAATTAACAAGAGAATTAGCTTATCGCAATGCGGTTGCCACCCAAGATCGAGATATTATTGTTTCCACCACTAACCAACTTAAGGATTTGGTTGAGAAAAAAAAGAAAGCATCTGACCTTAAAGCCTATTTAGAGAAAGAACAAAAAAGACTCGCGCAAGTTCAATCCCAAATTGATAAGGAAGCGGAGTTTTACCGTCAGGAAATTGGCGAAGCAAAAAAATTTCAGTCGAATTTATCACAGCAAATTGCAACTTTGACTGCCCGTCAGCAAGAACTTTTGGCTGCCAAAACCGGGACTTTTTCAACATCGGTTGGGGAAGTACCGCCAGCTGACGATCCAGCCTCCAGACCTGATTACAATCCTGGCTTTTCTCCAGCTTTTGCTGCCTTTTCCTTTGGTGCTCCCCACCGGGTCGGGATGAGCCAATATGGTGCTTTTGGCCGGGCAAAAAGCGGACAGTCTGCCGAAACAATTGTCAAGGCTTACTATTCTAATGTCGAAATTAATAAAAATTATCCTGTGCCGGCAACGATTAATGTTGATGGTTACGGGGCGATTCCCTTCGAAGACTTATATCTCAAAGGAATTGGTGAAATGCCTGCGAAATGGGCAAACGAGGGCGGTTTTGAAGCCTTAAAAGCCCAGGCAATTGCTGCCCGGACTTACGCACTGGCGGCGACTAACAACGGCCAAGGATCGATTTGCGCAACTGAAGCCTGCCAAGTTTATATTGGCTACAATAAAGGTGGAGATTGGGAGAGGGCGGTTAACGAAACTCGCGGTTGGGTAATTGTTCAAGGTGGAACGCCGGTTAACGCCTGGTATGCTTCAACTGCTGGTGGTTTTACCCTTTCCTCACAGGAAGCTTTTGGCCGGTCAACCTCGTTTGCGACCGGGATTGTTGACACCACTTGTGGTGGCGTTTCCTGTTGGACCTCGCAGGCTTATGAAAAAATTGCTTCCTCTCCGTGGTTTTATAAGGCTTGGTATAAAACTCGCTCAGGCTTTTCTTGCGGTCGCAGCCATCCTTGGCTAACCCAGGGTGAATTTGCTGACATTGTCAATTCTTTGATTGTTTATACCAATGATCGGGGTGCTTTAGGCCATCTTTCTCAGACTGATGCTGGCAATTGCTGGAATAACCCCATTCCCGAGACTTGGTCGGCCGATCAAGTCCGAAGTCAAGCTGGAAGTTTTGGCGGACCGGTCAGTTCAATTTCTGGAGTTTCGGTTTCCTATACCAACAACGGCAAGACTGCCAACGTCACTGTCCAAACCGACAAAGGATCATTTAATTTCTCCGGTGCAGATTTCAAACTGATTTTCAATCTGCGGACACCGGCTTCGATTTATCTTCAATCGTCGCTTTTTAATATTGAAAAGAAATAATCTCCCTTTATCTTCCTGACAATTTGGGTTATATTCATAAGAAAGTTCTCTCGATGGGTAAATTCGGCAGATTTTGGCTCAAAAATCAAGCGAGGATTCTTTTAATCCTCCTTTTTATTGTTACCGTTGCCGTCTTTGCCCGGCCTTATTTGGATACCGATTTTGGTTGGCACCATCGTAACGGCCAGATTTTGCTAACCCAGGGGCGTTTTGTCAGAGCTGATGAGTTTTCTTGGACAATGACTGGTTACGAGCGGGCTTACAATTGGCCAACCGAAGCTGTTTTTTACCTTTTGGAGAGTTGGAATCTTTATTGGGTTCTGACGATTCTTTTTGCTTTGATCTCGGCAATTGCTCTGTTTTTGGTTATCCAATCAACAGCCGATTGCAGAAGTTTTTGGCCAAAAGTTTTTGCCATTATTTTTGGGGCAATTTTGCTTGTCTCTTTTGTCGGTGTCCGAACGCAGGTGGTTTCGATTTTATTCTTCTCCGCCTTATGGGTAATTTTTTGGCGGCGATTCTTTCAAAAAAGGGTGTCGTTGGTTTTGGTACCATTTCTTTTTGTCCTTTGGGCCAATTTTCATTACGCTTTCTTTCTGGGACTGGTTTTTCTTTTGTTCTTTTCACTGATTGAAGGCGGGAAATTTTTGGGCCAGAAATTAAAGCTTTGGCCATCTTGGCTTGACCAGAAGCGTTTAAAAAAGGAAGATTTGTTAAGATTGGCAGCTATTACCATTTTTTCTTTTGGCTCAGTTTTTTTGACTCCTTACGGGATTTTAACTTACCAAACTGTTTTGAAAGATTTTTCTTCCAATTACCTTAAACAAAATATTGTTGAGTGGGTACCGGTTACTATTACTTCGGAAATTGGGTTATTATTTTTTATTTACGTTGTCATAACAGTGATTTTTTTAGCCACCAGTTGGAAGAAAGTCACTTTTTCAATTTTTTGTCTTTGGTTTGTCACTTTGGTTTTGGCTCTTTCTTCAGTCAGAAATATTCCACTTTTTACTGTTGCCTCGACCCCATTTTTAGTCAATTTTTGGCCAAAATTTAGCCGGCAGTTCCCCTTGCAATCATTTTGGGTTGATCTTTTTGGGCCGGCGTATTTGGTTTTATTTGCAGTTATTTTGCTGGCGTTTCAGGCGGCAAACATCTTCAAGACCGGAGTAAGTGACCAAGAATTAGCCAGAAAAAGCAGCTTTGACTATCCGGTTGAGGCAGTTAAATTTTTAAAAACTCATCCTCAAGAAGGGAAGGTTTTTAATAGTTACAAATGGGGCGGATATTTAATTTGGCAGCTGCCGGAAGTTAAAACCTTCATCGACGGCCGAATGCCTGGTTGGCGAGAAAATAAGATTAATCCTTTTGCTGATTACCTGACCATTACCAAAGTTGAAAATAACACTCTCAAGCTTCTAGATCAATGGAACATTTCATGGACGTTGACCGAAAAGGACTTGCCGCTGACAATTTTGTTGGCAAACACCACTTCTTGGGAAAAAGTTTATGAAGATTCGGTGGCAGTTATTTTCAAAAGGAACAAGTAAAATTTTCCTTGTTTGAAGTCTCACTTTGTGCTAGTATTTGACCAGAAAGAAGAGAGGTTTTATTCTTCATGGATGTCGAACTGACTCCAAAAGTTGCTCGTTTAGTTGGTACTCCCAAAGCCGGTAGTTGGTCCCAGGTTTTTTGGCAAGAACCTCAAGAGGAGGAAATTAAAGCCTTGCATGGTTGTTTGGCAGCAGTGGTGGAAATTGAAGCGGATGAGGAGATTGAAGGTGCTTCTTTGGGCAGGGATGTTTTTGAAATTTTGGAAAAAGAATATTTGGGATCTGGCAAGGGCGAGATTTTAGAAAGTTTAGAACGCGCCTTGCAAAAAGCCAAAAATCATCTTGATCAAATTCTTCCCCAATCTCAAGAAGTTGGAGTTTTGGCAGCCGCGCTTTGGGATAAAGTCTTGTATTTGTCTGGTTTCGGCAAGAATAATGCTTTTTTGGTCCGTCAAGGAAAGATCCAACCGGTTTTAGGAACTGTCAGTCAAAAAGAGGCGGGGATTGAAGAAAAAATAAATCTTCAAACTTCTTCTGGTTTTATCCAAGAGAATGATTTGGTCGTTTTGGCCTCAAGCGGATTTTGTGGATTTATTTCTCAGGAAGAAATTGCTCAATTGGCTGGCCAAGCATCGGAAATCGAAGAATTAGCCGATTATCTGGCTCCCAAAATTAAATCACTGGAAGATTCTTCCAAGGTGGCGGTTCTTTTTTTGAAAATCCATTTTGCCCAGCCAACTTTGGCCGAAGAACTACCAACCGCCGAACCGGTGCCGACTGAAGAAGAGATAAAAGCCGAAGAGCAGCCACCAACGGAATCTCCAACCGAAGAACCAGTGCCAACTGAGAAACCAACGCCAACACAAGGATCATTGGCAACTGAAGAGCCAATAGTTACCGATGATCAAACGGTAGATCAAGAAAGTCCGAGAGTTAATAAAACCTTAATTGTGTACAAGAGAGTAAAGGAAGTAGTTCGGGAAAAAGTTGGCCAAATTTTCAAGCCGTTTTTGGCAATTGTAAATCGCCTGATAGGCGAGCGGAAACTTTATGTTCGCGATTGGCAAGCGTTTCGCCAAAAAAGAAAAAAAATCGTTCTGGCAGCTTTAGGGATCCTACTTTTAATTTTTTTGGGCAGCTTAGTTTTTGGTATTAGACAACAGAAAATTGCAGACCAAAAGAAAAAATTTGAAGTAACTATTCTACAAGCTCAGGAAAAGTTTGATGAGGCTCAATCGGTTTTTGAGTTAAACCGAACCGAATCAAGAAAACTTTACCAGCAAGCCCAGGATCTAGTTAGCAATGCAAAAAGCTTTGGTTTGGAAAAGGAAAAAGTTCTGGGTTTGGAGGTCAAAGTTAAGGATGGATTGGAAAAATCTTTGGACGTCAAAACAGTCTCGCCCAGCCCTTTTTTGGATTTGTCTTTGGTTAAAGAAGGTTTTTTACAGGGTAAAATGGTTTTGTATGATGCACGACTTGTCGTTTGGAACCAAAAAGCCAAATCGCTTTTGACCGTTGATCTTTCCAATAAAAGTGGTCAGGTGGTGGGAGGAGGCGATGAATTGGCCGGTGCCAACTTAATTGCTTTTTGGGGGGATTTTGCTTTTTTGGTTGATCCTGGTGGCGGTGTTTGGCAAATTAATGTTGCCAACCAGAAAAAAAATAAAGTGATTGAAAAAGATGACGGTTGGGGTGAAATTGTGGCTGCTGGCAGTTTCTTGGGTAATCTCTACCTTTTGGACAGAAAAAATAACCAGATTTTCAAATATCTGCCGACAGAAGCAGGTTTTTCACAGCGGCAAGATTATCTCAAAGGAGAAGTTAATTTGCAAAACAGCCGGACAATGGCGATTGACGGCTTGATTTGGGTTTTTAAAAATGATGGCACCGTTGATAAATTCAATCAAGGGGTGAAGGAAAATTTTTCCTTGGAACAATCGACTGAACAGCTTTCTTTGGGGTCGGCGATTTTTACTATTTTGGATGCTGATAATCTTTATTTTGCCGATTACGAAAAGAAGCGAGTGGCGGTTTTTAATAAAGAAGGAGCGTACCAGCGCCAGTATCAGTTGGAAAATATTGAGAAAATTGATGGCTTGGTAGTTTTAGAAAAGGAAAAACGGGCTTTTGTGCTTTCGGGTAAAAATCTTTACTCCTTTGAACTTTGATGAGAATTGTCAACCGCAAAGCTCCTCATAATTTTGCGATCCTGGAAAAATTTGAGGCGGGAATTGTTCTTTTGGGCGCAGAAATTAAATCTATTCGCCAAAGTCGAATGAGTTTGAATGAGGGTTTTGTTAAAATCCGCGACGGCGAAGTTTGGCTTGTCAATGCCCACATCAATCCTTGGATGGGAGCGCGAATTGATCCCACCAGATCAAGAAAGTTACTTTTACACAAGAGCCAGATCAAGAATCTTTCGGGCAAAGTTGGCCAAAAGGGTTTAACTATTGTTCCCTTGGCGTGTTACTTTAAAAATAATGTGGCTAAATTAGAAATTGCCCTGGCTCGCTCAAAGAAAAAGTATGAGAAGAGGGAAGCTTTAAAAAAAAAGGATATATTGCGAGAAACAGAGCGTGAGTTACGCGGCAAAGACGAATAAAATGTGGAGATGGCCGAGAATGACTCGGCGTCCAAGATTGTTTGATTAAAAACTTCTACAAGCTTAGCCAAGCTATTTTTCTTACAATAACTTGATCCGCTTGGCGGGAAAGTTATTGCAAAGATCAATTTAAAAATTTGACAGACTGGCTTGATCAAACCAATTTGCCTCATCTCGGTTTGGTTTATGCTCCAAAAATCTCACCGAGAGAAGATTAATGAAACAGCTTAGACTAAAACGCTATTTAAGCGTAAGCATAAGCAGGTGCAACATTTCTGTTGGCACTTAATTTTTGATTGACAGTTTGACAAGCTGACAATCATGCTTGGCTTGCAATTTTTAACGTTCAATCCTGTCGATTCGCTACATCCCCATTGGAGATGAATTATAGCAAAAACAAACCTAAAAAGCAAAATGTTAAAATTAAGAAAATATGAGCTTGTCTTTTTTAGACCTTCTTTTTCCCAAACGTTGTGTTTCTTGTAATCGACTTGGTTCTTATCTTTGTCACCAGTGTCTTTCAAAAATTAAATTTGTTGAGTATCAGATTTGCCCCACCTGTCAAAGACCATCAATCACTGGCGCGACTCATCCCAAATGCCAAACGAAGTATTCTTTGGATGGCTTGATTTCTATCACCAAGTTTGAAGGGCCGATCAGAATTGCCATTCATAAGCTCAAATATAAATGGATTTCTGACCTTGGCGAAACCTTAGTTTCACTAATTTTGGATAATTTATGGAAGCAAAAAGCACTGCCGGCCGACAAATTTACAGTTGTTCCAGTGCCTTTGGCCCCCAAACGAGAACATTGGCGCGGTTTTAATCAAGCAGCATTGTTGGGGAAAATTATTGCTCAAAAATTAGAATTTGATTTTTCTGACAGTTTAATTATCAAGATAAAAGAGACAAAACCGCAGGTTGAGTTAAAAGCCAGAGAAAGAAGAGATAATGTTGCCGGTGTTTTTAAAGTTGGAGTCAAAGAAGAAGCAGAAGATGGAAATTTTCTTTTGGTTGACGATATGACCACCACTGGCGCAACTTTGAGAAGTTGTGGTTTGGTTTTGAAAAGAACAGGAGCTCTCAAGGTTTGGGCTTTAACTCTGGCCCGATCCCGCTGAATTTTTTATATCAAGCGAGTTTGCAACAAAATAACACTCGACTACTCCTTTGAAATCGTGATGAAATTTTCTGGTCTCGCTTGAAGTTCCGTCAACAACTTTTTGCGGTTATCATGATTGATTTTGCCCTAGGTTGACTTCACTACATATTTTGTTGCTTCACCAGCTTTCTGTGGTTTGAATTCCAAAATTAATTTTGCTATACTCCAGCAGTAGGCAGCTTGCCTAAATTGGAGGGTTGGCCGAGTGGCTTAAGGCGACGGTTTGCTAAACCGTGACGGTTAACAGCCGTTTCACAGGTTCGAATCCTGTACCCTCCGCGGAGGCGTCGCATAGTGGACTAGTGCGGTCGTCTTGAAAACGACTACTCCGTTTGACGGGGTCGCAGGTTCGAATCCTGCCGCCTCCGCAAAGGTTAAAAGGTTATATTGATGCAAACAAAAAGATTTTTTAAGCCAAAGGAAACCAAAAGCGAAGGGCAAGTTTCCCCGACAAAGGGGAAATTAGCTGATGAGCTGGCGGTTGAGCATCAAAAAGTCAAAGAGGAAAGAGCAATTTTGGCCTGGAAATCAGCTGCCAGACCCTTTCGGAGAAAATCAAAACAGTATTTTACGACGGTGGCAATTATTGCTTTGGTGCTGATTATCGTCAGTGCACTTTTACAATGGTGGATGGCAATTGGGGTAATTTTAACTTTAATTTTTGTGATTTATGTTTTGGGAACGGTTGAGCCGGAAGAAATTGAACACAAAATCAGCAAGAGCGGACTTTCAACTGGCGGGAAAGTCTATCTTTGGGAAGAGCTTAAAAGTTTTTGGTTTGAAAATCACAATGGTCGAGAATTGTTGGTAGTTGAAACCAAAAAAGCTTTCCCTTCCCGACTTTATTTTCTTTTGGGTTCAATTGCTCGGCCGCCAGTTGTCCAAATATTAAAAGAGCATTTGACCTTAAGAGCTGAACCTCCAGTTGATTGGATTGACAAACTGGCCAAGACAGTGGCCGAAAAAATTCCTTTAGAAGACTAGGGCGCTCGTAGTTCAATCGGATAGAACACCAGATTGCGGATCTGGCGGTTGAGAGTTCGAGTCTCTCCGAGCGCACTTTGGTAATTTCTTATTTGGAGGAGTGCCGGAGTGGTTCAACGGGGCGGTCTCGAAAACCGCTGAGGCTTTGGTCTCTCAGAGGTTCGAATCCTCTCTCCTCCGCTTTTTGTGCCTGTAGCTCAGTGGATAGAGCGCTGACCTCCGGAGTCAGAGGTCGGGAGTTCGAGTCTCCCCAGGCACGCAAATATAAATATGGAAAGAGCTGAAATTTCCAAACAGCATGGTTATAACTTTCTTTGGATAGGAGAGGACGGTAAACGACCTGAGCTTTGGATGTGGGATCTGCCAGAGGAAGTTGAAGAACAAAAATTGATTGCCAACGAAGCTTATGGTGAGGTTTTAGTTGCTGGTTATGGTTTAGGCGTTGTCCAGAAATTACTTTTGGAAAATCCAGACGTGACAAGGGTTGTGACTTGCGAAGTTAACCCCAGTGTAATTGAGGTAAACAAACAAACCTTTGGCAAACTTTATGGGGATGTTATTATTTGTGACTTTTATCAATTTAATTCGAGGAAGAAATTTGATTGTGTGATTGGTGATATTTGGATTAATGTTACTCCAGAAGATTTGTCAGATTATGTTTCTTTTAAGAAAAAAGCCAAGAGTATGCTAAAAAGTGGAGGAAGAATATTGGCTTGGGGCCAGGATTATTTTGAGTATAAATTAAAGCATAAGTCTTAAAACTCTAGATTTCTTTCTTTTAAATATCTCTTAAATCCTTCAAGATCAATAACTCCGTTTTCCAAAACAGCCCTGTAAATGTCGATTGAAAAAATTTCCTTGCGGTATTTTGGATTTTGGTCAACTTCCTTTTTGATTTCAAGAATAGCTCGCCTTTTTTGATCAGTTAATTTTTTCTTTAACCATTCTGTCTGGGCAATACTTTGAGAATCTTGGCTTTTGACAAAATGAATATCCACCTTCCAAGCTTTTTTATTGGTTGAAAGGAGTTCTTCCTGTTTAATATTGTCGCCAAAATATTTTAAACCCAAATAGATCCCTTTTGGTGTTTTGGGAGTACTTTTGTTTTGGTTGTTGGTTACGTCAATGTCGATTCTTTTTGGCCCTTTTTTGATTAAGTTTGAAGCAATTTCAGCTATTTGGTTGATATCTGGTTTTTCAACAACAACTTCGATATCAATATCCCGCCAGGTCATCAGACCCAAGGCCATGCTGCCGACAATAACAGTCTTACCGGATCTTCCCAGAAGTTCCAAAAGTTGCAATTTTTTAAGAACTAGTTTGCCTTCAATCTGTAGTTCTTCCTGTTGTTTTTCCAGATTCATTCTCGGTTTCTCCTTTTAAATACTTCTCTTTTAAAAACTGGGTGAATTTTTGCATTTCTTCCCGGTAGAGTTTTTGTTTTTCTGCCTGTTCTTCTTTGGGCAATAAATCCATTATTTCCGTTCCCATGCTTTGCAATCTAAATCCATAGCCAATCCCTTTAATACCAATCATCGCATCAAAAGAGATTTGTCTATCTTGATAAAATTCTTGTAAATAACCCAAAATTCTTTTTTTATATCCTAAACTTTCTTTTTCAATTTGTGACCTTAACTTTTCATTCTCAAACCATTTCTCTTCTTCTGGAACTTCTGGATAAATCTCAACCCACGGTGCTTTTGTCGGTTTTCTTTTTTGACTTTCTTCCAAATGGCCTTCGCAAGATTGAGAAGTTGGAAAGTCTAAGGCATTAAGAAGAACAACTATCTCAAAAATCCCTGGGTCAATTTCCAATTCCATACTGTCAGTTGTCCTTTTGAATTTGTTTCGAATTTCTTCAAGCTTTTGTTCTTTTGCCAAATCTTGTTCGTCAGGAGTACAAGTTTCCATGACCTTATTATATCAGCTGGAAAAATTCGTTTGATTTGAATATAATTGGTTGATTTAAAATGGAAGAAAAAAAGAGATTGCCGTTAGTTCGTCAATTTTCGGCTGGAGGAATTGTCGTTCGAAAGACTAAAGATAGCCAGGCTGAAATTTTAGTTAGCCAGCATTCCGGCCATCATGGCTGGAGCTTCCCGAAGGGCTTGATTGAGGTGGGTGAAAAGAGTGAAGAGGCGGCAACTCGGGAAGTTGAGGAAGAAACCGGAGTAATTGCCAAAATAATTGAAAAACTTGGGACGACCCAGTATTTTTTTGTCCAAGACGGCAAAAAGATTTTAAAAACAGTTACTTGGTTTTTGATGGAATATCAAAGTGATGGTGAGGCAAAAACGGCCTGGGAAGTTTCGGATAAAAAATGGCTTTCGCCAGCTGAAGTTGGGAATCAATTGAGCTTTAAGAGCGATAAAGAGTTTTGGGGAGAGATAAATAGGAGAGTAAGTAAGTTAAATAATTTAGGAAGTGACAGAGTAAACATTTGACATTTAAGGAATGGACTGAGTTTATAATGAGGATTAGAAATTTATGGATGAAGATCTAGTTTTGATTAAAACTTTTAGCACCAAAGCAGATGCTGATTTAGCTAAAAGTGCATTAGAGGTAAATGGTATTAAGGTGCTTATTAAATCCGAAGACCAAGTTGTTCCAGGAGCATTAATACATCTTTATGTAAATAGAAGAGATTTTAAACAGGCACAAAAAATTTTGGAAAGGGATAAGTAACAAGTTTTCAGTTTTTAAGGAGGCGTCGCATAGTGGTCTAGTGCGTCTGTTTGGAGAACAGATATACTCGCAAGAGTATCAGAGGTTCGAATCCTCTCGCCTCCGCCAATTAATTTAAAAACCTATTGTTGGTTATCTTCCCGTCGGCAGAGATAAACCCAAAAAATGATTAAGAACCCTAAAATGTTGCCAACTGATTGGTTGACCAGAAAGTAAGGGAAGGTAAAGTAAAAAAAGTCCGAAAACTGCTAATAAATAAAAAGTCACCACTATCTTGCCCCATTTTCCTTGCTCCCAGATTTTTTCCAAAAGATAAGCAATTCCCAAACAGACAAAAGGTACGGTGGGCAGGACGTAGAAAAGAAAAGTCGGTCGCAAGCTGACAAGCCAGGGAAAGAAAAGAGCCGAGAAGAAAGCCAAGACAAAAAATAGACCAAGTTGCTTCTTGTGCGGTAAATTTGCCAGTGTTTCTTTGGCAAGGGCCAAAAATACCACTGGCCAGAGCCAAAAGATCAAAGGATGGCCAAGACCAATGATTGCTGTTACCTTTTCCCCGCCAACAAAACTGTAGATTGTTGACCGACCAGGCAAAAACCAACTCCAAGCAGCTTGGGCATTGGTTTGAGTTGGCCAAAGCCCGCCAAGATGGATCCGGGCCATTTTGATTTGGATCAAGAAAAATTTTGTCAAACTTAAATCCTGCCAGAAGAAAAGATAAGGCAGGAGATAAAAGAGGGTGGCAGCTAGAAAAATAAAAATTAGATCTTTTGGCCGAAATTTGGCTTGTAAGTTAAAAATTGACTGGCAAGCCGAAAAAATCACAATCAAACCGACCAAAAACAGCCCGACCCATTTGACAGCAATTGTCAAGCCTAAAAAAATTCCTAAAATAACTGCTCTTTTGGTGCTGGGTTTTTGGAGATATTGCCAAAGAAAAATTGTTGTTGCCAAGATAAAAGTAGAGACAAAAATATCAAGCATTGCCGTTCTTGAATGGATAAACCATAAAAAATCCAAACTCAAAAGGATAGCTGCCCAAATTGCCAGTCGCTGATTTTTGAAAATAACTTTGGTCAAAAGAAAGACTAAAAAAATTCCCAAAGTGCCAAAGACCAAAGATGGCACCCGCCAACCTACTGGATTATTGCCCCAAAGGTCAATTCCGGCCAGAATTAAAAGTTTTCCTAAAGGCGGATGCTCGAGATTGACCGAATAATTACCTTTTTGATATTGGAGCGCCGCCTCAAGGTAATAGTTTTCGTCAGCGGTTGAAAAGGCAGGGGTGCCCAGCCAAAAAATCTTGGTGAGAACAAAAAAACCAAGAATTAAAAAAAGAATCGCCAGCCCAAGATTAATTTTTTTGACCAGCTTCATGACGACCGTTTTAAGTATAGGCAAAACGACAATATTTAACAATTTCTCCAATAATTTGATTGTCAAAATTGAAACGAGCGAGCCTGCAGCCTACCAGTTGCTTCTTTTGCTTGTCCCGACTAAAATGCGGATATCCCTTTTTAGAAAGAGTGACTAGACAATGGATGATGCTGAACTGGTTAAATCAAAAATTGATTTAGTCGAGATAATTTCTGAGTATTTGCCTTTGAAAAAAGCCGGCCGGAATTTGAAAGCCGCTTGTCCTTTTCATACCGAGACTAATCCTTCGTTTATGGTTTCGCCCGATCTGGGGATTTGGCGCTGTTTTGGTTGTGATCGGGGAGGCGACGTTTTTTCCTTTTTGGAGGAGAAAGAAGGAATGAGTTTCGTCGAAGCTTTAGAATATCTGGCCAAAAGAGTAGGAGTGAAGTTGCAAAAAAGAGTTGGTGGCCAGGAGGACAAAAAAAACAAACTTTATCAAATTAACAGCCAAGCTTCTCAATTATTCCATTACCTTTTAACCAAACACCGGATTGGCCAAAAAGCCCTTTCATATCTTTCGGCAAGAAACGTTTCTTCAAGCGCGATTGAAAAATTTGAATTGGGTTATGCACCTGCCAGCTGGGACACTCTCTTGAGATTTTTGAGCCGCAAATTTGATTTGTCAGATATTGCCTCAACCGGTCTTTTGGTTGGCAAAGAAACTGGCGGTTACTATGATCGATTCCGCGGCCGAATTATTTTTCCCATTAAATCACCCTCAGCCGAGGTAATTGGTTTTTCCGGCCGAGTTTTGAAAGAGGCGGCAGATGAGCCAAAGTATATCAATACCCCAGAAACTGCCATTTTTTCTAAAGGCAGAATCCTTTATGGGCTGGATCTGGCAAGAGGAGAAATTAAAAAGAAAAACGAAGCAATTTTAGTTGAAGGAGAACTGGATGTGATTGCCTCATTTGAAGCCAAAGTGGAAAATACTGTTGCTACCAAAGGCACAGCTTTGACTGAGGGTCAAGTTGGTCTGTTGAGCCGGTTATGTGACAACATCGCTCTTTGTTTTGATACCGATTTAGCAGGTGATGCAGCCGCAAGAAGAGGAGTCGAATTGGCCGATCAAGCTGGTTTGAATATTAAAGTTATCCAACTGGATCAAGCCAAAGATCCTGACGAGTTGATTGCCAAGTCAAAATCACTTTGGCAAGAAGCGGTAAACAGGGCAATACCGGTTTTTGATTTTCTGATTGATTCGGCTTTGCGGCGTTTTGATCAATCAACCGCCGCTGGTAAAAAAGAAATTGCCGGCGAGCTTTTACCAATTTTGGCCAAAATATCTGATGAGGTAGTCAAAGCCCATTACCTGGCAAAATTGGCCAGCCAACTTGAGGTTTCAGAGGAAGTTTTAAGGCAGGCTTTGCTCAAAAAAATTCGGGTTGAAAAATTTGCCAAAGAGCCAGAGAGTCAAATCGCTAAATCTAAAGTTTTTGGCTTGATCCGGCGTGATCGTTTGGAAGGGTATCTTTTGGCCTTGATTTGGCAAGCCGGTGATTTTGAAGTTGACAAAAAAATTTTGCCAAATTTAGGCGATTTTCAAAATCAATCCTTGAAAAACCTCTATAAAATGTTTATGATTCGCAGTGCCGCAGAAGAGTCTAAAAAGCCAGATTTTTCAGGTTTGTCCCAAAGGGAAAGAGAACTTTTTGAGCAGTTGAATCTGGTTGATCTTTCGGCCGCAGTCGAAGGTCAGGAAAATTGGCAAAAGGAAGTGAAAAAGACGGCGCAGGCGATTACCTGCGAGAGCTTGAAGGAAAAATTGAGGATTCTTGGCCAAAAAATTGTCCAGGCGCAAAAGGCTCATCAGGAGAAAAAATTGACCGACTTGCGGCGGCAATTTCGTGATTTATCAGAAAAACTTGCCGGCATATAGGGGGAAATAATGAAAAGTCCAAAACTTGTCAGAAAACCAAGGAAGAAAAAAGAAATTCGAGCCGATTTAACAGAAGCCCAGAGGAAGAAAGAGATTAAAAAACTTCTCAAGCGAGGCGCGGATCAAAGGTTTGTTACCCAAGACGATATCTTGGCAATTTTCCCCACCGCCGAGGATTATATAGAAGAACTTGACAAGCTTTACGCCAAGCTTTTGGAGGAAAATATTGATGTTTTTGATACCACCACGGTTGAATCAGAGGAGCCCAAAAGTATCACCGAACTTGAAAAAGAAATCGAGGCTTTAGCGGCAGTTGATGAAAGTTCGGTTTCTGATCCGGTGCGGATGTACTTGCGAGAGATCGGCCGGGTGCCACTTTTGGTTTACGCCCAAGAGGTTGATCTGGCCAAAAGAGTGGAAAAAGGGGACAAAGTTGCCAGGCGCGAACTAACTGAGGCGAATCTGCGGTTGGTTGTTTCAATTGCCAAAAAATATGTTGGCCGCGGATTGACCCTTCTGGATTTAATTCAAGAGGGCAATATTGGTTTAACTCGGGCAGTTGAAAAATACGATTGGCGAAGAGGTTATAAATTTTCTACTTATGCCACCTGGTGGATTCGTCAGGCAATCACTAGAGCGATCGCCGATCAGGCAAGGACGATTCGTATTCCTGTCCATATGGTTGAGACGATTAATAAGTTTATTCGGACTTCCCGACGGTTGATGCAAGAAATGGGTAGAGAACCGACGGCTGAGGAGATTGCTGCTGAGATGGAAATAGATGTTGAAAAGGTGAGGGAAATTGTTAAAGTTTCCCAAGAGCCGACCTCTTTGGAAACACCAGTTGGTGAGGAGGAAGATTCCCACCTTGGTGATTTTATTCCCACCACCGAGCCGGCGCCAGAAGAAAGAGCAACTGAGGCGCTCTTAAAAGATGAAATTGAGGAAGTTTTGTCAACACTAACTCCCCGGGAAGCCAAAGTTTTACAGATGCGGTTTGGTCTGCTTGATGGCAAAACCAGAACCTTAGAAGAGGTTGGTCGGGAATTTGGTGTCACTCGAGAGCGGATTAGACAAATTGAAGCCAAAGCAGTGAGAAAACTTCGCCATCCAACCAGAGCCAAAAGACTCAAAGATTATTTAGAAACTGCTTGACCCCCTTTATCCTCCCCTTTTAAGGTCCAGTTTACAAGAAAAAGAATT
>Ga0315281_10005769_pt1 | contig 17686 bp, 19 predicted proteins | sample YL17G07_0_MG_FD_204540 | JGI IMG/M metagenome (GOLD analysis project Ga0315281, IMG submission 204540) | Sediment microbial communities from Yellowstone Lake, YNP, Wyoming, USA - YL17G07_0 | ecosystem: Environmental > Aquatic > Freshwater > Lake > Sediment | place: USA: Wyoming | collected...
TTGCTTTATTACAGCGGCGGGTCGACCAACCCTTTTGTTTCTCTCTATCTGTTGCCGCTGGTGATTGCGGCCGCAACGCTGCCCGACCGGTATACGTGGGGCATGGCAGCGCTTACCGCAGCCTGTTACAGCGTGCTGATGTTTTATTACATTCCGTTGCCGCACAATCATCAACACGACAGTGACAGCGCGTTTAATGCGCATGTGGTGGGAATGTGGCTGGGGTTCATTTTCAGCACGGTGGTAGTGGCTTACTTCGTGGTCAAAATGGCGCAAGCGGTGCGGAGCCGCGACGAGATGCTGGCGCGTGTCCGCGAGGAAATATTGCGCAATGAGCGGATTGTGGCACTCGGCACACAGGCGGCCGGTGCAGCGCATGAGCTGGGCACTCCGCTCTCCACGATGGCGGTTGTGATCGGCGAATTGCAGCATGAGGCGGTGGCGCAACCCGGTTGGCGCGACGCTTTGGATATACTTAACGAACAGGTGCGGGGGTGCAAACGCATTCTCGACAAGATACTGGCCAACGCGCAGGTCGGTGGCGCGGCTTCGTTGCAACCGGCCGATCGCCTGATGCCGGAAGTGCTTGACGAATGGCAGATACTGCGGCCGGTTTCATATCAATACCGCAGCGATGGAATAGGCCCTGTCCCGCTTGTCAATGTGGATGCCGCGCTGCGCGCGGCCTTGATGAATCTTCTCAATAATGCCGCAGACGCAGCGCCGCAATCAATCGAAATCAACACGCACTGGGATGCCGATAATGTGAGGCTGGAAATTCACGATCACGGAAAAGGTTTGAGCGAAGAAGCGGAACGCAAGGCGGGTTCCGCGTTTTATACAACAAAAGCGGAAGGCTACGGTTTGGGGCTGTTTCTGGCCAATGCAACACTCGAGCGCATGGGCGGCTCGGTGCGTTTGTTCAACCGCGATGGCGGAGGCGCGACGACCGAAATCATTCTTCCGGTAGCCGGAGGTGATAAATGACCGAATCGCGCGAAGAGTGTCCAACACTTTTGTTGGTGGATGACGACGTTACCTTTTGCAATGTGCTGAAGCATGCTTTGGAAAAACGCGGGTTATATGTTTCTGTGGCCCACAGCGTTGAAGAAGCGATTCCGATGGCTGAAAGCAATCCGCCGGAGTTTGCCGTTGTGGATTTGAAAATGGGCGGCGCACCCGGGCTGGTTCTGGTCAAGGTTTTGCACGAACTTGACCCGAATACCCGTATCGTGGTGCTGACCGGTTATGCCAGCATCGCCACCGCTGTCGAGGCCATTAAACTGGGCGCAACGCAGTATCTTGCCAAGCCTGCCAATGCGGATGAAATCGTCGCGGCATTCGACCATGCCGCCGATATGAACGCGCCCATCAAAGCGCAAACGACACCACTCGAGGATCTGGAATGGGAGCATATTCAGCGCGTGCTGCACGAGCATGAAGATAATGTTTCGGCCACCGCGCGCGCGCTCAACATGCACCGCCGCACCCTGCAACGCAAGCTGGCAAAGCCTCCTTCAAAACTGGAATAAGCCGGAAAATTTAAATTAGCCCAAACTGCTGTTCGATCAATAGTGCATTATCGTAGGGCGGGTTCTACCCGCCGGATACAGATGTCGGGCAAAGCCCGACCTACTGCCACCGCTTTTCGGTAGCGTCGATGTCCTGTTTTTGCAGCACGATGGCACGAAACCAACTCCCGGCGAGCAATGGCGTATCGCTGATTATTTTCAGCGAGGGAACTTCGCGCAGCACGTCTTCGAAGACAACATCCATTCTGGTCGCTATACGGCGGGACAGCGGGTTGGTCGTACGGCGCAACCATGCATGCTGTTTTGGGAGCAGAAATTTTTCGAAGATAATAATGGTGCAGCCGCGTTTGATTGCGCGCTTTGGCGCGCGATAACATTGCCGTGTTAAAATCCAGCCCGGTGTAGCTGTGCATTCCGGGCAGCAAAGGCAGATCAAGCCCCGTGCCTACGCCGCTTAATAGCACGTTGCCGGGTAGAGCGCCCAATGATCTGGTTCGTGCTTCAAGCAAGGGTTGCTTTACAGCCAGATCATAGAGCGGTGCGATCAGGTTGTAGCTCAGTTTGAGCAACGGGTTTTCGCGATAGGGTTGTTCTGTTTTTTTTAGGGTACAAGTGTAGTGGAATTTTTTAACTTCGGTGCTATAGAGTTTAGCAACCAGTCTTTGCCATCAATAATTTGATTCACCGTTATTCACTAACAATAAGGAGAATATCATGAGCAAAACAGCTATTAATATTGGGATATCGGAAAAAGACCGAAAGAAAATCGCCGAAGGTTTGTCGCGTATGTTGGCCGACACGTATACGCTGTATTTGAAGACACACAATTTTCATTGGAACGTTACCGGGCCGATGTTCCAAACTTTGCATCTGATGTTCATGAACCAATATAACGAAATCTGGCTGGCCGTGGATCTGGTTGCCGAACGCATCCGTACTCTGGGCTATCCGGCACCCGGTTCGTACAAGGAATTCTCCGCGTTGAGCAGCATCAAGGATGCGCATGGTGCACCCAATGCGAAAGAGATGATCCGGCAGTTGGTCGATGGGCAGGAAGCGGTGGCGCGCACCGCACGCGAAGTGCTGCCCATCGCCGAGAAGGCGGGCGACCAACCCACTGTCGACCTGCTCTCGGCGCGCATGGAAGTGCATGAGAAGAATGCATGGATGTTGCGCAGTTTGCTCGAAGAGTAATTTTCTGCGATACAAACCAGGCTGTTTTTATTGCGCCGTATAATTTAGCACAATGCCCGCGAATATGGCGGCACCAAACCAGTTGTTATGCAAAAAAGCCGCGAAGCACGCTTCGCGGCTTTTGTTTTTGATCAGGGTGTAGTGGTACAGCGCAATGCCTGCCGCGACCAGCAACCCTGCGTAATATATCCAGCCCGATCCTGTCACCTGCGCCACCCATGCCAGCAACGCGAGGGTAATGGCATAACAGACCATCACCGCTGCCACATCATGTTTGCCGAAAAATAGCGCCGAAGAATGAATGTTGAGTTTGATATCGTCGTCACGATCCACCATCGCGTATTCGGTATCATAGGCAATTGCCCAGAATACATTGGCGGCAAGTAACAGCCACGCTACCGGCGGTACGCTGCCGAGCAGCGCAGCAAAAGCCATCGGAATGCCGAAGCCGAATGCGATGCCGAGATAGGCTTGCGGAATGACGAAAAAGCGCTTGGTGAACGGATAGCTGGCAGCGAGCAACACGGCCGGAACCGAAAGCAGCAACGTTAAATTATTGAGTGGCAGGATCAGCAGGAAGGCCGTGATGGACAGTGCGGCCGCCAACCATAAAGCCTCGCCGGGTGCAATGCGCCCGCTGGTGACAGGGCGTTCGCTGGTGCGTTTGACGTGCTTGTCGATGTGGCGATCCGCGTAGTCGTTGATGGCGCATCCCGCAGAACGCATCAATACGGTTCCGAGCACGAAAATAAATACGATGCTCAAGTCCGGATGCCCCTCTCCCGCGATCCACAATCCCCACAGTGTCGGCCAGAGCAGCAGCAAAATGCCGATCGGGCGATGCAGGCGTGTGAGCTGGATGTATAGCGATAGACGTTCGGTGAGGGTCATTTCCGGGAAAATATCCACCCCGGGATATTTTAAGAAAAGATGCAAACGGTTACAAAAAATCAAACCTGCATGTTCATGATGTCGTTATAGGCTTGTACAACCTTGTTGCGAACCTGAATAGTGGTTTGAAGGCTGATGCTCGCTTTTTGCATCGAGATCATGGTATCGCTCAAGCTGACGCTGTTGTCGCCCAGCACAAAGGCTTTTTGCATGTCTTCTGCCTTGGTTTGGGTTTGTGCAACATTGTCCAGCGACATTTTCAGCACGTTTGCAAAATCAACCTTGCCGGTTTGTGCGGGCTGGCTGGGTTCGCGCAACCCGGCGGCGGCCGCCGCCACACGCATTTGCGCCAATAAACTGTTTATTGCCGAGACATCCACTTTGGTTCTCCTTTTTCAGGTGAATGCACAGTACCCGTAAAGCTGCAATTTTTATAACCGGAAAAGGTGCGGGTTTGCGCCTCTGTTCTTTTGTTTAAAAGGGTTTACGCGACAGATAATACGCGTGATACAGGTGAGTATTGTGTCGGTGGCTTGCCGTGGTTTTGTGAGGGCGGGTTGTTGGTTGATCGCATGGGCGGTAGACGGATGCATTTAGGATCGTATGGCTGAAGAGGAAAACATGGCAGCAAATCAATTTACGCAACTCAATATCCAGCAAAAAATGGGGCTGGGGGTTGGGGTCGCGGCATTGTTTGCGCTTATTGCAGGGGCGTGGATGTGGGGTCAGACCCCGGATTATCGGCTGTTGTACAGCAATTTGTCCGACCGTGATGGCGGTGCCATTATCGAGTCGTTGCAGCAGTTGAATATCCCTTACAAGTTTGCCGAGGGGGGCGGTGCCTTGATGGTGGCTTCCAACAAGGTGCATGAGGCGAGGCTGAAACTGGCATCACAGGGGCTTCCGAAGGGCGGAAATGTCGGTTTCGAGCTGATGGAGAACCAGAAATTCGGCATTACGCAGTTTGCCGAACAGGTCAATTATCAGCGCGCGCTGGAGGGTGAGTTGGCTCGCTCGGTCGAAAGCATCGGCGCAGTGGCTGCCGCGCGCGTTCATCTGGCTATCCCAAAGCCCAGTGTGTTTGTCAAAGAGCAACAAAAGCCCAGCGCGTCCGTGGTGCTTTCTTTGCAGGGAGGACGGTTGCTCGATTCCGCGCAAGTCAGCGCGATTATTCATTTGATTTCCAGCAGCGTGCCTGAAATGTCGGCGAAAAATGTAACGGTGGTGGATCAAACCGGTACTTTGTTGAGCTCCAGTTATGACGGTAATACCATTGAAGGGCTGGATCCGAGCCAACTGAAATATGTACACCAGATAGAACAAAATTACATCCGCCGCATCGAAGCATTGCTGGGCCCGATGCTTGGCTCGAATAACGTGCGGGCGCAGGTATCCGCCAATATCGATTTTTCGCGTATCGAGCAAACTTCTGAAACTTATAAGCCGAATCAGAACCCAACAGAAGGTTCGATACGCAGCCAGCAAAGCACGGAAGTTATCAATGGTTCAGGGCTCAGCGCGAGCGGTATTCCGGGGGCTTTGACCAATCAGCCGCCGGTTCCCGCAACCGCGCCGATTGTCGCCGCAGCCGGTGCGGGTGCCAAAGGTGCTGCCACCGGCAATACGGCCAGTGTGTCCAACATGCAAAAAGAATCCACGGTGAATTACGAGGTGGATCGCACCATACGTCACACGGTATTGCCGGTTGGTACCGTCAAACAGTTGTCTGTTGCGGTCGTTGTGAACGGAAATCGAAAAATAGTTGATGCGAAGGGCAAGAGCACGAATAGCCCGTTGACTGACGCAGAAAAGGAGCAAATCAATAATCTGGTCAGGGATGCGGTGGGTTTTGATAAAAATCGCGGCGACACGCTGAATGTTCAAATTGCGCCCTTTACGGAAATCAAAGAAATTGTTGAAGAACCGCCTCTCTGGAAACAGCCGGATAAAATTGATCTGGTGAAAGACATGCTGAAATACTTGTTGATCGGTGCAGTCATGTTGTTTGTCGTGTCGCGCGTTATCAGACCGGCATTACGCCCGTTGTTTGCTGTTCCCGAATTCAAGGCTCAAGATGGCGAGGTGGAGCGTTCTGAAAAAGATGCACAAGAGGAGACTACGCAAAAAATGCAGTCAACCTTCGACAATAATCTCCAGACAGCGCGCGAAATTGCCAAGCATGAGCCGAAAATTGTCGCCAGTGTAGTCAAGGAATGGGTAAGTCATGGTTGACGGGGTTGAAAAAAGTGCAATTTTTTTGCTGACCCTTGGTGAAAACGAGGCTGCGGAGGTATTGAAACACCTCGAGCCCAAGGAGGTACAAAAAATCAGCGCGGCGATGATGACACTAAAAAATCTCACCAGGGATGAGATTTCGGATGTGTTTCATGACTTCATGGTTACCGCAGCGACCAAGACAACGATCGGCATGGATCCGAACAGTTATATTCGTACCATGCTCATCAAGGCGCTGGGTGATGACAAGGCCGCCGGGTTGCTCGACCGAATCATGCACAACAGCGACACGGAAGGGATTGAAAGCCTGAAGTGGATGGACCCGGGTGCGGTAGCTGAAATGATCGGCAACGAGCATCCGCAAATAATTGCGACCATTCTGGTGCATCTGGAAGCTGATCAGGCTGCCGAAATTCTCAAGATGTTTTCCGAGCGAACCCGCAATGATGCGTTGTTGCGTATTTCTACTCTGGATGGCGTGCAGCCCGTCGCTTTGCGGGAACTGAACGATGTTCTGGGTAAGCTTATGGCGGGGGGGGGAACCGGAAAGAAAGCGTTGCAAGGGGGGGTGGGTACGGCGGCGGAAATTCTCAACTTTATGGGGGGAACCCTGGAAGCGGAGATTATGGAAAATGTGCGCAATTACGATCCCGAGCTGGCGCAAAAAATCGAAGACAAAATGTTTGTGTTTGAGAACCTTATGGATATTGAAGATCGCGGTATTCAGCTCATTCTTCGTGAGGTTCAATCCGAGTCGCTGATTATTGCTCTCAAAGCGGCCACCGAGGAATTGCGCGAGAAAATTTTCAAAAATATGTCCAAACGCGCGTCGGAAATGATGCGAGAGGATTTGGAAGCAAAAGGGCCGGTGAAACTCAGCGAAGTCGAATCCAATCAAAAAGAAATTTTGAAAATTGTTCGTCGCCTTGCCGACGAAGGGCAGGTTTCAATAGGCGGCGGAGCGGAAGAAGCTTATGTCTAGCGTAATCATCACCAAGGAAGAGTTGACGGCGTTCGAGCGCTGGGAGCTCGCTTCGTTTGATCTGAACCAGGGACTCAAACGCCGGATCAGCGCGCAGGAAGCTGCGGCAGAACTGGAAAGAATCCGGCAGCAGGCGTATGACGAGGGCAAAGAGCAGGGCCGTGAAGCGGGCTATGCTGCGGGTGTTCAGCAGGTTCGTTCTGAAACGGCCCAAATTCACACGTTGATGCAGGATTTGCATAATGCGATCAATCGGGTTGATGAGCAGCTGGCGCAGTCATTGCTCGATTTGTCGATGGAAATCGCGCAAAAGATGATTGGCGAAAAACTGCAGGTTAACCCGGAGATTATTTTGAAAATTGTCGGCGATGCCATTGGCAGCCTGCCGCATTTTAATCAGAATGCCCATTTGATTTTGCACCACGATGATGCCGAACTGGTACGCAAACATATGGGCGAACAACTGGTGCACGGTGGCTGGAAAATTTTTGCCGACACGAAAATTAAACGCGGCGGATGCCGCGTGGAAACTTCGCACAGTCAAGTGGATGCCACGATGGAAGCCCGTTGGAAACACATTGTCGAGTCGATAGGGCGGGATAAATCATGGCAAGCCTGACATCGCCAAACAGCACCAGATGGCAAAATTTTCTTGATGAGGGAAGCGGTTGTGTGGCGGAATGTAATCCCATGCCAACGAGCGGGCATCTGACCAAAGTGACCGGGCTGGTGATGGAAGCGGTCGGTTTGAGAATGGCGGTGGGGAGCACCTGTTTGATTTATTTGCCGAACAGCATTGTCGAGGCGGAAGTGGTGGGTTTTGCAGGCGAGAAACTTTTTCTGATGCCGGAAAATGATGTGCACGGTTTGGTTCCCGGTGCGCGCGTGATGCCGGTTGAAACGGCGCATGTGCTGACATTGGGCGGAAAACATAAAATAAAACACCGGCGCACATCCGATAGCGCAAAACATTTGCCGGTCGGTGATATGTTGCTCGGCCGCGTGCTGGATGGGGGAGGCAAGCCGCTCGACCAGTTGGGCGCATTGCCGGAATGCTCGTATGCGCCGTTGCAAGGCCGACCTTTTAACCCGCTGGAACGCGCTTCAATCGATTCCTCGCTCGATGTCGGTGTGCGGGCCATCAATAGCATGTTGACCGTGGGGCGCGGGCAGCGCATGGGGCTTTTTGCCGGAAGCGGTGTCGGCAAGAGCGTGTTGCTGGGCATGATGGCGCGTTATACCAGCGCGGATATCACGGTCGTTGGCTTGATCGGCGAACGCGGCCGCGAAGTCAAGGAGTTCATCAATGATATTCTCGGCAAGGAAGGCATGGCGCGTTCGGTCGTCGTCGCCACACCTGCCGATACTTCGCCGCTGATGCGTTTGCAGGGTGCGGCCTATGCCACCACCATTGCCGAGTATTTTCGCGATCAGGGTAAAAATGTGTTGTTGATTATGGACTCGTTGACCCGTTTCGCCATGGCACAGCGTGAAATAGCGTTGGCGATCGGCGAGCCTCCCGCCACGAAAGGGTATCCGCCGTCTGTTTTTGCCAAACTGCCCCAGTTGGTCGAACGTGCCGGTAACGGGCTGGAAGGCAGCGGTTCGATCACCGCTTTTTATACCATACTGACCGAAGGCGACGATCAGCACGATCCGATCGCCGAGAGCGCGCGCGCTATTCTTGACGGGCATATTGTGTTGTCCCGGCGGCTGGTCGAACAGGGGCATTATCCCGCGATTGATATCGAGGCATCGATCAGTCGTGTGATGTCGCGTTTGGCATCACCGCAACATTTATCGGCAGTGCAACGCTTCAAACATATGTATGCGCACTACCAGCGCAATCGTGACTTGATCAGCGTCGGTGCCTATGTCAGGGGGAGCGATCCGCTGCTCGACGAGGCGATTGCGCTTTATCCGAGAATGGAACAGTTTTTGAAACAGGATATGTTTCAGCGCGAATCCTACGCGCCGAGCCTTTCACAATTGTTGTCATTGTTTGAGCCGGTGCATTGATGGATTTTAATTATGAGCCTCTTTGAAAGTTGATAATGGCAAAGCCGTTTTCATTGCAAACACTGATGAATTTGGCCCAACACCAGAATGAATCGGCGATACGCAAACTCGGGCAGTTGAACAAACAGCAGCAGGGCGCGTTGCAACAGCTTGAAACCTTGCGGCAATATCGCAGGGATTATCAGGAGCGATTGCAGGAGTCCAGTAAAGGCGGGATGGATCATTCGGAGTTGCGTAATTTTCAGGAGTTTATTAATAAACTCGACCAGGCAATCGTGCAACAAATGCAAATTGTCGAACAGAGCAAGGCATCAACCCAGGTTGGCCGAAACGAGTTTGATCTGGCGCGGCGCAAGCTGAAATCATTCGACACATTGCAGCAGCGTCATGTTAAGGAACAAAAGAGGGCGGATGAAAAATCCGAACAAAAAGTATCGGATGAACATACCGGCAGGCTGACCGCCCGCAAAATGCTTAAAACGGAAGACTCGAATACATAAAGGGAATCTCTAGAAATTCATTTTGCGGGATGAATCGCAAGGAGCCGCGCAGCGAATGACGAGACATATCAAATGGATAGGCGAGGAGTGAGCGAGCACGCGACGCGGCGGTTCGCCCGCAAAATGAATTTATAGAGGTTCACATAAACAGGAGGATGTCATGATTAACTTACCCATCGCTGTAAACAATCCGCAGCCACCGGCAAAAAGCGCATCGGAAAATGCCCCGGCGCGAGGGAATTCCAAAGCGGCATCTTCCGGTGCCGCCACGGGAACAGGGCAAAACGATACGGCCAACACGCAGCCTGCAGATCCGTTTGGTGCGGTGTTGGCGCGACAAATGCAGAGTGAGGAATCGAACGCCCCCGCACCCGATGCGCAGATTGTTTCGGGAACTGGAGAAAAGGCTGCAGCAGATTCCGCGCTTCAAACGGCTAAAGCTGAACAGGATAACGCGTTGGGTGCCACCGGCATTCCTGCCGATTTATCCAGCGCGCTCGCGGCTATGCTCCAAATCCCGCAGGAGATCAAGACAGCGGCTGTTGCCGGTGAGGCAACGGCCGGTGGAGTTTCCGTTTCAGACTTGGTCGCAAACACGGCGGAAGCGGCACGCATCGTGGCAGGCCCAACAATGTACCGGGAGATGAAATCCGATAAAGCGGGCATCAATACATCGGCTGCGCTTATAGACGCGACACGACTTGGCCCAAAATCCGGAATGCCGGCTGCCGTATCCGGCAAAGCAGGCAATCCGGTTATCACAGCTGATAAGTTACAGGTAACAGACAGGTTGGCATTACGTGCGGATCCCGGTTTTGAGAGCGCAAAATTTTCCGATTTGCCGGGTAATCTTGCCGATACCGCAAAATCCGTGCAAGGGATGGCGCAGTCGGCGGCTTCTATGGCCGCACCGGGCATATTGTCGAATATAGTGGCCAATGAAAAACCCGCCAATAGTGTGCAAACTGTCTCTTCACCATTGGGAAGCAAGGGTTGGGCGGAGGAATTTTCACAAAAAATAACCTGGATGGGTACGCAACAAAACCAGGTTGTCGAGCTGCATTTGAACCCTCCAAATTTAGGCCCGCTGGATGTGGTGCTGAAAATTTCCGACAGCCAGGCCACAGCCTTATTTACTTCGCCGCATAGCGCGGTGCGCGAGGCAGTGGAAAATGCATTGCCCAGGCTTCGTGAAATGCTGGCGGATAACGGCATAACATTGGGCAACACCATGGTCAGCGACCAGTCCTCCCGCGACCGGAGTGCCGATGGGTTTGCAGGGAATGGTTCTGCCGCAAGGGCGCAGCGAGAAAGTGCGGATAACGCGCCCGTGGCATCCCCATCGTCCGCAGCCCAGCAGATATTGCCCGCGCGCCGCCATAATGGGATGGTTGATACTTTTGCATGATGATGTGTTTTTGTACGGGTAGAGGGATAGCTCATCGGGGTGATTTAAATGATATCCGAAGGCCGGGTTAGGGAAACACTGATTAATTTGGTTTCATCGATTTGTAGGAGCGGCTGCTAGCCGCGATGCCTTTGCTGTCGCGGCTAGCAGCCGCTCCTACGAGATAGCAAAAAAGACACTGGATACCGTCCTTTGCCGGAATGGTGGAACCGAATAAATCAGCGTTTCCCCAGGTTTATTAAGTTTTGCGTAAGATTGACCGATAAGAGGTCGATGTCGGAAATGTTGTAGTTGGCTTCGCGCGTTTTGGTTTTATGTCTGCGATAATGACGTTTGTATTTTGAATACCGTTATGATTTTTTAAGATTACCCAGGGATTGAAATATGGCCAAACCGGAAAAAACAGCTGAAGCGGATGCAACCGACGCACCGCCCAAAAAAAGCAAAAAAAAGCTCATTATCATCATCGCGGTTGTCGTGGTGCTGGCGATCGCGATCGGCGGTGGAGCGGCGGTATTTTTGTCAAAAAAGGGGCATGAGGCCGAGGGAGCTGCGGTCAACGAGGCAGAGGAAAAAGCCGCGAGTGTTGCGAATGATAAAAACCCGCCCAAGTTTGTCGATTTGGGAACGTTTACGGCAAATTTGGTGCGGGAAGAGGGCGATCAATTTTTGCAGGCCGCGATAACGCTCAAGCTATCCAAGCCGGAGCTGGAACCAAAGGTCAAGGAAAGAAGCCCGGAAATTATGCATCGGGTCAATATGTTGCTTCAAAGCAAACGCCCTTCCGAACTCATCACTTATGACGATAAAACTAAATTATCCAAGCAAATCAAGGCGCAGGTTGAGTTTGTTCTCGGTCTTCGAAAAAAGGCTCCCATTATCAGTTCAGATCCGGTTGAAGCCGCAGCGGATGAAGCTGGCCCAAAGAACAGCGGTATAACTGACGTGCTATTTACATCGTTTATTATCCAATGACGGGTAGAAAAACCGGATGAATCATAACGAAAAATGAGCGAATTCCTCTCACAGGACGAAGTTGATTCCCTGCTCAAGGGAGTCACGGGCGATGAGGATGAAGCCCCGGCCGATTCCGGTGCGGGGGCGGGCGAGGTTCGCCCGTACAATCTCGCTTCGCAGGAACGCATCGTGCGTGGGCGCATGCCCACCATGGAAATTATCAACGAGCGGTTTGCACGCTTGTTCCGCATCGGTTTGTTCAATTTTATCCGTCGCACCCCTGAAATTTCAGTTGGGCCGGTACGTGTATTGAAGTTTGGTGAGTTTGTTCGCAATCTTCATGTTCCCGCCAATCTGAATATTATTCAGGCACCGCCGTTGCGCGGTAACGGTTTGTTCATTTTTGACCCCAATCTGGTATTTTTGGTTGTGGACAATATGTTCGGCGGCGATGGGCGTTTTCATACCCGTGTGGAAGGGCGCGAATTTACACAGACAGAACAGCGCATTATCCTGAAGCTGTTGGAAGTGGTATTTGAGACATACGGAAAATCCTGGGAGCCTGTCCACAGCCTGGCGTTTGAATTTGTGCGCTCGGAAATGAACCCTCAATTCGCCAATATCGCGACACCCAATGAGGTTGTGATCGTGACCACTTTTGACATCGAGTTGAGTGGAAACGGAGGCGCATTTCATATCTGCCTGCCTTATTCCATGATCGAGCCGATCAAGGATTTGTTGTTTAACAATGTGCAGGGCGAGCACATGGCGACGGACCATCGCTGGCTGCAACTTTTGTCCAGGCAGGTACAGTCGGCCAATATTGAGCTGGTTGCGACGCTCGGCAAAGCCAATTTGACATTCGATCAAGTGCTAAAAATGCGGGTTGGCGATATTGTCCCCCTGACAGTTGATGAAAATATTACCGCTACGGTGGATGGTGTGCCGATGATGGAATGTAAATATGGAGCATTCAATAATCAATACGCATTGAGGGTTGAAAAAATGCTCTCAATCGACAAAGGAGAAGATCATGCCTGATGAGACAGCAGTCAACGAAGAAGCGATCACGGCGGACGATTGGGGCGCAGCCATGGCCGAACAGGCTCCGGCTGCGGACGATTGGGGCGCGGCCATGGCCGAACAAACCAGCACCGCTGCCAGCCAGCCAGCCGCCGCCAAACCGCATAAATTAGAACAATTCGGGGCGGGCGGTGGCCCAGCGACCACCACTAACGATCTCGATATGATCCTGGATATTCCGGTGCAATTGACCGTTGAACTCGGGCGCACAAAAATGCCCATCCGGAATTTGTTGCAACTGGCGCAAGGTTCTGTTGTTGAATTGGCGGGTATGGCTGGCGAGCCGCTGGATGTTATGATCAACGGTTTTCTGATTGCACAAGGTGAAGTCGTGGTGGTAAACGATAAACTCGGCATACGCCTGACGGATGTTATTACTCCATCGGAACGCTTGAAGCGACTTAACCGATGATACGCACAGAGGACAGAGGACAGAGGACAGAGGACGGAGGACAGAAATGTTGTCGTGGCCTCACCGCGCCTTTATTGAAAGATTGCCGCGTAGCGGCAACAAAACTTCTGTCTTCTGTCCTCTGTTTTCTGTCCTCTGCAACCTACGCCGATGAAGTGGCGCGACCTGCTTATATCCCGATACCGCCCCCCGCTGTCAGTTCGAGTAATCTCGTGCAGATTATTTTAAGTCTGTTTCTGGTGCTGGTTGCCATCGTGCTGGTGGCATGGTTGCTCAAGCGCATGAATATGGCACAGCAGGGATCGGTGAAACTGATCAAGGTATTGGGCGCTGTGCCGATAGGGCAGCGCGAGCGTATTGTGCTGGTTGAGGTAAAAGACACCTGGCTTGTGGTCGGCGTTGGCCCCGGACAAATTCGAACGCTGCATTCGTTTCAGAAGACAGAAGACTTGGCAAACAATTTTCAGGTGGCCGAAGACCAAGCTTCCGGAAATAAATTTGCCAATCTTTTATCTTCGCTTTTGAATAACTCTAGAAATCGAAAACAAAGCGCGACAGAAAAATGACCATAATACAGAGGACAGAGGACAGAGGACAGAAGACAGAAGACAGCCATTTTGTTGCCGCTGCGCGGCAATCTTTCAATAAAGGCGCGGCAAAGCCGCGACAACACTTCTGTCTTCTGTCCTCTGTCCTCTGTCTTCTGGTAAGCCTGCCCGCTTATGCGGAAATCGGGTTGCCCGCTTTGACCAGCACGCCGTCACCGGGAGGGGGGCAAACTTACAGCTTGAGTTTGCAAACGCTGCTGCTGCTGACTTCATTGAGTTTTCTTCCGGCGGTTCTGCTGATGATGACGGGGTTTACCCGCATTATTATCGTGTTGAGCCTGTTGCGTTCCGCTATCGGCACACCGTCTTCGCCGCCCAATCAGGTGCTGGTTGGTCTCGCGTTGTTCCTTACCTTTTTTGTCATGTCGCCGGTATTCGATAAAATGTATACCGAGGCTTATTTGCCTTTCAGCGAAAACAAACTTGATTTTCAACGTGCGGTAGAAAAAGGCAGCATCCCCCTGAAAACTTTTATGCTCCGGCAAACACGCGAAACGGATATCGCATTGTTTGTGAGAATTTCCAATAGTGAACCGCTGCAAAGCGCAGACCAGGTACCGTTGCGTATTCTCGTACCCGCTTATGTAACCAGCGAATTGAAAACGGCATTTCAGATCGGCTTTGTCGTGTTTATTCCTTTTCTCATCATTGATATGGTCGTGGCCAGCGTACTGATGTCTATGGGTATGATGATGGTGTCGCCCGCGATTATTTCACTCCCTTTTAAAATCATGTTGTTTGTTCTGGCCGATGGCTGGAATTTGATAATCGGTTCGTTGGCGCAAAGTTTTTATACTTAAGCCGGACGAGCCGGAACCAAAATGTAGGTCGGGCTCTGCCCGACATGGTGGTCAAAGCCCACCCTATGGATGCTATTTAACGCGTTGATAATAATATATAAACACGAAATTCTTGTCATTTTTTGACATCATTTAACTGATAAGTGATTAACATACCCTGATCATGACACCCGAAACCGTTCTCACCATTGGGCAGCAAGCCATTGAAGTGACCTTGATGATATCCGCGCCGCTCCTGCTCAGCGCGCTGGTCATCGGTCTGGTGGTCAGCATTTTTCAGGCCGCAACACAAATCAATGAAATGACTTTGTCTTTTATTCCAAAACTGCTGGGTACTTTTTTGGTGCTGCTTTTTGCAGGGCCGTGGATGGTGCATACGATGGTTGATTATATCCAGCGGCTGCTGGGTAATATCCCCTGGATGGTCGGGTGAGCAGAGGGCAGAAGACAGCGGGCAGAGGACAGAAGTGTTGTCGCGACTGCGATGCGAGACTGCCGGTCATTAGTTCCGTCTTGTATCTTCCGATGTGCGGGTATGCTGTATGATCAGTATCACCAGCGCGCAGCTCAACTTGTGGCTTTCCACGCTGATTTTTCCCCTGACGCGCATCATGGCCATGATTGCGAGTTCACCGATATTGGGCAACAGGCAAATTCCCGCACGTGTCAAAGTTGGTTTATCTGTGTTGTTCACGATCATTGTCGCCCCGATTATCGGCGAAATACCAGCGGTTGCTATCGACTCTCCCCAAGGTTTGCTGATTATGGTTCAACAGGTCATCATCGGCGTGGCGATGGGATTTAGCATGCGCCTGATTTTTACGGCCGTTGAAATGGCGGGCGAACTGGCCGGACTCCAGATGGGGCTTGGGTTTGCCAGTTTTTATGACCCGGTCAATGCGGCACATTCTCCGATCATCGCGCAATGGTTGGGAATGATCGCGGCGCTGGCTTTTTTAGCCATGAACGGCCATTTGTATATGCTCACTGCGCTGGTAGAAAGTTTTCGGCTTCTGCCAGTCGGTAATATGATGCCCAATCAAGGCTTTTATGATGTTGCCCGTTGGGGCGGAATCATTTTTAAATATGCTTTGCAAATTTCATTGCCCATCCTGGCCGCATTGCTTATCACCAATATTGCATTGGGGATCCTGACCCGCGCTGCGCCGCAGCTTAATTTGTTCGCAATCGGTTTTCCCATCACGCTGGCGGTGGGATTTCTTGTGCTGGCACTCTCCATGCCCCATTTCATTCCGATGCTGGATAGATTGATTCAGGAAGGAATAAGCACCGCGTTGAGCGTGATAAGGTTGCCGCGCTGAATGATTAAGTTACAGAACGGAGTACAATGCCCATGCGCGTGACGCGTAAAAGCCAGGCGGTTTTAATCTTACTGTAACGAAAAAGGATACTTAATATGAAAACCTCAAAGATATTGATGGGCGCTTTATCAATCGCCCTTTTGCCGCTTGCCGGTGCAGCTTCGGCACATGAAAATTCGACAAGAGGCTATGCGGTAGATTCCAGAGGCCATATCGTCAGAAACAGTTACAACGAATGCTACCGTACCGGTTTTTGGACACCCGACATGGCGATACCGGAATGTGATCCGGGTTTGGTGAAGAAACCTGCTCCTGTTTCGCAGAAGCTGATCACCATTGAAGGGGCTAACTTTGATACTAATTCCGCCAAACTGAAACCTGAAGCGAGCAAACAGCTTGATGAAGTGGTGGATTTTGCGGCCAAACACAAGGATGCAAACCTTGATATCACCGGTTATACCGATAATCGTGGATCGGATAAATTAAATCAGGATCTTTCCGCAAGGCGCGCGGAATCAGTCAAGGCATACCTGGTTAAAAAAGGTGTTGCGGCTGATCGCTTGACCATAAAAGGCGAGGGAGCCGGCAATCCGGTTGGCGATAACGGCACCAAAGAAGGTCGCGCACAAAATCGCCGCGTGGAAATTCGCGCGATGGTTAGATGAAGAAAAGAAAGTACGCGTAGCAGAGTAATTCAGTGAAATATCCCCGGCATGACTGAATATCACACCGGGGATTTTTTGCTGTGAGGTTTTTTTGACGGTTCGCCCAACGTATTTTTTTCAGTAACCGCAGGACAGTTTTTACTGTTACCCGGATGCTCCATCAAATCTTCGTCATCATCCATTAATATCCGGCTGCCATCACCTTCCATATCTTCGTATTGCCCCTTTTTGACAGCCCAAATGAGTACTGCGAGAAAGGCCAGACCGAAGAACATCATCCCCGGAATCAAACTGTAGATTACGTCCATAACTTCCTCTTGTCGGTTTTATTCTGTTTTTTTGTAACTACTCAAGTCAGAGTACCCCTTCTCCCGCAGGCGGGAGAAGGGCAGGGGATGAGGGGGTTTGAATAACTGATGCCGTTGTTTGACGTGCAATACATCCCTCACCCCAACCCCTCTGATGAAACTACTAACCATTCGACTTGGCTGCCAAAGAACGTCAGCCAAGTCGCTGGTTATCCCGCCTGCGTGAGAGGGGAGGTCCAACAATTTTTTGTTGTTACTTGAGTAGTTACGTTTTTTTAACTATTCGGGTCGAAGCGGTATACTCAAAATATCCGCAAACACAGCCCCCCTCTCCCGCAAGGGGAGAGGGTGAAAGACGGTTGTACCTGAGTAGTTACCTGTTTTTTATTTTTTTGCCCGCTCCAATAAAAGTTCAAGCAACGGATTGATCTGTCGTGAATTTTGTCTTGTTCCCATACTATTGGATGGCCGCTCGGTCATGGCGGATATTTTCAGTGCATACAGGTTTCGTCCGTTGATAATCAAACCGAACGGAATGTGGATTTCCTTGTTGCGGCTGAAAATGATGCGTTGTTTCAAAACGGAAGTGATAATCTGCGGGAGTTCGGCTTCAAAATCGTCATAATTGAGCTTTTGTGTGGAATCCAACACGGAATAAGACGCGTCAAGCTGCGCAGAAATTTTGCCATCCGACTGAAATGTGGGGATGACAGAAAGCTGCAATCCGGTCGTGACGGAAGAGTATGTGCAATCCGACTGGCCGTTTGGAA
>Ga0315281_10005770_pt1 | contig 17685 bp, 17 predicted proteins | sample YL17G07_0_MG_FD_204540 | JGI IMG/M metagenome (GOLD analysis project Ga0315281, IMG submission 204540) | Sediment microbial communities from Yellowstone Lake, YNP, Wyoming, USA - YL17G07_0 | ecosystem: Environmental > Aquatic > Freshwater > Lake > Sediment | place: USA: Wyoming | collected...
CGCGTCGCCGAAGCCCAGGTGCAGGTCGACGACGACGAGGACGTCGGCGGTGTCGGCGCCGGCGACCGGCGGCGCCAAGCCGGGGCGCGACCGCTCCTCGCCGAGGTACGAGGCGATGCGCCACGCCCTCTCCGCCGGCCGGTCGGCCGACATCTTGAAGGGCGTCCACACCGTGTGGGTGCGCGTGAAGGTGTCGTCGCCAGGGCGCGCGAGGGCCTTGGCCGGCACGTGTGGCCCGACGACCCGGGCGGGCAGGCGCGCGTCCTTCACGACAGCGGTGGTCAGCTCCCTTACGACCGCCGCGCCGCCGGCGCACGCCGACAGGTCGGCGGTCTGCCCGGTGCCCCAGGCCCAGGCGAGCTCGATGACCGGGCCGCTCACAGGGTCCGGCACGGTCAGCATCCAGTCGATGGTCACGTCGCCGGCGACCGCCACCGTCGTCTTCCTTGCCGGCATCCCCGTCGTCCTTTCGTCCGGCGCGCCCGTGGCGCGCGGTCTTCGGGTAGCCTTGGCCCGATCGCCCGGCCACGCGCGACGCGTTTCTACCCTGTCTGCGTCAGCTCACCTGTGCGGCGCCACCGAAGCGCAGATCGCGCTCGTCGGCGGAGAGAGGCTGGAAGCCGTCGCACGCCGGCTGCTTGGCGAACACCTCGTGGTGCGCCATCGGCGTGTTCGACAGCGAGCACTGGTAGACGGGGCGCTCGGCCTCCGGAACGGCGTAGCGGCAGTCGATACAGTGCATGTCCTCGCCCATGATTCGTTCCTCCCCGTTCTCGCCCCCGCGCACGGCCGTCCCGCCGCCACGGACGGATTCTACGCATCACTCATACCCCGCCCGACGCTCCCGCACAAGACCTCGGCCGGGAGTCCAGCCCGACATCTGCCGGACCAGCCGAGAATCAAGTGAAAGACGTCGCGTTCGACAGAGCCGTCCCGGGAGGAGCTCGGCCAATCGACGGCTGATGCGGGGACGTGGTAGCGTCTGTTGGCCTTGGGAGCATGCATCGAGGCGACCCTGGAGGGCGAGAGCACGGATCGCGGAGTCCCCCGCACGCTGTTCGTCACGAACGACTTCCCGCCACGTATCGGCGGCGCCCAGTCGTATTACTGGGGCGTCATCCAGACCCTCGACCCGCGGGACGTTGTGGTGCTCGCCCCTGCCCACAGCCGCGCGACCGCCTTCGACGCGACCCACGACTACCGGGTGGTGCGCACGTCCACCTCGATCCTGTGGCCCACAAGCGGGCTCCTGAAGACGGCGCTGGAGCTGTGCGAGTCCCAGAAGGTCGAGCTCGTGCAGCTTGGCCACCCGCTGCCCGCCGGCCTGCTAGGTCCGCGCATGAGGGCGGCGGCCGGGCTGCCGTACCTGGTCTTCCTCGGCGGGGCGGAGGTCACCCTGCCGGGAGCGATCCCCGGCGTGCGCGCCGCGCTGCGTCACGTCCTTGGCAACGCGTCCATGCTGATCACGGTGAGCGGGTTCACGGCCGTCGCCGCCGCCGAGCTGACAAACGGCCGCGTGGCCACCCGTGTGCTTCGCCCCCCGCTGCCCGTCGGCGAGTTCGCGCCGCCGACGCCGGACGAACGCGCGGCGGTCCGGCGGCGCCTCGGCGTGGACGGGGAGCTCGTCGTGTGCGTCGGCCGGCTCGTGCCGCGCAAGGGGCAGGACATGCTCGTCGAGGCTCTGCCGCGACTCGCGGCCGAGTTCCCGCGCCTTCAGCTCGCCCTGGTCGGCGAAGGCCGCCTGACGACGCGCCTCTTCGAGCGTGCGCAACGCAGCGGCGTCGGCGAGCGTGTGAGGCTGACGGGACCCGTCGACGCCGGCGCTCTGCACGAGTGGCTGCACGCGGCGGACGTCTTCGCGTCACCCTGCCGCACGCGCTGGCACGGTTACGAGGTCGAGGGCTTCGGAATCGTGTTCGCCGAGGCCGCGCTTTGCGGATTGCCTGTCGTGGCCGGGCGCTCCGGAGGGGCGCCGGAGTCGGTCATCGAGGGCGAGACCGGGTATGTCGTGGACGGCCGCGACGTGGCCGGCATCGCGGCGGCGCTCCGGCGGCTGCTGGAGCAGCCGCCGGAGCGCCGCCGCGAGATGGGCCTGCGCGGCCGCGAGCTCGCGCTGAGCCGTCACGCTCCTGAGGTCGTCGGGAGGCGCTACCACGAGTTGCTGAGCGAGGCGGCCCGCAAGTGAGCGTGCAGGCCGAGCCCGACGGCGCCCCGCTCCTGACCGAGGAGGCGCCGCGACGCTTGGTCCCAGGGTGGGGCCGCATGGCCCTCGGCATGTTGGCGGGGCTCGCGATCACCGTCGCCGTCATCCTGATCTTCAACCCGAACATCGAAGATGACGTCGAGGCGGCGAGCCGCGCGACCGTGCAGCCTCTCTATCTGCTCGGCGCCCTTGCCTGCGTCGCCGTCTACCTCGCCGCCGACGCGTGGTCGCTGGTCGTCCTCGCACGAGCCTGCTGTCAGACGCCGGCCAAGGGTGTGGTCAAGATCGCCCTCGAGGCTCACTTCGTCGGCGGCGCCTCCTCCTTCGGCGGCGCCGAGATCCCCTTTCAGGTCTTCATGCTGCGTCGGCTCGGCATGAGCGGGTCGCAGGCGACGTCCGCCGTCGTGGTCAAAGGCCTGGTGCACGCCGCTTTGCTCGCCACCGTGGCGCTCGTCTCGCTGCTGCCTTGGACCGACTCACCGATCACATCGCTGCAGCGTTGGCTTCTGCTCGCCGTCACGCTCATTCTGGCCGGCGCGTGGCTGGCCGCGTGGCTGTGGATGCGCCGGCCCCTCGGCCGGAGTCTGCTGCCGGCGCGTCTCCGCGCCAGGGCCGACGAGCTTGTTGTCGCCGTGCGCTCGTTTGGGGGCTCGCGACGGGTGTGGGTCGAGCTTGTCGTGCTGCAGCTCGTCTACTGGGTGGCGATGTTCGGCGTGCTCCTGTTCGTGCTGCGCGCTCTCGGCTGGCGCGGCTCGGTCGTGCCCATCATCACCGGACAGGCGGTCATGCAGGTCCTGATGCCGCTCTCGCCGCTGCCGGGCGGCGCGGGCGTCGCCGAGATCAGCTACCTGGCGCTGATCGGCCCGTCGACGCCCGCCGCGATCCGTGTTTCGAGCCTCGTGCTCTGGCGTGTCGCCACCTGGCTGCTGCCGGTCGCGCTCGGCGCCGTGATGCTCGGCCACCGGGGGGTGCGCCGTGGACGCTGAGCGGAGCGGGCGAAGGATCGGCGCGCTCGCCCTCGCCTTCGCCGCGGGCTGCCTGCCGAGCGCCCGCCTCGTCGCGCGGCTGATGTCCGGACGGTCGATCGAGGAGCTCGGCGACGGCAAGCCCGGCGCGTCCAACGTCTATCGGAGTCTAGGCCCCGCCCCCGGCGTCGCCGTCATGGCCCTCGACACCCTGAAGGCGTTCGCCCCGGCCGCCGCCCTGCACGCCGGGGGGGCCGCCGACGGCGTCGTCGCGGCGGCCGCGGTAGCGCCCGTCGCGGCCCACGTCACCGTGGTCGGCGGCCAGGGTGTCGGCGCGGCTCTCGGCGCCGCCCTGGTCCTGGACGCGCCGACGACGTTGGTGGTGGTCGTTCCCATCGTCGGCGCGACGGTCCTCGGCTACAGCCCGCAGGCGGTGCTCGCGGGCGCCCTGATCTTCCCGGTCGCGAGCGGCCTGCGACGGCGGCGGTGGGCGGTCTTCCTTTGGGCCTCTGCCCTGCCCATCATCCTCATCGCCGCCCGCCTGCGCGGACGCCCCGGCGGTGGCCCGCCGCTTTCGGCGCGCATGGCGTTCGACCGGCTCCTGCTCGACAGGGACGAGTGAGCGGGGCGGCATGCGGATCGGACTGGTGTCGCCGTACTCGTGGACCGTGCCCGGCGGGGTCAACTCTCACGTCGAGCACCTCGCTGCGGAGCTGGAACACCGCGGTCACACCGCGTGGATATTGGCGCCCGTCGGCGTCATGGTCGGACGGCGGCGACTGGACAGCCGGCAGGTGTCCGCGACCGAGCGCATCGTCCCCATGGGCAGTGCCGTCCCCATCCCGTCGAACGGCTCGATCGCCTACGTGAATCCGTCCCTGCGCGTCGTCGCGCGGATGGACCGCGCGGTCCGCCAGCTGCACTTCGACGTGCTTCACGTCCACGAGCCGTGCACGCCGTCGGTCTCGATGGCCGCCGTGCTGCTGGCGGCGTCGCCGGTGGTCGGCACCTTCCACGCCGCTATCGGCGACCCGACGATGTACGACCGCTGGAGCCGGATGAGCCGCCTGGTCGTGGAACGTCTGGACATCCGCATCGCCGTGTCCGAGGAGGCCCTGCAGGTCCCCGCTTCGCGCTTCTCGGGCGACTACGTGGTCATCCCGAACGGTGTCAACGTGGACCTGTTCGCCCCGGCCCGTGAGGCGCGCAAGGTGCCGGGTCGCGTGCTCTTCATCGGCAGGGCCGAGCCGCGCAAAGGGCTGGCGGTCCTCCTCGAGGCCTTCGCCGCCCTGCGGCGCCAGCGCCCAGACGCCACACTCGTCATCGCAGGGGTCACGCGGCGCGACGTGCTGCTGCAGGCTGCCGTGGCGGGCGACGGGGTGGCGATCGACCTGGATGGGATCTCGGCCCTCGGCTGGATCGGTGACGACGAGAAGGTCCGCCAGCTGGGCGCGGCGGAGGTCGTCTGCGTGCCCTCGCTGCGGGGGGAGAGTTTCGGCGTCGTGCTGATCGAGGCCCTCGCCGCCGGCGTACCATTGGTGGCGAGCGACCTGCCGGGCTACCGGGCGGTGTTGCGCGACGGGGTCGCCGGGCGGCTCGCGCCGCCCGGCGACCCCGTCGCGCTTGCCCGCGCCCTCGAAGCCGTGCTCGCCGACGACGTGCAGCGGCGCCGCTTCCGGGCAGAGGGCATCGCCGCCGCGGACACCTACTCGTGGGAGCGGGTGGCCGACCGCGTCGAGGACGTCTACAGGCAGGCCGCCTCACTCGCCCTGCCTCGCGGGCGACACGGCTTGCCGGACCGCCCGTGGTTCGGTCGCGCGATGCTGGAGTACTGGCTCTGGAAGTCGAGGCACGGGGCACAGAACGGCACCGGCCCGCCGGCCGAGCCGCCACCCGGCGACGAGGCCGTGACTACGCCGGCAACGGACCGAGCAGACGAAGCACCGCGACCGGCGTCTGCTCGTGGCCTTGACCGAGAGGGTTATCGAGCATGAGGCGGCGGACCAGGACCCGGTCGGCGCCGGTCGAGGCGCCGAGCACGTGCACGTCGAGGTCGCTGGCGTCGACGACCGCGACCTCGACCGGGCCGGCGTCCGCCAGCCCGCGGGTCAGCAGGCCCGCCAGGCGCTGCGCGACGTCGTCCGGGTCCTTCGGGCCAAGCTTCGCGTGCGTGTTGTGCGGCGGCAGCGTGTACGGCGTCGGGCCGTCGATCGCCTCGACGGTCGGCCCGGCGATCTTGTAGAAGAGGCCGCGCCTGCCGACGACGCGGCCGGCCGCCGCAGCCGCGGCCGCGGCGACGATCCGCGGCGCCCCGGCCTCGTCGAGCGCCAGCTGCATCGTCTCCGGCATGCCGAGGCCGATGCCGTGCGGGGTGCGCGTCACGGCCTTGCTCAGCACGCGCGCGAGCCGCGTCGGCCTGATCTCGGCGATCGGGTACGAGCGGCCCTGGCTCGCCGCCACCGGCTTCTCGGCGATGGCGACGACGTCGCCGGGCCGCACGTGCGGCAGCACCTGGCGGCGGAAGAGGTCGTCGAGGTCGTCGCCCTTGCCCACGAGGTCGGTCTTCACCGGCAAGCGAGCGTAGACCGTCCCGTCGACCGCGGCGAACAGGTGCTTCATCTCGTTGGGCCGGTAGGTGTGGCGAAGACTCTCGGCCTCGGCGCGACGGGCAGGGCCCTTCCCGTTCCCACCAGTCTCGAGCAGATCCGGCACGAGGGCGTCGCCGGCCTCGGCCACGGAGCCGCGATGCCGCGGCCCGATCTCCGCCGGCGCCGTCAACGCCGCCTCTCCGTCCGCTTCGTCCACGACCACGGTACCGCCGCAGAACTCGCGCAGCCACAGCTCGACATTGATCGCCCGCCAGAAGAACCACGAGTCCTCGACCTCGCCCTGGCAACAGCGGCGAAAGGCGTCCACGACCTGTTCGCCGCGCCAGAACGGCCGCGCCTGGAAGCTCGGCGACTGAAAGAGGCTCGTGAAGGCGGCGCGGCGCGCCTTGATCCAGCGCATCTCCGGAGTCGTGAAGCCGACCTTCCAGCGGCGCCGGCGGATCTTCTCGGGCAGCGTCCCCTTGAGCGCCTCGCGCAGGATCCAGCGGCTCCAGCCGCCGCGGACGATGGCGTTCGACGGCAGGCGCAGGATGTGCTCGACCAGCTCCTGGTCGAGATACGGGACACGGCTCTCGACCGAGAAGGCCATGGAGTTCTTGTCCTCGTAGCGCAGCAGGCACGGCAGGCTGTAGGTGAGCAGGTCCTGCAGCAGGCGCAGCTTGAGGTCGTCCTGGGATCGCCCGTACCCGGGGTCGGTCACGCGGGAGATGAAGCGCACCCCGAGGATCCCCTTGACGCCGAGGCGCTTGCGGCGCTCCGCGAGGCGCCGCCTGACGAGCGGCGCGAGGACGTCGCGCGCCGCGAGCGCCTCGCGGCGCAGCAGGTCGCGCCGGCCCGACTTCCACAGTTCGCGCAGGTAGACGAGCTGGTAGGGCACGTAGCCGGCGAGCAGCTCGTCGCCGCCCTGGCCGTCGAGGAGCACGGTGACCTGCTCGCGCGCCAGGCGCATCACGCACCACTGCGCGTACGGGCCGGTGCTGACCATGGGTTCTTCCTGGTGCCACATGAAGTCGCGCAGCTCGTCGACGAACGCCGGTGACGTGGGGTTGGTGTAGGTGGTGTCGGCGCCGGTCGACCGCACCGCGATCTCGATGTAGGCACGCTCGTCGATCGGGTCGCCGTCGAACACGGCGGAGAAGGTCTTGAGCTGACCCTGCAGGGAGGTGGCGTTGGGCGCCTCCTCCTTGAGCAGCTCGCTCATGAAGCTGACGATGGTCGTCGAGTCGAGGCCGCCGGAGAGGCAGGAGCCGACCGGGACTTCGGAGACGAGGCGCCGCTCGACGCTCGTGCGGAAGAGGCGCCGGAACTCGCCGGGGTCGGCGCTCCCGTCACTGCGCAGCTCGGGCGTCCAGTACGCGGTCGCGGGGAGCGCGGAGGACGGCGCCGGGCCGGCCTCGTCCAGAGTAGCCTCGGTCCATGTTGCCGGCGGCACGTGGTAGATGCCCTCGAAGAAGGTCTCGGGCCGGTGCTCGTGCATGCCGTGGAGCAGGTACTCGAAGACGAGCTGCTCGTTGGGCCGCGCGACGACCTCGGGGTCCTGCAGCAGCGCCTTGATCTCGGAGGCGAAGAGGAGGCGGCCGCTCTTCGGCGAGCGCGTGTAGTAGAGAGGCTTGATGCCGAAGTGGTCGCGGCACAGGATCAGCTTGCCGGCCTCGCCGCGCAGGTCGGCGATCGCGAAGGCCCACATGCCGTTGAAGCGCGCCGCACAGGCCGGTCCCCACTCCTCGTAGGCGTGGACGATGACCTCGCTGTCGCTCTGCGTCCGGAACGTGTGGCCGGCCGCCTCGAGCTCGACGCGCAGTTCGCGGTAGTTGTAGATCTCGCCGTTGTAGACGAGCCAGACCGTCTCGTCCTCGTTGGCGAGAGGCTGGTGACCGCCGACCCGGTCGATGATCGACAGGCGCCGATGGCCCAGGCTCACCTCATCGCGCTCGAGGCTGCCGGCGTCGTCGGGGCCGCGATGCACGAGGACGGCGGCCATGCGGCCGAGAAGCTCGCGGTCCGGGTGACCGGTGAAGCCGAAGATGCCACACATGCGAGGACGTCACTCCGTGGGATGGGTTCTCGTGGACGGGACCAGCGCGCCGTCTGTACGATGCGTCGTGCGTCGCCCGAGCAGAAACCCTATCACGGCCCCGCAGGCGTGGGCGGCGACGGACGGGGCCGCGGTGGAGGATGGGCATGCCACGGATCCGCACCGAGTTCCCGCGCGAGACGCGGGCCATCGAGCACTTCTGGATCCCCCTCGGCGACGGCACGCGCCTCGGGGCGCGCGTCTGGCTGCCGGTGGACGCCGAGGCCGACCCCGTGCCGGCGATCCTCGAGGCGAGTCCGTATCGGCTGACCGACGGCGGCAACCGCGACTGGGCCGTCTACCCGTACTGGGCCGGTCACGGCTACGCGTGTGTGCGCCTCGACTTGCGCGGCACGGGCGACTCGGACGGCGTGATCCTCGACGAGTACACCGCCCGGGAGCACGCGGACGTCTGCGAGGCCATCGCATGGATCGCCGACCAGCCCTGGTGCACGGGCGCCGTGGGTATGACCGGCATCTCGTGGACCGGCTTCAACAGCCTGCAGGTAGCCGCCCTGCGCCCCCCGGCGCTCCGCGCCATCATCACGCTCATGTCGACCGACGACCGCTACGCCGACGACGTGCACTACACGGGCGGCTGCGTCTCCGGCCTCGACATGCTGCCGTGGGGCGCGAGCATGCTCCACTACGATGCGCTGCCGCGCCACCCGCAGGTCGTCGGCCTCTCACGCGCGGACTGGCGCCGCGACTGGCTCGAGCGCCTCGAGGCCAACGCCGACTGGGCCGAGACGTGGCTGGGCCACCAGCGTCGCGACGCCTACTGGAAGCACGGCTCGGTGTGCGAGGACTACCGCGCCATCGAGGCCGCCGTGTACGCCGTCGGCGGCTGGACGGACGGCTACCACAACGCGGTGACGCGGCTCGTGGGCGGCCTCTCCTGCCCGCGCAAGGGCCTGATCGGCCCCTGGTCGCACGCCTGGCCGCAGAAGGTGGTCCCGGGTCCGGCCATCGGCTTCCTGCAAGAGTGCCTGCGCTGGTGGGACCACTGGCTCAAGGGCGTCCCGACCGGGATCATGGACGAACCGATGCTGCGCGTCTGGATGGAGGACTGGGTCGATCCTGCGCCGCGGATCGCCGAGCACCCGGGACGCTGGGTGGCCGAGGACGAGTGGCCCTCGCCGCGCATCGTTCCGGCGTCGTGGGCGCTCAACGCCGGCTCCATCGACGAGGAGCCGGCGCCCGAGACTGTCGTCGAGCACCGCGGCCTGCAGCTGACCGGCTGCGGCGCCGGGGCGTGGTGCGCCGAGGGCGCCCCGGGCGACTGGCCCACCGACCAACGAGCCGAGGACGGCCGGTCGGTCGTGTGGGACTCAGAGCCCCTGGCCGACAATCTCGAGATCCTCGGCTACCCCGAGGTCACGCTGGCCCTGGAGAGCGACCGGCCGCGCGCGCTCGTGTGCGTACGGCTGTGCGACGTGGCGCCCGACGGCTGTTCCAAGCTGGTCACCCGGCATCCGCTCAACCTGACGCACCGAGACAGCCACGAACATCCGGAGGCTCTCGAGCCGGGCCGTCGCTACGACGTGACCGTCGTCCTCGACTCGATCGCGCACACGTTCCGCGCCGGCCACCGCCTGCGCGTCGCGGTCTCGACCGACTACTGGCCGTGGGTGTGGCCGTCGCCCGAGCCCGTGACGCTGCGCGTGTTCACGGGGGGCGCGAGCGCCCTCGTCCTCCCGGTGCGCCCGCGGCGCACCGGGGACGAGCGGCTCGCGCCGTTCGCCCCGCCGGAGGAAGCGCCGCCGCTCGAGGTCGTCGAGCTGACGGCGCCCGGGACGGGCGGGCGGCGCATGACCTGGGACGTCGACACGAACACCGTCGACTACGAGTTCCGCTGGGTCGACGGCGGGCGCACCCTGGCCAAGCCCTGGAACATCGTCACCGAGGACCACGTCACGTACTTCTACCGCATCACCGAGGGTGACCCGCTGTCGGCGCGCAGCCGTCTGGTCGCCGACAGCGACCTCGTACGCGGCGACGAACTGGACGTGCGCGTACACACCGACTGCGAGCTGCGCTCGGATGCGGCGACCTTCTTCATCATCAACGCCCAACGCGTGCTCGATCACGGCGAGGTCGTGTGGGAGAAGACCTGGGAGACGCGCATCCCGCGCGACCTCGGCTGAGCACGGCCGCGTGACGGCCGCACGTCGCACGCGGGGTAGACTCACGCCCGAGAGAAGGAGGCAGCGATGTACATCGGCGCTCACGTCCGCGCCTCGGGCGGCGTCTGGAAGGCGATCGACAGCGGCGTGGAGCTGGGCTGCGAGGCGATCCAGTTCTTCGCCGGCAGCCCGCGCACCTGGAAGCCGCAGCTCTACAGCGAGAAGGACGCGGCGCGCTTTCGCGAAGCGCGCGCCGCGTCGCCTATCCGCTTCGTGCTCATCCACACCATCTACCTGATCAACCTGGCGAGCGCGAACGAGGACTTCTACGACAAGTCGGTGACCGCCCTGGTCGGCGCCGTGGCGGCCGCCGAACAGCTCGGCGCCGACGCCATCGTGACGCACATCGGTTCGCACCAGGGCGCGGGCTTCGAGGCCGGCCTGGCTCGCGTGCAGGCCGCCCTGCGTCGCGCCCTCGACGAGGTCGGCGACTCACCCGTGCGGGTGCTGCTCGAGAACACGGCCGGCGCCGGGGGGACGATGGGCGTCAACTTCGCCGAGCTCGCGGCGATGATCGACTCGGTCGACGGCGACGCTCGCGTCGGGCTCTGTCTCGACACCGCCCATCTCTTCGAGGCGGGCTTCGACCTGCGCGCCTCCGAGGGCCTCGAGGCGTCGATCGCCGACCTCGAGGCCACCTGCGGCCTCGACCGCCTCGTCTGTCTCCACCTCAACGACTCCAAGACGCCGCTCGGCTCCAACCGCGACCGTCACGAGAACATCGGCGACGGCGATCTGGGTCTGCGGGCGTTCGTGCAGCTCGTCAACCACCCTGCCTTCGCCGATCTGCCCGGTATCCTCGAGGTGCCGGGCGTCGCCGGCGACGGGCCGGACCGTGACAACGTCCAGAAGCTTGTCGGCCTGCGAGAGGCCGGCGTCTGACGCGCGATCCGCGAAGCGTCGTCGCGTGGCGCCGGGGCGCCCTTGGCGATCCCGCTGCCGAGCCTCGCCGAACGAAGTCGCGGCACGGGTATAATCGCGATGCGCCCGACGGCCTGCGGCCGCGGGCGCCGGAACCGTCCCTCGGACTGCGAGGTGAGGCCATGGAGCTCGTGCCGCTGACCACCGTCCATGACATCGGCTTGGCGAGCATCGTCCGCGGCGTCCTCGAACAGGCCGGCATCGAGACCGTCGCTGCCGGGACCGCCGAAGACGTCTTCCCGGTGGACGAGGTGGTCCCCATCCAGATCCTCGTCCGCCAGAGCGACCTGGACCGCGCCCGCGACGTTCTCGCGACCTACGAGAACGAGCCCGAAGAGGACGAGGAGGAGTGACCTGGCGACGCCGCCGCAGCTGAACGGCGTCGCCCTGCCCAGACGGCTGGCTGCCGGCGTCGTCGACTTCGTCCTCGTGATCGGGCTGTTCGCCGTCCTCGTGCTCGTCGGCCAGGCTGTCCCCTACCTCAGGGTGTTGTGGCTCATCGCCGCCGCCATCTCGCTGCTCTACTTCATCATCCCCGAGGCGTACTACCAGGCGACGCCGGGCAAGTGGCTCTTCGGCCTGAGGGTGGTCACCGTCGACGGCGAGAGACCCGAGCTTCTGGCTCACGTCGTGCGCGCCATGACGAGGATCCCCGAAGCCATGATGTTGATGATCCCGTATGTCGTCGTCATCCCGTTCTCGCAGCGCAAGCAGCGTTTCGGCGACATGATCACCGAGACGCTCGTCGTCCGCCGGGTCGATCTCGACGGTCGTTGAGCGGGCGCGCCCTCCTGCTTCTGCGGCGCCCGGCCGCCGGACGTCGAGCGCTCTCGCCGCGACGGTTCCCCGGCCCCGCGCCCTCTGCTATGCTGACGTCCTCCTGAAGCGATCTTCCCGCCCTTCGGGGCTGCCCTGACGAGGGAGTGCGCCATGCTGGGACGCCTGTTCGGCAAGAACAAGGACACGAGCGGCGAGGCCGTCTGCGTCGAGTGCGGACGCACCCTGCTCGCCGGTGAGTGGACGGAGACGGTCGAGGACGACGACGGCAACGAGCGGCTGCTGTGCTCGCTCTGCGGCCAGGTCCAGCCGCTCGCCGACGACGAGCGGCTCGAGGACGACGACGGGCGCGCGGACGCCGCCCTCCTGCCGAGTCAGGTCGCCGACGACGCCGACGACGCGGCCGGCCAGGGGACCACGGAGCGCGGCGAGAACGATGCCCTTTGGAAGGCGATCAAGGATCGCGACGCGCAGATCGAGCGGCTGAAGGAACAGCTCGCGCGCGGCGAAGCCGAACGGCAAGAGCTCATCGCCCGCCTGGCGCAGTCGCGGGTGGCGGCGAGCGCGACGGCCGACGAGACGCCGGCGGCGGCGGTCGTGCCGGCACTGACTGGCGAGGCGACCCGCGACGAGCCGCGATCCGAGACGCCGGCGCCCGACGCGTCCGCCGTCGAGGCCCCCGACAAGACCGAGGCGCACGCCGCACCCGAGGACACGGCCGAGATCGCTGCCGCGGACCTGCCGGCTGAGGAGCCGATGTCGGGCGAGGGCACGACCGAGCCGGCGGAAGCCCCGACTGGAGCGGGCGAAGCCGAGGCGCAAGCCGGTTCGATGACCCTCCTGCAGCGCGGCGTCGACCTGCTCAACGTGAGTCCCGTCCCGCGCAAGATCGCCGAGACCAACGCCGACCTCGGCATCCCTTCCGTCCATGTGGGTTCCGACGGCGAGACGGCCATGGTGACGTTCATGTGGTCGATGGGCTGGTACCGTTTCGCGGTCGACGTGGCCGACGGTTCCGTGCACCTGGGGGCCCGCGGCTACGCAGAGCGCGACGACCTGCAGCCCAACGCCAGCGTCCGCGCCGACGGCACGGTGCAGCTCGCTGCGGCGACGATCAGCCGCGCCGCGGCGCAGCGTCAGAAGGGCGAAGTCCAGGACGCCGCTGCGGCCGCGGCCGACGAGGCGCCGGCCAAAGGATCGCCGGAGAAGCCGGCGGACGAGGCTGCGCCGCCGGCGGGCGGCCCCGAGATCCTTTCGAAGTCGCTTCTGGGACAGCGCACGGACGACGAGAGGCCGAGCTGGGAAGGTACCCAGGCACGCGACTTCGACTGGGACCACTGACGCCCGACGGCGCGGGCTGCGCGCCGTCGGAAGACGAACGAAGACGGGCGGGGCGGCGCTCCACAGCGCCGCCCCGCCCGTCTCTTTTCGCGTCCGCCGCCGCTCGGCGACGACGTACTCCGTCAGGCGCTCAGGAAGTCGTTCCGCCTGACATCATCCCGCCGACGAGCTTGTTCATCAGCGTGTCGAAGTCCTGCGCCTGGGCCGGAGCCTTGACCTCGACCGGCTCGTTGAAGTCGGCCATCGTGAAGGCGACGTCGACGTTCATCGCCGTGACGCCCTCGGCCCCTTGCATGCCGGTCATGTCCATGCCGATCGCGACCGTGCCCTTGCGCATGTACAGCGAGTCCTTCTCGATCCACAGCTCGACCGCGACGCTCTTCAGCGCCTTCTGCAGCTCCGTGAGCTGCTTCGAGTTCTGGGTCTTCAGCGACTTGACCTGCGCGGCCGTCTGAGGGTCACCGAGCTTCTTGTAGAGAGCGGGGTCGTTCAGGGCCTTCATCAGGTCGGCGGCGATCTTCTTGGCGTCGGGCGACGCCGTCAGGTGATAGACCTCGGCGCCGTCGACGGTCTCGGTGCCGGTCAACGTCCACTCGACGTTCCACGCCTGCGGATCGAGCCCGAGGTCCTTGAGCTGATCGGTCGGCAGAGCACCGCTGCCGCCCGTCGTGAGCGCCTTCGTGTTCTTCTGCGGGACCGCGTACCACGCGTCCTCGTACTGGACCCATGCCTTGTTGCCCTCCGCAAGCACACCCATGGCCAGGTTCTGACCCATGAGGGCGACGGTCACGTCCATGTCGGCGGCCACCGGTTTGGTGCTGCTGCTGCCCTCGGCGTGAAAGGTGATGGGTGACGAAAGAAGCTGCTTGGCGGTGGCGTCGGTCATCTTGCTGGCGTCGCCTTCGAGATTGAGCTCGAGGTCGGCGGTGAAGGCGGCCGAGTTGACCGCTTGCATGGCTTGCTGGCTCTGGTCGACGATCTGCTGGGGGGTCAGCTGAGCCGCGGCTGCAGGCGAGTCGCCGGCGGCGGACGTGTTCGTGCCCTCGTCGCCGCCGCACCCCGCGGCGACCGCGACCGCCAGCGCCAGCGCCAGCGCCAGGAGCATGACCGCCCACATTGACATGTGCTTGCGACGCATCTGACCTCTCCTCACTCGTGTACGTGAACCGGGCCGGCGCGCTCGTGACGCGCGACCTTCAGGCACTTCTATCGACGACGGGACAGTCCTGCTTGAGCGCGACGAGACTGGCCTCGGCGAGACGCCTCGCGGCCTCGAGACGAACAGGCGCCGTCGAGACGTTCGGCGACCGCGACCCATGGCGCGACCCAGACGCAGGTCAGCCGCGCCGCGACCGGGGCGAGATGACGACGGCGCGGAAGGGCTCCTGACCCTCGGAGGCGGTCTCGACGCGGGGGTGGTCCTTGAGGTGGAGGTGGATCACCTTGCGCTCGGCGGCCGTCATCGGCTTGAGCTGCATGCTGCTCGAATCGCGCGCCACCTTCTGCGCCGAGCGGTCGGCGAGCGCCTTGAGGGACACCTCGCGACGCGTGCGATAGCCTTCGGCGTCGACCACGACCTGCCGTCTGCGTCGCCGATCTCCGTTGACGGCGATCGCGGCTATGTACTGCAGCGCGTCGATCGTCGTCCCGTGCCGGCCGATCAGGATGCCCAAGTCGTCGCCGCTGATCTCGGCACGGACCGCTTCGGGCGTGTCGAACGCCTCGACACTCGCCTCGATGCCCATCCGGTCGACAACTGCCTGCACGAAAACGCGAAGGGTGTCGGCGCCGGGAGGGGGACCCTCGTCGGGGAGGGGCGGCGCCGTTCCCGTGGGACGCAGACGCGCCTCGACCTGGGCTTCGATCTTGCCGCGACCGAAGAAGCCGCCCCTGGCGCCCTCTTCGAGCACGATGAACTCGACGTCGGCCTCGTCGACGACCGGCACGATCTTGCGCAACCGGTCCAGGGCGAGGCGTTTCGCCGTCTCCACGGTCGCGGCGCTGGCGACCGTCGCGTGCTCGGCCTCCACGTCGTCGTCGCCGTCGTCCTCGGCCACCTCGCCGCCGAGGTCCCTCTCGTCGGGCTCGTCGTCGAGGTCGTCGTCGTCGGGCTCACCGTCCAGGTACTCGCCGGCCTCGGCGTCGTCTTCCAGCTCGGCATCGGCCTCGTCGTCGACGTCTTGCGGGGCGTCGCCGGCCTCGTCGTCGTCCGCCAAGTCGTCAGACTCCGCGTCGTCGATGGGCTGATGGTCGGAGTCGTCCATCGGTCCCTCCGATAGCTCTCGGTGTCACGTCGGCCGGCCGCTGGTCAGCGGTACGGCGGCTTGTCGTCGTCGGTCTCCGCGATGGGCGCACTCGGCTTTGGCCGCGCGCCCGCTCCCTTGCCGGGCGGCGGACGCTTGCCGCCCTTCTTGCCGCCCGGCTTGCCGGCCGAGCCGCCCTTCGCGGCGCCCTTCTTGGCGCCCGAGCCGCTCCCCTTGGCGCCGCTCCCCTGGGCGCCCGTGCGGCGCTCCTCGAGCTGCGTCTGGCGCTGCTCCTGGGCGGTCATCATCGCCTCCATGAAGCGGCCGCGCTTCTTCGGCGGCGGTGCGGCCTTGCCGCCCTTGCCGCCGCCGCTGCTCCCGGCCGCGGCCTCCAACGCGACTATCGGCATGGTCTTGCGGATGAGCAGCTGCTGGCCGACGGTCCACAGGTTCGTCGTCACCCAATACACGAAGAGGCCGGACGGGAAGCCCTTGAGGATGAAGACGAAGATCAGCGGCATGGCGCGCATCATCATCTTCTGCGACCGATCGGTCTGCGGCGTCAGCATGAGCTCGGTCGAGATCATCTGCGTGGCGATGTAGATGATCAGCAGGATGTAGTACGGGTCGGGCTTGCCGAGGTGAGGCAACCAGAGAAACGGGGCGCTGGAGAGCGCCAGGGTCTCGGCCTTGGGCAGGTAGTCGGTGCCCTTGATCGTCCAGTACAGGGCGAAGAAGACCGGTAGCTGCAGGATCAGCGGCAGGCACGAGGCGAACGGGTTCACCCGGTGCTCCTGATACAGCTTCATCGTCTCCTGCTGAAGCTTCGCACGGTCGCCCTTGTGCTTCTTCTGCAACTCCTTGATGTGCGGCGCCAGGGCCTGCATGGCGCGCGACGACTTGTACTGCTTCCACGTGAGCGGGAACATGATCAGCCGCACGATGATCGTGATGCCGATGATCGACAGGCCCCATGTCCAGCTGCGCGACAGGCCGATCGACGCCAGCGCGTCGTGGATCCAGATGAGCACCCAGTGGAGGAGCTCGACCAGCGGCTTGAGGATCCTACTCATTCTGCGACCCCTGGCTCTGAGAGATAGAAGACGTTCTCACGCGCGACGCGGCGGGACGGGATCGACGCCGCCGTCGCTGAACGGGTTGCAGCGCATCACGCGCCACGTCGCCAGCCACGCGCCGCGGACGGCGCCGTGCACGCGCAACGCCTCGATGGCGTAGTTCGAGCACGACGGGTAGAACTTGCAGCGCTGTCCGAACATCGGCGACAGCGCGAACTGATAGACGCGGATGAAGGCGACAAAGACCTTGCTCACGACTGCTCCGCAGAGTCGACGAGCGCGAAACCGGCGCGGGCCAGGAGGTCGCGGACGGCCGCGCTCACGAGGCCCTTCTCGCCCTCGCTCTCGCGAGCGATGAGTTCCAGCAGGGGCGGACGTGCGATCAAGACGAAATCGTGGTCCTCAGCCAGCTGCTCGCGCACCGACCCGAAGGCCTCGCGAAGCAGGCGTTTGACGCGGTTTCGCACGACCGCGCCACCGATCTTCTTCGACACGGACAGACCGAGCCGCGGTCCGTCGGCGCTCACTTCAGCGGGGCGGCGGAACGAGTACAGCACGAGGAACCGCGAGGCTGTCGAACTGCCCTGGCGGTAGATGCGCTGGAAGTCGGAGGAGCGCGAGAGGCGGGGACGCTTGCTGGTCATCGGGGCCGGTCAGGCCGACAGACGCTTGCGCCCCTTCTGCCGCCGCCGCTTGATGACCGCCCGACCAGCCCGCGTACTCATGCGCTTGCGGAATCCGTGCGTCTTCTTGCGCTTGCGGGTGTTCGGTTGGTACGTCCTCTTCACAGCGTCCTCGCTCGTCGTCCACTACCCGGAAGGAGCAGTATAGCCGTGCCTCCACGCTAACGCAAAGCCGCGCCGGTGCCGACATAGAAGGCGACAGCGACTGTCCGACACTGGCGAAGATGCTGCTACAAGGATCGATCTTCCGTTTCGACCTGGCGACCGTCCTGCAGTTCCTGGCGCAGGACACGGCCACCGGCGTGCTCGAGGTCCGCGACTTCGAGGAGTTCGGCTTCATCTACCTTGTCGCGGGGCGCGTCGAGGGCATCTCGCTACCGATCACCGACGAGAAGCTCGGCGCCCGCCTCGTCAAGGCCGGCTGCCTCACCGAGCAGCAGCTCGCCGAAGCCCTCATGGAGGACTCGACGCGCACGCGCGAGGAGAAGAAGGCCAAGCCGCTGGGTCAGCGGCTCGTCGAGATGGGCTACACGGACGAGACCACGATCCGCGCCGTCATGGAGCGCCAGACGATGGACCAGGTGTTCGAGCTGGCGCACTGGGAGAA
>Ga0315281_10005772_pt1 | contig 17674 bp, 16 predicted proteins | sample YL17G07_0_MG_FD_204540 | JGI IMG/M metagenome (GOLD analysis project Ga0315281, IMG submission 204540) | Sediment microbial communities from Yellowstone Lake, YNP, Wyoming, USA - YL17G07_0 | ecosystem: Environmental > Aquatic > Freshwater > Lake > Sediment | place: USA: Wyoming | collected...
TCACTCATAGGCATTTCGCTTATGGCTTAAGGGCAGTTAGTCAGCGAGCAATGACGTGCGATGTGCTTCCTTTCGGTTGTACACCGGTTGGTTAGCGCAACTTCGGGGGATTATTCCAGTCTACCGGACCTGTAGTGAATCTATATTTCAATCGAAACAGTACGACATCAATCCACGCTTTCGTGAAGTATGCGAAGGCCTCGTCCCATTCCTTTCCTTCTCCCCAACCATCATGCGTTAAGGTGACCTTGGTTTGCCCTTTCGAGGTCTCCTCTAACCTCACGGTGACATGAGTCCACTGCCTTCGAACCTCACTCAAATGTGGAGGAGCGTTCCAAGTGAACGACAACATCTTCTTCGGTTGAAAGGCCAGAATTTTTGAGCCCTCTGATCCCCATCGGCCAGGTTCAGCTTCGGGGTCAAAGAAGATCTCGTATGGGCCGTAGACGCGAACGTCAATGTTGCAGGCTGGAGCGAGGAAGGATTTGATGCCTTCTTCCGTGGTCCATGCGTCCCAGACTTTGTCTAGGCTCGCGTCGACGATCGTTTCGGCACGTATGACTCGTTCCGGATTCTTGCTAGGCATGTCAAGGCCTCAAGTGTGCTTAGTCGAGCAGCAGTTTCCTGACTTTGCGATTGGTCTGCTCGCTGGAACATGCGATTAGTGAATCGTATTCCTCGGTGATCGGGTTGCCGCGAATATCGGTTGCGACGCCTCCTGCTTCCTGGAGTATCATTAGTCCTGCGGAGATGTCGATCATCCGGCTGTTCCTTGAGAAATCTAGGAATCCATCGAGTATTCCACACGAAGTGTAGGCAAGAGGAATGGCGCAGGAACCTATGCTGCGGAAACTCTTCAGTGGGACTCCGAATTTGCGGAATGAATCGACGAACTTGCTGAACTTCGTCTTGTCTGCGGCTGTGTGGAGATCCATGTCGAATAGGCATTCTCGAAGTGATCTTTCGCGGTTGGTGTGAATCCTTGAGCCGTTCAGGAATGCACCTCGTCCTCGTTCTGCAGAGAACATTCTTCGGCACATGGGCTCGTATATGACTGCCATTGCTGGTTCGTTTGAGGGAATGATCCTGGCATCCATGGAGACCGCGAACACCGGAACACCGCGCGTATAGTTCGAGCTTCCATCTAGTGGATCCAAGACGACTTTGTATTTCGGCTTGCCGAACAGAACGCGTCCTGCCTCTTCGGAGATGACTTCGACGTTTCCGATCTCGCCCAGTTTCTTGATCACTATCTCTTCGGCGAGGCGATCAGCGCGGACGGTCTCGTCTCCTGAGTCACCAATCCCGATTACTTCGGATAGTTCCTTCTTGCCGAAGTTGGTTGCAAGTGCGTCGCCTGCCTCGCGGGCCATTGAAATGAGATCTTCCAGTTTCAGTAGCAGGGCCCCCATGGCTAGTAGGTGGCCACCTTGGTCACGCCGGGAATCTTAAGCATCTTCTGGAGCGCGTCTCCGGACGGTTCTTTCTCTACTACGAGCGTGAGTTTAGGTTCTGGAGTTAGGTCGGGGTCGTCGGCGACTGCTTGTCGAATCTGGATGCCTTCTCTTGAGATCAGGGATGAGACTTCGGTTACGATTCCGACTTCGTGAGGATTGGCGTAGATTTCGATTACGCGGTAGCCGAGAAATCGTGCGACATTGGGGAGGAAAGGCCCGGCGGGTTTCAATCCTTTGAATACGGGCTGGAGTGTCGGGTCGGATTCGATGAATTGTGCTGTTTCCCTGACTGTGCGCCTATCCACGCCCACAGCCCTAGCCACCTTGAGTTCTGACTGCTCCACGTCTCCGCAGTAGATCCTTCCTTCTCTGACGCTTAGGCCGAGTTCAACGAGGAGTCTGGCTACCTTGAGGCGTCCTGGGTATTCCTTGAGGTGTTCGGATATCTGTCTCCACATTTGGGTATCGATGTACATATCCGTACAACGTGGTCTTAAGTGATCCCAGCGAATACCTCAACGTCGGTTTGGCGACTTCAATGTATCGAAATGCTGACTGAAGTCTTAAATAGAGCGTTGGAGTCCTAGCTGGCGCCTGTGATAATGTTGTCAACAAACAACTCGAAGAAGTTCTTCTTAGGAGAAAGTGACCTGCCCAAGCAATGGTATAACATTCTACCTGATCTGCCGCGGCCTCTGCCGCCAATCATAGACCCGGCGACAAAGGCACCTGGCCCAGGGATCGTCCCTCGGATATTTCCCAAAGAGATCCTCGCACAAGAGTTCAGCCAAGAACGACGAGTAGACATCCCTGAAGAAGTGAGGGAAGCCTACCAGCTTTGGAGACCCACTCCCCTTATCCGAGCGGTCAGACTCGAGAAGGCCTTGAAGACGCCTGCCAAGATCTACTACAAGTATGAGGGCGTCAGCCCGCCCGGAAGCCACAAGCCCAACACGGCGATTCCCCAAGCCTACTACAACATGAAGGAAGGAGCCAAACGTTTGGCAACGGAGACGGGAGCTGGTCAGTGGGGCTCCGCTTTGGCGTTCGGCTGCATGATGTTCGGCCTTGACTGTACTGTGTACATGGTGAAGGCTAGCTACGACCAGAAACCCTACCGAAGAGTCCTGATGGAGCTCTGGGATGCTGAAGTTCACGCTAGCCCAAGCACGAAGACGAAGGCTGGACGGGAGATTCGAAAGAGACATCCTAACAGCCCCGGAAGCTTAGGAATAGCCATCAGCGAAGCCGTCGAGGACGCGCTTACGCATGACGAAGCTAACTATGCAATCGGCAGCGTCTTCAACCATGTCTTGATGCACCAAACCGTTATCGGACTTGAAACCAAGAAGCAGCTTGAGAGCATGGACGAATACCCAGACGTGATTTTCGGATGCATCGGCGGAGGCAGTAGCTTCTCCGGACTGTTCTTTCCATTCTATCGTGACAAAGTCTCGGGGAAAGCACCTAAGCAAACCAGGTTCATAGCCATTGAACCCACGGCTTGTCCCTCCATCACCAAGGGCGGATACGCGTACGATCATGGCGACACAGCAAGACTGACCCCTCTAGTGAAAATGTATACCTTGGGCCATGACTTCATACCGCCGCCTATCCATGCCGGCGGCCTACGCTACCACGGCAAGGCGCCTATCCTAGGTGTATTGGCATCGGAGAAGATGATAGAAACAGTGGCCTACAACCAGATTGAGGTCTTCGAGGCCGCGAAACTCTTCGCCCAGACTGAAGGAATAGTACCCGCCCCCGAACCGGCACATGCCATCAAGGCCGTCATCGATGAAGCTCTAAGGTGCAAGGAGACAGGGCGTGAGGAGACGATCCTTTTCCTACTCTGCGGCCACGGATACTTCGATATGCAGGCCTACGATGACTACCTCCACGGGAAACTGAAACCATACGCGTATCCGGCAAAGGAAGTGCAGGAGTCCATGAAGAAACTAAGGGAGCTCTACCCGTGGCTAGCAAACCTAACTTACTGATGCAAGCCTAACCCCGGGCTTGCATCCCGGGATATCGGCGGAAGAACTAGTACGCCAAGAGGACTCCGAGCACTACCTAAGAATCGCGATCAGTGAAGCCATTGAAGACACGCTCGCCAACGAGAACACACGCTACTGCCTCGGCTCAGTACTGAATCATGTACTGATGCATCAGACCGTCGTGGGATTGGAAGCGAAGAAACAATTCGAAATGCTCGACGCCTATCCAGACCTGGCTATCGGATGCATCGGCGGCGGATCCAACTTCGCAGGCTTCTCATTCCCATTCATGATGGACAAACTACAAGGAAAGAAGAACACGGAATTCATTGCTTGCGAGTCTAAGGCGGTGCCGCATACGACGCGTGGAGTCTACACATACGATTTCGGCGACACGGCTGAGACAACGCCGCTTGCGAAGATGTTGACCCTTGGACACAAATACGCTTGCCCGCCAATCCATGCGGGCGGTCTGCGATACCACGGGATGGCACCGCTGATATCCTATCTCATCAACAAGAAGTACATGAGATCAGTAGCTTACACACAGAGCGAGATCTTCGAGGCTGCAGAGATCCTTGCACGGACAGAAGGATTGATTCCAGCACCGGAGACGGCACACGCCATAAAATGCGCAATAGACGAGGCACTGGCTTGCAAGAAGACCGGCGAGGCTAAGGTGATAGCGTTCAACAGCAGCGGTCACGGACTACTGGACCTATCAGCATATGAGATGTTCTTGGCTGGAAAACTCAAAGAGTTCGAGCCTGCAAAGATCGAAGTTCCAAAATACGTTAAGTAGACTGCCGATCTCCTCTCGCTAATTGCCCCACTTTTTTCGGAATTTCTTCTATCATGTCCTAGGAATCTAAATGTCCTCATGAGACAAGAGAGATCATCGAACCGGAAGCCGAAATGTTCTTGAACGCAACTTCTTGTATGACGATTCAATTCGGGACCATCCACGCACCCGGCTTTCTGGTTCACCTCCTTTCTACAGAACAGACGACTTCTGCACTATTCAGGGACGGCATTCTGGTATGCCTCGTCTTTGTTGTAGTCGAATGATGCCATGCGTTCTGGCTTGACGGTCATCTTCACCCACTTCGTCAGCTTGAACAGGCCGTTGGCGTAGGCCTCGGCCTTGTCCCTTGGCGTGTACTTCTCTAGCAAAGAGACAGCCTCCGGAATCTCCATCGTGTTTGGGGTCAGCTCTGCCTTGCCGTAGACTATGACGCCTTTTGGCCACGCCCCTCCCTCGGAGATGTCGATCAGCATTGTGACGTTCTTGTTCCGTCTGACGTTCCTCGCCTTTCGGCTGGTGGGCGGGGTAGCTACGATGATTTCCCCGTTCTCATACTTGTACCAGACCGGAGCCGCGTGTATCGTCCCGTCCCTGTTTAGGCTGCAGAGCCTTGCAACCTTCGCCTCTGAGAAAAGACTCCGCCTCCTGCATGGTCATGGGAGGCGATTGAGTGTATGTCAACTACTCACCTCCTTCCCAGTTTGTCTCAGGAAGCTAGTCAACCAACGCGACGATGCGAGAATTTCAGACTTTGCCCCCACGTTGGCATTTCAGGACATGCTCCTGTTTTCAAATTCGCACGCCGACGTTCTTGGGGTGGGCTTGGACTTGGCTTGCTGGGCAAACTCGGGCTTTCACGATCGGAGACGTGTGAATGTGAGCAAGGACGGGTCAGAGATGTCAGCTGATCAAGATCTGGCGGACAGAATCTCAGTGATTCTGTGGACTACAACCTCCTCCTCTCCGTCGCGTAAGCATTGCGGATTAAGGTATAGCCTATTGTCCATAACGTGGGCAAAGATCGGTGGATCACCCCCGCAGAGTTTTCTGGAAACCTCATCGGCGGTTATGCCGTTGTGGAACTGGAGTTCAACTCGGGGAATAGACACTGGCCTCGGATGATTATGCCCCGGAAGGACACGATTTACCTCTAGACCGCTGCACTTCTTTGACAGTTCCGATACCATGTACTGGATCTTCTTCTCCCATGCGTCGTACCGGCGAGCGTGGTCGGTGCGAAAGTATCTTTGTAGAGCGGCTACGACCGCAAGGATGTCTTCTTTGCTCGTTTTCATGGGCCTTCCGATGTAGTCTCTGGGCTCTGAGCTGATGATCTCACGGCTGTGCGGGCCGAGCCGCATGCAAGTCCTGACCAGCTCGCGACGACCCAAGATGATGCCCGTGTCGCCGGGGGCGCCGATGTCCTTACCCGCAGAGTATAGCACTAGGTCGCACCCCATTCTGATGAACTTCGTCAAGTTCTCTACTGGAGGAATCTCTGCGGCAGCATCCACGATCACAGGAACGCCATGCCTGTGAGATATCTCAAGAACTGTCGCGAGAGGTAGAACCCCCTCTTGCGGATCGAAAACGAAGTAGGCGACCACCGCCGTTTTCTCAGAGATTGCATCTTCGAGCTCTTCTGGTGTAGTCGCACGCTCGTCACCGATCTCAACGATCTCTGCGCCCGCTATCTCGAAGAGGAACTCGAATTCATTATGATGTAGTCTCTGAACGATCACCTCGTTTCTCATGCCTTGGGTTTTGGGGAGCTGAGCCATCTTCACGGTTTCTCCATTGGTCATGCATGCGGCTGTTGAGATCACTAGACTGGCTGCGGTACCTGCAGTGATGTATGCGGCATCAGCTCCTGTCAATTTCGCGATGAATTCGCCTGCTTTGGCGTGAAGTTCATTCATGTCTAGGTAGACTTTGGAAGCTTCCGTCCAGGCATCAGAGACTTCATCAGCGAGCGTGCTGCCACCCAGAGTCGTGAGTGTTCCACAGGCGTTGATGATCGGCTTCACGCCGAGCTCTCGTAACACAGATTGCGAGCCTCTGCTCATCTTCAGCGCTCTCCGTCGTCAGTGCAGATGAGGAAGGACCCGACGTGCAATTGATTTGATCAGGTCAGGATATGGCCCGGTCTCTAAGACTATGTGGTCCGCACCGGCTTTCTGGTACTCTTTCGCGAGAGCAACCAGATCTTCCACTTTCGGCATAAGTTGGAAATACTCTCTGATCATGCTCTCTTCGACGGTTGCGGCTGAAGTCTCTATGTGTCTTGGGTCCGGATCATCATAAGCTCCCTTCACAAGAATGCCTGCCCAGCCAGACCTCAATTTCCTTATGCTTTCTTTTGGATCCCCGATCGCCATGTTGACTAGGGCCATCCTCTCTACCTCATCTGGCTTCTTGCCCTGCAGTCTGATTCCTTCATTGAACTTGGGAAAGATGACATTGCGGCAGGTTTCCGGGGACCTGATCGTGGTTAGGTTGTCGCCATATCTTCCGGCTAATGTAGCTGCCTTCGGTCCCATCGCGGCAATGTAGATCGGTATTCTCGTCTTTGGTTTCGTACACAGCGTCACATCTCTCATGGGGAAGTATTTCCCCGTGAATGTGAAGTAGCCATCACGAGACCACAGTTCCCTGATCAACGTCACCGCTTCTGTCAGTCGTTCGATCCTTTCTTTCCAGTTAGGCCAGTCATTTTGGTGTCCACGAATGAATCTCGCTTCGTTCACTGCTTCTCCGGATCCAACCCCAAGCATGACGCGTCCTGGATACATGTTGTCTAAAGTCGCGGCTGCTTGAGCTACTATTGCAGGGTGGTATCTTCCCCCGATAGGGCATGTCACGTTTGGGCCCATACTGATTCGATTTGTCCGTTCAAGTGATGAGGCGAGAAGGGACCAGACAAAGACCGATTTGCCTCCGGTATGAATCCATGGCATGAAGTGATCTCCAAACCAGAATGAGTCGAAGCCCTCCTCTTCAGCCAGTAGTGCGCACTCAAGAAACTGCCTTGGCTCAGCGTCGTTCTCGCCCACGTCCACGCCTACTTTCAACTTGCTCATGAGCCCAAGCTTCACGCGAATCACGTATAAGATTCATACAACCACTGTGAGACACAAAACGTGAACATGAAACGCGTCAGGCGAGGCGAGACTTTCAGGGGGATGCTAAGAGAGCTGCTAAGGCTGCTCTTGAGCAGCAGGCCCCAGCAGGCTCCATTTCGGAAGAGACCCTGTCTTCATGCCAGTTGCAGAGCTATACCTGGGAAAATTGCGTGACTATGCGCTTGCAGCGCATCGATCAGAAACTCGCCTTCCTTCAAGCCAGCCAGTGTGTCTTCGTAACAGCAAAGCATAGTCAAGGGTAGCTCCAGGTGTCTGCCAAGAGTTCGCTCCCTCTGGATCAACTTGTCAATCATTCCGCGCTTAGCAAGCAACGTCGCATCCGTTACCATCCTGACAGGCGCTCCTCGTTTTATGAGCCGCTCTATTAGGTCGCTCAGTAATCGGCTGGTCTTGAGATCGTTAAGCAGCTCTTCTGCTGTCATGAGCGTTTCATAGTCGGTTATTATCAGCGAACGGTCCTGCTCGTACCTGTCTACGTAGATCCCCCAGTGTTTCATGGCTTCTCTCAGCTCGTCGAAGGGCTCATGTTCAGTCACGTAGACCGCGACCCCCTCTTTGTCGAGCGCTTCTTGGAGGAAAGGAAAAACCAGTTCACGTTTCGTACTAATATCAGAATAGAATAGGACAGCATGATCGTTTGGAGCTAGACCTTGCAATGTCCTGACAATGTCGGACCTTTCCAAGTCAGCTCGTAGAAGATGTTCACACCGCGGAGTATTTGGTGGTTTTCGAAGACGTTGTAGAAATCACGGCCACACGGAGCGAGGGAGTTCGATGGAAATCTCATATGCAGTAGTATAGAAAAGGAGGCTCCTATTACTAGGATCTCAGTTACGACAAAAACGCTCGATTATCACTAGGCATCTTGCCGGTCTTTCTCATGTCATCATTTCGATCTAGATTCACTTATTTCGAGGCATGAGGAAATCTCCAGTCCAGAGAGATCACCGCTGATCGTTTCATCGAGTTTTCCCTCGGTGTGGCGGCAGATCTGTCACACAAGACTGGAGGTGTTCGAGTGCAGACGAGGTGTCATCGTGGCACTAAACCCGAGTTTGACAGGCTGCTTGTTGAGTCGCTAAATGAGAGTTTCGCCACGATTCTCGGCGAGATTCCCAAGAGAACGCTCTATGATATCCTCGAGAAGAACCACGCCATTGCAGCGAATCGCATACCTGAGAGATTGAACGAGTTCACGACAGCCTTGGAAGCATTGTTTGGGGCTACGCCCGCTAAGGCAATAGTGAGAATCATCGTCAAGAGATTGTACTCCAAGTTGGGACTCACCTACATCGAAAGATCTGACTGGCGACTCCCTGACTACGTCAGCGAAGCAAGATCAAGAACGACGATGTTCAACGACCAGGTTGAACTATCTTCGATGTTAGAAAGACTTGCCAGAAGCTAGCTTCTCGATAGATTGCTCTTGATGGATCCGTATGCGGGCTTATCTTGGGTGAACTCTCAGGCTTCATGTCTCCTACAATGAAGCGGGTATTGCTCTCAGACAAAACCGTACAAGATACTTCTGCGTGTATGGGAAGACATTCCACTAGCTTCTTATCTCGATCGCGTCCACCCGTTGGTCATCGGAGAGGCTCAGGATGGAATGTCCCAACTGTGGTGATCTCCTGCATGAAGGAGCTCGCTATTGCTCGAAATGCGGGACACGGGTCCGGGAGCATGACGCATCTGGAGAACAGGTGCCTCTATCTAGTGAGACACGAGCGTCCTCCCGCCCAGTGCAAAGTGTGAATTCCACCCAGAATCGACTAGAGAATGCTAGAGTTGGCTATCGGGCGGCCCTCGGCATTTGGAAGGCGCAAACACGCTTGGCCTCATCTAGGTTCAACGCGATGATTGTTGTCAATAGCATTGTTCTGGGTGCGATTAGCTTGGCAATTGGAGGCGATCGTTTGTTGCCTGTTTTTTTCACGCGAGGCCTCTCTCTCGTGGGAATCGTCGCGTCATTGGTGTGGCTACATGCCCACAGGCGCGCCTCCCAGTACAACAACTACTTTCTGTGGTCGGCTCGTGAACTGGAGACCTACTTGGCTGATCCGGTCGTGACGATCTCACGTGGAGCGACGTTCTCCGAAGGCAACGAAGTTGTATTGACAATCGACGGTGAGAAGAAGAGACTTCGTCTGAGCTGGTTCGCGCGTATAGCTAAGACTGAATCATTCTCGTATTTCGCAATCGCGGCATTCTTGTTGCTCTATATTGCGCTCCTGCTCCGACTTTGATCTGCTGGCTACAAGATCTAGCAATCGCAAGAACACCCTTCAGTACGGGATTCCGACTTCACATGGCATAACACAGTAGAGATTTGTTATGCCCCATCTCAGAATCTCAAGGCGTCAAATGGAATGGAGGCCGTCTGCCTGCCTTCCTTTCCGAATGCCCAAACAGTTCTGTGAGTTGCATGTATTAGATCTCGCTTTCAGAACAGGCGGCCCAATTGAGGCAGAAGGGGAACCAGAAGCGGTTTCACTACCCTCAGAACTGCTAAGGAGATCACGGAATCAATCAGATGATGCACCAACGTTCCTGCAAAAACTAGGAGGCCCGCAGTCTCCGCGGCTACTTGGATTGCACCAAATAATGGCCCTAGCGCGAAAACGACCATCCCCTCCCCCACTGCGTGAATGGGAAGAGCCACCAGTAAGAGAGCTTTGAGATAGGAGCCTCCTCGACTGACATATATCGCGGCCGCGAGACCCCAGATCACATGCGTGAAAGCTCTTGCAGCCACTACGGGGCCTAATGTTGCGGCGAAACCTATTGTTGATGCAAGTCCAACCAAGACGGCTGCGACGGGCCCCACAGCTATCGCAAGCATCGAAGGAACGTGCGATGCCACTGTTCCTGAATACTGTAGAGCAGGAATGTAGAGCTGAAGCGGCGTCCCCCTGAACACGAATGGAATCGCAATCGAAAGTGCAGAAAGCATGCTCGCGAGAGCTAGCTCTGCAGTGCGCATGGAAGATCACGCTCACATGAATTGCCAGGTCGTTCTTTAGATTTGTTGTCGAATGGCACCGGCGAGTCGGGCATTGGTCGCAATCTGACTCCTTTCTCCGTTCGAACGATGCTGTGTTCACAATCGAGGACTCGGCAATCAACCAACGGTCCGGATATCATGGTTATCAATGATGATGTCGGACGGACGCGCGCAATTCGAGAATGCGTTAGGTCAAGAATAGGATTGCGACTCCAATCACTGCGACTGCCGCGCCTAGTATTCCTCGCAAACTAGTTCTCTGCTTGTACAATACCCACACCACTGGGATTATGAGGACTGGCATGAGAGACATTAGAGTCTGTGCGATGCCGGCGCTGCTATAGGTTACTGCAACCATGGAGAGCGTTACACCCAGGAAAGGTCCAACGAACGCGCCGGCAGCAGTCTGTCTGATTCCTTCTTTGCTCTTTATGGCCTTGCGAAGTTCAGGCAATCTCTTTGCAACCGCTGCAATTATCCACACGAATAACGCTCCCAAAATCATACGCATCAATGTTGCAGACAGTGGATCCAACGTCATTTCCGGGTTTAGGTAGATTCCCTTTTTTGAAAGGACTAAGCCGACTCCCTGACCAATTGCTCCGATCAGCGCAAGGAAAACACCGTAGCTTCTCAGCCTTTTTGAAACAGGCGCTTCTCCCGAGCGCTCTTCCTCTTCCAATATAACCACGACGATACCGCCCAGTGTTATGGCTATCCCAAGTATGGCTAGTCCTGGAATGGTCTCTCCCAACATCAGATATGCAACTATAGACGTGAATATCGGAGACGAAGCCATCAAAAGAACTGAACGCCTAGGTCCAATCGCAACAAGCGCCCCGAAGTATGCGAGATCACCTATACCTAAGCCGACGACTCCACTCACCCCCATCCAGAACCACTGCTCATTCGTCGCCATGGGCAATATGGTCCCTAGCAGAATTGCGTGTGTGAGCACAAGGAACCCCACCGCCATGACTGTGCGATAAGCGTTGACGCTGAGTGAACCAATCTTTTTTCCAGCTGAAGTGAAGAATAGGGAGGTGATCGTCCAAAGGCATGAAGTAGCTACTGCAGCAGTTTCTCCAACAATGTTTGGGTCCAAATCATTCACTGCGATCGTATTGTACGGGCGCACCTAGAGTCTCGAGGAGTCCCTTTTCCGTCTTTAGTGCGTGGGCCTCATGGTGCGCACACACAACCGACCGGGAACTGACTGTTCAGATCATTATGGCAGCTGCGATCGCCGTCGTCCACTGCCCATCTTTGTTGCCTTCTGTCGATTGGCAAATGTTTCTGGTAGTGACCTTCTTGCCTGATATGTTCCATATCTCTTGCTTGATGTCCCAGGCGTTGTCAACATCAAACGGTACGCCAAGTGTCGATGCGAGCATTGAAGCAGCCAGATCTTCAGCGTAGTCACCAGCTTTGTCCTGCGTATGGCCATATGACTGGTGCTCAGAAAGGTAACCGTACAATGTTCTGTCGTACGGCAGTGCCATTCCTATGGCTGCGGCCATCAGCCTGTTCGGCTCATTCGTGTCAATCCGGCTCATTACACAGAATAGTACTTGACCGGGTTTCAAGAGCTTCTCGCCCTCGTTCCTCGGCAATACGATGCAGTTGGGAGGTACGATGCTTGACACGTAGACTAGGTTGCAGGAGGCTATGCCCGCGTCGCGAAGAGCCAATTCAAAACTTGCCAGCCTCTCCTTGTGTGTACCCACACCCTTCGTGAGGAATATTTTCTCTGGTATGTTTACGTTCATCCTGGATTCGACAGACGGTACTTCCTAGTCATTCTTCAAGATTGTTATTGATCCAAATTGCGACGCCCACACCAAACAATGTACCTCTCGGAATGACTGCAATTCGATTGTTCATGGCATGGTCTGAGGAACGTCATGAACGCGCAGTTGAGGTTCCACGCCGACACTCCTGAAAAGCGCGATTGCGGCAGGGACTTGGCCACTTGAGCGCATACGGTCAAGCGCCTCACGGCTTTCCCATACCGTAATGATGCGATAGAACTTTGAGTCTGCCGTGTCTCGTGCAAGAAATGACATGCGCAACCCTGGCGAGAGGGCTCCGCCTTTGAGGGCACCATAGGCCGCCTCAAAGTCCTTGGACTTCGACTCGGATACTCTTCCCTCCACGATTGTCATTACAGGCAACATCGCTCTTCGGCCATTACGTGACTGCGTTGAGTGATACATCCTGCGGTTTCTAATCGCCAAGAAGGTACGATGCGGAATTGCTACATGCACAAGACTCTTCCAACATTGCAGGGCACAAGCATAGCTCGAGCTTGAGAAGTTGTTAGGAGATATCTCCCCCCTAGCCGTTAGGATGCGTCCGTCTGAAAGAAGCGTCAAGAAGCGCGCATTTTGTGTGTGTGAAAGGATGAAAAGTCTCTAGTCCTCGCGGGCGCGTCGTTCTCTGCGGTTGGTAAGCCCGAAGCTACCCTGACCGATATCGGTCGAGTGTGTGAATGGGCAGTCTTCCAGAGCGGCTCATTGAATGCGCCAGGCGCGCGAATAGGTGAGTGCCGCGTTCAAGCCAACCATCAAGAATGGAGATGAAGTGAAAAAGAGAACAAAAGCATAAACGTCTTGACGGAATAGTCCATGCGGCTTGAACGCCACGCGGAAGAGCCACCCGAGAATCACATGCAGAACCAAGCTTTTCATAGGTGGGTAGGCTGGTGCGGGCGTCGTGATTTGAACCGTTGCGGAAGACTCGTTCAGAGCGATACCGGAAGCGAACAAAATCGAGCAGAGAGAGAAACTAGTTCCCTCGACTTTCCTCAAGAGTCGCGCTTTCGTCAGAAGATGGATTCTGTTCTACTAACTGAAAGGCTCTACCGTTCGGTTTATTGCTGATCCCACTATCTCGTTCGTGCTTGGAGCAGACGAACATGGGGGTACCAGAAAAAATTCGGGCCATAGAGGAGGAGATGAAAAGAACACAGATCAACAAGCACACCGAACACCATGTGGGTCTGCTGAAAGCCAAACTCGCAAAGCTCAGGGCGGAACAAGAGCACTCACAGGGATCAAGGCAAGGCGGAGCGGGCTTCGATGTAAAGAAAGGCGGCGACTGCACCGCGGTACTGATCGGTCTACCGAGTGTGGGGAAATCAACTATCCTGAATAGGCTTACAAACGCCAAATCAAAGGTCGCCGCATACGCTTTCACGACTCTGACGGTTGTTCCTGGCTTACTTGAGTACCAAGGAGCGAGGATACAGATTCTCGACCTGCCCGGCATCATTTCGGGCGCGGCAACCGGCACCGGCAGGGGCAAGAGAGTGCTATCCGTTGCAAAGAACGCCGACCTAATACTACTAATTCTAGACGTATTCCAACCCGATCAGATCAGCGTGCTGAAGAATGAACTGTATGAAATGGGAATCCGGCTCAACACTCGGCCTCCGAATGTGACCATCAACCGATCCTCTCAAGGCGGGCTCGGCATAACGACGACCTGCAACCTGACTCATCTATCTGAGTCAACTGTCCGGGCAATACTGAACACGTACAAGATCAATCACGGCAATGTCATCATCAGGGAGGACATCACCGACGACCAACTCATCGACCTAGTAGCCGGAAATCGTAGATACATTCCATCAATAACCATCTTGAACAAGATCGATTTGGTCAGTCCCAAGTACGTGGTTGAGGCTAGAAAGCGAATGGGCGAAGATCTGGTCCCAATCTCCGCCGATGGAAACGTCAACATCGATAAAGTGAAAGAGGCTATCTATGATCGACTGAGATTAATCAAGGTCTACCTCAAACCGCGGAACGGTTCGCCCGATTTCGAAGAACCGCTGATAGTAACAGCTGGTTCAACAATTTCTGACCTCTGTCAGAAGATCCACAGGAAGTTCGCAGGCGAAGCGAAGTATGCGCTGGTTTCAGGAACAAGTGTAAGGTTCAGCCCTCAGCGTGTCGGAGTGGATCATATCGTTCAAGATCGTGATATCGTCACGATAGTGAAGTAGCAGAGGGGCCGTTCGGATCAGCGGGGCATTACCGTGTTCGGGAATTTGCAGCAGGCACAGACGTACTCCATCTTCCCGCGCGGGTAGAGCCACCGATAATGAATCCCACCCGTGTCGTCTGTGAACGAGGGTTCTCAGAGGATTCTTCACCTAACCCGTCGTAGTCGAGTCTCTTCGTGCGCACACAAACGAGATGGCTGCCTCTGTGGCACTGTATCCTGCACATGCCTCCGTTTGTTTTCCTTTCTATTGTTTTGTGTGTGCACGAAGGGATCCAACGTGGGCGGGGAACGTTACCAATAGCTTCTCTGATGACCCCTACAATTGTCGCGAAATCCAGTTCGTTTGGAACGCAGCGTATGCACACTATCATTGCATGCATCAATCGTTCAAAGGAAGAGCTATGAATGCACCAAGATGATAGTCCGGGCTGGAAACTCGATCGAGCAAATCGAAGGCTAGGTAGATCTTACATGCGATGCCCGCTTTGCGGATGTGAAATGACCATCCTTCCTGGAGTAAGAAGAGGGAGGGTCAGCGAGATTGTATACTACTGCGAGAAACATGGCTTGCTGGGCAGACCCTCAGCCTCGACTCTCTTGTCTCAAGTATTGAGTCCCAGATCAGAGAGTCAAACTCCTGAGCCCAAGAGCACCCGTAAAGTAGAGCATGACAGAGGCACTTCCCTCATCTGATCAGACCTTCTCCCTAGTGAACTCACGCGTGATTTGAAACATGATGAGGGGGGACGTTTTTCGTCGTCGTTCCGGTGTGTGCGCACCAAGCATGCCACACAGTACTATTTCACGACAACGATCCTAACGGGACTTCCAGTTGATGCAGAAGCGACTAGCCTCACACTTTCGTTTGGTCGAGTTCGCCTAGTGTCATGACTCTTCCACATGCACGACAACGGAAGACTGTTTCGTCGAGGTCGTTGAATTTCAGTAGGGCAACCGGGACTGGGTGTGGGCAGATCTTTGGGTCAACCCAAGGCAGTTGCGGATAATCCCTTAGTCGTCTGATTCTTCGCATCATAAGTAGGCGCGAAGTCGTGCCTCGATAAGAGCGGAAGAGATGACTGGTTGAAGAGACTCACCAGTGAAACAGATCGTCAGCGGCCGCATTTGCAGAGTGTTGTCTCTCGGGAAGCGTTGCCTGTCAACGAAACCGCGCTACAATGGAATAGTGGAACTGTAGTCTCGGCCGGGAATCCCTAACTCCCAGAATGCGCGAGCGTCGCCAGGCTGATAGACGTACCTCACAGGAGGAGGCTGATACACGAACCTCTGAGCTGGAGGTAGATACGCGTACATCTCTGGCGGAGGCTGATACACGAACCTCAGAGGCAGAGGCTGATAGACCCACTCCTGTCTAGGCGCCTGATAATAGACATCGGGCACTTGAGGAGTCAAGCACCACGCCGGCAACAGGCAAAAGTGCTCTTTCGGCGGCTTCGGAACATAGTAGTAGGACATCTTTGAATCACTTGAAGAGCAGGGTAGAAAAGATGGATAAACGTTCCGTCTGACCGTGCAGTGTTCACGGCAATAGTCTGACCTAGAATCGCATGAAGAGTCGTCGTTTGTTTGAATGGGCCGACCATACCTTTCTTCTCAGGATTTGCCGTATGATTATGCTGTTGGCGGTCCGCACTTGACGTAGAACTTCGCCGATTTCTAACGGAGCACCACATTTCTTACAGTGCGGTTTGTCGAAGTAACAGAAACAATCTATTTGTAGGGAATGAGCCTTTGCCGACATAGAGCACGCAAGTGTCATAGCGTCAGACTAGGCAAAACACGGATACGGTTTCTATCGTTGCGAATCCCCTTGGATACTATTCGGCATCTCATGTTTGTGCTGCTTCTGTTATCTGGGTCACTTGTCGTGGCTATTCCCGCGGCTCGACCGACCGCGCCGTATCCTTGGTGGATTAGTTTGGAGCCGGACACGATCGTGAGGAAGAAGGATGTATACCTGCAGGCTCCGAACAGTTGCGCTCAGACTTTCACAGTATACATCGAAGGAACCTCCGGGGGAAGCCCCATCCGAGTTGCGTTTGACTGGGAGACATATGGAATAGACCTGCAGTATGACCTGTACTACTCGGAGACGGGGGCACCGGCGCCTTTCAGCTTCAAAGTCACTTTGTCAACATCATGGGCGTGGATAGAACACAGGGCAGAGGAAGGCCACAAGGATGGCCTGAAGATTTGGGCCTGGGCCTACAAAGCTGGTCCGGCGAACTTTTTCGGCAGAGACGCCTTCAATGACGCGGCCAAGGTCATTATCAACTACTAGGTAAACCCGGGGGTTGATTATTGCTCGACGACACAGACGACTGCCACGTGGATGACGCATACGGTTACGTACCAGACGGTGACGTGGCCTAATACCTTAACGTACACCTACAGGACGTTCACACACACGTACAGGACGTATACGTGGGACCGGTGGGACTGGTATCACTGGGGTTGGGATTGGCAATGGTGGAGATGGTGGTGGCTCGATACTACCGGCGAGCCGTTTGATTTTGCTTTAGATGCAACACCTGATACGGAATCGGCGAAGGCAGGACAGACCAACTCATTTACCGTGTCGGTCACTCTAATATCTGGAACACCGCAACCTGTTAAGCTGGATCTGTCAGGCCTTCCTCAGGGATTGCGTTATTCGTTCAGCTTCTCTTCAGGATACCCGGCCTTCTCTTCTGGCCTAACGGTATCATCTGACGCATCCGTATCGCCAGGAACCTACACGCTGACCATAGTTGGCGAAGGCGGCGGCAAGAGCCATTCCACGACGGTCAATCTGATCGTCGCAAAGGAGAAAGATGGAAGCTCTCTCTCGCTCTCAGTTAGCCCGGCATCACTTCAGGCAGGAGAGACGCTCTCAACCGGCGGAGCGCTTACCCCTGGGCTGGTCTCGACGATCGAGCTTGTCTATGTGAGGCCCGACGGGTTTGAAATGACCAAGCATGTGACAAACTTGGCCTCCGGCGCCTTCTCTGACAGTTACGAACCTGACATGCCAGGCGACTGGTCGGTCAGAGCAAGATGGCCGGGGGACAACGATCACTTCAGCTGCGAAAGCGACCCCGTAACGTTCCCTGTCGAGGCTGCGCCAGAGCAACCCCGACCATTCTGGGAACTGATACCACCAATCGTCGTATTTGCCGTGATCATTGCCGCCATACTTGTCGCCGTTGTGCTCCTTGTCAGGCGCCGATCTACCAAAACAAAAGCCAAACCTG
>Ga0315281_10005773_pt1 | contig 17672 bp, 11 predicted proteins | sample YL17G07_0_MG_FD_204540 | JGI IMG/M metagenome (GOLD analysis project Ga0315281, IMG submission 204540) | Sediment microbial communities from Yellowstone Lake, YNP, Wyoming, USA - YL17G07_0 | ecosystem: Environmental > Aquatic > Freshwater > Lake > Sediment | place: USA: Wyoming | collected...
ACACGCTTCGTTCATCCGGCTGCGCGACGACCTCCAGCATCAGTCCGTCGATCGCCGCGACGCGAATGCGCTGGCCGGCCTTGAGCGGCATGGCGGCGCGCACGCGCCAGGTTTCGCTATGCACGCGAGCCCAACCTTCCTGCTCGAAATCTTCCAGCACTTCACCCGCGGAGCCGATCAGCTCCTCGCGCCCGCTCACCACCGGGCGGCGGCGCGCCCTGAGCGCCACCCCGATCATCAGCATCAGGAACGCCGCGCTGGCCGCGGCGAAGCCGCCGATCAGCGCGTACGGAATGCCGTAGCCGGGGATATCGGTGTCGATCAGGATCACCGAACCGACGACGAAGGCGATCACCCCGCCGATGCCGAGCGAGCCGTAGGCGGGGAAAAACGCCTCGCCCGCCATGAACCCGATGCCGAGCAGAATCAGGGCGAGCCCGGCGTAGTTCACCGGCAGCATCTGGAACGCGTACAGCGCGACCAGCACGCAGATGGCGCCGACCACGCCCGGAAACACCATGCCGGGGTTGTAGAATTCGAACGCGATGGCGTACAGGCCGAGCAGGACCAGCATGTAGGCAATGCTCGGATCGGTGATCACCGACAACAGCCGCGTGCGCCAGTCGGGCTCGAACGCGGTGGCGGCCGCCCCGGCCGTGTCGAGCACGCGCTCGGTTCCCGCGATGCCGAGCTTGCGGCCATCGAGACGCTGCAACAATTGCGGCACATCCTCGGCCACCAGATCGATGACCTTGAGCTTGAGCGCTTCAGCCGAGGACAGGCTCACCGCCTCGCGCACCGCGCGTTCCCCCCATTCGACATTGCGGCCGCGCATCTGCGCCAGTCCGCGGATGTAGGCGGCGGCATCGTGCACGTGCTTGCGCGTCATGGCGTCGGCGGAAAGCTCCCCGGCTTTCCCGCTGCCCTTGCCGGCTGTGCCATCCCCGCCGTCTTTGCCCTCGCCGTCCTTGCCCCCGCCGGGAACGCCGCCTATCTGCACCGGGGTAGCGGCGCCAAGATTGGTGGCCGGAGCCATGGCCGCGATATGACTGGCGTACAGAATATAGGTTCCGGCACTGGCAGCACGCGCACCGCCCGGCGCGACGAATGCGGCGACCGGCATCGGCGCAGCGAGGACATCCTTGATAATGGCGCGCATCGAAGTGTCCAGCCCGCCCGGGGTGTCCATCTGCAGCACCAGCAGCTGCGCCCCCTGTGCGCGCGCGTGTTCGATGCCGCGGTGCACGTAGTCGGCGGTCGCGGGGCCGATCGCGCCGTTGATCGCCAACACCAGCACCGGTGCCGGCGCTGCCGCGAGCCAAACAGGCCAGAATACGGCCGCCAGGAGAATATAGAACCGGCGCATGCACAGCTCCGCTGATCTCACATGGTTAAACTATAGTTCTTTTTGGCGCACCCGGCTGCACTTCCGGTAAACTGGCGCCTTCCGAAAACGAACCCGGCACTTTCACTATGCGCGAACCCGCACCCAAGACCATCTATCTCAAGGACTACACGCCGCCTCCATTCCTGATCTCGACCATCGATCTAGATGTCGATATCCGCGAAGACCACGCGCTGGTGCGCGCAAGCCTGGCGCTGGCGAGAAATCCGAAATCCGCCGATGCACGCGCGCCGCTGGTGCTCGACGGCGAGGAGATCGAACTGGTGTCGGTGGCGCTGGACGGCCGGATGCTGGCGCCGGGGGAATACGCGCTCGGCAATGAGAGCCTTTGTATCGCCCAGGTGCCCGAGCGGTTCAAGCTGGAAACCGTGTCGCGCATCCGGCCGCAGCAGAACACCCGGCTCGAGGGCTTGTACGCCTCGACCAACGGCTTTTTCACGCAGTGCGAGGCGCAGGGCTTTCGCCGCATCACCTGGTTCGTCGACCGGCCGGACGTGATGGCGCGCTACACCAACACCATCCACGCCGAGCGTGACCGCTATCCGGTGCTGCTATCGAACGGCAACCTGGTCGCCGCGGGCGAGGAGGCGGGCGGACGGCACTGGGCCAAATGGCACGATCCGTTTCCCAAGCCTTCCTATCTCTTTGCCATGGTGGCGGCGAAGCTGGAGAAGCTGGCCGACAGCTTTGTCACGCGCTCCGGGCGCACGGCCAAGCTAGCCGTCTATGTCGAACCGGGCAAACTCGACCAGTGCGGCTTTGCCATGCGCTGCCTCAAGAGCGCAATGAAATGGGACGAGGACCAGTTCGGCCTGGAGCTGGACCTCGACGGCTACATAATCGTCGCCGTAGGCGATTTCAACTCCGGCGCGATGGAGAACAAGGGTCTCAATATATTCAACACCAAGTACGTGCTCGCCCGGCCCGACACCGCCACCGACATCGACTACCAGAACATCGACCGCGTGGTGGCGCACGAGTATTTCCACAACTGGACCGGCGACCGCGTCACCTGCCGCGACTGGTTTCAGCTGTCGCTGAAGGAAGGGCTCACCGTGTTCCGCGACCAGGAGTACGGCGCCGATATGTACTCGCGCGCGGTGCAGCGCATCGGTGAGGTGCGCGGCCTGCGCGCGGCGCAGTTTCCCGAGGACGCCGGACCGATGGCGCATCCGGTGCGCCCGGCCGCCTACATGGAAATCCGCAATTTCTACACCATGACGGTATACGAGAAGGGCGCGGAAGTGGTGCGCATGCAGCACACGCTGCTCGGGCCGCAGGCGTTTCGCGCCGGCATGGATCTGTATTTCCGCCGCCACGACGGCCAGGCGGTCACCACCGACGATTTCGTGCAGGCGATGCAGGACGCGGGCGGAATCGATCTGACCCAGTTCCGCCGCTGGTACGAGCAGGCGGGCACCCCGGTAGTACGGGTGGAGGGCAAGTACGATGGGGCAGCCAGGCGCTATGTCCTCACGCTGAAACAATCCTGCCCGCCTACGCCGGGGCAGGAGACCAAACTTCCTTTCCACATTCCGTTCGCGTTGGGGCTGGTGGGACCGGACGGAGAGGACCTGCCGCTGATGCTGGAGGGCGAAGCAGTTGGCGGCCGGCCCGCTGGCGGGTTCCGTAGTGATCTGCCCGCAAGCGGGTTCCGTCGTGATCTGCCCGCGAGCGGGCAGGGGGCCGAAGAAATCACGCGCGTGCTTTCGCTGCGGCAGCCGCAGGAGAGCTATGTATTCGTCGACGTGCCGGCGCCGCCGGTGCCGTCGCTGCTGCGCAATTTTTCCGCGCCGGTGGCGGTGAAATACGACTACAGCGAAGCCGATCTCACGCATCTGATGGCGCATGATGCGAACGCCTTCAATCGCTGGGAGGCGGGGCAGCGGCTCGCGCTCGCGCTGATCCTGCGCGGCATCGAAGCGCGGCGCACGCAGAAGGGACATGCGGCCGCCGCAGCGGCGACGCCTCCGGCCTTCATCCGGGCCTTTGCGCGAGTGCTTGACTACGCGCCGCGCGATCCCGCCTTCGGCGCCGAAGCCTTGGTGCTGCCCTCTGAAATCTACATCGCCGAGCAGATGGACGAAGTCGACCCGGACGCCATACATGCGGTGCGTAACGGCCTGCGCCGCGATCTCGCACGTGCCCTGAAGAGCGAACTGCTCGCCACCTACGAAGCGCAGACGGTACCCGGCCCTTACAGCCCCGACGCGCAAGCGGCGGGCAAACGCGCACTAAGGAATCTCTGCCTCGGCTATATCATGGAGCTCGATGATGCCGAGGCGCGCGCGCTCGCGCTCGGCCAGTTCGAGCGCGCCGACAACATGACCGATGCCATGGCCGCGCTGGCCGCGCTCGCGAATTGCGACTGCGCCGAGCGCGCTCAGGCGCTGGATGTCTTCTATGCCAAATGGAAGGACGAGCCGCTGGTGGTGGACAAGTGGCTGGCGGTGCAGGCCGGTTCGCGCCTGCCCGGCACCCTCGCCGAAGTGAGGAAACTGCTCGCGCACCCGGCATTCCATATCCGCAACCCGAACAAGGTCTACGCGCTCATCCGCAGCTTCTGCGGCAACCACGTGCGCTTTCATGCCGCCGACGGGAGCGGCTACGCCTTCCTCGCCGAGCAGGTGATCGCCATCGATGCCTTCAATCCGCAGGTCGCCGCGCGCATGGCGCGCGCCTTCGACCGCTGGCGCAAATTCGACGCCGGGCGCAGGCAGCACGCCAGCGCCGCGCTCGAGCGCATTCGCGATGCGCAGGGATTGTCGAAGGACGTGGCCGAGATCGTCACCAAGGCGCTCGCCTAAAAGGGATCTCTAAGAATTGTCATTCTGAGGCTCCCTCGGTTAAGCTCGGGACAGGCTCCGGCCGAAGAATCTGCTTCTTGCACCCTACGAAAAACAGATTCCTCGCTTCCCTCGGAATGACAGAATTGGGATTATTTGAGATACCCTAAAGTATCTGGGCAGCTTTTTTCTGTACGCGCTGATCGAAGCGCGCCAGGGTTACCACCACGCGCTCGTGCGTGCCGTCGCCGATCAACTCGATCGCATCGGCGGCGGCGACGCGGAAGGTCAGCAGACGACCGTGTATTTTGATCAGCTCGGCTTCGGCGCTCACGCGCATGCCCACCGGCGTCGCGGCGAAGTGGCGCACGTCGAGGTGCGTACCCAGACTCTGCTGTCCCGGCGGCAGCAAGTGTTCCACCGCGGCCAGCGCCGCGGCCTCGATCAGATTGATCATCACCGGCGTCGCCAGCACATGCACGCGGCCGCTGCCCACTTTCGGCGCGGTGTGCTGCTCGCCTACAACAAGCTCGGCGGAGCCTTTCAGGCCCACAGTCAATCCGGGTATGCTGCTCATCGCTGACCTCCGGCAATCGGGTTGTCAATACTACTGGATACGCCCCGCGAAAACCTTGACGAAAGGCAACAATCAGCCTGCATGACGCTATGCTACGGAAGCGCGCAATCGATCACGCAAATGAGGATGCGATGTTTCTCTTCGGACTTCAACGTCCCGCGTAGGCGGTCTTCAAGTTCCGCAGCACTGCGGGGCTTCTTACCGTCCGGCGGTGGCCGCATTCCTTTGCCGCCAAACCAGAAAACGAGATAGATCCCGTTCCCGTCTGTCCCTGGCTCACGAACATACTGCGCAACCAACTGCTCGCGTATCGCAGTCCATAGGGTATCGTGATTGTCTTTCTTTATCTCGATGGGAATGTTAAATCCACTAGCCCCATCGAATGAAACCCTAATGTCGGCACGCTTGTCCTCTGCGTAATATCCCTCTTTTTGAGCGTCAATGCCGAGTTTTCCGAATCGTTCCATCAGGTCCGACAACAACGCATCTCGACAATCGTTTTCCGGTTTGGGGTTGGCTAATTGTCTGTTGCCTTCGTCGTAGTTCCAGTACTGCCTGTAGTCGTTTGTGCTTCCGTCGCGGATCTTTCGTGCGATATCACGCAAATAATCGAGAGCTAGGGCTGCAAGATCGGCCGCGCTCGCGGGCTGAAAGTTGGCAAGCGTGCGGCTAACGTCCTCCGCTCCCAAAGGGCGGAACAGCGCCTTGCGTCGCGCGATGCGCTGGGAATGCAGGGCGCCGCGCAGGGAGCTATGCCAATGCGAAAGGCTGGATAACGCGAGCAGACGTTCGAGTTCGCTGGTCGCGGTTTCGCTCGAACGCCCTCCCAATATGTCGATGAGCAAACGCACCAAATCGGCCGTATTCATTGCCGGAGTAACCCAATGCGCTCCCGGCCTCTCGGGTGCGCAACCCGGCGCCAGCATTTCAATTAGTAGCGCAAGAGCGCTTTCAGGCAGACCAGCGAACGGTAGTCGATGCTCCCCGCGGCCATACAGGAAACCAGCCAGATAACGCTTACGCACTCCGCTTTTCCCGATGTGCCTAGCCAGCCCCTTTTCATAAGCACTTGGGGAACTCATCAGCCCGCAGCCGAGCCAATAGACCCGTTGCGCCGAATCCATGCTGCTCTGTCCGAGCTTGTGCTCTATTATTGATGCGAGCTCTTTCTTGTCGAGGTAGAGCAAGGCGCCCTTTAGAAGAGGACCGAGCGTATTCCCCAGTTGGTTCTTGCGGGCTCGCAACGGGAAACCTTCAAGCAATGCAGGCAGCGATATGCGAGCAACCTCAGCATAGGCATCGTCATAGGCCAAGGAGTATGGCCCGGCGATGTGCTCCTTTCCCGCACGTATCGTGGCAAGTGCGTACGTAACCAACACTTCCGCCACCAATTCCGGACGCGCGCGAACCAGCGCAACGAACCACGGAGGAGCGTTACCAATGTCGTGGGTAAGGCGAAACGCCGCCAACCGCTTGAGCACGGCATCGTCGAGCCGCAGCGCGCCCGATGGATCGCTTTGATACAACTCGTCCATGCCCACCAAACAAGGTCCGCGAATGAAATGCATGCGACCCTTGGCTTCAAGCTCCACGATCTCGGCAACCGTAGGCAGATCGTTGCGGGCAAGCGCCTGGCGAAAGCCCGCATAGGCGGCATCGACAAGTTCCGCGTCTCCACCAAGAAAGTCATCGAGGCGTTCACGTGGGGTCTCCCCCTTGACGTCGATTAGTAAGTCGTCATAAGCAAGCGCAAGGTCATGCAACACGCTCGGTGGTGCACTGCCATTCTTGATCTCGACAAGGTGTTTTCGAAAATGGCTAACCCATTCATGTCTCTGCTTCTGCCGCTCCACGTTTCGCTCGCGACCCGCTATGGCATCTTCGCGTCGCCAGTCATCAATGGAACAAACCATGAACGAGTCAAGCCATTGGCGAAAGGAGGTGTGCTCGCTCGTCCAGGATTCGAGAAGTTCCAGGCTCTGCTGTGTTAGATATTGCGCCCCGCCTTTCCGAACTAGCGCACTGACAGCTTCGTCAAAATAGTATTTGGCCAGTTCACTATGCCGTTCCGCTTCCGCCTTCGCCAAATACCACGTCTCGATATCGACCGGCGGAACCGAACCGTAGAGCCTCTGCGAAGCCCTAAAAAGGCAAGTTGGAAGCTTTTCGCTTCCGGCGCACGACGAAACGCCGTGGTCGATCACGGCCTTGTAACGGTCCGGATGCTCCGCTAACCAATGAGCAACGGATTCCCGATGTTCTCTCTCGATCCGAGGATACGCATTCTTATCGAGGCCGACGCTCAGCCAATCGTAAAGCCGCGCATCGGTGATGATATTTCCATGGATTTCCAGTCCGCGCGCGAGCAGCTTTCCTGCCATTCGATGGAATTGGTGCCGGTATAGCGTATCGTCCAAAGCGATTCGCCTTTGCGCCAATTGATCCAGTAGGGTTGGCAAATCGTTGACGTGAGTGCTGGTCGGCAGGTCGCGAATCCAAAAGTGGAAGTACCTGCCGATCAGGTTGTGATCCTTCGGCGAGTGCAGAAAATCAAATACTTGTGCGGGTGAAATTAAATCAGGATAGAGCTTGCGTAGAAGAACACCAAGAATTTCGTCGTCCCGGTCCTCGACTGCTCCAGTCCGGATATCCGCAGCAAGCGTTACCAGTTGAGAATTATCGTCCTGCGAAACATGCATCAACGCTCCCAAAGCATCTCGACGTATCGACGGCCAGTAGCTGGCATCTTGCACGACCGTTTTCAGAGATTCGGCCAGCGCCGGCATAGGCTCGCCGAAGCGAATTGCATCGAGCACGCAGTCGAGCAGCGCCTGGCTGGCATCGTCGCGTGCAGGCGAGGCGAGGATTTCGCCGAATACGGGCACCATGTCCACTGTACCCAGTGCACCGAAGGGTGAAGACGACCAGTCTTCCGAACGAAACCGCGGGTAACGCCGGGCTTCGCCGGACAGAGCATTCAAAATGCGTTGCTTGTCGACGACCGGGAAATGTTGCGTGTCACCGTACAGAACCACGCCCAGTGGATCTCGCTCGATCAGATCGGCTCGTCCAGCACCGCAATGAACCGACAGCCAGGCAGAGAGGCCGCGAAGGTCGGACACGACACCGCCATCCTGTCCAGCCATCAATGCAAGTACGCGACCAAATGGCAAGCCCCGGTTCTCCACGAGAGCAGCGACGTAGCGTGCCGCGAGATATTCCGAGACGCCGCGGTGGACGGGGACGCGGCGTTCCTCACCGTCTCCTTGGAACAGGTTGGATTTGAGGGCTCGAATCAGCGGCAGATTGGTCGGGTTGGCGAGTCCTTGCAGTCCGGCATGCTGGGCGCCTGTCGCGCCTTCGTCGAGCGCATAGCCCGCGAGCCCAGACAGCAGTTGAATTGCGCAAAGATAGCCGGCCGTATCAAGCAGCGTATCGTCCGAAATGGGGGTGTCGCGCTTTGCCTGCCTATGCTCGGGATTGGGGTCGCGCAGCAATTGCCGGCAGGCCTTTTCGTAAGTGTCCTTCCGGCTTCGCGGCCACTCATTGCCTCCTACGGCCTCGACCAGCAGTTTCAGGGTTTGCGGGTTTCGCAGCAATTCGCCGAGCCTATGTTCCTTGGCTTTGCCGACAAATGCATCGTGGTCAACTACGTTCGGCGTATGCTGCAGAATTTCGGCAATGTCATCATCAGTCAATGGATCGAGATGCAGCGCGATGACGATTCCGTCCGGGGATACGCGGGTCAGAGCTTCGCTGTCGCTTGCACCCAGCCAGTCGGCCTCGCGACAAGAAAGTCGGAAGCGAGGACACCCGAGCCTTTCCAAATGTTTGCGTATGTGGTCTAGCGGTGTTCTGCCATCGCCGCCCCCGGCACGCATTTCATCGAGGCCGTCGATGAACAAGGTCTTGTCTCGGTATTCTGCTTTCGGGTCGAAAATAGCGAAGTCGCGCGCCTTGATGTATTCGCCGCCAGATTCCTCTGCCTCTCGCTCGAAGGCTCTTGTCTTGCCCGCACCCGGATCACCGAGCAGCACATAGGCGGCCCGGTCGCGATAATCGCGTAGCGGGAGACTGATCCGTTCCTTACTACCTTGCGCGATACGCGTGCACGTGCGCGGGACGATGAAGGATTTGGCGGCGTTACCCAAGCCAATGCTCCGCCGGATAAGAGAGGAATTCGACCAGCGGAATGCCACTCTCCCCAACCACCAGCTTCCGGCACTTTCCGAAGTTCTGCTCAAATATGTCAAGGCCGCCCGCATGGCCCGACGTCGTTCCGCTTTTTACTTCGATCGCGGTGATTTTGCTGCCGCACTCGATTACATAATCAACCTCGTGCGGGCTCTCGCGCCAATAGTAAAGCTTGCAATTTGGATATCCCGTGTTATAGATATGTGCGCCGACTGCGCTCTCCACCATCCGCCCCCAGTAGCTGCGGTCGGCTTTGGCTTCCATCTTGGTATATCTCGATGCGGCGGACATCAAGGCTGGATTCAGGACATTAAGCTTGGGGACAGAAGCGCGTCGACGGTGTTGTTGCCCCGCGTATTTCTGCAATCCGATGATCAGTCCGGCCTTCCCTAACAGATCCAGGTAGTGAGCGAGCGTTACCGTGTTTCCGGCGTCCTGAAGTTGGCCAATCATCTTGGTATAGGAGAGGAGTTGCCCGGAGTATTCGCAGCCGAGGTAGAACAACTGCTTCAGCAGCGCCGGCTTGTCAACCCGGGTCATCATCAAGATGTCTTTTTCGATGTTGGGCTCGATCAGGCTGGTCCGCACATAGTCGCGCCAACGAGTCTCATCGCGGATGAGAGAGGCACTACCGGGATAGCCGCCGAAATAGATGTAGTCGTCAAAGTCGAAGTCGAATGCCTCATACATTTCGATGAACGACCAATGGGTAACGCGAATTGGCTCGATGCGCCCGGCCAGACTTTCGCTAATCCCCTTTTGCATGAGGAGAGGCGATGACCCCAACAGAACTACGTGCAGCTTCAGCCCTTCAGCTCGGTCTGCGTCCCAGAGACCTTTGACGGTTTCTGACCAGCGGGGAATCTTTTGAATTTCGTCGAAAACAAGGATGTGTCCATCTGCCGCTCGTCGCGCGAGCGCGCGAGCGCGCTGCCAATGTTCGACAAGCCATACGGCATCTCGTGGACGCCCGTCCTGTGCATAGGTATTGTCCTCGGTGACCGGAGAACCCGGCGCACGCGTAACTTCGTCTGGGCGATCGACTGGGACGAAGAGGTAGTGGTCCTGTCGAAAATTGGTTAGCGCGTCACGTACTAACCTGGTCTTTCCGACTTGACGTGGACCTTCCAAGAAGATCAGAAAGCGCTGAGGTTCGGAAAGCCGTTCGAGGAGAATCGAAACTTCTTTGCGTTGGTATGATTGGGGCACGGCCATTAGTATCATGAGTAGAATTACTCAGGATATTAACCGTGATGAAAATAATTTGCAAATATTATTATGAGTAAAACTGCTCATAATAGTAATATAGTTGAACGAGCAGCGTGAAAATGGCTAATAAATTGATTTAATTATATATTTATTTCACGTCTCAGTATCACCAAGAAAAATGGGTAGGCCGTCCACCAATGGAATCAGACGCGAAGATGCCTTCGCGGCGCCAGCGGCGCGCATGTTCATGGATAACCAGGCGGACACCGCAGGAAAAATTCGGCGACCAATGAATCCCCCGTCGCGGCCGCCGTGTGTGACGTCAGCGGCAGGCTGCATCTGCAACAGCGCGAGCGCAGGGAAACGCTGCCGGTCGGCAGAGTCCTTGCCGACCCGTTCAAGCAGATGCCGGGAGCGTCGGCTGCGGCGCAAATGGGAGAGCGCCTTTCTTGTAACGCTCTATAACCGCCTTGATGCGCTACCATTGCGGCGTTCGAGCCCGACGATAACGAAGAACAAGCCAAATGTGGGAAATAGCAATGCAGTCTTACTGGATTCAATCGAGCGCGGATCAGACGACGCTGGAGCGGCGCGAGGTACCCTTGCCCGAACCCGCGGCGGGACAGGTGCTGGTGCGCATGCGCGCGGCCGGACTCAACCGCGGCGAGATCATCGCCGGCCACGGCCTGACCAAGCCGGGCGCGGCGAAGCCCGCCGGCGTCGAAGGCGCGGGCGAGATCGCCAAGCTCGGCGCCGGCGTCACCGGCCTGAAGTCAGGGGACCGGGTCATGGGACGTTGCGGCGGAGCGTTCGCCGAATATGCGCTCATGGATGCGCGCGAAGCCGTTGCCATCCCTGAGCGTCTGTCGTGGGAACAGGCGGCGAGCATCCCGCTCACCTTCATGGTGGCGCACGACATGCTCATCGCTCAGGGCCGGCTGGTCGCCGGTGAATGGCTGCTGGTGACCGGCATTTCCTCGGGCGTCGGGGTCGCGGCGCTGCAGACCGCGAAAGCGCTGGGCGCAAAGGTGATTGGCACCTCGGGCTCGGCCGACAAGCTCGATCGGCTGAAAACAATCGGGCTGGATGTCGGCATACGCACGCGCGCCGGCGACTTCTGCGCTGCGGTGATGCAGGCCGCCGGCGGCAAGGGCGCGAACCTCGTCGTCAACAACGTCGGCGGCTCGATGTTCGCCGAGTGCGTGCGCGCGCTCGCCTTCCAGGGCCGGCTCGCCACCGTGGGCTATGTCGATGGCGTGCTGAAGGCCGAAATGGACATCGAAGCACTGCACGCGAAGCGGCTGACGCTGTTCGGCGTTTCCAACAAGCTGCGCAGCGCCGAACAGCGCGCCGAATCCGCGCGCGGCTTCGTCGCCGACATCCTGCCGGCGATCGCCGACGGCCGCATCCGGCCGATGATAGACCGGGTGTATGGCTTCGACGAGTTGCCGGCGGCAAAGGCGTACATGGAATCGAACGCACACCTGGGGAAAATCGTGGTGCGGATGCAGGACAGCTGACTAAAGCGCCGCAACCAGCGCTGGTCGTCGGATGGAAGATGAGAACTTCACTCCACTTGCCGTCAAGCAGCCTGATGAACGATGTCACCGGGCGCGCGGCGGCTGCGGGTCGAGCGAATGGCGTTCATGCGCGGTCACCCGTACCGTCACCCCATGGTGCGCGGCAGATACAGCGACAGCGCCGGAAAGACGCACAGGATGCTCAGGCGGATGATGTCGGTGACGATGAACGGCGCCACGCCGCGGTAGATCCTGCCCAGGCTGATGTCGCGCGCGATCGAGTTGATCACGAACACGTTCATTCCGACCGGTGGGCAGATGAGGCCGAGGGTGCAAGTCATGACAATGATGACCCCGAACCATACCGGATCGTAGCCGAGCGTCATCATCACCGGAAACACGATCGGCACCGTGAGCAGGATCATCGCCAGCTCGTCCATGATCGCGCCCAGGATGAAATATACGACCAGGATGATGGCGAGCACGCCGGAGGCGCCGATCGGCAGCCCGACCAGGAGCGCGATCGCCTTCTGCGTCGTCTGGGTGATGGCGAGGAAATAGCCGAACAGATAGGCACCGATCACGATCATGAAAATCGCCGCGGTGGTGCGCAGCGACTCCACCAGAGAACGCATGACGAGTTTTCCCGTCAGGCGCCGTTGCAGCAGGCCGATCACCAGCGCGCCCATCGCGCCCATGCTCGCCGCCTCGGTGACGGTGAACCAGCCGGCGTACATGCCGCCGATCACGAACAGGAACAACAGCAGCGTTTCCCAGATGTCCTTGAGCGAGCCCAGACGCTCGGCCCAGCTGTGCCTCCTGCCGGGCGGCATCTTGCCGGGATCGTGCCAGGCCAGCAGCCGGATGGTGACAATGTACATCGCGACACCGAGCAAGCCGGGCACGATGCCGGCGACGAACAGCTTGCCGATGTCGGTCTGGGTCATGATGCCGTAGAGCACGAAAATCACCGACGGCGGAATCATGATGCCGAGCGTTCCGCCGGCGGCGATCACGCCGGCGGAGAGCCCCGCGTCGTAACCGGACTTGCGCAGTTCCGGCAGCGCGACGTTGGTCATGGTCGCCGCCGTCGCGACCGACGAGCCGTTGATAGCGGCGAAGCCGCCGCAGGCGGCGATCGCGGACATCGCCAACCCGCCGCGGTAGTGACCGAGCCAGGACTGCGAGGCGCGGAACAGGTCCGTGCTCAAACCGGCGGCCGACGCGAACGCCCCCATCAGGATGAACATCGGAATGATGCTGAAGTTGAAGTCGGTGACCGTGGAGAAAGGCGAGCCGGCGAGCAGCCCCAGCGCCGAGTTGACGTTCGCCACCGCCGCGAAGCCGCCGACGCCGACGATGCCCATCGCGATGCCTACGGGCACGCGCAGCAGCATCAGCACGAACAGCACAACGAAGCCGACGACGGCGACGATATCCTTGTCCATTGCGAATCAGGTCTCGGTTGTGGCTTTGACGCGCAGCAGTTCGACCAGGCGGATGCATCCGACGACCGCCGCCGCGACGATACCGGCAATGGCGACCGCGTAGAACGGCCATACCGGCAGCCTCAGGTCGCTGGTGAGCTGATGCGCGCGCTCTACCGCGGGTAAACGCGTCAGCAGCATCCACGCAAACAATGCCATGAACGAGACGCTCACGCTGCAGGCAAACAGGTCGATCGCCTTGCGCCCTGCGCTGCCGGAGAGTTCCCACAGCAGATCGACGACGATGTGGGCGTTGCGGTAGGTGGTCACCGCGAGTCCCCAGAAAATGGCGATGCCCTGCAGATATCGCGAAAAATCGAAGCTGTCCGGCAGGTCCACGGCGAGCAGGTCGCGCAGCACGACCGAGACAAAAACGAGCAGCGCGACCGCGGCAAGCGAAGCCCCCGCGAGGCGCTCGACCCACAGCACCAGCCGTTCCATCCAGCCTCCTTCCCCAAGTCTCGGTCCGCCGCCCGCCCGCGCGCGGCTCTAGCGGAAGTCGGCGTTGTATTTCTTCAGCAGGCCCTGCAGTTCGTTGAGCGCCTGATCGGGATTGACCCCGGTCTTGGCGGCGGCGTCGGCCCATTTCTTGTACACGGGCTCGGCCGCCTTTCGCCACGCGGCGATTTCGGCGGCAGTCAGTGTGTACACGGTATGTCCGGCCATCGCGCGCATTTCCGCGCGGCCTGCCGCCTCGTAGTCGCCCCAGGTCTTGCCGACCTTGCCCGCCCATTCCGTTGAGCAGTGCGCGTCGATAACCTTTTTCTGCGACGCGGACATGCTCTCGTAGGTCGCCTTGTTCATGAGCCAGGCAAAACTGGAGGCGTAGAACGGCAGGTCCATGTGGTAGCTGACGACCTTGTCGATGCCGAAGAGCATGATCGATTTCCACGGGAAGGTAATCGCATCGGCGACGCCGGATTCGAGCGCCTGACGCGATTCGGGCGCGGAGACGCGCACGTTCGTTCCCCCGAGCGAGGTGACGAAATCGGCCATGGTGCCGTGCGCCGAGCGGATCTTCATGCCCTTGATATCCGTGGGCAGCGTAATCTTCTTTTTCGCGTGCAGCGCGCCCGGGTCGTGTACGAACGCAAGGCACATTTTCACATCGGTCATTTCCTTGGCGTGATACTTGCGGTACCACTCGTCGGCCGCGCGCGAGCCGCCGTCGGCGTTGGTCATCAGGAACGGCAGGTTCAAGCCCTCGCCCATGGGCAGCCGTCCGGCCTGGTAGCCCAGCGCGATGTAGGTGATCTCGGCGATGCCGTCGCGCGCCATGTCGTAATGGTCATCGGCCTTGCCGAGCTGCTGCGCCGGGTAGAGCGTGACCTTGACGGTGCCGTTGGTGGCCTTGGTGATCGAATCGCCCCATTCCTTGATCGCGGGGTGCATGCCGTGGGAGGGCGGCACCCAGGACGAGAATCTCAGGTCGAATGTCTTGTCCTGCGCCAACGCCGGCAGGCTGAGCGCGGCCAAGGCCGCAGTGGCGACTGCGAATACAATTGCATGCTTCTTCATGTGGTTTCCCCCGCCTATGAGCAATGCCGTTTAGTTATGCTGCATAACTGGATCGCGCCAACCCTCTTTGAGTCATCAAAGATAGGAAATTCAGTGGCACGCCGGGGAGTATCTCTCGGCCCGGCAGCGCAGTCAATCGGGGTTTTGGTGCCGGGGTTTTCGTGCCCAAAGCTCCAGAGAAATGGCCGACCAGGGGGCGTCCTTCGTGCCGTTGCGAGTCATCACTTTATCTACGCCTTCACCGCAAACACCGGTACCGCGGCTGCCTTGCCTTTGAACTGCACCTCACCCAGCGACTCGAGCCGCACGCGGTCGCCCAGTGCGGCTTGAGTGTCGGCATCCACCAGGATGCTGCGCCCCGCCACCTTGGTGTGTGCCTCCAGCCGAGCCGCCAGGTTGACCGTGTCGCCAATACAGGTGTACGTGGCGCGCTGTTGCGTGCCGGTATAGCCGGCCACCACCTCGCCCGAGGCGACGCCGATGCCGATGCGAATCGGCTCCTTGTCCAGCGCAACGCGTTCCAGGTTGAACTGTTCGATCAGCTCCACCATGTCCAGCGCCGCCCGCACTGCCGCCAGCGGCGGCTCGGCCAGCGGCAAGGGCGCGCCGAATATCGCCATCAGGCCGTCGCCGATCATCTGGTTGACCACCCCCCCGTGACCGCTGATGGCATCGAACATCAGGGTGTAATAGGTGTTGAGCAACTCGATCGTCTCTTCCGGCGGCTGGGACTCCACCAGCGAGGTGAAGCCGCGGATGTCGGAAAACATCACCGTGGCCCGCACGCGCCGGCCGCCCAGGGCAAAACCCGATTGCTGCATGTCTTCGGCCACTTCGGAGGTGGCAAAACGCTTGAGCATCTCCTTTTGCTGATCCCGCAGGCGCTTCTTCTCCAGGCTGGAGTTGATGCGCGCCTTGAGCACCACCGGGTTCACCGGCTTGTGCAGGTAATCGTCGGCACCCAGTTCCAGGCAACGCACCACATGGGCCACGCCTTCGAGGGAACTTGTCACGATGACCGGCAGGTCGCGCAGCTTCGCGTCCGCTACCATCCGCTCCAGCACCTGGAAGCCGTCCAGCTCCGGCATCTCCATGTCGAGCAACATCAGATCGAAGGCTTCATTGCGCAGCATTTCCAGCGCCACGCGGCCATTTTCGGCGCTGGCCACGCTGTGGCCCTGCAGCTCCAGGCTGCGCGTGAGCAGCAGGCGGTTGACCTTGTTGTCGTCTGCGACCAGCAGCCGCGCGCCGCGTTCAGCCACGGCACTGCTCCGTCAGCGCGGCGGCGACCCGCCGGTACTCCGCATCGAGCGCATCCAGCGGCCCGGTGTCGGCGATCAGCCCGCCGAGTTCCAGCTCGCGCGACAATTCCCCCAGCCGGGTGGCGCCAAAAGTATGGCTGTTGGACTTGAGCGAATGTGCGGCCCGCCGGAAAGTTTCGGCCGCACCCGCCGCCTGCGCGCTGCGCAACTCCGCCAGCATGAGCGGCGCTTCTTCGAGGAAGGTGCCCACGAGTTCGGTAACGAACGCGGCGCCGGCCGCTTCCTGCAGTTCGGTGAAGGTGGGCAAGTCGATCGTCGGTTCGGTCATGTCATTCCTTGCGGGTCGTCGCATTGTTGAGCGCCTTGACCAACTGGTCAACGCGGATAGGCTTGGTGATGTAATCGTCCATACCGGCGGCGAGGCACATGTCGCGGTCGCCCTGCATCGCGTTGGCCGTCATCGCCACGATGCGCGGGCGCTCGTTTGGGGACATCAGCGCGCAGATGCGGCGCGTGGCGTCCAGGCCGTCGAGCTCGGGCATTTGCACGTCCATCAGCACCACATCGTAGGTCTGGCGCTGCACCGACTCCACCGCTTCGAGGCCGTTGGATGCCAGATCGGCCCGATAGCCCATTTGCTGCAGCAGGCGCAAGGCAAGCTTCTGGTTCACCGCATTGTCTTCAGCCAAAAGGATGCGCAGCGGATGACGCGCGGCCATGCCGGAATCCATTTGTGGCTTCGTGGCCGCCGGCGCCGCGGGTTTGGCGACCGCATCAGTTGCAAGCAGGCTCACCAGCGTGTCGAACAATTGCGATTGGCGGATCGGCTTGGCCAGATACGCGCGAAACAATCCCTCGCTGTCACCTGCTTCGCGCCGGCCGAGTGAACTGAACAGCACCAGCGGCAGCGCGGCCTGGCGCTTGGCGATTTCGCGCGCGAGCGCGAGGCCGTCCATCTCCGGCATGTGCATGTCGAGGATCGCCAGGTCGAACTTCTCCCCCTCGGCCAGCCAGCGCAGCGCTTCCTTGGGGAACTCGGTGTCGCACGAGGTCATGCCCCATTTTCCGGATTGCAGCGCCAGCACGCGGCGATTGGTGGCGTTGTCGTCGACGATCAACAGCCGCTTACCCTGCATCTCCGACTGCACGCCGACCAGGTCGCGCGCTCGCGCCGGCGGCAAGTGCGCCGTCTGCGCCTCGATCGTGAACAGGAAGCTCGATCCCTTGCCCGGGCCCTCGCTCACCGCCCACATGCTGCCGCCCATCAGCTCGGCCAGGCGCTTGCTGATCGCCAGGCCGAGGCCGGTGCCACCGTATTTGCGCGTGGTGGACGAATCGGCCTGCGAGAACGACTGGAACAGGCGCCCCATGCCCTCCGGCGTGAGGCCGATACCGGTGTCGCGCACCGCAAACGTCAATTCCACACGATCGGCTGCGAGCGGCTTCGATGTCACCGTCAACACCACCTCGCCCGCATCCGTGAATTTGACGGCATTGGCGAGCAGGTTGAGCAGAATCTGCCGCAGGCGCGTCAGGTCGCCGCTGATCGCAGCCGGCAATTCGCCCTCGAACACATAGGCCGTGTCGAGGTGCTTCTCGGTGGCGCGCGAGCTGATGAGGTCGAGCGCCGACTCGACGCACTCGCGCAGGTCGAAGGGGTGCAACTCGATGTCCATGCGCCCGGCTTCGATCTTGGAGAAGTCGAGGATGTCGT
>Ga0315281_10005774_pt1 | contig 17669 bp, 10 predicted proteins | sample YL17G07_0_MG_FD_204540 | JGI IMG/M metagenome (GOLD analysis project Ga0315281, IMG submission 204540) | Sediment microbial communities from Yellowstone Lake, YNP, Wyoming, USA - YL17G07_0 | ecosystem: Environmental > Aquatic > Freshwater > Lake > Sediment | place: USA: Wyoming | collected...
GAATGATCTCGTGGGTGCGCTCGTTGGTATGCGCGATCCAGCACGGCAACTGCGCCGGATGAGCGTCCGCATGGCCGATGAACGAAAAAACCGGTACCGGATCGTCTCCCGGCTGCACCTGCAAGACAGAGAAATCGATACTTCGTCCGTCGATGCGCGGCGGCGTGCCAGTCTTCAACCGTCCAACGGGCAGCGCGAGCTCGCGCAGGCGTGCAGCAAGAGTGATGGATGCCGGGTCTCCCGCTCGACCCGCCTGCCAATGGCTCAATCCGACGTGAACCAAGCCCGACAGGAAAGTACCGGTCGTGAGAACAACGGCCTGTGCCTTGAACCGGATTCCAAGCTGGGTGATCACCCCGGTGACACGCGCGCTTCCGCAATGGTCCTCGACAATGAGGTCATCCACCGCCTGCTGAAAAAGCGTCAGATTCGACTGATTCTCAAGGCGGGTACGGATCGCCTTCCGATAAAGCACCCGGTCGGCCTGCGCTCGGGTGGCTCTGACCGCGGCCCCTTTACTCGAGTTGAGTATCCGGAACTGGATGCCGGCTTCGTCGGTTGCCAGTGCCATCGCACCGCCCAGCGCATCCACCTCCTTGACGAGGTGTCCCTTGCCGATCCCGCCAATCGACGGGTTGCATGACATCTGTCCCAGAGTTTCGATGTTGTGCGTGAGAAGCACGGTGCGACGGCCGGAGCGGGCGGCGGCAAGCGCAGCCTCGGTCCCGGCGTGTCCGCCGCCAACAACGATGACCTCGAATTCGTTTGGATACAGCATGACGGCCGGTCAGTAGGGAGGCGAATTCTAGCCGGTTTTGGTCGCCCTCCGCAAAACATACATCTTATGGTTTCACGTGAAACACCGACTGGACGCGTGCGTCGCCAAGCCGAATCCGACTTTGGTCGTGCTTACGCCACACCTGCAGTTTGCGACGTTTCACGTGAAACATCGCAGTCCCGGGTCCGGCGATGCCGCAACACATCGTGTCGGGGCTGTCCCGATACGAACTGCCAAGACTGGCGCTGCCAATCTGTGAAGCCTAATATAGCTAAAAGCTTTTGTGATAGCGAATACTCACATTCTGCCGCGGGGCTGCGGCAGCCATAGGCTGGGGGTCTCCAGGAAAGATCAGGCCGCCCGCAGGCAACCGGCTCTTGATGCCCACGCCAGGTCAGGCGCCGAGGCTCAGGTGCACGAGCTCGCGGCGAAGCTGTAGCTCGCGCGGCAGACGGTTCTTCAGGGTATCGAACAGCTCATCGTGGGCGGTCAGCTCGAGTTCCCACTCATCGTGTTTAATCGCCATCACGGCACGGAACTGCTCCGGGGTGAATGATTCCAGACCCTTCCAATCCATATCCTCGTATTCGGGTATCCAACCAATTGCAGTCTCGCGCGCTCGCGCGCGCCCCTGGCAACGCTCGACGATCCATTTCAGCACGCGCATGTTCTCGCCGAAACCCGGCCAGACAAACCGGCCGTTTGCATCGGTGCGAAACCAGTTGACACAGAAAACGTGCGGGCGGTTCTCGGCGGCGCGTCCAAGGTCAAGCCAGTGGCCGAAATAGTCCGCCATGTTGTAACCGCAGAAGGGAATCATGGCCATCGGATCGCGCCGGACGACGCCTACCTTTCCTGTTGCCGCCGCGGTCGTTTCGGATCCCATTGTCGCCGCCAGATAAACGCCATCGGTCCATGAGAATGCTTCGACCACCAGCGGCACCGTGTTGGATCGCCTGCCTCCGACAACGAACGCGGAGATCGGTACGCCGTTCGGGTTCTCCCATTCAGGATCGATCGAAGGGCATTGCGTGGCGGAAACCGTAAAGCGGGAGTTCGGATGTGCCGCCTTGCGTCCGGATTGCGGTGTCCACGGCTGGCCCTGCCAATCCAGCAGCTCTTTCGGTTGCGTGTCGGTCATACCTTCCCACCAGACATCGCCATCTGGTGTAAGCGCGACATTGGTGAAAATGACGTTTTCCTTCAACATCGCCATGCAGTTCGGATTGGTCTTGTTCGACGTCCCCGGGGCAACGCCGAAAAATCCTGCTTCCGGGTTGATGGCGTAAAAGCGGCCGTCCTTGCCCGGCTTGATCCAGGCGATATCCTCGCCTATGGTCGTGACCTTCCAGCCCTTGAGGCCGGCCGGGGGCACAATCATCGCAAAATTCGTCTTGCCGCATGCCGAAGGAAACGCTCCGCTGACATAGCTCTTCTGGCCGGAGGGCGAGGTCACACCGAGAATCAGCATGTGCTCGGCTAGCCAGCCGTCCTGGCGCCCCATGACCGAAGCGATGCGCAAGCTGAGGCACTTTTTCCCTAGCAAGGCGTTGCCACCGTATCCGGAGCCGAACGACCAGATCTCGCGCGTCTCGGGAAATTGAACAATGTACTTGTGCTCCTTGTTGCAGGGCCAAGGCACATCTTTCTGACCCCGTTCGAGCGGCGCGCCGACCGAGTGCACGCATGGCACGAAGTAACCATCCTTGCCAAGCACGTCCCAGACCTTGATGCCCATGCGAGTCATGACGCGCATGCTCACGGCGACGTACGGGGAATCCGAAAGCTCGATCCCGATATGGGCGATGTGCGATCCAAGCGGACCCATGGAGAACGGCACGACATACATCGTGCGGCCCCGCATGCAACTGTTGAAAACCTTGTCAAGTGTGCCCCGCATCGCGACCGGATCGACCCAGTTATTGGTCGGGCCCGCATCCTCGCTTGCCTTGGAGCAAATGAAGGTACGGTCCTCCATGCGCGCCACGTCCGTCGGGTCGGACCACGCGAGATAGCTGTTGGGCCGCAGCTTGGGATTGAGGCGCTTCATGGTTCCAGCCTGCACCATCTCTTCGCAAAGGCGGTCGTACTCCTCCGCAGAGCCATCACACCAGTGAATCCGGGCCGGCTTGGTCAGCGCGGCGACATGCGCCACCCACTCCTTTACATGGCGGTGCTCAAGATAGCGCGGAGCGCCAATGTCGATGCCATGGGAAACGGGCTGATTCATGCTGGATCGCTCGCTATGTGATGCCGGTCCGGGGGTCCGCTGCAGCAGAGCTGCCTGGATGGCCGTGCAGTTGAGGTAGGAGGCGTGAACTTTACCATGATCCGCAGGCTCCGAGAATGCCGCAGCACACCCTTCCGGATTGTGAAATTGCGGTCCGTGGTGTCAAGATAACTTGCGCCCGCGCGGCGCTCCGTCTTGACCGCTGACCGGAAAGTTACGGCCTTTTCGTGCGGACCCTGCCCCGGACAAACCGGAACAGCGGCCCCGTCAGGGTTACCAGGACGATGACACGGGTCACGTGAGCGGCAGTAACCAAGGGCACGCCGAGCTGCAACACTTTCGCGGTGATGCACATTTCCGCAATCCCGCCAGGTGCCGTCGCAAGCACCATGCTCGGAACAACCAGCGAGGCGAGCATCGCCAGGCCGGTGCCGAGCAGGGCGGAAAGGATCATGGCGAGCACCACGCTCGCGCACACCACGACAATGAAACGTCGGGCGCTTCGCATGAAGGAACGGTCGAACCGCGATCCCAAGGCGCAGCCGATAAGAAGCTGGCCGGCATTGGAAAGCAACGTCGGCATCGACGACAGCTGAATCTCGCTCACGGTCAGCGCGATGGTCGCGAACAATGAGCCCAGCATGTACGCATTCGGAAGATTCAGCCAGGCAAAAGCGAAGCTGGTCACGGCACTGATTGCGAGCAGAATGGCAAGGCCTTCGATTCGAACCGGCACGTTTGCAGGTTCGTAGGCATCGATGCCATGCACGCCGAGAAGCGCCATCGAGAACGGTACGACGACTACCACCAACAGTATGCGCAGGCTTTGCGCCACGACAATGCGATCGACCTTGCCGCCGAAACGCTCACCAAGCACCGCCATCTCGGCCGCGCCGCCAGGGACGCTAGCGAAGAACGCAGTGGTGCGATCGATATTCGCAGAGCGCGCAACAAGAAGAGCTCCCCCATAGGAAAGCCCGATCGCAAGCACCGCAGCCGCAATCAGGACGTGGCCATAGGTAATTACCTCGCGGGCAACGGCCGGCGTGAAATACAGGCCTAACGCGGTTGCGATGACCACTTGCCCGATCTGGCGGCCGCCCGGTGGCGCGACGGCCTGGACGCCGGCCAGCGACAGGATCGCCATCACGAACAGCGGTCCGATCATCCACGGCAGCGGTGTGTGCAGCCATTGGCACAGGAACGCGCCGGCCGCGCACGCCGCCAACGCCAACAGCGAGGCGGAAATTTCGCGCTTCATCCGCTCAGACCCGGCCCCAATCCCGGTCTGTTACCGGCGCGCCTGCATCCCGCCTCCTCGCGGGTCGGCTGCTGTCGCGGTGACAATCCGCCCTACTCCACATTGATGCCACCTCGCTGCACGACTGTCCGCCAGCGCTCGATGTCCGCCTTGATCTGCGCCTGGAACTGCTCTGGCGTGCCCCCCGCAGCCGAGACCCCGTCGGTCGACAGCAGTTGCTCCATGTCCTTCGCTTTCAGCGCCTCGTTCGCTTCGCGGTTGAGGCGCTCGACGATTGCTCGCGGCAGCCCCTTTGGGCCGACCAATCCATGCCACAGAATCACCTGGTATCCGGGCACGCCTGCCTCGGCCACAGTCGGAACCTCCGGCGCGGCAGAGATGCGCTTGGGCGTGGTGACGGCAAGGCTGCGCAGTCGCCCTGACTTCACGTATTGCAGGGTGGTTGCGACGCTGCCGAAAATGAACTGAACATTGCCGGCAATGGTGTCATTTAGGGCAGGGCCCGTGCCTTTGTAGGGCACGTGGGTGACCTTGACCTTTGCAGTCTCCAGGAACAGCTCGGTCGCCAGATGCGTGATGCTGCCCGAGCCAGCCGAACCGTAGGAAAACTTGTCCGGCTGCTGCTTCGCCATGTCGATGAAATCTTTCAGCGTCTTCGCGGGCACCGAAGGATGCACGGCAACAAGGAATGGGCCCTGCGATAGCTGGATGATCGGCGTGATGTCGTTGACAGGGTCGAAGGAGAGCTTGTACAGGCTTGGATTCACCGTATAGCTGCCCGCCACGAGAAGCATCGTGTACCCGTCGGGGGCAGCTCTGACGGCGAACTCGGCGCCGAGGTTGCCGCCAGCCCCCGGCTTGTTCTCGACGATGACCTGTTGTCCCAGGCGTTCCGAGAGTTTTTGTGCGATGAGCCGCGCGATGAAATCGGTACCGCCGCCCGGCGCAAAGGGGGCGATGATCCTGACCGGTTTGCTCGGGTACTGCTGGCTGAATGCCGCACCCGCGAGGAAGCCAAGGCCGGCAATTACGATGCATTTCATAAGGCGCGTCATGATTGCCTTTCTCCTTCGTAACCCAACATTTGCGCACCCGCCACGCCGCGGCACCACAACACCCGATTGCAGGCTGGTGGGGACGCGCTGGCCCGCGGACCGTGCCAGATCATTACTTGCCAATGCAAAACCGCGAGAAAATCTCTCCAAGCAGGTCGTCGGCCGAGTACTCCCCGGTGATGGTGCCCAGTTCGTGTTGCGCGAGGCGCAGCTCCTCCGCGAAAAGCTCGGTTTCCCCAAGCACGATCACGGCGCGCTCCAGACATTCCAAAGCGCGCGCAAGCGCAACAATGTGCCGTTCGCGCGCCAGGAACAGGTCCTCGCCGGTCGCTTGCCAGCCGGCGATCGAAAGCAGCGCGCGGCGCAGCAGGTCCATACCCTCGCCGGTCTTGGCAGACAGCCATACATGCGTCTCGCCGCCTGCGTTGGCCGGTTCGGTCGTGTGTGCAGATTCGCCCGCAAGATCGATCTTGTTGAAAACCACAACGTGAGGCAATCGCTGCGGCAGTCGCGCAACAACTTCGCGGTCGCGTACGGCCACGCCAATGGCCGCGTCAACGACAAGCAGCAGGACATCGGCCCTCTCGATCGCCTGCCAGGTCCGCGAAATCCCGATCGCTTCCACCTCGTCTCTGGTCTCGCGCAGGCCTGCCGTGTCGATAATGTTCATCGGCACACCGTCAATCTGGATGGTCTGACGCACGGCATCCCGTGTTGTGCCTGGAATGGCTGTGACGATCGCCAGTTCCTCGCCAGCAATGCGATTCAGTAGAGAGGACTTGCCTACGTTTGGCTGGCCGGCGAGCACGACCTGCAGGCCTGTTCGTAACAAGCTGCCCTGTCGCCCCTTGGAAAGCGCCTGAGCGAGCTCGGCGCGCAGGCGCGCAAGGCGTTCTTGCGCGCGGTTGCGATCAACGGCGTCGATGTCCTCCTCGGGAAAGTCGAGCGTCGCCTCGACGAGCATGCGCAACTCGATCAGCTGCCCTACCAAGTCGTCGATCAAAGCCGAGAATTCACCGCGCAGTGACCGGAGTGCTCCGCGCGCCGCCGCCTCGGTGGCTGCCTCGATAAGATCCGCCACGCCTTCGGCCTGCGCAAGATCCAGTTTGTCATTGAGGAAGGCCCGCCGGGTGAACTCCCCGGGCTCGGCCAACCGGGCGCCCAGTGCCAGACAACGCCGCAGGAGCATCTCCATCACGACCTGACCGCCATGGCCCTGCAGCTCCAGCACATCGTCGCCGGTATAGGAGGCCGGTGCAGGGAAGTACAGTGCGATGCCGTCGTCGATCGGCCGACCGCCTTCGCCGAGAAACGCCGCATGCGTGGCTACCCGCGGTTGCAGGATCTTTCCAAGCAGCTGCATCGCCAGTGCGGCAACATCGGGTCCCGACACGCGGACTACGCCGATGCCCCCGCGGCCCGGCGCAGTCGCGATTGCGGCAATGACGTCTGTGTCAGCCGGATTCACGGTTGCCTATGCTAGACCGTTTGAGTCTTGCGCAAGCCTTCGCCGGGTAACGCAGCCCGAATCGGATTGACAAAATCAAGTCCCGGACTGCGGTTTCATTCGAGCACGGGCGTTGCAGGCGCTAGCGCCGCATTGCCGCCTTGCCGTCTCCCATCATGCGGGTGATCTGCCACTGCTGAAGGATGGACAGGATGTTGTTGACGAACCAGTAGAGCACCAGGCCCGAGGGAAAGAAGAAGAACATCACCCCGAAGGCAAACGGCATGATCATCATCACCTTGGCCTGCACCGGGTCGGGCGGCGTTGGGTTCATCTTGGTCTGGATGATCATCGAGCCCATCATCAGCGCAGGAAGAACGTACCAGGGATCGGGGGAGGCCAGATCGATGATCCACCCGTAAAACGGCGCGTGGCGAAGTTCGACTGCCGCCAGCAGGACCCAGTAGAGCGCAATGAACACAGGAATCTGCACCACAATCGGAAGGCAGCCGCCCAGCGGGTTGATCTTCTCCGTCTTGTACAGATCCATCATCGCCTGGTTCATCTTCACGCGGTCATCACCGTACTGCTCACGCAGCTTCATGAGCCGCGGGGAAACCAGCTTCATCTTGGCCATCGAGCGGTAACTCGCCGCTGACAGGGGAAAGAAAATCAGCTTGAGGACTACCGTGAGCAGGATGATTGCAAGCCCCCAATTGTTCAGCCAGGCGTGGAAATACTGCAGCACCCAGAACAGGGGCGCGGCGATGACCGTGAGCCAACCGTAATCCACAACGAGATCAAGTCCCGGTGCAATGGACTTCAGCTTGTCCTGCTCCTGCGGACCGGCGTACAGCGGCAGCGACACTTTCCCGGTGGCGCCGGGCGCGATCGCCGGGGTGGGCACGATGACTCCAACCGCGTAAAAATCGTCCGCTAGCTTTCTGGAGTAGAACTCCCGGGGTTGTTTTTCCAGGGGCAACAGCGCAGTCACGAAATAGTGCTGCACCATTCCGATCCAGCCGTTGTCCGCGCTCTTGGAATACGGGGTCTTGCCCTTGTCGATATCGCCGAATCCGACCTTTACATACTTGTCCTGCTCCGTATACACCGCAGCGCCCGTATAGGTCGACATCATCGCTGTGTCTCCAGGCGGAGACTTTCCATCCCGAGTGATCTGAAAATAGGCATGCGCCGCAAGCGGTTCGGCGCTGCCGTTCGTGATTTCGTGGGAAATATCGATGAGATGGCTATCGCGGTGAAATGTCAGCACCTTGGCCACTTTCACACCGTTGACCAATGGTGCCTCAAGCCGCACCGCTAGGCTGTCCTGGCCGGGCGCGAGCGCCGCAGCCCTTGTCGACGCAGAGTAGAGCGTCTTGTGATTCGGCAAGTCCGCGCCGATCAGACCGCTTTGAGCCGAATATCGGTGATCCGGCGTCAGCAGGAGGAAGTTTTTGTTCTTGTCATTGGGATCCTTGTGCTCCAGAAACTCGAGATAAACGATATCACCGCCTAGAGTATCGATCTCGGCAACCATCTCGCCGGTCGTGACGCGCACCCGGTCGCGCGTTACCGGTGCTGCCGCGGCCAATGCAGTCGGGACGCCTGCAGTACCTTTTGGAGCGACGCTCGGAGTAACACTCGGCGCCGGCGCGCTGGCGGGCGTCGACGCCGTCGTGGCGGGCGTCTGAGGGGGCCGTCCCTCCTTCTGCCACGCCTCCCAAAGCATGAGGATGGAGAATGAGAAGACGAAGAACAGGATCAGTCTTTGCGTATCCATTTGAGGGGCGATATCGACAGCTTCATCACGGGACCGGGTCGCAGCCACCAGGGTGCCAGGGATGGCAGCGTAGCAGCCGCTTCAAGGCGAGCCATGCGCCACGCGGGCAGCCGTGGCGCTCCACCGCTTCGAGTGCGTACGCCGAACACGAAGGATAAAACCGGCAACTTGGTGAAAAAAATGGACTTACCGCGTATTGGTACGCCCGAATCAGCAGCGGCAGCAGACGTTTCATCGTTCAGACACGAGTGCACGCTCGAGATCAGCCAACAGCGATTCCATTTGCGAAGGCCGCGTGCCGAGTCGCACAAGTAAATCCCGCCCGATCAATAGCGTCTGGTGCCGCCTGAACCATTCCCGGAGAACACGCTTGGCACGATTGCGATCCACAGCGCGAGCAAGGAAACGCTTGGGTACGACCAAGCCCAGCCGGGGATAGTTCAGACCGTTGGGTTTGACCTGAACAGAAACAGAACCTGCGCAGTGAGGCCGTGTAACAGCAAGGATTTGCGCAATCGCGTCGCCGCGGAGCCTCTGCGCCTTCCGATACTGCTCAGCGCGCCTCAAACGCCAAGGCGTGCCCGCCCTTTTGCACGCCGTGCGCGGATCACCGCTCTGCCGCCGCGCGTGCGCATGCGGACCAGAAACCCGTGCGTACGTTTGCGACGGACCACGGACGGCTGAAAAGTGCGCTTCATGGTTTTTCCAGAATATCAAATAACCTGGCATTAGACGATGTTCTCACATAGGCTGTCAATGGAGGGATAACGCCGCACCTGTGGATAACTCGATGGCAAAAGAGTAGAATTCACGCTCGACTTACCTGCTTGAAAAGACCCCGCTTACTCTATGCAAGGATTCTGGGATTCCTGTCTGAGCCGCTTTGAAAAAGAGCTTCCAGCTCAACAATTTAGCACATGGATCCGGCCCCTCCAGTTGGACGCTTCAACGTGCCCTTCCGGGGAACTTCGTTTGCTTGCTCCAAACCGCTTCGTTCTGCAGTGGGTAAAGGAACGATTCCTCACTCGTATAGAGAGTATGGGCGCAGAGTTCTTTGCTTCCCCCATCAGAGTCTCCCTCGCCTTGAAGGAACTCGCCCAGCTCCCGGTCCCGGCCCCGCTGCCGATAGTGCAACCGCAAGCAGCCAAGACTGCCGCACCGCTTCGTTCCAGCCTCATACCCGAATTCACGTTTGACAATTTCGTCGCCGGAAAGGCCAATCAACTTGCCCGCGCGGCCGCCCTCCAGGTGGCTGAGCATCCTGGCACCTCTTACAACCCTCTGTTCATCTATGGAGGTGTCGGCCTTGGCAAGACCCACCTCATACATGCGGTTGGAAACCTAATTCTGACGCAACATCCCCGCGCCAAGGTCCGTTACCTGCACGCGGCCCAGTACATTTCCGATGTGGTGCGTGCTTATCAGCAGAAGTCATTCGACGAATTCAAGCGTTACTACCACTCGCTGGACATGCTGCTCATAGACGACATCCAGTTCTTCACTGGAAAGGATCGCACGCAGGAAGAATTTTTTTACGCCTTCAACGCCCTCATTGAAGCTCACAAGCAACTCATCATTACCTGCGATACGTACCCCAAGGACCTTGCGGGCATCGACGAACGCCTCAAGTCCCGCTTCTCTTGGGGTCTTTCGATCGCAATCGAACCACCGGAACAGGAGATGCGCGTCGCTATCATTCTCAAGAAGGCTGAGGCAGTGTCCGTGAAGATCAGCGAGGAAGTTGCGTTTTTCATCGCCAAACATATCAGGTCGAATGTCCGGGAACTGGAGGGAGCGCTAAAGAGCGTCATGGCGTATGCACGATTCAACGGCAAGAGCATCAATCTCGATTCGGCCAAAGAAGCCCTACGCGACCTGCTTTCGGCACAGAACCGGCAAATCACGGTCGATAACATTCAGAAAACTGTTGCCGATTACTACAAGATAAAGATTTCAGACATGCACTCCAAGAAACGGAGCCGTAGTATTGCCCGCCCTCGCCAAGTGGCCATGGCACTGGCAAAGGAACTCACGCAATTGAGTCTACCTGATATTGGCGATGCCTTTGGCAACCGCGACCACACCACCGTGCTCCATGCCTGCCGAACTATTGCGACGCTGCGCGAAAAGGATCACGACATCAATAGGGATTATCACGTCCTCGAGCAAGTTCTCAAAGGATGAGAAAAGCCGGTATAGATACGGGAGGAAATGTGCGTAAGTACCCCGACGCGGTCAATGTGATTAGTTACGCAAAATTGATGCACCGCTTCGCCACGGCTTGTCCACAGGGTTTGATTCGACCTTTTGCCGCGTCAATGCTCGCGATGCCGGTGTTTTCCACGTAATCGGTCATCATCATCATCATCATCAAGGAAAATAATATGACCCTGATCAAGATCAACCGCGATCTGCTGTTGAAGCCTCTTCAGGCCGTTTCCGGAATTATCGAACGCCGGCACACACTTCCGATCCTCTCCAACGTGCTGCTAATGCGGACGGCTGACCGCATCGATCTGGTTGCAACCGACATTGAAATCGAGATAACCGCTTCGGTTACAACCGAGGCACAAGGCGAAGCAAAGACTATTACCATTGGCGCCCGAAAGTTCCTCGACATTCTGCGTGCGCTGCCCGAAGCTAGCGAGGTGTCGTTGGGTATGCAGGAGAAGAAACTGCAGATAAAGTCAAGTAAGAGCCGGTTTAACCTGCAGACTTTGCCTGCCGAGGATTTTCCAAGACTGGCCGAAGCGGAGGGAACGCCAACCAAGTTCACCGTCCCGCAGAGACTGCTCAAGAGTCTGATTGGTTTGGTTCAGTATGCAATGGCCCAGCAGGACATTCGCTATTACCTCAATGGGCTGCTAATGGTGGTTGAAGAAGGACAACTCAAACTCATTGCGACTGATGGTCATCGCCTCGCTTTTGCTGCAAAGGATGTAGGGGACAAGAACCTTTCGCGGCAGGAAGTTATCCTTCCTCGAAAAACCGTAATAGAACTGGCCAGGTTACTGGCCGATAACGACGAGCCGGTTGCGATAGAACTCTCGGCAAGTCAAGCGCGATTCAAGTTCGGGGAGGTGCTGCTGGTATCAAAACTCGTAGACGGGAAATTCCCGGACTATACGCGGGTGATCCCGCAAGCGCAGCCACGCCGGCTGCGACTCGGTCGGAGTCCGCTGCTGCAATGCCTGCAACGCGCCGCCATTCTGACCAGTGACAAGTTCAGGGGCGTACGCTGGGTGCTCTCGGATGGAACGCTCAAGATCATCTGCAGCAACACTGAGCAGGAAGAAGCGCAGGAGGAGCTCGACGTTGATTACAAGGGGGAATCCCTCGACATAGGTTTCAACGTCGGTTATCTGCTCGACGTACTCAACAACGTAGACGTCCCGGAGATTGACTGTGCGCTTGGCGACTCCAACTCTAGCGCGCTAATTACCATACCTGGGCGGGATGATTTTAAGTACGTCGTGATGCCGATGCGGATTTGAGACAGCAGAAAAATGAGTGAACCGGAAATCAACGAGCAGGCAAAGGCGGATCAGTACGATTCAGACAGCATCAAGGTACTGAAAGGCCTGGATGCAGTACGCAAACGACCAGGAATGTACATCGGAGATACTTCCGATGGTACAGGCCTGCACCATATGGTATTCGAGGTTCTCGACAACGCTATTGATGAGGCGCTTGGTGGCTACTGTAACGAGATCGTCGTCACCATACACACAGACAACTCCATCAGCGTGACGGACAACGGGCGCGGCATCCCGACGGAAGTGCATCGAGATGATCCTCAGGGGCGCTCCGCAGCCGAGATCGTGATGACCGAACTGCATGCCGGAGGCAAGTTCGACGACAATGCCTACAAGATCTCCGGTGGTCTTCACGGCGTTGGTGTGTCGGTGGTCAATGCGCTTTCCGAATGGCTACGGCTTACCATCCGGCGCGACGGCAAGGCGCACTTCGTCGAATTCAAATGCGGTGTGACCGTCTCGCCGCTCCGAGTAACCGGAAAGACGGAGCGCCGTGGTACCGAGGTTCATTTTCTGGCCAGCGCGGAGACTTTCAACACTGTCGAGTACCACTACGATATTCTGGCCCGCCGACTGCGGGAACTCTCTTTTCTGAACAACGGCGTCAAAATAAAACTTGTCGACCAGCGTTCTGGAAAGGAGGAAGATTTTGCGTTCGCCGGAGGCGTAAAGGGATTCGTCGAATTCATCAACCGCAATAAGACTGTGCTTCACCCCAATGTTTTTTACGCCACCGGTCAAAAGGAAGGCATCACGGTCGAGGTATCGATGCAATGGAACGATTCCTACCAGGAGGCGGTGCTCTGCTATACGAACAATATTCCGCAACGTGATGGCGGCACGCATCTCACCGCATTGCGCGCGGCGATGACGCGTACGCTCAACCAGTACATCGACAGCCATGAGATTGCGAAGAAGGCGAAAGTGGAGACGACTGGTGACGACATGCGCGAAGGCCTGACGTGCGTGCTTTCGATAAAGGTGCCGGAGCCCAAGTTCTCCTCCCAAACGAAGGACAAGCTTGTCTCCTCGGAGGTTCGACCAGCCGTCGAGGATGTCGTTGCGGAGAAACTGATGAGTTTCTTGCTGGAGCGCCCCGGCGACTCGCGTGTCATCTGCACCAAGATCGTGGACGCGGCTCGGGCGAGGGAGGCCGCACGCAAGGCGCGCGAGTTGACCCGCCGAAAAGGCGTGCTCGATTCCTTTGGGCTCTCGGCAAAGCTCGCCGACTGCCAGGAAAAGGATCCTTCGAAATGCGAGCTCTATATCGTGGAGGGCGATTCCGCCGGAGGATCCGCCAAGCAGGGAAGGGACCGAAAATTCCAGGCGATCCTGCCGCTCAAGGGCAAGATCCTGAACGTGGAGAAGGCGCGGCCGGAAAAGGTGCTCTCCTCGCAGGAGATTGTCACCCTGATCCAAACGCTGGGCACGGGCATCGGGGCCGAGGAATACGACATCGACAAGCTGCGTTACCACCGCATCATCATCATGACCGACGCGGATGTGGACGGCGCGCACATCCGCACGCTGCTACTCACCTTTTTTTACCGGCAGATGCGCGAGCTCGTGGAGCGGGGCCACATCTACATCGCCCAGCCGCCTCTTTACAGGGTCAAACTGGGCAAGACCGAGCGCTATCTGAAGGACGATCATGAGCGCGACCAGTTCATGCTCGCGCAAGCCTTGGTCGGGGCGGTACTGGTGCCCAGCGGCGGCGCGGCGCCGATCAGCGGCGAAGCACTGGAGCAGATCGCCCGCAGTTACCTGCTTGCGGAGGCGGTCGTGGAACGGCTATCGAGGATCATTGACAGCGAAGCGCTGCGAGGATTGATGCGGGGCGTTGGCATCGATCTTTCGAGCCCCCAATCGGCAGGCGCAAGCGCGCTCCGGCTGAAACAGGCTATGCCACAGGGCAGAGGTAACGGCAACAGCGGAGTCAACGTGCGTGCCCGTTACGATGAGAAAAATGAGCGCTACCAGTTGCTAATCGAGCGCAACCATCACGGTAACATCAGGGCAACCGTGCTCGATGAGGACTTCCTGGTTTCCGGCGACTATAAGCAGATCGAAGTCACGGCAAGAATGCTCGACGGTCTGATCGGTTCTCGGGCAGTGGTGTCCCGCGACGACAAAGGGCAGCCGGTGGAAGATTTCGGGCAAGCCATCCGCTGGCTGCTAGGCGAAGTGGAGCGCGGCGCAGCGATGCAGCGCTACAAGGGATTGGGCGAAATGAACCCAGAACAGCTCTGGGAAACCACCATGGATCCAGCTTCGCGACGCCTCCTCAAAGTGCAGGTCGAGGACGGCATCATTGCCGACGATATCTTTACCAAACTCATGGGCGACGACGTGGATCCACGGCGCGTCTTCATCGAGCAAAACGCGCTGATCGCGCGCCTGGACGTTTAGCGACCCCGGATTCTAGGTCGCGGACTTCCGGCGGACCGTACCCGCCGGTTTCTTCGTCGCTTTGGTCTTGGCGCGCGGTTTCGTGGTCTTGGCTACCGACTTCGCAGGAGCGCGCGCGGCCCGTTTCTCCGGGATTTCGGCTGCGGCCTTCGGTTTGGCGGGGGCGGTAGCCACTGCCCTGCTCGCGCGAGGCGCAAACTCGAAACCGACCTTGCCGTCGGCGCCGCGCACCAGGAACGCGGAAAACGGCCGCCCCTTCCTGGAAATGAAGCGATTCAGCAAGTCCGTCCTGCCTGTGGAGAGGAGTTTCAGCATCTGCTCGCGTTCGATGGGGCGCTGCAGGATGATGCGGCCCGATCGGAAGTCACAACTGCGCTGAGGGCCCACCGACTTCTCGCAAACGTATGCCATCGATTGTTCGAACACATGGGCTCCGCATTTGGGGCAGGCGCCCAGGGCTTCCTGACCGGAGAAGTCGGGCGCCTCTCCTTCGCCGTCTTTGCCCTCCGCACCCTGACCGAAGTCGAATTCAGCTTTCATCTCTGCTGAGAGCTTGAGCGCACCCGCAAACGGTCTGCCCATGCGGCTGCGGAACCCGGTGAGCGGCCCCAGGACGCGCTTTTCGATCAGTTCCTCCACTTCCTCGGGGGCAAGTTCGCGTCCCGACATCACGCGCCAGATGGCGAAGTCGCAGGACTGACACTGGAACTTACGGTAATTCTCCTGCACCGTGCCGGCACACTTCGGGCAGCGCGCCTTCAGGGTGGCGAAGGCCTCGTCCGGAATGTTTCCATTGCGGATCCGTTCCACCATTTCCCGGGTGGTATCCACAATATGGTCCATGAAAACCTTGCGCTTGAGTTCGCCGTGCTCCATCTGCCTGAGCTTGTACTCCCAGTCTCCGGTGAGTTCCGGTGATGTGATCTCAGTGATGCCGAAATGTTTGAGGGCAAACATTAGCGAGAACGCCTTGGGAGTCGGTTGCAGTTCGCGCCCAATGCGGTGCAGGTAACCCTCGAATATGAGCCCCTCGATGACGGCGGCGCGCGTGGCCGGAGTACCGAGCCCCTTCTCGCGCATGGCCTCGCGCAGGTCCTCATCCTCGATGAGCTTGCCTGCGCCCTCCATCGCCGAAAGCAAGGTGGCTTCGGTGAAGCGCGCCGGCGGCCTAGTCTGGGTCGCCCGCAGTTCGATCCGCTCAGCGTTCACCTTAGGGCCATCCAGGGCCGGGAGCGAAACAGCCTCATCCCCTGTCTGCGATTCCCGACCGTAGACGGCGAGCCAGCCCGGCTTGTTCATGACGCGCCCATCGGTCCGGAACGGTTCTGCCTCGACACGGGTGATGCGCGTGGTGACCATGAATTCGGCGGCCGGAAAGAACACGGCCAGAAACCGCTTCACCACCATGTCATAGAGTTTCGCCTCGGCTTCGTTGAGCTGCCGCGGAGGCTCGAGGGTCGGGATGATGGCGAAGTGATCGGAGACTTTGGCATCGTCGAAAATGCGCTTGTTCGGCCTCACCCACCCCTCTTTGAGGATCTGTGCCGCAAACGGCGCGTAAGCGGCGAGGAGCCCACCGGACTTGCGGGTCTTTCCGCCGGTCAGCATTTCCATTGCCGAGCGCACCGTGGCGATGTAGTCCTGTGGCAATGCGCGGGAATCGGTTCGCGGATAGGTCAGGACCTTGTGCTTCTCGTAGAGCGCCTGCGCGAGGGAAAGCGTCATTTTGGCCGAGAAACCGAAGCGACCGTTCGCCTCGCGCTGGAGGCTGGTAAGGTCGAACAGCAGTGGCGAGAGTTGCGTGGTTGGCTTGGATTCCTCCGTGGCAGTACCCGGCTTGCCCTCGCATTTGGTGCGGATAGCGCCCGCTCGCACTTCGTTCCAGATGCGCTCGGGCCGGGAATCGGCATCCTCGTCCCGCTGCGGCTTCTCGAATTTCTCGTCAAACCAGCGGCCAGCGTATTCGGCCTTGCCAGTGGAGAACGTCGCGTGCAGTTCCCAGTAGTCTCTGGCGACAAAATTCCGGATGCGCTGCTCGCGCTCGACCAGGATCGCGAGCGTCGGGGTTTGCACCCGGCCGACCGTGGTCTTATAAAAACCGCCTTCCTTGGAATTGAACGCGGTCATCGCACGAGTACCGTTGATGCCAACCAGCCAGTCGGATTCGGACCGGCAAACTGCCGCGTCGGCCAGCGGGCGCAACGCCTCGTCCGAACGCAGCGAGGCGAAACCCTCGCGGATGGCTGATGGCGTCATCGATTGCAGCCAGAGGCGTTGGATCGCCTTGTTGCTGCGTGCGTGCTGAACGATGTAGCGGAATATCAGTTCGCCTTCGCGCCCGGCGTCGCAGGCATTGATCAGGCCGGTGACGTCCTTGCGTTTCATCAGCCGCGCGAGGAGCTTTAGCCGATCCTCGGTTCGCTCGATCGGCATGAGGTCGAAATGCGGCGGTATGACCGGAAGATTGGCGAGTGACCACTTGCCACGTTTGACTTCATATGCTTCCGGGGCCGCGATTGCAACCAGATGCCCGATCGCGGAGGAAAGGACGAATTGGTCGCTCTCATAGTAGTCGCCATTGCGCGTAAATCCACCCAATGCCCGAGCTATGTCATTTGCCACCGAAGGCTTTTCCGCGATGATGAGTTTCTTAGCCATAGGGTGTCATTCGGCGCGTTGCCAGGATGCGCACAAGTCCGTGCCCATAAGGGAATCCGCAGCCGTCGCCAAATGTGCACAGGTTCATGCTGATTATGAGAATCCTTGTCACGCAGTGATTATTTCGGCCGATGCGGCTAACGAATGCCGGAACGCAAAAGCGCAGAATGATATGAGGAATCCGCGCAGACAAGCAAGGAATGATGTTATGCGGGGCCTGATTTCCGGACGTCGGCGCCTGCTAGAGGCCTAATGCATCTGGCGTTTTTCGCCGTCAGGAAGCAGTTCGTCGAGTATCAGTGCATCGACGCTACCCTTGCGCGCCCATAGCACCATCAGCGCGATCACCTTTAGCTTTTCCAGGCCGACCACTTCCTCTGGCAGAGCCATCGCGCGCTCCAGAATGACCTCGCGCAGAACTGGCGACAGAACCCGGGCGGATTCCAGAAAGACGAGAAATCCGCGTCCTTCCGTTGAAAGCTTGTCCAGTTCGTCGCTCGTGTACGCCCGGT
>Ga0315281_10005775_pt1 | contig 17669 bp, 11 predicted proteins | sample YL17G07_0_MG_FD_204540 | JGI IMG/M metagenome (GOLD analysis project Ga0315281, IMG submission 204540) | Sediment microbial communities from Yellowstone Lake, YNP, Wyoming, USA - YL17G07_0 | ecosystem: Environmental > Aquatic > Freshwater > Lake > Sediment | place: USA: Wyoming | collected...
CGGCCTAACGGTGCTGCCTGGAGCGGCCGGCGTCGCGACGCCGCTCCCGGACGGCCGGCATCTCAGGCTCTCGCCTGACGTCGCCACGTCGGCCCAGAGCATTCGGGCGCTCTCAGCGGCCGACGCCGACCGCTGGCCCGCCTTCTCAGAGCGAATCCACCGGTTCGCCGGGTTCCTCGAGGCCCTCTACGCCGTCCCGGCGCCGCGGGTCCCCGATCCCGCGCCGGCCGACTTGCTCGATCTCCTGCGGTTAGGCATCCGGCTGCGCGGGCTGGGCAGGACCGAGATGGTCGAACTGCTGCGCTTCCTCCCGATGTCGGTTGCCGAGTGCCTGGATGACAGGTTCGAGAGCGACGCACTCAAGGGGACGGTGGGCGCGGGCGGCGTGACGCGCCTCTTCCATGGTCCTCGGGCGGGGGGCACCGCCTTCGTGCTGCTGCATCACCAGGTCGGCCGAGCGCCGGGCGCCTTCCGGTCGAGCTGGGCGCTGCGCGGCGGGGTCGGCGCGCTTGCCGGCTCGCTCGCGGCCGCGGCGCGGCAGGCGGGCGCGGAGATCCGCGCCGGCGCGGAGGTGGCCCGCATCACCGTAGCCGGCGACCGCACGACGGGCGTCGTCCTCGCCACGGGCGAGGAGATCGGTGGGCGGCGGGTGGTCTCGGGGGTGGATCCGCGGCGGACCCTCCTCGGGCTCCTGGACCCCAGCCTGCTCGAGCCGGAGTTCGTGCGGGCGGTGCGGAACATCAGGTGCCGCGGCGCGTGGGCGAAGGTGAATCTAGCGTTAGGCGCCCTGCCCGCATTCCCCGCGCTCCGGGGCGCCGACGACGCCCTGCGCGGCACCATCTCGATCAGCCCCAGCCTGGACTACCTCGAGCGCGCCTACGACGACGCCAAGTACGGGGCGCTCTCCAGCCGGCCGTTCCTGGAGGTCCGCATCCCCTCCCTCGCCGACCCGGGCCTGGCGCCGGCTGGCAAGCACGTGATGTCGGTACAGGTCCAGTACGCGCCCTATCACCTGAAGAACGGCCGCTGGGACGCCGCCGCCCGCGACGCCCTCGGCCGCCGAGTGGAGGAGACGCTGGAGGAGTACGCGCCCGGCCTCACGTCCGCCATCCTCCACCGCCAGGTCCTGACGCCGCAGGACCTCGAGGACGTCTACGGCGTGACGGAGGGGAACACCGGCCACGGCGAGCTGGCGCTCGACCAGGTCCTGTTCATGCGGCCCGTCGCCGGCTGGAGCCGGTACCGCACGCCGGTCGCGGGGCTCTACCTCTGCGGAGCCGGCACCCATCCGGGGCGCGGGATCGCCGGCGGGTCGGGGTACCACGCGGCCCGGGCGGTCCTGAAGGACGGCGGAGGCCGGGCCGGCAGTTAGGCGGCGCTCGCTCGAGCAGACCGGAGTCGAGAGCTCCAGCCCGCACGTTTTCGCGCCGCCTCATCACCGAACAACAACGACTCCCCTCATGAACGGGTGCGGCGTACAGTGATAGGGATAGACGCCCGGCCGGTCGAGCTTCACCGCATAGCTGCCTCCAGCGGGGAGCGGCCCCGATGCCGGCCCCTCGACTTCAAAGGTGATTGTATGAGCCACCGGGTCGTGATTCGTCCAGCGTACGACCTGCCCGGCTTCGACCCGAACGGTATCCGCTGAGAACCTGAACCCGGACGCCTCCACCGCCGCAGCAGCCGGGCCGCTCACGCCAAGAGCCTGGCCAGCAGTGCGGGTCGGGTGGAACCACGGGCCGAAGCGGCTAAGGTCGAGTGGGATAGTGAATTCGAAACCGTAGAGTCGCCTGATGGAGCCCAGGCTCAACCCCCGCGAGCTTCCCTGGAACGTATTGCTCCCGACGTTGCTCATTTCCAGCGCGAAGGTGTGAGGTGACCCTGGTATCTGCACGTGGATGCCCGCACTCCAAGCTGCCGTGGTGTCGCCGCCGATGAGCTTCGCGTAGTCGCCCGCGAGCGCGATGTACTGGTTCAAGCGGATGACGGCGCCGCCGGCCACCACGGCTTGAGCGCCGGAGGCTCCGAATGGCTTACCCAGCTCTCGCACCGCCCCGATGACTGTAAACACCCCCACGGTGTAGTCGGCGCTAAGCTCGCCGTCGAAGCTTTTCGCCTTGAAATTGTACGCTGGGGTAATGGCTACACTCACGCCCTCGCTGCCCTCACGCCGGCCCAGGAACCGCCAGCGGGCGAAGAGCTCGGATTCGTTAGTGGAAGAGCCCGACGGGATTTGTGACCTGGTCGCGAAGCGGTATCCGACCCCGACTCTCCCACCCAATCCAGTGGCGAACGTGAACGTCGGAAAGTTGGTCACCGCGCGTGCCGGGGCGGGGCCCACGTTGAATCGGTGCAAGAAGTTGAACTGGACGACACCTGCGTACGGCACCCAGTCGCCGCTCAGGTTGGGCGAGCGATAAAGGAGGGACTGCGCGTCGAGTGCCGGCACGGCAACGACGGCGGCGAGAGTTGCGACGAAGAGAATGGGGCGCATTTCGCTCCACCATGGCCAAAGGTTCGGGTCTGAGGGCCCCGGTTTGCTGCGCCATCCGAGGCCGTCACCTACTTGACGACGATCGTCGCACGCATCCCACTGCCCGGAGTGCCATGGATCTTGCAGTAGTACTGATAGGTCCCCGCAACGGTGAAGGTGACGGAGTCCCTCGCCCCGCTCGCCAGCGCCTTGTCCCACGTCGGCCCGGACGCCGGAACCGCACTCGACGTGGAGGTATGGTTGAATCCGTCCGCGTTGACCCACACCACCCGTGAACCCACGGTGATCGTGTCCAGGACCGGACTGAAGGCCGTGTTGACGAGGCAGACCTGGGTGGCGCTCGGCGTGCAGCCTGTACCGGGGCCCGAACCGTAGTTCTCCTTGCCGCACGCCGCGGCCACCAGGAGCCCCAACATGATTAGCCGGCTGTTCCGCATAGGCCCTCCTGCGCTAAGGGTTGGATCGCCCAGTTTGGCGGACCGCTACCGCGAGGATCTGAAACCTGACTGTGTCGGCCACCCGGACCGTCCCCGCTGGGCCGCCACGATAGGGCGTGATCCCGAAGTCCGATTGCTTGACCGCGAACGTTGCGGTCGCTCGCAGCGTGTCGGCGCGAACCGCGAGCCCCACGTCCACCGACACGTCGCGGATGCGACCGACCAGCGTCAGCGCGCCGACGACGCGGAGCCCCGCTCCGCTCGGTGCAACAGTGCGCGAGACGAACCTGATCTCCGGGTAACGCGCGACATCGAGCACTTCGGTCCGCATGGCCGCCGTCACCTTGCGGATCTCCACGGTGTCGGGTGGCGTCAGCACTTCCAGGCTGCCGGTGAGGACCGTGACCTCGACCCGAGAAGCCGCCGGTGCATCGGGGTGGTAGACGACGCGTCCGGAGAATGCCCGCGCCCGGATCACGTGCTCATGGCCTGCAAAGCTGAGTAGGCCCGCTCTGCCCGTTCTCACCTCGAGACGACTGGCGGGCGAGATCAGGTACACGACGGAATCACGCGCGGCTGACTGCGCCGATGCGACCGCGGGCGTGAGGCAGACAGCGACCAGGGCCAGACGCATGGAGCCTCGTGCTCAGGACCCTCCAAGATAGGCAGAGTGGTGCGCGGCGTGCCCAGGTCTCGCCAACCTCGCGTTAATCGCCAGTTAATTCACCCATGGTTAACCTTATGGAGCGGCTCCGACGTTGCGACCGGACCTCAGCCAGGCTCACCATGCGGTTGCTCCTCATCGAAGACGAAGCGAAGCTCGCTCAGCAGATCAAGCACTATCTCGAGCGCGAGGCGTTTGCCGTCGACGTGGCCTTCGACGGGACAAGCGCCCTGACCCGTGCGCGCAACGACGAGTACGACTGCATCCTCCTGGACCTCGGCCTTCCCGGCACCCGCGACGGCATGGCCGTTTGCAGGACGCTGCGGGCAGAAGGCAATCAGGTTCCCATCCTCATCGTCACGGCGCGCGATGCGCTCACGTCCCGCATCGCCGGGCTCGACGCCGGCGCCGACGATTACCTCGTGAAGCCCTTTGCCTCGGAGGAGCTCGCCGCCCGCGTGCGCGCCCTCCTCCGACGACCTCGTCATGCTCAGCCCGTGGTGCTGCGGGTCGGGGATCTTGCGTTGGATACCGCGACCCGCCTCGCCGAGCGGGGCCGGCGCCGCATCCACTTGACGGCGCGCGAGTACGCGATGCTGGAACTGCTTATGCAGAATTCCGGGTCGGTGCTGACTCGTGACGCGATCTCCCGGCACGTGTGGGACGATAACTTCGATCCGGCCAGCAACATCATCGACGTGTACATCAACCGTTTGCGTGAGAAGCTCGATCGCGACGGCGAGCTGAGGCTGATCCACACGCTGCGAGGACAGGGTTACGTGTGCCGTCCGCCAGCGACGGGTGAATGACGGGGCTGTCGCTCCGCGCCCGGCTTACCGCCTGGTACGTGGCGGGGCTGGTGGCCACGCTGCTCGCCATCGGCGCGCTCGTGGACCGGATGCTGGTGCGCGCGTTCGATGAGGAGTTCGACGAGCGCCTGACATCGGCGGCGGGTGTCGTGCGGTTCGCAGCCCGGGACATGAGCTCGGATGTGGGGCCGCTGGCTACGGCGGCGCGGCTTCTGAAGCAGCTGCGTTTTGTCGAGGTCGACGTGGCGATCGTTGGCCAAAGCGCCGGTGGCGCGCCACTGCCTTTCGCCGGTAGCGATTCGATGCTGGTGCAGCTCGCCCCAGCCGAGCCTTGCCGTGACCGCGCGACCACGCGGGAGCTGGTCAACGGCGCGCCGTATCGGTTCCTGATCCAGTGCGTCCCGGTTGCGGGATCACAGTCTCCTCTGACCGTCATCGTCGGAACCTCTGAGCGCGAACTCGTCGCGACGCGCAATCGGGTGCGAGACGCGCTCATCCTGGCGCTCCTGGCCGGCGTGGTGGTGACCGTCGTCGGTGGCCACTGGCTGAGCGGCAAGGCAATCGAGCCGATTCGGCGCATGTCGGAGCGCATTCAGCATATCAGAAGCCAAGACCTGGGCGAACGCCTCCCGGTCAAGGGTGGCGATGGCGAGATCGCGCAGCTGGCACGCATGGTAAACGATCTTTTTGATCGCCACGCCGCCATGCTTGCACGCGAACGGCAGTTCCTTGCCAACGCCGCCCACGCGCTGCGGACGCCGATGGCCATCCTGCAAGCTCAGGTTTCCGAGGCCACTCAAGATCGCGATCTGACAGCGGCCGCGCGGGATGCCCTCGGGGAAATCGGCTCCCTCACGAGTCATCTCGGCCGAACCGTTGAGTATCTGCTGTCGCTCGCGGACCGGGAGGCGGGTATCGGGTCGTTCCCTCTTGAGTCGGTCTTCCTCGACGATGTGGTCAGCGGCACCGTAGCACGTCTCAGCCGGTTGGCCGAGCGCCGGCGAATCAGGGTCGTCTGGAGCGAGTTGGGTGAAACTGCCGTGCAGGCGAACGTTCACATCGTCGACCAAATCACCCAGATCCTGCTCGAGAACGCTTTGCAGTACACCCCTGAGGGTGGAACCGTCACCGTAAGCGTGCGCTCGGAGGACGGTCGAGGTCGGCTCGCGGTGGAAGACAACGGACCCGGGCTCGAGGCGGAAGAGTTCGCGTTGATCTTCACGCCGTTTGCGCGCGGCGCGGCCGCCCGTCGGACGGGGGCGCCCGGGAGCGGGCTCGGGCTGGCCGTCGCTCGCTGGATGATCGAGTGTTGCCGAGGGACCATCGCCGTCGAGCAGGTTCGGCCGCACGGAGCACGCTTCGTCGTGACGTTCCCTGGCGTCGCGCGTTAATCGAGGGTTCATCTTTCAGCGCTAGCTTCCAGTCCTCATGCGTGCATCGCGAATCATCGGGGCAGCCTCCGGGCTGGTGGGCGTCCTGCTGTCTCCGCATTCCGCTGCCGCCGGTCACGGCGCTGCGGCGGGGGACACCGTCCGGCTCTCGCTGGCAGCCGTACTGCAGCGGGTGCAGTCAGAGCACCCCGTGAGCCGCGCCGCGGCGGCCGCGGTGCGGGCAGCCGGGGCTCGCGCGGCCCAGCTTCGCCGTTACGCCAATCCCGCATTCGAGATCGAGCACGCGACGTTCTCCGAGGTCGACAACGTCGCGCTCCTCCAGCCGATCCGCTGGCCGTGGGAGTCTGCGGCCCTGGGAGGGCTCGGGGCTGCGGAGGTCACCGCCGCTGCGGCCGGGGCCGAAGTGGAGCGGCGAAGTCTGGCTCTCGACGCGGCTCAGCGCTTCGTCAAGGTTCTGCGCGACGAGCGCGCTCGCGCGCTCGCCGTCGAGGCCGAGAGCCTGGCCAACAGCGCTGTCGAGCGCACGGTCGCCGCGCGGAACCTGGGTCAGGTCGGAGACCTTGCGCTGTTACAGGCGCAGGTCAGTCTCGACGCCGCGCGGCGGTCCCGGGTCGGAGCCGAGTCCGAGCTCCAGGCTTCACGAGCCGTCCTCGCCCTCACGCTTGGTCTGGAGGTGGACACCCCTCTCGTGCTTGAGGGCGACCTTGCGAGCCTAGCTCCCCTCACAGCCCCGGAGTCGGCGTTCGGCATCGCGAGAGTCACGGACCCCGAGTCCTCTCGACTGGAAGCGGAGGCTACGAGGGCCGAGCAGGAGGCCCGGCTCGCCCAGGCGCGGCGCTGGCCTGGGCTCACGCTCGGGCCCGCGACGAATCTCGGGGGGGCGATGAAGCTCGGTCTGTCGGTCGGCCTCGGCATCCCGCTCTGGGACCGGCAGGGAGCGGCGATTCGGGCCGCGACCGCCGATCGCGAGGCCGCGCTGGCGCGCCGAGACGCGCGGCAGCGCGAGCTGGCCAGCCTCCTCCTCGAAGCGTGGAGCACGCTCACCCGCACGAATCGGGAACTCACGCTCCTTCGAAGCGGCGAGCTCGCCCGGGCAGAGCAGGCCGTGGCGTTGGCCGCGCGAGCGATACAGACGGGAGGCCCCTACGTCACCGCCTGGCTGACGGCCCGGCAAGCCTACCTGGACGCGCAGCGTGCGGAACTCGACCTGGAGCGGGAGGCAGCCGGTGCGCGGCTGGTGTTACGGCACCTTGCCGGGACCTTGAGAGCGGGGGACCTCCGATGAGGTGTGCGGGTCATCTCGCGCGGGTCACCCTCGCGATCCTCGGCGCGACGCTGGCGGGCTGCAGGGGCGAGTCGGGCGAGCGAGGCGCTCCCGCTGCCGAGCCGACGGCGCGTGTGCTCCTCACCCCCCGCGCTCTTGCGGTGACCGAGATCGTGACCGACACCGCACGAGTCATGACGCTGCCGGAGACCTACACCACGACGGGCGAGATCGAGTTCGATCCCGCGCGGGTGGTCTCCGTGGGTGCCCCAGTCGCCGGGCGCATCGTACGGCTCACCCGGAACGTGGGGGATCCTGTCGCGGCTGGGGACACCCTCGCGAGCCTTGCGAGCCCGGAATTCCTGTCGGGCGCGTTCTCGGTCACGGCTCCACGGGCGGGCGTGGTCACCGCACTCGGCGCTGCTCTGCAGCAAGTCGTGGCGTCCGGGACGGAACTTCTTCGCATCGCCGCCGTCGACCGCGTCTGGCTGCGGGTGGATCTCTACGGCGAGCGCGCGCGGCTCGCGCGGGTCGGTGACTCCGTCGAGGCGCGCGCCGCCATGTTCCAGGAGCTGCCCATTCGGGGTCGGATCGCTTCGCTGGCGCTCACTGTCGAAGGCGCGACTCAGTCCATGGCGGCGCGCGTGCCTCTCAACAACCCCTTCGGTCGGCTTCTGCCGGGAATGTTCGTGGACGTGCGGATCGCGACCGGACGGAGGGTCCGCGGCGTCCTGGTACCGCAATCCGCGATCCTGTATGACGGGAGTCGACGTCTGGTCATGATCGCGCGGGATTCGACGTTCTTTCCGAGCATCGTGACCCTCGGGCCCGTCGTCGGGGATCGGGTCGCCGTACTGCGGGGCGTGAACCCCGGCGAACGCGTGGTGGTCAAGGGCGCCTTCGAACTCTTCAGTGCCGGGTACGCCTTCATGCGGGGAGAAGAGGAAGAGGGCACGGATAAGTGATTCGGCGCATCGTCACCTTCTCCCTGACCCATCGGTTCTTCGTGCTTGCGGTCAGCCTGTTGGGAACGGGCCTCGGAGCGGTCTCGCTCTCGAACATTCCCGCTGACGTGCTGCCGGATCTGAACGCGCCGGTCGTGCTCGTGTTTGTGGAGAACCCCGGCCTGGCGCCGCAGGAGATGGAGGCGTTGATCGCTCGCCCGCTCGAGGCGGCGGTCCGCGGCTTGCCGGGCATGGAGGTCGTCCGCTCCCAGAGCAGCCAGGGTCTCACTTCGGTGATCGTCCAGTTCGCCTGGGGCAGTGACTTCTACCGAATCCTGCAACAGGTCGGTACAGCCGCAGCCCAAGCGCAGGCCGCTTTCCCTCCCGGCACTCGGCCGCCGGTGCTCTCCAGCGCAACGAGCCGTCTGAACCAGGTCCTCGAGATCTATCTGTCGGGGGACCTTCCCCCGCGAGATCTCCGGGATCTGGCTGACTACGACGTGCGGTTTGCTCTCCTGGGGGTTCCGGGAGTGCAACGCGTGATCACCATGGGCGGCGAGATGCGGGAGTATGACGTGGCCATCCGGCTGGACGCGTTGGCCGCCTATGGCGTCAGCCCCGGTGACATCGAGCGCGCGCTCGTGCGCTCGAATCTCAACTTCGCCGGCGGCTTCCTCGTCACGGGGCCGCAGGAGCTCACGATCCGGGGGCTCGGCCGTCTGCGGACCCTCGCGGACCTGGAAGAGGTTCGCGTTGCGACGGTCGGCCGCCGGCCGGTGCTCCTGCGGCACGTCGCCGACATCCAGGAGGCGAGTGCGATCCGGCGCAGCAGCGCGACGATCGGCGGCCGCGTGGCCGTGACCGGGACGGTGACCAAGCAATTGGGCACCGATACGCGCCCCATCATCGCCGCCGTCGAACGGACGCTGGCGAGCCTGCGGCCACAACTGCCCGCCGGCGTGACCCTGAGAACGTTCTACTCGCAGTCGCAGCTCATCGACGTGTCCCTCGCGAATCTGCGCGAGGCCCTGTTGATCGGGGCCGCCGCCGTGCTGCTCGTCATTTGGCTCCTGGTGCGCGAGTGGGTGCTGACCCTCGTGATCGCCGCCATCATGCCCCTCTCGGTGATCATGACCTTCGCGGTCATGCGGGCGGCGGGCGTGGGGCTCAACACGATGTCCCTCGGAGGGATCGCGGTGGGCCTCGGCATCATGATCGACGCGGCGATCATCGGCACGGAAAATATCTTCCGCCATCTCCACCAGGCCCGGGGGGGTCCGATCGAGGCAACCCTGAAGGGGGCCCTCGAGGTGCTGCGGCCAGTGACCGTCGCTACGCTGATCATCCTGGGTGTGTTCATCCCGGTGTTTTTCTTGGGAGGGATCGCGGGCCGGTTGTTCGCACCGTTCGCCTTCACGGTCGTCGTGACGATCGCCCTCGGCTACCTCTTGAGTCTTACCGTCACTCCCGCCCTGTCCTATACGTTTCTTCCGAGTCGTGCGACCCGGGCTGCGCACGGGAGCGCGATCCTCGGGTTCGTCCAGCGGCATTACCAGCGGCTCGTCGCGGCGGCCATTCGACGACCCGGAAGGACCGTTGGATTCGCGCTCCTTGTGGTGGGAGCCACGATGCTCGCCGGCCGATGGGTCGGTTTCGACTTCCTGCCGTCGTGGGACGAGGGCGCGCTCTTGGTCAAAGTGCAGACCCCGCCGGGCACGAGCCTCGGCCTCACCGATCTTCAGGCCCGCCGCGCCGCGACGATCATCTCCCGCGGACCGGACGTTCAGGAGGTCGTGGTGCGGGCCGGCCGCCCGGAGGGTAGCGAAGAGATCGAGGGCGTCAACAATTCCGAGATCTGGGTTCGCCTGGTGCCGTTCGGGCGGCGCCGCGCCTCGATCGAGGATGTCCGCGACTGGATGCGTGACAGCCTCGCCGCCATCGTCGGGGCGCGCGTGATCGTGACTGCCCCTCTCGTCGAGCGCATCGAGGAGAGCCTCGGCGGCAGCACCGCGCCGCTCGCGATACGGATCGTGGGGGACAACCTCGACACACTCGCCGCGGCGCAGGAGCGGCTGGCCCGGATCATGGCCGCTGTACCCGGGGTGGTGGACGTGAACCCGGAAGCGGCCACCGGGATTACTCAGATCGCCCTTGACGTTGACCGCGCGCGGGCCGCCCGCTACGGCCTCGACCCCCAGGACGTGGCTGACGCCGTGGAGGTCGCCTACGCGGGACGGATGGTGACCAGCATTCTCCGCGGACAGCGCAAGGAGTACGGCGTCTTTCTGCGACTGCGCTCCGAAGATCGCGCGACCGTGGAGGAGCTCGGTCGCCTGCCGGTGTCGGTGGCCGGCGGGGAGCACGTTCGACTGGATCAGGTAGCCAACCTGATGTTGACGCGCGGTCCAGCGGTGATTCGCCGCGACAACGGTGAGCGCCGCCTTCAGGTCACCGCCAATCTCGCGGGCACGGACCTCGCGACGGCGGTGGAGCGCGTGCGTTCGCGCCTGGGCGACCTGCGTCTGCCCTCAGGCTACCGAGTCGCGTTCGGCGGGAGCTACGAGAATCAGCAACAAGTGCAGCGTGGGATCGCCGTAGCCGTCTTGGCTTCGGTGGTCATCATCTTCCTGATCCTGCAAAGCGCGTTCGGGTCGGTGCGCCAGGCAGCCTTGATGCTCCTTGCTGTCCCCCTGGCGCTGTGCGGCGGGATCGGCGCGCTCTTTGTCTCAGGGATCACCCTCAACGTCTCATCGCTCGTCGGGCTGCTCGCGCTGTTCGGGCTCTCGATCCAGACGGCGGTCCTGCTGATGCAGTATGCGAACGACGCTCGGAATGGCGGCCTTTCGCCCGAGGCGGCCGCGCGTGCGGCCGCGGAAGTGCGGCTCCGTCCGGTGTTGATGACCGCCGCCTCGGCTTCGCTTGCCGTGCTGCCGCTGGCGGTCGGGATCGGGGCAGGGGCGGAGTTGCAGCGGCCCATGGCGGTGGTGCTCGTTGGCGGCTTGATCACGAGTACCCTGCTGACACTCGTCTTGCTACCGGCGCTCTATCGGTTCACGATAGAGCCGACACCGAGGACCGCCGTAGCCGCCTGAAGGACTCGTACCTCATAGCGCGCGAACGACGGGTGCGGTCACATGCGTCCCAGCATGCCGCGCGGATCGAGTAAGCGGTAGAGGCCCGGGAGCACGAGCAGCACGATGGGCCCGGAGAGCACGAAGCCGCCGATCACGGCTATCGCCAGTGGCTGCATGAGCTGCGATCCCTCGCCAATGGCAAGCCCCAGGGGCGCCAGCGCGAATGCGGTCGCGAGCACGGTCATCGCCACGGGGCGCAACCGCCGCGTCGCCGCGCCCGTCCATGCGTCCCGCGCGGACTTCCCGCTCTTGAGTCCGAGTTGCGCTTCATGAATCACGAAGATGGCATTCTCCCCCACGATTCCCACCATCATGATCGCGCCGACATAGCTCGACACGTTGAGCGTCATGCCGGTGATCAAGAGCGCCGCGAGCACCCCGGCCAGCACCGCGACGGCACACACCGAAGTCACGATGGGGGCCCGCCAATCGCCGAACTCGAACAGGACGATGACTGATACGAGCACGAGTCCCGCGAGCAGCACGTAGAACAAGGCACGAAAGGACTGCTGCTGCTGCTCGTACAGCCCGCCGTATTCCACCGACATTCCCGGCCCGAGCTGCAGTTCACGCGCGATGCGCCCGCGAATGTCTGTCATGGCGCCTCCCAGATCGCGGCCGGACAGCCGAGCCGTCACACCGACGAAGGTCTTCAGATTCTCCCTGTTGATCTCTGTTTCGGGCATGCCCGTCGAGACTGTGGCAACAGCCGAGAGCGGGATGAGTCCCGAGAAGGGCGGCCCGGCGCGGATCTTGAGCGCATTCAGGGACCCGCCGTCGCTCACGAGTACCCGCAGATCGTAGATGCGGTCCCCGATGCGTACCTGCCCGGCCACCGTGCCCCGGACCGCGGGTTCGACGGCCCCCGCGAGGGTCTGCGTGGTCAGGCCGAAGCGCGTCACGGCGACCGGATCGACGCGGATCTGGAGCGCGGGGCCGGCGATGACGATGCCGTTGAAGACATCCTCCACCCCCGGCACCTGCGCGAGGATGGCCGCAACCTGGTCGGCCTTCTGCGCCAGGATCGCGGGATCGCTGCCGAAGATCTTCACGTCGATCGGCTGCGGCGTGCCGCCGGTGAGGTCCCCGATATTGTCCTCGAGCAGCTGCCCGAAGTCGGTTGTGATCGCGGGTTCGACCGCCTGAATCCGCGTCCTGAGCACGTCGATGATCTCCTCCACGCCCCGCCGCGTGCGCCGCAGCTTGAGCTTGATGACGTAGTCGCCGCGATTGGGCTCGGTGATGAAGAAGCCAAGCTGCGCTCCGGTGCGCCGCGAATAGCCCTCGACGTCCGGGACCGACGCGATCACCCGCTCCGCCTCCTGCAGCATCGCATCGGTCTCGCTGAGCGATGTTCCGGGGGGAGTCCAGTAGTCGAGAATGATCGATCCCTCGTCCATCGCCGGGAGGAAGTCGGTCCCCAAGCGCCCGTACAGGAGATAGGCGAGCGCCAGCAGGACGACGATCACCGCCACGCTCACCACGCCCCGCGCCACGAACTGCTCGACCAGCCAGCGATAACCCCTGCCGGCGCGCTCCCGGACGGGGGCTAGTCGGCGCGACACGGGTGCCGCCATCGTGCGCGCCAGGGCACCAGCCGCGCGCCACCACCTGCGGGGCTGGTCCGCGGGCGTTGCGTCGCGCCGATAGATCACACTGACCGACAACGGTACCACGACCAGCGCGATGATCGCCGAGACGACGAGCGCCAGCGCCATGGTGAGCGCCAGCGGCTTGAAGAAGGCCCCTACCACGCCGGCGAGGAGCGCGAACGGGAGCAGGATCACGATCGTGGCGAGGCTCGATCCGATCAGCGCCGGCCGCAGCTCGAGCGCGCCGGCGGCCGTGGGATCGTGCAGCTCCTCACCCAATGCGGCGCCAGGCTCGAGGTGCAAGCGCCGCAGCGACGTCGCGCGCGCTTCGGCGCGCGCGTGGTGGACCTCGATGTTCTCGATGACCACGATGGCATCGTCGGCGATCAGCCCCAACGCCGCGGCGATCCCCGCCAGCGTCATGAGGTTGACGGTCTGCCCGACGATACCCAGGAGGAGGCCGACGATCGCGACGGTGAGGGGAATAGCCACCACCGCGATGAGCGTGAAACGGACATTCCGCAGAAAGAGGAGGAGCACGACCCCCGCAAGCACCACCCCGATGACGATCGCGTCGCGCGTACCTCCGACCGATCCGGACACGAAGGCCGCCTGGTCGTAGAAGTTGCTCCAGCGCACGTCCGTGGGGAGAAGATCAGGCTGATCCCGGAAGAGACCCCTCACGCCGTCGGCGATCGCGATGGTGTTGGCCGAAGGCTGCCGCACGATGTTCACAAGTACCGCGCTCCGGCCATCGGCCGCGGTCCGCACGTACGATACCTCGTTGGCCACCGTCACCGTGCCGAGATCGGCGAGTGTGGCCGGTGGGCCTCCCGGGACCGGCACGGCGAGCCGTGCCAGGGCGTCCGTCCCGCTGACGCGGCCCGTGACCAGCGTTAGGTAGAGCTCGTGATTCAGCTCGGTCAGGCCGGTCGAGAGGACGTCATTGTTCGCCTGGATCGCGGCTACGACATCAGAGGCGGCAAGCCGGCGTCCGATGAGCGCCGCGGAGTTGAGCCGGACCTGAAACTCACGCTGGCGACCACCCTGAATCTGCACTTCGGAAACGCCCCGTATCCGGACCAGGGCGGGCTTGAGCGTGTATTGCGCGAGGTCCCAGAGCTGCGCTTGGGTTTCGCTCAATGACGTGAGCGCATAGCCCTGGATCGGGAACGTCGCCGTGTTCATCCACTGGGCCTCGATCCGCGTCTGCGGCGGAAGGTCGGGCCGCACCCGTTGCATCTCCGCCTGCACCCGCTCGAGCGCGGTCCTCATGTCCGTGCCCCAGTCGAACAGCGCCGAGATCTCGGTCGAGCCGCGGGAGGTCGTGGAGCGTACCAGCTGAATGCCCGGCACCCGAAGAATCGCTTCTTCCAGTACGCGGGTCACCGTCGGCATCATCTGGACGGCCGGCTCCTCGCCGACATCCGCGATCACCTTGACGATGGGGAACGTCACCGACGGAAAGATCGACGAAGGCAGACGCGCGGCCGTGTAGATCCCGGCCACGACGAGAATCGCGAGCAGCAGGTAGATGCCGGCCGCGCGGCGCCGCGCCCTCTCGACGATGTTCACGACGTGGCCGAACCCGCGGTTCCAATCTCCCGGACCCGCCTCCCGTCAGGGAGTCCAACCTGCCCGGATACGATCACGCGCGCGCCTGGTGCGAGGACCGGTGAGGTGATCTCGATCCTGTCGCCCTGGCTCGCTCCCGTGGTGACCGTGACCCAGTGCGCCCGGCCGTCGGACATGACGACTGCCATGCGCGTGGTGCCGCTTACGTCATCGCGCAGCACCGCCGAGATCGGCACAATGGGCACCTGGTGCCGCCGGCCTACCGTAATCTGGGCCATCCCGAAGAGTCCGGCCTGAATAGGTACTCCCGAGGTGCTGGGCGCACCGAGGAGATCCAGCCGGACGGGGACCGTCAACGATCCACTGGTGTCGGCAGGGAGCAGACCATGCACCACCGCGTCAACCGGCACTGCGCTACCAGGCAAGATGAGGATCGCGCGCTGGCCGGGCCGCACCTGGCCGAGGTCGGTCTGCCCAATCCGGGCGACGAAGGCGATGGAGCCGGCAGCGGCGATGCTCGCGATGCTGTCGCCCTGGCTCACGAGGTCTCCCTGGCTCGCGCCTCGTGAGACCACAATGCCCGCTCGCGGCGCGCGGAGCGGAGTCTCGATCAAGTTCTGCCGCGCCAGCACGAGCGCCCGCTGGGCATCACTGCTGTCGCGAGGCGTCCTGGCCGCGGCGAGCATTGCCTCGGCGCCCGTGAGCGCGGCCTGGCTCGGCTGCGACACGATGGCGCCGATCACTTGGCCGTCGCCGACGTGATCACCGACCAGGACCTGTAGCGAGGCGATCGTGCCCGTAAAGGGTGCGCGCACCTTCTGCAAGTCGAGTGCGCCGGTTTGCCCCGGGCCGCTCACCATGATGGTGATATCACCGAGCTCGGCGGCCGCCATGTGCACCGGCGTTGCGCTCTCGGCACTATCCGCGCTGCGGGCGTCCCGTGAAGCACGACCATCGGCCCCCGTCTCGCCCTTGCCGCGGGAGCAGGCGACGAGCACGGCCAGAGCCGCAAGCGCGAGCGTCGCCGCGGCTCTCAGCGACGAGCGCCGTCCAGATCGTCTCACGGTGTTCCCCATCGAAGATAGAGGGCCTCAGCCTGGCGATACTGGAGCACGGCGCTGGCATAGGACTCGTTCGCGTTAATCCAGGAGGCGTACGCATCCAGCACCTCGAGCGCGGTGGCGGCGCCGCCGTTGTAGATGCTCTGGGTCTGGAGGTAGGCATCGCGCGCGATGGGGACATTGCGCGCCCATGTCGCCACCTGTTGATACAGGCTGGTCAGTTGCGCGGCCGCGAGCTGGTACGAGAGCCTAACCTGCCGCCACACAACCAGCTCGGAATCACGCGCCTGCTCAGCCACGATCTGCGCCCGAGCGAGTCGAGCACGATACACGCCCGCGTCCCAGAAAGACCACGACAAGGAAAAGAGCACGGCGCCACCGAGGCCGGCCCCACTGTTCGGACCGGTGCCGGAGTCGTGTCCAAATACGGGAAGAACACCGACGTTGGCGGAGACCTCGAGCTGCGGTCTGTGCTCAGAGCGTGTCGCCGCGATTCCGGCTTGAGCCACCGCGCTGTTCGCGGTGGCCTGACGGACCTCGGGTGCGGCAGCCCAAGGTGTTAGGGGAGCCTGTGATGGCGGAACCGGGGGTGCCGGGGGCGGAAGTGGCGCAAGAGCGAGCGGCGCGTTGGGCTCCCGTCCCAGGAGGTCGTTCAACTGAAGCCGTGCCTCGTCCAGTGCACGCCCCGCGTCGGCGAGTGCGGCTTCCTCCGTCCCGAGCCTCACTTGTGTCGTCAGAACGTCGCTTCCCACCGGCTGTCCCGCTGCGGCCCGTCCCCGGACCTGCGCTAGATAACTCCGGAGCCGCTCGATCCCCTGCTCCCGGAACGCGATCCCATCTTCCGCTCTCAGGAACTCGGCGAACCGGAGCGTAACGGCGAGTTCCAGGTCCTTCTCGACCAGGCGGTATCCGGCCCCGGCGCTTTCCACGCGATTCCTTGCGACCGCAAAGTTCGCTCGTCTCAGACCCCCGGAGAAAAGAGTGTCGCTTCCGACAACCTGGATCTGCCCCTGTGAGGTGGTGTAGGCGAGCGGGCCTCCCGCGTTCACGCCGCCGACGAGTGCAAAGCGGGGAAGGCGGCTGGCTCGCGCTTCTCGAACCGAGGTACGCGCGATATCGACGCCGAGAACAGCGACCGGAAGCTGAGCATTCGCCTCGTGCGCCGCGCGGATAGCCTCGTCAAGCGTGAGAGGGAGTCGGGGGGACCGGGCCATGGCCTGCCCAGCGTCCGGAGTGAATCGCTGCTGCGCCGTGAGCCGCGCGGCGAAGAGCGCTGTGGCCAGACCAAGCGCGACCGCCAGGTGCGAGCGGCTTAGGACTCTTTGCGGAATAACAAGCTCCCGCTCCACGAGGTGCATGTGAACGGACGTGCGCAATTACTTCGTCCCCGGTTGGAGTTTCACCGCCGGGAAGCTAGCGCGCGTACCTGTCAGGAGGATGACAACGCGGGCGGGAAGCGGACCGTCACGGTGGTGCCGGAGCCGGTCGTCGAGACGAGTGCGATGTCGGCGCCGTGCGCGTCCACGATCCAGCGGGCGATGGCGAGGCCGAGCCCGGCGCCCTCACCCGGGCCGCGCGCCGGGTCGCCACGGTAGAAGCGCTCGAAGACGTGCGGGAGGTGCTCCGCCGCGATGCCGGCGCCGGTGTCCGTGACCGTGAAACCCGGCCGCCCGTCACTCACGGCGACGTCGAGCCGGACCCGGCCCCCCTGGGGCGTGAACTTCACGGCATTGTCGAGCACGATCATCGCGAGCTGGCGGAGCAGCGCCGGGTCGCCGGTCACCGCCGCCTCCTCGCAGTCCCCCAATTCCAGCGACACCCCCGCGCGCTCGGCCACCGGCTTGAGCGCGCCCGCGACGTCGAGCGCCACATCGTCCAGGTAGGCGGTCTCGCGCCGCAGCGGCCGCTCACCGGCGTCGGCCCGCGCCAGCATGAGCAGGTCTTCGACGATGCCCCCCAGCCGCCCCGCCTCACGCTCGATCTCGCGCAGCGCGTCGGCGTAGGCCGGCCCTTCGCGCTTGCGCTGGAGCGTGACCTCCGCCCGGGTGCGCAGCACGGTGAGCGGCGTCCGCAGCTCGTGCGCCGCGTCGGCCATGAAGCGGCGCATGAACTCCATGGTGCGCTCGACCGGCTCGGTCGACGTGTGGATCAGCACCGCGCCGCCCACCGCCGTGAGCACGAGCGCCGCGAGCGCCGCGGACGCGAAGATCGCGATGAGCGAGCTGTACTCGTCCTCCAGCTCCCGCCGGTCGGCCACGGCCTCCGCCACGTAGGTCTTGCCGCGCGCCGCGACGAAGCGCTCGG
>Ga0315281_10005776_pt1 | contig 17669 bp, 13 predicted proteins | sample YL17G07_0_MG_FD_204540 | JGI IMG/M metagenome (GOLD analysis project Ga0315281, IMG submission 204540) | Sediment microbial communities from Yellowstone Lake, YNP, Wyoming, USA - YL17G07_0 | ecosystem: Environmental > Aquatic > Freshwater > Lake > Sediment | place: USA: Wyoming | collected...
GTTCCGAAAGTACGTTGGTATCAAGTAGGATGCCGCTCATGCTCAGTCTTTGGGTGTGGCAGGTAGTCGTGCTGTGCGACGCTTGGGGATTGGCAGTTCGTTCGCATTCAGTCCGTTGAAGCGCTGGCGGATTTTCTGGGCAAAGCTGGCTCCAGCAGGTTGCACCTGCACCGCCCGGCGCAGGATGTCGCGAACTTCCTGTTCCATAGAGCAGCTGTGCCGCGCTGCCTGCATGCGCAGCAGCGTCTTCAATTGGTCGTCAATATTGCGGATGGTCAGGCTGGACATGGGGAAGTTTCCGGTGATTGCAATGCAGTCATTGTAATCAATGTGCAGGACGGAGGCAACATGCACGACGCACCTGATTTTCCTGGCTCTGAAGCAATTGGCGAAAGTAGTAAGGCGAAAGTAGCGAAAAGAATTAATGAATTAATGGGGTCGTGAATTAATGGGGTCGGGTTCGAATTAAATTCGCCATCCGCTGTTGATTTTTTAGTCGATATGTAAAAGCCACTGCATCAAGATCAAAACATCAGATCTAACATTCCAATATTTCCACCCTGGTTCCTCTCAATTTTTTCTGGGGCGAAACGTAGGTTCAAGTCTAGCCCGGTAGCCCCCCATTCTGGCCTCCAGCAAATAAAATAACCACCAACTTCCGTTACTCCAGAAGCGAGTGACTTTTATTTAGCCGCTAAACTGTGTTTTTACTTACCCCAGAATTTGGTCAATTACACCTCTGAGCGCGGTCTGGTCATTTCCTTTTAGCTGCCCAAGTTGATTGATAACCAGGCTGCGCTCTATAGTCGTGATGACCGGCTTGATCGCGGAAGGCTTCAACAACCCCGCGCCTTGCCAGTCCTGCACAAACGCTTCGCCAACGGTCTGCGCAGATTTTACCTGGCTGGTGACAGCCATGATGATAAGGTCTTACCGTTGCTGGTGGTAAGCATCACTACTGATGACAACGGCAGGGCGTTTCTTGGCAGCAGATTGATCGGTAAAAGGGAAAGGCACCAGTACGATATCGCCGAACTTAAAGTCGGTCATAATCGGCATCACTCTCGTTATCCCATACCTGGCTGAAGCTGCTTTCTGCAAGCTTTGCTGCCGCACCTGTCAGGGCGCGCTCCTCGCTGCGGCTATGCAGGAAATCCACAAAATCCTCCACCTCTGCTACTCTTCCAGGCGGAAGCGCCCGGAGTTTCTCAATGATTTTCTGTTCATACCGATGGTTCAACATGATGTATCCCTCGTTGTTTTCAGATGGTATGTTTCATACTATTATATCAGCCGTAACCATATCTACTCTATGGCGTTTTTCAACCTATAAAGCAACTAAAATGGTTCGAATTAAATCGCCATCCGCTATTGATTTTTTAGTCAACATGTAAAAGTCACAGCATCAAGCGATGTGTTGTGCAAGCGATTTACCTCTTGGATGAACAGGAATAGTTTTCCAGTCACACCCAAGGGGGCATGAATACTATGCCGCTATAGCGTCAGGAATATGATGCAAAACCATCAAGCTACTTTCCGGTATTGCACACATGGCATGAGAGTTTCCATCCAGGTCGGAGAATTCAACTTCCACTATACCCGGTGCGAGTATCTCCACTAATGTTCCAACCTGGCCACGGCGTAGATGTTTTTCTGAAATATCGGTGGTTAGAGCGACAGCTTCTAATGTTTTCATGAGGCGCCGCTCAATACATAACAACAGTCTCAAACGGGCACATCCTTGCCTGTCTCTACAGTCAGCTTTCGCGCAATTAAATTTATTATTTTATAAAGACAGAAAATGCCAGTGTAGCAATTTGACAGTTTGTGTCAGATCAAGTTTGAGTTACTACACGTTACTTCACCGGTGCTATTTGAGCCGGTATGCCGCATGGCATGCCACGCACTGTTGTGTCACTTTTGACAGTTCATCAAGTGATTTCATCACATCGCCTTCTTTGACCGTTATCGCAAAACGGCTTGCTGCATGGTGCATTTCAGTGCCGATGTCCTGCATATTCTTGGTCATATAGGGCGCCATGTGTGCGGCATTGTGTGTGGTAAGCGAACTCATGCCGATACGCTGTTCCGCAATATCCGCAGCCTTATCGAGCTCGTTTTTGGCCAATGCACTTTGAATTTCATGGATTGCTAGCATGTGGTCACGCATATTGGTCAGCATGTGCTGTTTCATCATGTCGGGTAGTTTAAGTATTGTGCGCACGTCCTGATCGGCGCTGACAGATTTTGCAAATACAAAAAATACTGTGATCGCTATGCTGAAAAGTATTGATTTTTTCATTTCTCAGACTCCATTTCAAGATAAACACGGCTGGCATTTCCGCCCTTGAGCAGTTTGTAGTTTTCCAGATTTCGAAAGGCGCTTTGATCCAGCGTGTCGATTGCCTTCTGCATGTCGCTTCCGGCATTGTTGGCTTTGCGCATGTGGTTGCGTAACAGGGTCAGGTAGTCTTTGGTGTCATGTTTTGCTTTTGCCAGGTCACAGATTTTGCCATGGCCTGGAATAATGACCCTGGGTTGAAGTTTTTCAATTTCCGCGAACGATACAAGCCAATTTTTACTGTTGCTGAAAGGCAGTACGCCGAGCAAGCGGTCCACATAAATATGGTCACCGCTGAAGAGTGTGCGGGATTTGGGTAGCCAGACCACCGCGTCGCCGGGAGTATGTCCACCTTGAAAAAATAGAAGCTGAATTTCTTCGCCATTCAATTTCAATATATCTTTATGATCAAACAAGCGCTCAGGATAGACAATCTGCGTTCCGTCGAACTTCTCGCGCAATTCCGATTTTAGTGCGACCAATTGAGATACACCGCGTTCTTTCATGTCTGCAAGCGCATTGCGGCTGGCTATGATTTGTGCGCCTATTTCCTTGAAATAACGATTGCCCAACCAGCGATGATCCTGTCCGCCGGTGTTGATCACGTATTTGACTGGTTGCGTCGTAATTTTCTTGATTGCGTCATGCATGGCTTTTGCCACCAGATAACTGGAGCCGCTATCGATTACCACCACACCAGCCTTGGTCACGATAAAACCTGTGTTGGCGTTCATGCCCTCGTTTTCATAGCTGCGCATGCCTGTGTCGCCGATAAAGGCATAGACATCAGGTGCCGCTTTGACCGGGGTAAATTGCATTGCTGCTGTTGGTTCTGTATATATCAAAATGGCACAGAAGGCAGTGAAAAAAAATGATAAATATTTTATGTTTTTGAATGGTAGTTTCATAAATGGATTTTTCTTTCGATGAATAAAGTTGGTTTACCGCTCACCTGTTTGCAAACGCCATAGTGCAGCATAAGTGCCGCCCTTGGCCAGTAGTTGATCATGCGTACCGGATTCTACAATGCATCCGCCATCCAGTACATGGATGAGATGTGCATAACGCACGGTGGACAAGCGATGAGCGATAATCAGGCTGGTGCGTCCCACCACCAGTCGATCGAGCGAACGCTGTATTGCAGCTTCGGTTTCATTATCCACAGCCGAAGTAGCTTCATCCAGTATCAGGATGGGCGGATTTTTCAGGATCGCGCGCGCCAGCGCCAGCCGCTGCCGTTGGCCGCCTGAAAGCTTCATGCCGCGTTCGCCGACCTGTGTGTTGTAACCGTGGGGCAGGGCAGTGATAAACTCATGTGCTTCGGCAGCTTTTGCTGCTTCTATGATTTTGCCCTGTGATATGTCATGGGTGCCATAGGCTATATTTTCTGCCACGGTGGCATCGGCGAGGAAGGTGTCCTGCGCGACATAGCCAATCGCGCGGCGCAGGTCTTGCAAATTGATCTCGCCGATATTTTGCCCATCGAGCTTGATTTGACCCTGTTGCGGTTCATAGAAGCGCAGTAGTAGTTTGATTAGCGTGCTCTTGCCGCCGCCAGTGCTGCCGACAAAAGCCACACTCTCGCCAGCGGCGATGCGCAGGTTTAAACCGTCGATGGCGGCAGCATCGTTGCCTTGATAGGCAAATTTCACCTGGTCGAATTCGAGTTCGCCGCGCACGCTGGCAAGTGATAGATGTTTGCCCTCGTAAGGAATCGCGATGGGTGTATATAGCAGATCCATCACTCTCTGGATCGAGGCCATCGAGCGCTGGTACAGGTCGGTCATTTCTGCTAACCGCGTTAATGGCCACAGCAGGCGCTGGGTGAGATAAACCAATACTGAATAACTGCCTACACCGATTTCACCATTCAGCGCGAGGAAGCCTCCATATAGCAGTGTGACGGTGAAACCGGCGAGTATCGCCATGCGTATCACCGGCGTGATCGCAGCAGACCAGCGTATCGCCTCTGAATTGCGCTCACGATAGGCATTGGAGCCACGACGGATATGCTCTGCTTCAAACTCTTCTGCGGTGTAGGCCTTCACAGTGGCGATACCAGACAGGTTGTTGTTGAACTGTGTTGCCAGCGCACCGGCTGCTTCGCGCACTGCGGTGTAGCGCGGTGCCAGCCGCGACTGAAACCAGAACGCGCCATACAGGATGAAAGGGATAGGCAGCAACGCCAGAAAAGCGAGTGAGCTGGTAATGTAAAAGAACACCGCACTGACCAGCAACGAGCCTACAAACACCTGTATCAAATCGTTGGCGCCACCATTGAGGAAACGTTCCATCTGGTTGATGTCTTCGTTGAGGATGGACAGCAGATTGCCGGTGCGGTTGCGCTCAAAGTAGGCCAGCTCCAGCTTCTGTACATGCTGGTAGGCTTCCATGCGCATATCGTGCTGCAGGTTCTGCGCCAGGTTGCGCCATCTCAATTCATACAGATATTCAAACAGCGATTCGAATACCCAGATCAGCACCGTTATGATCGCCAACAGGATCAGCTGATCCTTGGGTTCGATAATGCCGATGCGCGCCAGAAATGATGCCTTCTGGTTAACCACCACATCAACGGCAATACCGATCAAAATCTCCGGCAGGATGTCGAAGATCTTGTTGAGAATAGAGTAGATGCTTGCGATTACAACATCGCGACGATATTGTCTGGTGTAGCTGAAGAGACGCTTTAAAGGGTGCATGGATTTTATGTAGATGAATTTTAATCTTCAAGCTTCAAATCCCCCTGGCCCCCCTTTGCTAAAGTGGGGTAACTACAAAATTTTCAGGGTGCAGGTTCCTCCCTTTAACAAAGGGAGGCTAGGAGAGATTTTTGTTCAAGTATACATGTCCTGAAATATGGTGCCTTCAAAGATGTTGTCGAGTATCTTATATTTCAAGCGTCAAGCGTCAAGCATTTGCATGAACCGCCCGATTTCATAAATTCGGAAACGTCGATTTCAATAACGGTGAAATTATAGCGCTTCAGGCTTGCTTTTAATTCACTTGAAGCACGGTAGAGTATCACCTCATGATCCATACACACAGCATTACAGGCAAAATTGATTGCATCTTCATCCGATATCCAGATCACCTTATCGCCCAGTTTGAGTTGTATGGCTGCCACGCTCGCAGTTGAAAATGCTTTTTTATAGGCCAGGGCGTAGCCGTCTGATAGCGGGCAAAATGCAGTATCCAGGTGATACCAGCGGGGATCAATCAATTCTACAGGGTTGATGTTGACTTGAAATACACGGGCAATCTCATCAATTGCTGCGGCATCGCTTCTGGGGCCGGAGCCAAACCATAACTCTCCAGAAGCATCGAAAAGCGCATCGCCAGCGCCTTCAAAAACAATGCCAGGTGCAAGGCTTTTAATCCGATATCCGGCTTCGGTAAAGAATTTATAATAATGCTGCGATTCCCCCTGTCTTTCTGTATGGCGAAATGATGAAATAATTGCTTCTTTGTGTTTATTTATCAAACCGGCATTGGCGGTAAATACCATGTCAGGAAGGCCTGATACCGGCTCGATTAATTTGATATGTGCGAGCTGCGCGAGCGTGTCATAAAACTGTTGCCATTGTCGGCAGGCCAAAGCCCGATTGACGCGGCCAATATTCGCCGCCATCCACGGATTGATTACATAGCTTACTTCGAAGTATTTTGGTTCGCACATCAGAAAAGTTTTCATCGGTCATCCTTTTGGTAGATGCATATATACATACTAAATCAGATTGACACATTTTGTGGATAGCGATTTTTTGAATGTACAATTCAGTCAGGTTGACATTAACAACCATGCAGTAATGCTTTAGGTTTATTTTTATTGAGAATGACAGGGTCAAAAATGGAAAAAATATCGGTTCTGTTTTGTTGCATGGGTAATATTTGCAGGTCTCCCACTGCAGAGGTGGTGTTTCGTGCGAGAGTGGAAGAGGCGGGTCTTGCGCAACAAATTACGATAGATTCGGTCGGTACACATGATTACCACATAGGAAATCCCCCCGACCTGCGTACTCAAAGAGCTGCGATGGGGCGTGGATATGACATGAGCATGCTGCGCGGGCGCCAGGTTGAAGTGGCAGATTTTTCACGCTTTAATTATGTGTTGGCGATGGATAATGCGAATATGGCAATTTTGTACAGGCTGTGTCCGAAAGAACAACGTGATCGTCTGGGTTTGTTCTTGCAGTATGCGCAAAAGCACAAGCAGCGAGAAGTACCTGACCCCTATTATGGCGGCGAAGATGGATTCGAGCGCGTGCTGGATATGGTGGAAGATGCTGCAGAGGGCTTGTTGTTTCACATAAAAAATAAACACTTGAGCAATTTGTAAGATATTGCTGTACTCGTGCGATCTATTATTCGCCGAAATATAGTTGCATAGCTAACCAATTAAAGGAGAAATTGATGCCAATTCTGAATGTAAAAGTAAGCGCAAAAAAATCCAAAGAACTCACAAAATCGATCTCGGATACTTTGCTTGAGTTAACCGCGCGTATCTTGCACAAGAAGCCGGAGGTGACTTCCATCGCGATTGACTATGTCGATCCGGATGACTGGATAGTGGCAGGCCGATCATTGACAGAGCAGGGCAAGAGCAGTATTTATTTCGATATCAAGATCACAGATGAAACCAATACTAAAGCTGAAAAAGCACAATACATACAAGAGTCATTCGATGCGTTCAGCAAATTATTGGGTAACCTCCACGAGGTAAGCTATATTTATGTCGAAGATGTACGTGCTACAGCATATGGGTATAAAGGAAGAACACAAGAGTATCGCTATCATCACCCGGCTATTTGAAGGGGCGATAAATCAGCCATAAATAAAAACCCCGTACAGTTTGCGCTGTACGGGGTTTTTATTGTTTTGCGAACGCCGCGTTGCTACTACATTGTTGTTTCGTTTTGCGGTTTGTTTGTTTCTATCTGCACCAGTGGTTCTTTGTTTTCCATCGTGTAAATTTCGCGTGGACGGGCACGGCGACGCGAATGGAACTGCGAAGGTGCAGATGGTGGAAGATTGACTACCGCCGTAGGGTTGGTTTCTATCTGTATCAGGCCATCGATAACAGGGGCGGATGCTGCAACTTGAGGCATGCTGCTCTGAGCCGCGGCAACCGCATGTTCGGCCTGGAATGAATGTTCAACAGGAGCCTGTGTAGTCGATACAGACTGATCAATGGACGTTGCAGGTGCAGTAGTTATATTGCCATTGGCATCGCTGAACGATTGATTCTGAGCCGCCATTTCAGTTGGCTGTTGTTCACGACGTTCACGTTCACGCTTGCCACCGCGCCGTCCGCGCTTGCGGCCATCCTGTTGGCGGCCTTCTTCTTCACCACCTTCAGGACGTGCAACGGGAACTGTATTTTCCAAAGCAGCTTTCTCAATCGGCGCACGTGGCGGACGCTGTTGCTGCTGTTTGTCTTTGCGTGGTTGCTGTTCTTGAGGTTTGGCTTCCTGGCGTGCAGGTTTTTCATTACGAGGAGCTTCGTCTTTATCGCGACGTTGCTTGTTGCGTGGACGGTTACCCTGTTGCTGGCCTTCGCCACGATTCCCTTCACCACGATCACGGCGAGGCTGGTTATGGCGGGTTGGAGCTTGTTCCTGTTTTTTCGTGCTTGATCCGAGAGATTTAAACCATGCAAACAAGCCGCTCAATAATGAAGGCGCTTTCAGTATGACATGCTTGGGCGCAGGTTGGTTTGGCGTAATGCCTTGTACTGCTGCTTGCGGACGTTGTACTTTTACATTTTGAGTCGGTGTAACAATGCCCTTTTCGACAGGCTTTTCAACCAGTTTATAGCTGGATTGCAGATGATCCGCAGTGATATCGTCCTGGCGCAGACGGGTCACGTTGTAGTGCGGCGTTTCCATATGCGGATTAGGTATGATCGTCACGTTTACTTTCAAACGGGATTCGATCGAGTGTATGTCCGAACGCTTTTCATTCAGCAGGAAAGTGGCGACATCAACCGGTACCTGTACATGTATCGAGGCACTGTGATCCTTCATTGCCTCTTCCTGAATGATGCGCAGGATGTGCAAGGCTGAAGACTCCGTGCCGCGTATATGGCCGATGCCATTGCAGCGCGGGCAGGGCGAGTAGCTGGTTTCTTCCAGGCTGGGCTGCAGGCGCTGGCGTGATAGCTCCAACAGGCCAAAGCGTGAAATCTTGGCCGTCTGCACGCGTGCACGGTCGTAACGCAGCGAATCGCGCAGGCGATTTTCCACATCACGCTGGTTGCGGTTGCTTTCCATGTCGATGAAGTCGATCACGATCAGGCCGCCCAGGTCGCGCAGGCGAATCTGGCGCGCGATTTCTTCAGCTGCTTCCAGATTGGTGTTGAACGCGGTGGTCTCGATGTCGCTGCCGCGTGTGGAACGCGCAGAGTTGATGTCGATCGCGGTGAGCGCTTCGGTATGGTCGATCACGATCACGCCGCCGGAAGGCAGACTGACTTCGCGTGCATGGGCCGATTCGATCTGGTGTTCGATCTGGAAGCGCGAGAACAGCGGCACATCGTCCTGATAACGCTTGATGCGGTTGACGTTGTCCGGCATCACGGTACTCATGAAAGCCATCGCCTGCTGGTAGATTTCGTCGGTGTCAATCAGGATTTCGCCGATTTCCGGGTGGAAGTAATCGCGAATCGCACGCACCACCAGACTGCTTTCCAGATAGATCAGGGAAGGGGCTTTTTCGGTTTTGGAGGCGCCATCGATCGCATCCCACAACTGGGTCAGGTAGTTCAGATCCCATTGCAACTCTTCCAGAGAGCGGCCAATACCGGCGGTACGCGCGATGATGCTGGCGCCTTGAGGCACGTTCAGTTGTGCCAGCACGTCGCGCAGTTCGCTGCGGTCTTCGCCTTCGATGCGGCGCGATACACCGCCACCGCTGGGGTTGTTTGGCATTAGCACAATGTAACGTCCGGCCAGGCTGATGTAGGTGGTTAGTGCTGCGCCCTTGTTGCCGCGCTCGTCTTTTTCAATCTGCACCAGCAACTCCTGGCCTTCGCGCAATGCTTCCTTGATGCTTGGGCGACCGCCGCCAGAGTTTTGGTAGTAATTCGGGGAAACTTCTTTAAAAGGAAGGAAACCGTGGCGGTTGCCGCCGTATTCTACAAACGCGGCTTCAAGGCTGGGTTCGATGCGGGTGATGACTGCTTTATAAATATTGCTCTTGCATTGCTGCTTGCCTGCGGATTCAATGTCCAGATCAATCAGTTTTTGACCGTCGACAATGGCGACACGGAGTTCTTCCGCTTGTGTCGCATTAAATAACATTCTTTTCATTTTTGTTTTCTCCCGCGCTCTGACACGGGGAAAAGACAAAGCTACACGCGGGTTTAACCGCGTGCGAGAGGGTTTATGCTGCTAACAGTGTTGTGTTTTATATACCAACTAATGCGCAAAATGTTGTTCTCGATTCTAGCTTGTCTTTTAATTTTCTAAGTGCCGCTTATTTTATTTTAAGGGCGGCACGGGCAAATCCATTGGTGCTTTGAGCGCGTAAATCATTTATTATCACTGCTTATCCCGGTGAGTGACATTAACCGGATGGCGGTTGGAACGGTGCGGCGGCACTTTGCTTGTTATGCAACAAACGGAGCTTGTTTTGTAACTAGCTGGCCTGCACTACATTTGCGGGGAATTTTACATCCCGCGTCCTTAAATTTCTAACACGCGTAACGTGAAGTATATTCAAAATGAATGGTTTAAGCAAAGAATCCGTTACCTGGGCCGAAATCGACGAGGGCAGCTGCGACCAGCGCATCGATAACTTCCTGTGTAAATACCTCAAAGGGGTGCCCAAAAGCCATATTTACCGCATTTTGCGCAGTGGCGAGGTGCGGGTGAACAAAAAACGGGTGGATCAGACCTACAGACTCAAAATGGGCGATCAAGTCAGGATACCGCCGGTTCGCGTCGCAGAGCCGCAACAATCAGACTATGTCCCCCCCGTCGAGTTCCCCATTGTTTACGAAGACGATGCACTGCTGGCTATCAACAAGCCCTCCGGCGTGGCGGTACACGGCGGCAGCGGCGTAAGTTTCGGCGTGATCGAACAGCTGCGCAGCGCCCGCCCGCAAGCCAAATTTCTGGAACTGGTGCATAGGCTGGACCGCGAAACCTCGGGTGTGCTGCTGCTGGCCAAGAAACGCTCCGCTCTTGTTGCGATGCACGAAATCATGCGCGAAGGCAATAGCGACAAGCGCTATTACACGCTGGTGCTGGGAAAGTGGCATAACGTCAAGCAGCACGTGAAGCTGCCGTTGCATAAATTCGACACGCCGCAAGGTGAAAAGCGCGTGATGGTGCGCGAAGACGGCATGGCCTCTCATACCATCTTTACCCTGCTAAAAAGCTGGCCTGAATTCAGCCTGCTGGAAGCGCAACTTAAAACCGGGCGCACCCACCAGATTCGCGTTCATTTATCCCACCTAGGCTATCCGATTGCAGGCGATGACAAATACGGCGATTTCGCCCGCAACAAGGAATTGATGAAGCAAGGTTTGAAGCGCATGTTCCTGCATGCGCACTCCATCTCGTTTAAACACCCGCTGACTGAGGAGCCTTTGAGCTTGAGTGCGCCGCTGCCAAAGGAATTGCAATCGTTTGTTGAGCGACTGGATTCCATAGTGGAATAAAGGCTGTGTGAGAGGGCTAGATGATGCTTGGACTTATTCGTTCGTCAGAAAATTACCTGTTGGAATTTATCTGATTTGGCCTGTGGATGTGTTCTCTAAGTGGGCTCCCCCACCCTAACCCTCCCCCAAAGGGAGAGGGAATATAAATCAAAGTTCACGTTTAAATTCCACACGCCGCAACCCTACAGTGGAGACCAGTCCCCTCTCCCACCGGGGGAGGGTTAGGGTGGGGGAGCCCACTTCAAACCTGCTCACCAGGGTGGTCAATAGCAACAAATTCTTGCCAGTTTTGCTTTACTCCCCCAGAATCAGGCTTCAATTTAAAGTAGTGCAATATTCAGGGAGAAAGCAATGAATAAGGGATTGCTGGTAATTTGCTGTTGGCTCATTTCACAGGTGGTGTCAGCAGCGCCGATATCAGTTGAACTTTTCTCCCCGCAGGGGCAGGTCAAGAAAGTGCGCCAGGTGGCGGTGCGCTTTAGCGGGCAAATGGTGCCATTTGGCGATCCGCGCGAACTTGACCCTTTCGACATCAACTGCCCGGAAAAAGGCAAGGGGCGCTGGGCCGATGGCCGCAACTGGGTGTATGACTTCGAGCAGGACTTGCCCGCTGGGGTCAGTTGCAGTTTTAATCTCAAAACAAACATGAAGGGTGTTGCCGGTGATGCAGTCGCGTCGGGTCAGAGTTACGCATTCAATACCGGCGGGCCAGCCATATTGCAGCAACTGCCAGGTCATTGGGAATCAATAGACGAGAACCAGTTGTTCATCCTCGGCCTTGATGCGCCTGCAAAACCTGAAACCATTCTCAAGAATGCATGGTGCAGTATCGACGGGATTAATGAACCCGTGCCGGTGCAGCTGGTTACCGGCGATATGCGCCGTAAAGTGCTTGAAGTGCGCAAGGACTTCATGGAGCAGTATTACCGTGGCATTGCCAGGTTTGGCAGGCACATACTTGAAATCGTATTCGGCATACCACAGGCAGGCAGCGACAAGGAAAAATTTCTCAAACTGCGTGATAGTGCCAATTCACCTATCGTTGTGCTGAAATGCCAGCGCCCATTCCCCAATGACGCAAGTGTGAAACTGATATGGGGGGCAGGTATTGAATCACTCAGCGGCATTCCCACCTCGCAACCGCAGCAGCTTGCCTACAAAGTGCGTCCGGCGTTTAGTGCCGAGTTTCACTGCGACCGGGTCAACAAGGACGCACAGTGTATCCCCGTGTTGCCGATGTCGTTGAATTTCAGCGCGCCGATCAAAATAGAAGATGCCAAAAAAATTCGCATGATGCAGGGCAAGCAAGCAATCAATCCTGTTATCCCAAAGAATAGTGAAGAAGGCGGTTTTGTGCAGCGCCTGAGTTTCAATCCGCCGTTCCCGCCCAAAACCGAGTTTAGTGTCGAAGTGCCTGCCGACCTGCGTGACGATGGCGGTCGTGTGCTCAACAATGCTGCGCGCTTCCCGTTGCAGGTGAGTACGGATGATGATCCGCCGCTGGTCAAGTTTGCTTCAAGATTCGGCATACTGGAACGCAATGCCCAGCCCGCCATCGCGGTGACTGTGCGCAATGTCGAGGCAGAATTGGCTGCGTCGATGAGCACGGTCAAGGTGGGCGAAGCTCCTGCCGTCAACGGATCTTTACTCAGTTTGAATCGTCCCAAAGACATCATTGCCTGGTTGCGTGCCTTGAATGAAGTACAACATGGCGAGCCCGGCAAAAACTCCATCTTCAGTAAAGAGGACAAGCCCAGCCAGTTCAAATTGCCCAAACCGGGCGGGCAGAAAGCCTTTGAAGTAATCGGCATTCCGCTTGCTGGCCCCGGCTTCTATGTGGCCGAGTTGGCCAGCCCTATACTGGGGGCGGCACTGATGGGCGATGAGGAAAATAACAGTGAGTCCGTCAAACGGAAAAAAGGCAAGGGCCAGTCTGGCAATCAGATTTCCGCAGACAAGGAAACCGTCAAAAGCAAGAATGAAAAAATTTATTATGTGCAAAGCGCTGCGCTGGTGACCAACCTTTCTGTGCATTTCAAGCAGGGCCGTGAAAGTTCGCTGGTGTGGGTAACCAGTCTGGATAAAGGCGAGCCTGTGAAGGGCGCAGAAGTGCTGGTACGGGATTGCAATGGTCAAACCTACTGGCAGGGTCAGACCGATGAGCGAGGTTTAGCCAACATTGCGCAAGAGTTGCCGAATCGCAATTCACTGCCCGGTTGCATCAATAATTGGGACCATCAATATTTTGTCACGGCAAAACTGAACGATGATTTCAGCTTTGTGCTGTCTGACTGGAACGAAGGTATTTCATCCTGGCGCTTCAATCTGCCTCGGGGTGAACGGCGGGGTGCTGCCATCCGTCATGCCGTGCTTGATCGCATGTTGTTCCGTGCCGGTGAAACCGTGCACATGAAAGTGTTTACTCGGCGGAATTCCATCAAGGGCATTTTGTTCCCTACGGAAAGCGACAAGGGGAAGAAGCTGATCGTGCAGCATCAGGGCAGCAATCAGGAATATGAATTAAACCTGAGCTGGGACATGCAAGGCATTGCAACCGCTGATTTTGAAATACCCAAGGAAGCCAAGCAGGGCATATACGTGTTGCAATACCGCAACAGCAAAAATAAATATGAGGACGAAGCCATCGGTAGTTTCCGCGTAGAAGCCTATCGTGTGCCCACGATGAGGGCCACCCTGCAAGGGCCGAGCACGCCGCAGATCAATGTAAAAGCAGTCAATATGGACTTGCAGGTCAGTTACCTTTCCGGCGGTGCGGCGGCAATGCTGCCGGTGAAGCTGCGCAGCCAGATTCAGCCGCGCAGCGTGCAGTTTGCCGACTATGATGGATTTGTATTTGCCAATGGCGCAGTGATGGCAGGCAAGGAAGAGGCGCGCAATCGTCGCACCACCTATGCATCGGAAGATGACGAGGAAGAGAGCGCGCCACAACAGGATGAAGGCGTTGATCCCGCGCAAATGAAAACCCTCAAGGTGCTGGATTTTAATCTGGATGCTGCAGGGGCTTCACGCACCACGCTGGAGGGTATTCCGCGCAGCGACGTGCCCAAGTTGCTGCTTGCCGAAGCGGAATATCGCGATGCCAATGGTGAAACGCTGACTGCTTCGGGGCGTGTGTCATTGTGGCCCTCGGGCATGGTGGTCGGTATCAAGCCTGATGGCTGGGTGTCATCGAAAGAGCACCTCAAGTTTCAGATGCTGGCACTGGATCTGAGCGGCAAGCCGCTGGAAGGCGCCGAGCTCAAGGTGGATGTATTGCAGCGCGTATATCATTCGCACCGTCGCCGCCTGATCGGCGGGTTTTATGCCTATGAGCATGGCAGCGAAGTCAAGCTGCTCAAGGCTGCGGCGTGCAGCGGCAAATCTGATGCCAAGGGTTATGTGTTTTGCGATATCAAACCACCCGCAACTGGAAACCTGATCCTGAATGCTGAAGCGCTTGATAGCAACGGCAACCCGTCCCGCGCCAACCGCGAAATGTGGGTGGCCGGTTCGGACGACTGGTGGTATGCGGCCTCCGATAACGACCGCATGGATGTGCTGCCCGAGAAAAAACGTTACGAGCCAGGCGAGACGGCACGCTTCCAGGTGCGCACACCGTTTGCCGATGCTTCTGCATTGGTGACGATCGAGCGTGAAGGCGTGATCGAATCATTTGTCACACCGCTGTCACGCAAGAATCCAGTTGTGGATGTGTCGATCAAGGGCAACTACGCGCCTAATGTATTTGTGTCAGTGATGGTGGTGCGTGGCCGCATAGCTGCTCCTGCGCCCACGGCCATGGTGGACCTCGCCAAGCCTGCCTATCGCATGGGTGTGGCCGAGATCAATGTGGGTTGGGCGGCACACGAGCTGAAAGTGAAAGTAGAAACGGATCGTCAGGTTTATCGCGTTCGTGAAAAAGCCAAGGTAACCGTTGAAGTGCGCAAGGCCGATGGCAGCAAACCGCAAAAGAATGCAGAGATCGCGCTGGCCGCAGTGGATGAAGGGTTGCTCGAATTGCTGGGCAACAATAGCTGGAAACTGCTGGATGCGATGATGAAGCGCCGCGGTATAGAAGTGGAAACCGCCACCGCGCAAATGCAGGTGGTGGGCAAGCGTCACTTCGGGCGCAAGGCCGTGGCAACGGGTGGCGGCGGTGGCCGCAAGTCTGCACGCGAGATGTTTGATACGCTGTTGTTCTGGAAGGCGCGCGTCAAGCTGGATGACAATGGCCGTGCAACCGTCGAGATTCCGTTGAATGACTCGCTCACTTCGTTCCGCATTGTGGCCGTTGCCAATGCCGGTTCCGGTATGTTTGGCACGGGTGAATCTGCGATCCAGTCTTCGCAGGATTTAATTCTGGTCAGCGGTTTGCCGCAGTTGGTACGCGAGCAGGATAAATTCCGTGCCAATTTCACCGTGCGCAATACCTCGGAAAAAACCATAGAGCTCACCGTTACGCCGAATGTCAGCGCCAGCGGCAGCAGCACGCCGTTAATGCGGGATGCGCTGAAGCCGCAAACCCTGAGCCTGAATGCAGGCGAGGCCAGGGAAATCGGCTGGGATGTGGAAGCGCCGCTGGATGTATCCGCCTTGGTATGGAGCATCACCGCGCAAGGCAGTGGCGATGCCGCAGCCGCAAGCGACGCGATGAAAATCACGCAGCAGGTGCAGCAGGCGGTGGCGGTGCGCACCTTCCAGGCCACCATTGAGCAGGTCGACAAACAGATGAAAATGAATGTCAGCATCCCCAAGGATGCAATACCGGGGCGTGGTGGCATACGGGTGCAATTGCAAAGTCGTCTGGCGGATGAACTGGCTGGCGTGCAGGAATACATGAGCCGGTATCCCTATACCTGCTTGGAACAAAATGCTTCTAAGGCCGTGGCCCTGCGCGACGAAAATCGCTGGCGTATCATCATGGATAATTTGTCGTCTTATCTCGATCACGACGGGCTGGTGAAATACTTCCCGCAGATGGAGCAGGGTAGCGATGCACTCACCGCCTACATCCTGTCTATCGGTGCGGAAGCGGGCTACGAGATTCCCGAGAACAACAAAAACCGCATGGAAAAAGGTATGGTAGGCTTTGTCGAAGGCCGCGTGGTGCGCTATTCCTCGCTGCCTACCGCAGACCTCGCCATTCGCAAGGTGGCTGCATTGGCTGCCCTGTCGCGCGGCGAGACCGAGATCAATCCGCGCTGGCTGGATGGCTTCTCCATCGAGCCCAACCTGTGGCCCACTTCTGCGGTGGTCGACTGGTACACCCTGTTGAAACGTGCGCAAGCTATCCCAAACCGCGAGACGCGCATGGGTGAAGCCGAGCAGATCATGCGTTCGCGCCTCAACTTCCAGGGCACCATCATGACCTTCTCCACCGAGCGCAACGATGCCCTGTGGTGGCTGATGAGCTCGGCCGACCAGAACGCCAACCGAATTATTTTAGAGCTGCTGGAAAAAGACAGCTGGGGTGCAGACATGCCGCGTCTGGTGCGTGGTGCGCTGGGCCGCCAGCATCGCGGCCATTGGGACACCACCCTGGCCAATGCCTGGGGTGTGCTGGCGATGGAGAAGTTTTCTGCCAAGTTTGAAGCCACCCCGGTCAGCGGCAAAACCGCCACCACATTGGGCAGCGCAAAGCGTGAGCACAGCTGGAAGTCGGATGAAAAGAAAACCAACTTCACTCTGCCGTGGCCCTCACAAGCTGCCGATCTCACCGTGCAGCATGAAGGCAGCGGCAAGCCCTGGGCCATGGTGCAAAGCCTCGCCGCGATACCGCTGAAGGACCCATTCTCCAGCGGTTACCGCATCAAGCGCACCGTCACGCCCATCGAGCAGAAAACAGCGGGCGAGTGGAACCGTGGCGACGTGTTGCGCGTGCATCTTGAGCTGGAAGCGCAATCCGACATGAGCTGGGTCGTGGTCAACGACCCTATCCCGGCAGGCTCTGCCATCATGGGGACAGGTCTAGGTAAGGACTCAAAAATCCTCACCGGCGGTGAAGTCAGAAAAGGCTGGGTATGGCCCGCGTTTGAAGAGCGCAAGCTCGATTTCTTCCGCGCCTATTATGAATTTGTGCCCAAGGGGAAATGGACGGTGGAATACACGCTGCGCCTGAACAACGGCGGCGAATTCAAACTGCCGGAAACCAGAGTGGAAGCGATGTACGCACCGGAGATGTTTGCCGAGACGCCGAACCAAGGGGTGGTGGTGAAGCCGTGAGAGGCGAGGTGGAAAAGTGTACAGTTCTGCGCATGATTGGCAAAGCAACTACCGAGAAATACTCGGTTGTTGGTGAGCTTGTCAGTCTGGATGCGATTATTTTTTTGAGTGATGGAAACGCGTAGGGGAAAATGAAATATAACCCTAATATTCACCATCGCCGTTCCATTCGTTTACGCGGGTATGATTATTCCCGGAACGGCATGTATTTCGTGACCATTTGCACACAAGACCGTCTGCGCCTATTCGGGGATATTGCGGACGGAGAGATGCAATTAAACGATGCCGGGAGAATGGTGCGTGCGACATGGGATGAAATTCCAGCGCATTATTCCGGGATTGAAACCGACCATTTCACAGTGATGCCAAATCACATCCACGGAATTATCAAAATCGTAGGGGCAGGCCCCCGTGCCTGCCCTTCAATAAATCCCGTAGGGG
>Ga0315281_10005777_pt1 | contig 17664 bp, 20 predicted proteins | sample YL17G07_0_MG_FD_204540 | JGI IMG/M metagenome (GOLD analysis project Ga0315281, IMG submission 204540) | Sediment microbial communities from Yellowstone Lake, YNP, Wyoming, USA - YL17G07_0 | ecosystem: Environmental > Aquatic > Freshwater > Lake > Sediment | place: USA: Wyoming | collected...
GAACTGCCGCGTCCGCGTCTCGCTCGGAGCTTCCAGCCGGTTGCGGGCATGCGCAGCTACTACGGTGCCAAGCTGCAGCTGATCGCGTCGCGGCTGCAGCAAGGCGAGCCCGCCGCCGCGGCGCTCGCAGCCATCGAGGGCTGAGCCACCGCCCGCCTATCGAAAAGCCGTCCCCGCCTTGAGCGCATCGACGGCGATCTGCCGGAAGGTCTTGAGCTTGCCGCCGCGATGGCCAGTCACCAGGTTAGTAACGGGCACGTGCGCCTGCGGCGGCCACGGGTGCTCGGCCACCGGCTCACCCGCGTCACCCCTTCCTCGCCCGATCCAGCTCGCGGCGGATCTCGCGCTCCTTCGTCGCCTCGCGCTTGTCGTAGAGCCTCTTCCCGCGTCCCAGACCGAGCTCCACTTTCGCCCGCCCGCTCTTGAAGTACAGCCGCAATGGCACCAGCGTCAGGCCGCGTTCCTTGGTCTTGCCGGTCAGGCGCGCGATCTCACGGCCGTGCAGCAGCAGCTTGCGCCGCCGGGTCGGATCGTGGCCGAACTGCGCCGCCGGCCCGTACTCGCTGATGTGCGCGTTCAGCAACCACGCCTCGCCGCGCTCGATGCGTCCGTAGCTGTCCTTCAGCTGCGCCTTGCCGGCGCGGAGCGACTTGACCTCGCTGCCCGTCAGCACCAGCCCCGCCTCGAAGGTCTCCTCGATGTGGAAGTCGTGGCGGGCGCGCCGGTTGACGGTGATGTTGTGTTCCTGCAGCGATGGGCCCCTGGGCGGCATGGGCGCAGAGTAACAGGAGAAGTCAGAAGTGAGAAGTCAGAAGTCAGGAGTCAGGAGTCAGGAGTCAGAAGTCAGGAGTCAGCGACCGGACCCCTTCAGATCAGGAATGCGTGCCAGAGGAGAGTCATCAGGCAGCAGAAGCCGGCGCTTTCCGCGGCTAACATGTTCACTGAGAAAAACAATCTATCTTCAGTCGAAGTTCTGAGCAATTGCCCGCGTTGGCTCAGAATCGGGGGCCGCGGCGGCACCCTCTGCCGGCGCCGAGGCTTCGGCTGACGGGGCCGGGACTTTCCATAGCAGGAACACCAGGCCACCAGTGAGCCCGGAGATGAGCACGACAGCGCTGGAAAGCAGCCCTAGCGCCACAGCGGTGTGGGATGCGACGCGGAGCTTGCGGAGGAAGAACATGTAAAAGAACTCGCGGATCCCGATGCCGCTGAAGCTGATCGGCAGCATGCCGAGGATGTTCACCACCGGGACGAAGATGAAAAAGAACGACACCTCGGTCTTCATCTTGAGCCCCCGCGCCAAGAAGACCTGCGTCAACACCTGGATGGTATGGAAGACCACAGCAACCAGGCTGGTCTCGATGAGCAAGCGGTAGTCACGCCAGTACGGCGCCAGATCGTGCTCCATCAGTTCGCGCCAGCGGTTGCCGGGCGGCAACAACCGCGCCACGAGCCGCGGCCCGAATAGCCAGGCGAGCAACGTTCCCGGCGGAATGGTCCAGGCGCCGTAGTACAGCGGCGCCGGCAACCGATAACCGGGCTGGGTGAAGATCGCGATGGCGCCTATCCAACTGACGACGACGAATCCCAACCCGCGGTCGGCGATGACCGTGGTGAAGGCCAGGGCCTTGCGCTTCTGGCCTCCCAAAAACAACGCCCGGCCGATGTCGCCAGCCACCGTGCTAGGCGCGAACAGGTTTATGTACATGCCGGTGAAGTATGAACCGAAAAAGTGTCCGAAGGGCTCCCGAAAGCCGAGAGCGCGCGCCAGCATCGTCCAGCGGACAGAGCTGACGAATTGACTCACGATGTAACCGGCGAGCGCGGCGATGACCCACCAGCGGTTGGCCTTGGCAACCGCTCGGCCCAACTCCGACAGATCGGTCTTGTAGAGCAAGACCACCAGCAGCACGAGGCTGAGGCCGAGTTTGAACCAGATCGAGGACCACCACCGTTGCGGCGATTGCGTGTTGGTCGGCGCGGCCATACTCACCAGCCGGCGGCTTCACCGCCCTTGCGGGGATCGGATGCGCCTTCGAATACGCCGGCGCTCCGTTTGACGGCCTGCACGGCACCCATGCTAGCCATCTCTTTCACAACATAACCGTATCGCGCAAGTACCAGTTTGGTTGCCTCTGGAATCTCCGGCTCCACCGCCAAGATCGCGGGCGTCCACTGATCGTGAAAGCGCGGAGCGGCCACCGACGCCGTGGCGCTCATGTCGAAGTCGAGGATGTTGAGCAAGACCTCGGTGGTGGCGCTGATGATGAGCGGGCCACCGGAGCCGCCAATGGCCAGGATGGCCTGACCGCCGCGTGTGACGATGGTTGGGGTCATGCTGCTGAGCGGGCGTTTCCGCGGCGCGATCACGTTGGCCTCGCCGCCGATCAGGCCGTACACGTTCGGCACCCCGGGCTGCGCGGAAAAGTCATCCATTTCATCATTCAGGATGATTCCTGTATCGCCGGCCACAAGCAACGAGCCGAAGGCCGTGTTGATGGTGGTCGAGCACGCCACCGCGTTGCCCTCGGCGTCCATGACGGAGATGTACGAAGTGCCGGCCTCGCGTGCCGTGGCGGCGTGGGCGCTGGTCCTACTGCCGTAGGCGCTGGGTTCGAGGGTGCGTGTCGGGCTGATGCGCCGGCGCAAGGCGGCGGTATTCGCTGGCGCCAGCAGCGCGGCTAAGGGAACATGTACGAAGTCGGGATCGCCGTAATACCGGGCACGATCGGCGAAGGCGTGCTCCATCGCCTCGGCGACAAGATGCACGTAGCCGGGAGAATTCTGCCCGAGCCGGCCGAGATCGTCGTGACGCAAAATGTCGAGGATCTCGAGGAGGACGCCGCCGCCAGAGCTGGGCGGCGCCATGGTGATCACCTGCGCCTCGCCGTGATTGCCCCACAGCGGGAGCCGCCATTGCGGGCTGTACTCGGCGAGATCGCGTTCGGACAGCACTCCGCCGGCACCTTGCACGCTGCGCGCGATGCGTTCGGCGATCGTGCCGCGATAGAACGCGTCCGGACCTTGGTCCGCGATGCGTTGCAGGACCTCCGCCAGTTCCGGTTCACGGACGGTCTCGCCGGCACGCAGCGGCTCGCCGTCCGGGTGCAGGAAGTTGCGGGCCAGGACCGGATCGGCACGCAGGCCGGCGCTAGTGTCCGCGATTTCCTGCGCCAGGTGCTTCTCGACCGTGAACCCGTCGCGGGCGTAGCGAATGGCCGGCTGCATCACGGTCGACAACGGCAGGGTGCCGTGACGGCTGAGTGCCTCCGCGAGGCCGGCAACTTCTCCCGGCACCGCGACGGCCAGCCCACCGTGCAGGCTCAGCTCGGGAACGGCGCGCCCGCCACGCAGAAACATATCGCGGCCGGCCTTGGCCGGCGCGGTCTCACGATAGTCCAGCGCTACCGCACGCCCGGATAGCCCCAGGTAAATCAGCATGAACCCGCCGCCGCCGATGCCGGACGAAGATGGATTGACGACGCCGAGCGCGAACGCGCCTGCCGCCGCTGCATCGACAGCGTTACCGCCGCGTTGCAGCATCTCGATGCCCGCTTGCGACGCCAGGCGATGATCCGCAGCGACCATGCCATGGGCGCCGGAGGTGGCGTGGGCGGCAGAGACGAGCAGCAGCAGACAGCAAGGAAGAAAATGGAAAGCCGGGAACCGGGAATCAGGAACGGAGAACGGGGTATCTGAAATTTGCAATTCTCCATTCCCGGTTCCCTGTTCCCCATTTTCCATCTTTCTCACCTGACGCCGACAGCCGCTTGTAAATAGGTGTGTCCGCGTCGGCAGCCAAACGTGGACGGTTGCGTGGCCATCGTGTAAGGTTGCGCCGCGATTACCGGAGAAGCAATGGCAAAGCCGTACACCTCGAGAACTCCGCCGCCGCTCGATCTGTCGAAGGTCCGCACCTATCCGTTGCACACGCGTCGCAGCATAGTGGGGAAGCAACTGGTCGCCGCGCCGCCGCGCCGCGGCATGCGGCTGGCGAAGTTCATCGACGGGCTCCCCGATATCCTCGCGGCGCGCGACTTCCGTGTGGCGGCGCAGGCCGTTGCAGCGCGCCACCGCGCCGGCAAGCGCATCGTGTTGGGCATGGGCGCGCATCCGATCAAGGTCGGGCTGAGCCCGCTCATCATCGACCTCTTGCGGCGCGGCATCCTCTCCGGCATCGCCATGAACGGTGCCGCCATCATCCACGATTTCGAGATGGCCTATGCGGGCGCGACCTCGGAGGACGTCGCCGCCAACCTCGCCGACGGACGCTTCGGGATGGCGGAGGAAACCGGCCGCTTTCTGAACGCCGCCATCGCTGCGGCCGGCCCGGATCAAGGTCTCGGGGAAGCAGTGGGCCGGCAGCTTCTACAATCCAAGTTTTCCAACACGCACCTGAGCATCCTCGCTGCGGGCGCGCGCCTAGGCGTTCCGGTGACTGTGCACGTGGCCATCGGCACCGACATCATCCACATGCACCCGAGCGCCGACGGCGCGGCCATCGGTGCCGCGAGCTTGCGCGACTTTCACCGACTGGCTGCGGTGGTGGCGGGCCTGCGCGGCGGCGTGTTCATCAACCTCGGATCGGCCGTTGTGATTCCCGAGGTCTTTGTGAAGGCGCTGAACCTGGCGCGCAACGTCGGCAAACGCGTCGACCGGCTGATCACCATCGATATGGACTTCATTCGCCAGTACCGGCCGCAAATGAACGTCGTCCAGCGTCCCACCGCCGGCAGCGGCCGCGGCTATCACTTCACCGGCCACCACGAGATCATGTTCCCGCTGCTGTGCGCGGCGGTGTTGGAGTATCTGGGGTAGCAACCGTCCCTGGCTGCCCGAGCTTCCATTTGAACTCCGAGATTCTGACGCCTTTGAAGGACCGCGCTGCAAGCGGCTCGAAGTCTGCGTCGGTGTTCATGCGTGCCAGCAGTTGCTTGGTGCTGCCGGGCCAGTAGGTATCCTCGACGATGTAGAAGGTGTCGGCCTTCGCCCGCCTGAGGGTCTCGAGCAGGGGAGCCTTGTCGCTTTGGAAAAGATAGAAGATGAGGCGCTCGGCTTGCTCAGGTATTGCCGCCGAGTCGTCCCATTTTCCCGGTTCTCACTGGCACCGTATCCGTGACTTCGTCGCCGTACATGTGAGAGTGCCGCCGACTGTGTGGTTGTTGCTATCCGTGATTGTCACGGTGACCCCTGAGCCGGGGAGGGGTAGCCCCTTCAAGTGCGTAGCCACTACGGTTTCCCCTGCTCCGAAGACGTACTTGAGGCGTTCTCCCGAGGTGGCAAGATACTCATCTTTGCCCTGGCAAGGCGGTTTGCCGCTACGGACCTGATTAGTGAACTGCAGAGCAAAGCCGGGCGTGATGGTCAGCATCAGGGGAGGAGCCGTTAGGCCGCTGAGACCGGGGGGGAAGGGACAGTGCGTCATGCTCAGGGAACCCTTGTTGCCTGATTTCGAGATCGTGATGGACAGGTTCAGTTTGCCCGTGCAGGCACCGGAGCCCACAGGATACTTCGTGCACTGCGCTCCGGCGTGGCTACCGACCGCAAGGGCTGCCACCAACACGACGCCTCTGACGCATGACCGGGTTTGCATGACGCCCCTCCTTGCAGAAACTCCGCTACTCTCTGCTCTAACCGTCGACTTAGTCAAACGGCGCCGCTGCGGCGTCGCCGTCTGCCATAACTTGCGACACAGGAAAGAGCCGCCAGCCTGACGCCTCTTTCGGGTCAGCGACAGGGCACCCGGTAGGCGCCGAGCGCCAGGCGCCTTTTCATCGCGTTGAAATTCTCGCGTTGGCTTCCGCACGGAATCGACTGGGCCTCAGAACGTACTCGGCCTTTATGACCGGCTTTCCGGCGGCTATGAACGGCGGCAGCTTGTCACGTCCGGCTTCCCTAAGCTGTGCCTCCCCACCCACACACTCTGCTCACGGCCTCCGCAGCGCTCGTCATGGCCGGCTCCATGTAGGAGCCCCCGAACAGATCACTGACGAACGACACGCCCTGAAGCCGCTCCGCTTCCCGCTTGAAATCGAGCACCCGGCGGTAGGATCGCGTGGGGTAGCGAGCCACACCGTAGGGATGACGGAAGACCGTAGCGTCCTCGATGAAGCTGGAGAAACCCGGGATGGTCAGCTCGATGTCATTACTGGCTTGCTTGATGACTTCGTCGTCGGGTTTGTTGATCAGATCCAGCGTCATCGGATGTCCCGACCACCCGGTCACGATGCTCTTTCCACTCGGGACCATCTCCGGAACCTTGGAGGTCTCATCCAAGGCGAACATGAATGTTCGCCTCAAGCCCGGATCGCTGAAGTAGCACCAGACATCCCGACGCAAAGGACGATCCAGGAAAAAGACCGGCATCGGAAAGGGGGAGTAGGTCACCGACTCGAAGAAGCTACGCTGCTCCCCCAGTTCCTGCGGCACGAGTCGGGCCGCAGCAGGGGGTGTGACCGCTGCGATCACGTGCCCCGCTTTCTGGATGGAGCCATCGCCTTCCATCTGAACCCCGACGACGCGACCCTTCTCTGAGACCAGCTGTCGAACGGGGGATTCATACCGGACCGGAAGTGTCTTGGCCAGCTCTTCGGCGAGCGCGGCCACACCTCGTGTCAGTGCGATAAACGTCGTGAACGTGGTTATGCGGAAGCAGTGGATGAAGTGATAGAAGCTCATCCACTCGGGAAGTCCCTGGCTGTCGGCCATGCTGAGGGCCGTCACCACGAAATCCCTCAGCGCTTGATCCTTTGGATGACTGAAGTAGGCCAGCGACTCCATGTTGTCATACTCGGGGTGGTCCTCGGCGATCCAATGGATGGGCCACCGGTGCCGGAGCGCGATGTGTCTGAGGACGAACCCGTACAGTCTCAGGTTGCCACGTAGGCCGAGGACCTTCATGTAGGGTGTTTTGTGGTTGTAGAGGAAGGTCGATCCGTCTCGGAGCGAATACTGGATGTTCCCCTTGATGGTTCGTTTCTCACGAGTCAGATTCACGATCTCCATCAGGTCGAATGCGTAGCGGTAGTTGGAATGGTAGAACTGTGCTCCGACGTCCACGCGGTCACCCTTGCGCTCGAGCGTCACCATACGACCGCCGGGGCGGTCTGACGCCTCCAGAATCTCGACCTCGTATCCGCGCTGGGTGAGCCAGTAGGCCGCGGCGAGGCCTCCGATTCCAGCCCCGATGATGATGACCTTTCTGTTTTCCATCTAACTTCCCCTGTTCAACAGCTGATCCAGGACTTTGAAGTACGCTTTGTAGGCGTTGGCCGCGACGTAGGTGATCGATGCGGAGTGCATCCCTAGAATGGGTTTGTTGATGAGCACGTTGTCGGTCAACTCCGATCGTTCATCGCTCATTAGCGTTGCAAGCATCTTGCCGGCCAACTGTGAGAACGCCAGGCCGTGCCCGTTGTAGCCCATGCTGTAGTAGATGTTGCGGTGCTTTCCGGTTCGCCCCACGGACGGCAGGAAGTCCAGGGTCATGCCGATCCGCCCGCCCCATCCATGGGTCACCCGCAGGCCCTTGAGAAGAGGGAACATCCGGGTCAGAAGCTTGTAGTGACTGCGATACTCGCTGGGGCGATGGCTGTAGTCGCGGTCGACGTCGCGGAAGTAGAGAGCGTCGTTCTCGATGAAGAGGACTCGATTGTCCGCCGTGAACCTCAAGACCCAGAACAACGACTGCGTACCGTAAAGGTTCTCGCGGCCCGAACACTGGAGCTGGTCCATCTGCGACTGTGTGAGTGGTTCGGTGACGATGTTGTAGACATAGAAGGGTAGGACCTTGTATCGGAACAGCCCGAGGGGATCGCTGTAGGCGTTGGTCGCCAGAACCACGTCCTGGGCCCTCACGGAGCCTCTCGAAGTGTAGAGCGTGACCGTCGGGCCGTACTCGATGCGGGTGCAGCGGGAGTGCTCGTATACGCGAGCGCCGCGAGACTCGACGACCCCCTTCATTGCGCGAACGAACTTCGCGGGGTTGAGCATTCGGTCCTCGGCGCCGTAGAGGGCGGCGCGTGAGCGGAGCGCCCCGAAGCGGCTCCGGGCCTGGTCCCGGTCGAGCCACGTCACCTTCGCGCCGGTCTCTTCATACGCCTTTGCCTGTTTCTCCAGGAGGCGAACCTGCCTCTCGGTCTCGGCGAGGAGCAGAAAACCGTTCTTCTCGAAATCGCACTTGATTCGGTGCTCTTCTATCAAACCATCCAGAAGCTTGATGGCCTCGCTGGACAGGTGGAGGAGCGTCGAGGTCTTTTCCTTCCCCTGCGACTTCAAGGTCGGCAGTACCATGTGCCCCAGGAGGCTCGTGCCGAGGCCCGCGTTGCGCCCGGAAGAGCCGAATCCGATGTATTCAGCCTCCAGCACCACGATTCGTTTCTCCGGAAAACGCTCTCGGATGAAGTAGGCGGCAGCCATGCCCGTGAATCCGCCGCCGACGATCGCGACATCGGCTTCCTCGTCTCCCCCGAGAGAGGGGCCTGGCTCATAGCTCTCGTCGAGCCAGAAGTTATCCTTGGCCGTTCTCATCTCGCCTCCCCAGGAGTAAGCGCCCCACGCTACCCGCCGCCTATATCCGCATATAGCTGCGATAGAATCGGAACAACATCGGCCACTCCACCAATATATACGACAGGATATTTCAGTCCTACCTTTGCCAACTTCTTGAGGCCAGAGAGGGACTTTTCGATTTCACTCGGTGGGAGTGCGATTACGATTTCATCATCCGCAACCTGCCCGAGCGCCCGCTCGCCGTAGCAGGGAATGGCCAGCGCCGGCTTTCCGCTGACGTAGCATTTAGCCAGAGAGTCCGTGCATGCGCCTTCCCCTATAAAGGAGAAATTGAAGCGCTCGTATTTCTCTTTCTGAAGACCACACATGATCATCATTACCTGCGCGGGGTTTCCGTAGACCGAGACCACATCGGGCTCAAACTTCTCATCAGCCAGAGGAGCTGCGACGATTGCCTCGCCCGCGGGAATGCGAGGGTAATCGTGCTGCTGCTTCATTGCCTCTTCGGACGAGGGCAGCCACGTGGTCGAAAGCATGGCCGCCTCCCTTTGCATGCTTTCTTCGTCGGCATCTTTCAGGCCGTGCAGGCGCATGCAGCGATCGAGCATCTGCGCTTCCCGACTGATCCCGACCGTTAGCCCCAGCACCCTGACCATGAAGGGAACCTGGCAATAAGTGAATGTCCGGTCCGGGCGATAGACGTTTTCTATGTCGTTCAGTTCTTCCGCCTTTTTCAGTTTCTTGTACGCGACCGGTTTGGTCTTGAGCCGCAACGTATCTTCCAGTTCCCTGCTTACCTCCGCCCATTTGGCCATCGTCTTATCCTCTCTGAACTTCCCAAGCCATCCGAGGCTCAGGTAGTCTCTTGCTCAGCTGAGCCCCAGTCGCTGGCGGATGGTCTCCATCCCCATCTCCTCGACGATGGCGCCAAGCCGCTTCTTGCGGCCGAGCGTCTGCACCAGATCGATGATCCGCGCCACCCGCTCCATTGCTTGATCCGGCGGGACAGCTTCCTCGAGTGCCTCGGCCAGCCGAGGGACCGCGCCCGCGCTGCCCCCGATGTAGAGGGTGAAGCCCTTCTTGCTGCCGATAAGACCGATATCCCGCACGTGGCTCTCGGCACAATCCATGGGGCAGCCCGACACGGCGATCTTCATCTTGGCCGGCAAAGGCATGTTGGCGAATCGTGCGTCGAGCTCTATGCCGACCTGCAGAGAATCCTGCAGGCCGAGCTTGCAGTGGGAGGATCCAGGGCAAGCTTTGACGCTGCGCACGCATTGCCCTATGGCGGCGCCCGGCTCCATGCCGAGATCGCTCCAGGCTCGGTCCAGGTCCTCCTCCTTGATCCCGATGATGGCGATGCGCTGGGACGAGGTGATCTTGATCGCCCGAGCGCCGTAGCGTTCGGCCGCCTCGGCGATCCGCTTCAGAACGCTGAAGTCCGTGATGTACCCGCACGGGATGCGAGGCACGATGGCGAAGGTCTCGCCGTCCCTCTGAACGACGGCCCCTTTTTCGGTGATGTCTTTCTTCGGCATGGAAAACCTCTCGGCAGGCCGGCACATGGGCAGGCGCAGCGGCAGCGTGCAGGGCTGGCGGGCAAAAGTCAATTGTGCGCGGAGCGTTGAGGCGCGACGTGAGCGATAGGTGTTCGCTGCGGATCGTCAGACGATTGAGTACCGCGGAGGTGCGTAGCGCCTGGCGGAAAGATCTCGGTTCACGACTGGGCGGCACTCACGAAGGCTAACAAACGCATGGATCGGGCCGGCTTGAACTTCATTTCCACTCGCGATCGTCACTGCGCCGGCCGCTCATGCGCAAGGCGTTAGATGCCTCTCGGGCGCTCGCGATCGCACTGAAACGGGGGTAAGGTGACCGCAAAGGAGTGGCGAGATGAATCCGGCCATCGAGAAGGAACTCCGCGAGCATCTTGAGCTGCTGCCCGCCGCTCAGCAGCGCCAGGTCTTGGATTTCGTGCGCGCGCTGGTAACGAAGAAGCGCCAGGCCACGTCTGGGCAAGCGCTGAGCCAGTTCGCGGGCACGATCGCGAAGGAGGATCTGGCGCTGATTACCGAGGCCATCGACGAGGGATGCGAGCAAGTGAATCCCGATGAGTGGTAGGTTCCTGCTCGACACAAACATCGTCATCGCAATCTTTGCCGAGGAGCCAGCCGTCCTCGAACGTCTCGCCGCAGCCGAGGAGGTCTTTGTGCCGGCGGTCGTACTTGGCGAACTGTACTACGGCGCCCGGAAGGCGGCGCGGTCCGAGACGAACATTGCGCGCATCGATGAGTTCGCGGCCGCCGCGGCCGTTCTGGGCTGTGACGCCACCACCGCGCACCAATACGGCCGGATCAAGAACGACCTGCGCGCCAAGGGGCGGCCGATTCCGGAGAACGACATCTGGATTGCAGCCGTCGCCGTGCAGCATGGCCTGAGCGTTGTTTCGCGCGACGACCATTTCGCTGAGGTGAAGGACCTGCCGCGTGAGGTGTGGTGACCTGGTGGCACGGCCAGCATCTAACCAGCGCGTCGAGCCGCCCGGCTTGTGCGCGGTTGCTTGTCGCGAGCGTCGCTGCGCCGGCGGCTCACGCGCACGACGTTCGTGACCGATGGCTGGCCGGGCTACGCGCCGTTGAAGACCATGGGGTACCGCCACCGGCCCGAAGTGCAGGACACGCCCGAGCGGGCCTCCAAGCTCCTCCCGCGCGTGCATCGCGTCCTGGGCAACCTCCAGACATGGCTTCGCGGTACACATCACGGGGTCGGGCGCAAGCATCTCCAAGCCTACCTCGACGAGTTCACGTTCCGCTTCAACCGGCGCCGCACACCGATGGCGGCTTTCCAGACGCTGTTGGTTCTTGGAAGCCAGCGGGCACCGACCACCTACAAGCAGTTGTATGGGGTGGAGCCAACCGGATAAGCACAACGCGTGTATTCGCGGGGGCGGAGCAGATTTCCCGCCACCGCGACGGAATCCCGAGACTTTCCGACGGGCTTGGTCGCAGGGGCCGGCTACCACTTGCGCCGATGTTCGCTGATGACGTCCGGCCAGCAACAGACAGCGCACGAGTCAGCAGGAAGCCGCCACCTTCGATGCCGACGCTGGCGAGCTGGCCACAGTAAAACTCCGGAACACCGACTCGGGCCACGCCTTCAGTACGTGGTACTGGTGCGACGCCGAACCCACAGCACGCTAACGGTGCGGGTTTCCCAGCCGGCTTCAAAACGGACGCGATAGGCACCGACTCGCCGCCGGTAGGTTCCATCGCCCAGGTCCCGGATGTCTGCACCGAAGGGCTCGCGCTTCATTGCATCGAGCGCGGCCCAGATTCGGTCAGCGTCCCTTGCGGGAAAGCGTTCGAGACTTCTGAGAACGGGCTTTGGAATGTAGACGCGCCACATACGCCTTCGCTTCTTCCAGAGTGTAGTAGTCGCCGCGAGCGAAGGCCGCGCGGGCTTCAGCGACCCCGCGAATCTCGGCCGCCGTTATCGGCTCATCGTCAAGCGGAATGCGGCGTGGCGGACCCGGAACGGAGCGACGAGCTGCGGTAACACGGGGCATGCGGTATTGTACTGTAAGGCAACAGGGCGCCGGGAGCAAGCATGGACGCCAAGCTCAAGGGCGGCGCACAGGGGACCCGTAGGAAGCGCGAGATCGCCGGCTCACACGTTCATGAAAGCACCGTCAAGGGGCGGCGGGACAGCGGGGAATGCCTGGAAGATTCGTCCCCAATTCGGACCAGAGGCATCAAGGGGCTAGCGGCTTTCCGCTAACCCCCTGATTTTCCAACTCCCCGGGCCGGACTCGAACCAGCGACCAATCGGTTAACAGCCGACCGCTCTACCGACTGAGCTACCGGGGATCGTGCGGCAACGTCGTCAATCGCCAATTGCACGACGGGAGTCGTTCCGTAGCACACGTCTACTGCGGCTTCAAGATTATCCGCCCGCCAGGGCCGCATCGATTTCCCGCCGCACGTCATCGTCCACCTCGCGCCAGCGCGCCGACTCGAGCGCGCGGCGCGCCGGCGCGCCTCCTACTCTGCCCAGCGCCCAGGCCGCGTGCGCCCGCACCAGCGGCGCAGGATCATATCTCAGGGCGGTGACGAGTGCGGCGGCGGCGGCAGGGTCGCGCGTATTGCCCAATGCCACCGCTGCGTTGCGCCCGAGGCCGGCACGCTTCGCACGCCACATCGCTGTGCTCCGAAAACGCACACGGAACTGCTCTTCGCTCAGGAGCAACAACTCCGGAAGATACGGCGCCGGCTCCTCGCTGCCGCGCACGGTGTGGCGGCGGGCAAAACGCTCGTTCCAAGGACACACTTGCTGACACACGTCACAGCCGAAAACCCAGTTGCCGAGCTTCGGGCGCAGATCGATCGGAATGGCGCCGCCGTGCTCGATGGTCAAATAGGAGATGCACCGGCGCGCATCCAGCCGGTAGCCCGGCGCCAGCGCCTGCGTGGGGCACAGGTCCAAACACCGGGTGCACGTGCCACACCGGTGCGGTTGCGGCGCGTCGGGTTCCACCTCCAGACTCGTCAAGACTTCGCCGAGAAAGAACCACGAGCCCTCTTCCGTGTGGAGGATGCTGGTGTTCTTGCCGAACCAACCCACGCCACCGCTCGCCGCCCACTCGCGTTCGAGCAGCGGGCCGGTGTCGACGTAGGCTCGTGCCACCACACCCTGGCGGAGAGCGCACACCTCGCCCGCGAGCGCCCGCAGCTTCGGCCCGATGATCGCGTGGTAGTCGTCGCCCAAGGCGTATGCGGCGATGCGCCCACGCCATTGCGCCCCCCCATCGAGCGGCGGCAACGCCGGCGGCGGATAGCGATAACCAACAGTGACAACAGTTCGCGCATCGGGCAGAACCAGACGCGGGTCGAGGCGCTTCGCCAGGCCGCGCTCGATGTAGTGCATGCCCGCGGCGTTGCCGGCTGACAGCCACTCACGCACGAACTCCCCACGCGGCAGGGGCTCGACACGCGCAAAGCCGCACAACGTAAAGCCGAGGTGACGCGCCGCCGCGCGGATGCGGGCTTTCAGCCTATCCATCCTCTCAAAGGCTAACACGCCAGCGGGCGTTCGAGAACGCGCGACACGAATCGACAAAGTCGTCCCCGCCCGAGATGAAGACCGCGCCCGGTTGATCTACCGCGCTGGCGGCAAGTGGAACCCCGGCGCCCTGTGGTGTATGAGACGCTGATGATGACGGACCTGGTACCGCGCACGGAGTGGCACGCCATCCTCCGACTGATTGTAGCGGCGCTGGCGGGCGCCGCCATTGGATGGAATCGGCAAATGAAAGGAAAGCCGGCGGGGTTGCGCACGCACATGCTCGTCAGCGTTGGGGCTGCGCTGTTCGGACTGATACCCTTACTGGTTGCTGGGTCCGACACCGCCTCAACCCTCGGACGGGCGATTCAAGGAGTGGCCACAGGCATCGGCTTCTTGGGAGCGGGGGAGATCATCCATCACGTCAGGCGGGAGCCTGAGCAGCCGCTGGTGTATGGGCTCACCTCGGCGGCGGCGATTTGGCTGACCGCCGCGATCGGTATGGCGGCAGCGTGCGGACTATGGGTGATTACCGCGTCGACGGTAGTGCTGGCGCTGGCGATTCTGAGTGGCGCGGAGCGGCTTGAAGGGCGGTTTCCGCCGCATCGGCAGGGCTGAGCACGGCTTCCTCTATTCGACGGCAGTCTCCGGTCGAAACCGACCAGGCCATGAGTTCCAGGTCGGTCAGACGCCTTGCCCCGAGCCCATCGTAGAAGTCGAACGCGAGCTGGTTGCGCTCGTATACCGTCCAAATCAGGGCAGTGACGGCCTCGGTGCAGCATCGCGCCGCTGCTTGCATCAACGCTTTACCCACGCCTCTGCGGCGGAACCGTTCCTGGACATAGAGATCGATCACGTATGTCAACCGCTGTCCTCGGTCGGTGTCGTAACCGTGATGGTACAACAGGTAGCCGGCTGCGGCCCCATCGACCTCAGCGAGGATTCCAGCAAACGCAGGGTCGGCTCCAAAGCCGTCGCGAACATAGGCGCCCGCATCGAATGCAAACTCGGTCTCGTCGCCAAGAGAGCGGAGGTACGCCTGGAAATCCTTGATCATGTCTCCGATGGCCGTGGCGTCTGCGGCTGTTGCTTTCCGAACCGTGATGCCCATGGGCTGCACTCTACCGAGACGCCCGGCCAAATCGCAACTATAGTAATTGGCGCACGATCCGCAGTGAATCGTGCAGGAATCCTGAGGCAACAAGGAGCGCGCAGAAACCATCAGGGTCCGCGAGGCCGTCGAGGTCAACTGCGCTCACATCCGTGAACCTCCGAGCTATCTAGAAGGAAGTTGGGTCCTTCGGCATCCGATCATCGGGGGGTCGGGCGCCTCCCCGAACGCACCCTTCGGCAGCACCCTGGACCGCGGCTGCTTTAGATGCCCAGGTCCCAGTACGACCAAGGTCGTACGTGTTCCATTGGCTGAGGTCAGAATTCAGACCTTTTGCCAATTCTCACGGGCAGCGAATTGAGCGACTCTATCAGGCAAGGGAGGAATTATGATGAAACTCCGGTCGCCGGTCTACTGTATACGCGGTTTCAGTCTCATAGAAATGGTCACTACACTCTCGATCATTGCAATCCTCGCAGGGATCGCGTTGCCGTGCTTTGACAGTCGCCGGGTGCAGATCGTCGCGGCGCAACGACTGGTGATCGCCAAGTTGCGGCTCGCTCGGACGAGTGCCATCACCCAAAGCGTTCATTTCCAGGTCTCGTTTCCAACCGCCAGCCAGATTCAGGTCGCTCCGATGCAGGAGAACCCCCCGGATTCTGGTACCTGGCAGGTAGATTCCTCGAGCGTACAGACCATCCCATTGCCGAACGTGACTCAAATCCAGTCAAGCGAGGTCGGCGCCTCGATTGAGTTCAATTCGCGGGGCATCGCGGTCAATCTCACAGCGCCGCGACAAATCGATGCGCAGGACACCTTTGGTGCCAAGAAGTCGCTGCAGGTGTGGCCGTCGGGGCAGGTCAATGAACTCTAGAGGATGCCGCAACCAACGGGGTTCAACGCTGGTCGAGTCACTGATCGCCATCAGCCTCTTTGCGCTAGGCGCCGCAAGCATCAGCAACTTGCTGGTCACAAACGTGCGGATACAAGGGTTGAACCTGGCCAAAACCACGTCGATCGCACTGGCCGAACGGGAACTCGAAGATCTCCGCACCCTCGATTACCCGGACATCGCCAGCCGCTCCTCGACGCAGACCGTCGGAGGCGCGCAGTACACGTTGACGACGACGGTGACTGCCGACGTGCCCGCCGCCAACATGAAGACCATCAAAGCGGTTGTAAGCGGGCCCGGCCTTATCGGAGCACAGACCTATGAGATCAATGCGATCTACACCGACATCAAACGCTGAGTTGGGATCCTCTCTGGTGGAGTTGCTGGTGGGCACGACCGTGATGCTGTTCGTGCTAGGCACCACTGGCAGGTTTTTCGTCACCGCTCGCAATTTCATCAGCGACCAAATCCTGCACGTCGAGACACAACAGGGGTTGCGCGCCGCCATGGACAGCATGGTGCGGGATCTGCGGCTGGCCGGTGCCTGTTTGCCGACATCCGGCGACTTCGTCACGCTCGACCCCGTTGCTTCCACCAACAACCAGATTGTCGTCCGCACCGGTCAGGTGCGGCCGGATGAGACTTGCATCCAGACCGTGCTCACGAGTGATCTTGCGGCCGGCGCTTCTCAACTTTCCGTGCAATCCGCCTCAGGGTTCATGACTGGCATGCGCGTCTACATTCGTCAGAGTAACGGGGCGACGGGTGAGGTAATCAATATAACCAGTGTGGACACCGCCGCTAACGTTTTAGGTAAGACGGCCAACCTGACATGTCCAGACGTCGTCGGTGGCTGCCCGACACCGGCGTACCCCGCTGGCAGCGGCGTGTATGCGGTGGACGAACGGCAGTACGCCGTGGATGCTTCGAACCCCGCGCTTCCCGTGCTGACGCTCGCGGCAAACGGCGCCGCCCCGGTTCCCTTTGCCTTTGGCATCGAGGGTCTCCAACTGCAGTACGAACTGGCGCGCAATTGCGACAGCCAACCCGGTTGCGATGTGGTGCAGGTCCCAGCGACTGAGGGGGAGTTCGCGTTGGTGAACCAGATCTACATCACCCTGACGGCGCGCTCGCGCACGCCGGGCCTCAACAGCCAATACTACCGCGTGACCCGAACGGTCAGCGCGAAACCACGCAACCTCTTGCCCGGGTAGCCGCGGTGACGGGGGAAGCAGCGATGACAGATACACCGCAGTGCCGCAACGATGCTGGTGTGGCCCTGGTCACGGTCATGCTCGTTTTGGCCCTCCTGATGAGTCTGGCAGTAGCTCTGACGATATCAGTGAATATGGATACGGGCCTGCGCGGCGCGTTCGACCGCACAACCGCCGGCTTCTACGCCGCCGAGTCCGGACTGAACATTGGCATGGGCAACTACCGCGACATTTTCCTCAGTTTCAATGTGCCGACTGGCTCCGACTTCGACTCCAAGAGGATCGCCGTTGGCGATCGCGCCGTGAGTTACCAGATCAACGACGCCACCGTCTACGATGCCCTGCACAACCCGCCGTCTATCACCATCGCCCCTGGGTTGCTGTTCGGCGGCCTGAACGCGATCGAGTACGACTACATTGCGCGTTCAAGCTCGCGGCTCGGAGGCGACACCGAGGCCAAAGTGAATGGGGAATTCAAGGTTGGCTACGTTCCCATCTTCCAGTTTGCCGCCTTTTACAAGAAGGACCTGGAAATCGCACCCGGGGCGGACATGACATTGAATGGCCGGATCCACACCGCTGGGGATTTGTACCTGGACGGCAACGGTTCCACCCTACTGATCTCTGACAACCCTCCGTCGATCACCACGGTTCAGGTGAGCGCGCAGGGCAACATCTATCGCGGCCGGAAGTATTCGAGCACTTGCGAGAGTCCCGGCACAGTAACCGTCGACATGCTCCGGGATAAGGTGGCCCCGTTTGGCCGACTCGACCCCCAAAACCTCAATTGCAACGGCAGCGCCACGCGCCTCGTCCCTTCGTCGGAGCTCGCCACCTGGCAGGGCAGTATGGTGAGCGAGCTCGAAAGTATCTCGGTA
>Ga0315281_10005778_pt1 | contig 17663 bp, 19 predicted proteins | sample YL17G07_0_MG_FD_204540 | JGI IMG/M metagenome (GOLD analysis project Ga0315281, IMG submission 204540) | Sediment microbial communities from Yellowstone Lake, YNP, Wyoming, USA - YL17G07_0 | ecosystem: Environmental > Aquatic > Freshwater > Lake > Sediment | place: USA: Wyoming | collected...
CTTCAGCGGGCGCTCCTCACGCTGAAGTTCGGAGGCCCACTGCACGTATCCCTTTGCCGCTTTCGAGGCGCGCAGGATGGTGTCGTGGTCGCCGTGCTGCTCGATGCCAAACCAGGACACCGGCTTGCCGGTTGCGGCGATGCCGTCGGCGACTTTCTTCGCCCAGCCGTCCTCGATGCAGATCACCACCACGGCGGCGACGTTCGGGTTGCAACCCGTTCCGATCAGGGTGCGGAAATGCAGGTCCAGGTCGGCGCCGAATTGCAACCGCCCGTAGGGATGCGGGATGGCGATCGCGCCCTTGATGTTGTTCGCCACCGCCTCGGCGGCGGCGTTCGACAGGTCGTCCACCGGCAGGATGAGGACGTGGTTGCGCACGCCGACGCGACCGTTCTCGCGCTTGTAGCCCCGGAAAGTTGCCTTGGAAAGGTCCATGTCGCTTACCACCGCTTGGTCTTGAGGTTCTGCACGTGGGTATGCTCGCCACGCGCGATCGGCGCCACCACCTTGCCGATGTCGACGCCGTACTTGATCACCGTGTCGCCCGGCTTGTAATCCTTGAGCGCGAGCTTGTGGCCGATCGGGATGTCGCTCCTCGCGGTCATCTTGATCTCCTTGTCGTCTTCCATGATCCAGCCGACCAGGTCCTGGCCCGCCTTCACACCCTCGACCACGACGACGCCGACGCCGTCACCCTCTTCGTGCACGACGAAATGAATCATTCATCTCTCCAGATCAGGAATCCGCAATTCTATTCCAGTGCCTCACTCGGCCTTCACGCCGGCCTCGCGCACGGTCTTCGCGTACCTCGCGGATTCGGATTGCAGGAAAGCGCCGAACTGTTCCGGTGTCGTGGGCAACGGGGTCATGCCGTAGCCCTTGAACTTTTCGGCCACCTCGGCCAGGCGCAGCGCGCGCACCAGTTCCTGATTGAGTCGGGCGACGACGGCCGCCGGTGTGGCGGCGGGAACCACCATGCCGCTCCAGTTGGTCGCTTCGAGTTCGGGATAGCCCGCCTCGCGCATCGTCGGCACCTCCGGCAGCACGTCGGTGCGCTCCGGGGAGGTGACGACGATTGGACGCACCTTGCCGCCCTTCACCGAGGGGGCGATCTCGGAAGCGTTCGCGTAGATCATCGGGATGTGCCCGCCGGTGAGCGCGGCGAGCGCCGGCCCGCCGCCCTGGAACGGGGCATGGGTCAGGTTGATCTTCGCCGCAAGCGCGAGCATCTCGCCCATGACGTGGTGGGTGGTCGCGATGCCCGGCGTGCCGTAGGAGATCTCTCCCGGCTTTGCGCGCGCGAGCGCGATCAGCTCCTGCAGAGATTTCACGGGGACGGAAACATTCACGGCGATCGCCATCGGCACCGCCATCGTCTGGCCGACCGCACGGAAGTCCCTGAGCGGGTCGTAGGACAGGCCGCTGCGCACCGAGGGATTGACGATGAAACTCGGAAACACCACCAGCACGGTATGTCCGTCCGCAGGCGAGCGCGCCACGTGCTCGGTGCCGATGATGGTGCTGCCGCCGGGGCGATTTTCGGGAATTACGGGCTGGCCGAGGCCCTTTGACAGATGCTCGGCGAGGATGCGGGTGGTCAGGTCGGCAGCGCCGCCCGGCGGGAAGGGCACGATGATGCGCAGCGGCCTGGTGGGAAACGTCTGCGCCTGCGCGGCGCCGTTCACGGCAACAACAAGCAGCGCGACTGCCAGGATACGAGCTAGCTTCGTTGACATACCGCAATTATGAACTTGCCGTTGGTACCCTCGAGAATCGCGGGCTGGCCGCCGCTTTTCTGGCAGTACCAGTTCTGGACGGCAAACCCGTATCGCCCAACGATTTCCTGGAGCTCGCTGGGCCGGAAGTGCCGAAAATGGAATCGATTCACGGGCTCCTGCAAATGAGGACGCACTTCCTCGTTGGGCGAGGAGATGATCAGCAGATCGCTCCATTGCGAGAATCGCTCGATCACGGGTTCACAGAATTCGACGTGCTCGATGAATTCAAAGCAGACGACTGCGTCGACTTTTTCCTGGCATTGAAATTGCCTCAGATCGACCCTGCGAAAGTCGATGTTGTCGCGCTGCCAGTGATTTCGATAGATCTCGTATGCATCAGCATCGATTTCGATCGAAGTGACCTTGCCGACCGCGCTCGCCAGAAGCGCGGAGCCGTAGCCCACGCCGCAGCCCGCGTCGATAATGGAGTTCGTCTTGCCCCGCTTGGTCAATTCCGCAATCGCAAACTGGTATCGAGCAAGGTGGTCCGCTCGTACTTCATCCAGCGTCGTGGCCATTTGGCGCTCGGACATGCTTTACCCTCTACGGCCGAATCCAGAAATCGGGCCGCAGCACCTTGCGCGCCGCGTCACGGTCCGGCACCCGCTGGATCGCCACCTGGAAAGGATATGTCGGTTCCGGTCGGATCGACGCATCGTGTTTCGCCGCGAACCGCTTTTCGTAAGTGGCGTAGTTCGGATCCGGCCCATTAAGCGAGGAGTGGAAAAACCCGAGTTCCGGCACCACCGCCAGTTTCAGCCCCGCGAGCGCCGCACGGAACGTGAAGTCAATATCGTAAAAATGAAACCCGTCGAACGTTTCGCCATCCCAGCCGACCCGCTCGACCGCTTCGCGCCGCGCCGCCAGAAACAACCCGTCCATCGCCATGATGCCGCCGACGATCGGCGCCGGCGCCGCGTAGACCTCGACATCCAGCGTTCCCTTGTTGTTCGGATGCACCACCTGCCCAAACTGATGCCCGATCCCCGCGTGGGTCCAGATCGGATTTACGAGCTTGTCCGTGCCCGCTACCCCGATCACGTCGTACCGCGACAATGCGCCTTCCAGCACCGTGACGAAATCGTCGAACAGGTACTCGATGTCGTGATGCGAATACACCATCACATCCCCCTTCGCCTGCCGTGTTCCTCGCGTGTACCCGTCGCACATCGAGTGCGCATCGGCGATTACGATCACTTCGTACGGCACTCCCGCCAGCAACCGCCGGTACATTGCTGAAATCTCTGCTGCCATCTGGGGGCGATGACTGTTCACGATCACCGAAATCATGTTCGCTCCAAGTGAATAGGCGCGCCCGGCGCAAGTTTCGCCCACCGAATCCTCCCATGAGAGGCGACACCCTGTCCACGGCGCAGCGTCGTACAATGAAAGGAACTTTCAAATGCAACGCATCAAGCCTCCGTTTCGCGCCGACCATGTCGGCAGCCTGCTGCGCCCCGCCGCGCTGCATGAGGCGCGCGCGAAGCGCGCCAGGGGCGAGATCGGCCCGGCCGAACTCAAGTCAATCGAAGACCGCGAGATCGAGCGTGTCATCAGGAAGCAGGAAGAGGCCGGGCTGCAGTCGATCACCGACGGCGAGTTCCGCCGGTCGTGGTGGCACCTCGATTTTCTCTGGGGCCTCGATGGCGCCGAGAAGCGCGTCATGGATTCCGGTATCGCGTTCGCCGGGGTGACGACGCGCAATGAAGGCGTCAAGGTCACCGGCAAGCTTGGCCTGGCGGGACCGCATCCGATGGTCGAGCATTTCAAGTTCGTCGCGGCGCATACCGCGCGCACGCCAAAGATCACCATTCCCGCACCATCGGCGATCTATGGCCGGCCCTTGGCAACGCCGATCGACAAGAAGACCTATCCGACGCTCGACAGGTTCTGGGACGATCTTGGCCAGGCCTACCGGAAGGCCGTGCGCGGCTTCGCCGACGCCGGCTGCCGCTACCTCCAGCTCGACGAGGTATTCATCGCCATGCTGTGCGACCCGAAGTACCGGGCGCAGATGACGGCGCGCGGCGACGACCCGGAAAAACTTGGCCCGCTCTACGGCGACCTCATCAACACGGCGATGTCCGACATCCCCGCCGACATGACCATCACCATGCATCTGTGCCGCGGCAACTACAAATCGACGTTCATGGGATCGGGCGGCTACGAAGCGGAGGCCGAAGTTCTGTTCAACCGCATCAACGTGCACGGCTACTTCATGGAATACGACACGGACCGCGCCGGTGGCTTCGAACCGTTGCGGCTGGTGCCGAAGGGCAAGACCGTGGTGCTTGGCCTTGTCACCACCAAAGCCGGCGCGCTTGAGTCCAAGGACCTGCTCAAGCGCCGCATCGACGAGGCGGCGAAGTTCATCGACCTGGACCAGCTCGCGCTCTCGGGGCAATGCGGCTTTGCCTCCACCGAGGAGGGCAACACGCTTACCGAGGACGAGCAATGGGCCAAGCTGCGGCGCATCGTGGAAGTGGCGGAAGAAGTCTGGGGGCGATAGCTCATCTTTCCAGATGATTGACCGCCGCAGGTTCCTGGAAGTTATCGCGGCACTGGGTGCCTCGCGCGCCTTTCCAGTCCGCGCCAGCGACCGCAATATCCATTTCGATTCGTATCCCTTCTCGCTCGGCGTTGCATCGGGCTATCCGCAGCCCGACGGCATGGTGCTGTGGACCCGGTTGCTCGGAAACCTCCATCCGTCTGCAATCCCGGTGCGCTGGGAAATCGCCGACGACGAAGCCATGCGCACGATCGTCGCCGCGGGCACCGCCGAGGCCCAGCCGGCGTGGGCCCATTCGGTGCATGTCGAAGCGCGCGGCCTCAGGCCCGACCGCTGGTATTGGTACCGGTTTCTCGCCGGCGACGCCGTCAGCCCGGTCGGCCGTACCCGCACCGCGCCTGCGGCTGCCGCGGTTTCCTCACGCCTGCGCTTCGCCTTCGCGTCGTGCCAGCATTTCGAGCACGGATACTTCAACGCTTACCGGCACATGGTCGCCGACGATCTCGATCTCGTCGTCTTTCTCGGCGACTACATCTACGAATCGTCCCTGCGCCGCAATCAGGTGCGCCTGCACGAGCGCAGCGATGAACCCGTCACGCTCGACGAGTATCGCGCGCGCTATGCGCAGTACAAAAGCGACAGGGACCTGCAGGCGGCGCACCACGCCTTTCCCTGGATCGTCACCTGGGACGACCACGAGGTGGACAACGATTACGCCAACGACCGGCAGGAAGACGGCACGCCTCCTGAGGAATTTCTGCTCCGGCGCGCGGCCGCTTACCAGGCCTACTACGAACACATGCCGCTGCCTGCCGGCATGCGGCCGAGCGGGCCGGCGATGCAGATTCATGCCACATTGGGATGGGGAAAGCTCGCCAATTTCTATCTGCTCGACGGCCGCCAGTACCGCTCTCCGCACGCCTGCCCGAGGAAAGCAGGCGGCGGCAACGAGGTCGATCCGCGCGAATGCATTGAATTGCGAGATGCCTCGCGCACCATGCTGGGCGCCGGGCAGGAGGCATGGCTCGACCGGCGGTTCGCTGCTTCCCGCTCGTCATGGAACATCGTCGCGCAGCCCGTGCTCATGGCGCAGCGCAAGAGCAAGTCCGGCGAGAGGCAGCTGATCTGGACCGACAGCTGGGACGGCTATCCCGCCGCCCGCAAACGGGTCCTGGAATCCATCGTCGCGCGAAAGCTCGCCAACCCCGTGGTGATCGGCGGCGACGTGCACATGCACTTTGTCGCGGATCTGAAGCTCGATTTCGACGACGACCGTTCGCCGGTCGTGGCGAGCGAGTTTGTCGGTACTTCGATTACCTCGGCGCCCGGCAGCTGGCAACGGAACATGCCCGCCATCCTCGCGGACAATCCGCACCTCAGATACGGCAACGGCGATCGCCGCGGGTATGTCCGCGCCAGCATCGCCGGCGGGCGCTTCAACGCGGATCTCATCGGCCTGGAAACGGTCAGGAAGCCGGAATCGCGCGCCGAAGTGCTGGCGCGTTTCGTCGTCGAGGACGGCAAGCCCGGCCCGCAAAAAGCCTAAGGCGTTACTTGCACTTGAGGTTGGCCGACCAGTCCTCGATCGGCTTGGTGCAATCCTGGACTGCAACACGGCGCCTGGGGTCGAGCTCGGGGACGTGAGCGAAGTAAGGCACATGCGCGAAGTAAGGCACATGCGCGAAGTAAGGCACATGCGCCGACCGTGGCATCTCCCGATCGCCGTCGTATGAAACTCCGGCAAGAAGAACGATCGAAAGCAGCGTACCCACGGTCGAGCGGCCGGGAATATTCACGGAACCGCTGGTGGATACGTTGCTCGAATTTCCCTGAACGTTGGTGTGGCCGCCGCAGCCGGCAAGCAGCACGACGAGCGAAAGGGCCAGCAGCACGCTTGCGCACATCATCCAGTGGCGCGTGAAAGGCGATCCCTGATCGCGTCCCATTCGGCAGTCTCCGGCGGCGTTTCGATCAGTATAGCGCCGCATCGCGCGCCATCCAGCTCGCGCAAAGCCGCGTAAAGCCGCCGCGCGTAGGCGCGCGGCTCGCGCGGCATGCGGATCCAGAATTCGACCCGTTCGTCGGGCCGCGAGAATGCCAGCACCGCCACCGCGTTCCCGCGCCCCGCGATTTCGGCATCGAGCGCGTGCGCCGGCACGAGCAGCGCGGGCGTTTTCGGCGCGTAGTGGCGCTCCAGCCCGCCGGAGTGGCGGGGGGAGGACGAATTCCTCTGCTCAACCCGGGTTTGCAGCTCTTTCTCCAGATCTTCACGTGAAATTCTTCCAGGACGCAAAAGCACCGGCATTCCATCCGAAAGATCCGCGATGGTGGATTCGATGCCGACTTCGCTCGGTCCGCCATCCAGCACCAGATCTATCCGTCTTTCGAGATCCTCGCGCACATGAGCTGCCGCGGTCGGGCTCACCCTGCCGTGCAGGTTGGCTGACGGCGCCGCCACGCCGCCGCCAAATTCGCGCAGCAGGTCCTGAGCGACCGGATGCGAAGGCACGCGCAGGCCCACGCTGTCCTGTCCGCCCGTGACGAAGTCGCGCGCCTTCGCCGAGCGCTTCAGGATCAGGGTCAAAGGTCCGGGCCAGAATCGTGCGGCAAGTTTTTTCGCCGCCGGTGGAATTTCTCTTGCCCATTCGAATGCGCGCGCAGCATCGGCGAAATGCACGATTACCGGATGGTCCGCGGGCCGGCCCTTCGCTGCGTAGAGGCGCGCAACCGCCGCCGCGCTCGATGCATCCGCGCCCAAGCCATACACGGTTTCAGTCGGAAATGCGACCAGGCCGCCGGCGCGCAGGATTTCCGCCGCGCGGCGGACCTCGGCAATCACGCTCCGGCGTGATCCTTCGTCACAGCTTCAGCGGCGCCGCTTTCAACACCGCATCGGTCTGCTTTGCCCTGAACTCAGATAATTTTTTATCAAAAACAGAGTCCGAGAGAGCAAGAATGGCCACGGTAAACAATGCAGCGTTTGCCGCGCCCGCCTCGCCGATCGCGAAGGTGGCCACCGGAATCCCTTTCGGCATCTGCACCGTGGAAAGCAGCGAATCGAGTCCCTTCAGGTGCTTCGAGGGCATCGGCACGCCGAGCACCGGCAATGTCGTGTGCGCGGCCACCACGCCAGCGAGATGCGCGGCGCCGCCCGCCGCGGCAATGATCGCCTGCATGCCCTTGCCGGCCGCGCCTTCGGCCCATGCCGCGACTGCCTTGGGCGTGCGGTGCGCCGACATCGCCTTTGCCTCGTAGGGCACGCCGAATTCCTCCAGCACTTTCGCCGCCGCCTTCATGGTTTCCCAGTCGGAGGTGGAGCCCATGATGATGCCGACGACGGGCTTCACGAAAGTTTCCTTCCGGTGAGCTTTTCCAGCGCCTCGCGATATTTCGCCGAGGTGCGCGCAACCACGTCGGCGGGGAGCTTGGGCGCCGGCGGCGTCTTGTCCCAATCCAGGGTTTCCAGATAATCGCGCACGTACTGCTTGTCGTAGGAGGGCGGCGAAGTACCGACCTGGTACTGGTCCGCCGGCCAGAAGCGCGAAGAATCCGCCGTCAGGATCTCGTCGATGAGGACGACGTTGTTCCTGTCATCCAGGCCGAATTCGAACTTGGTATCGGCGATGATGATTCCCCTCGTGGCGGCGAACTCGGAGGCCTCCTTGTAGAGCCGGATGCTGATGTCCTTCATCTTCTCGCCGACATCCTTGCCGACGATCTCGCACATGCGCCCGAAGGAAATGTTCTCGTCGTGGCCGCTGGTGGCCTTGGTGGCGGGCGTGAAGATCGGCTCCGGCAGCTTCTGCGCCTGCTGCAGGCCTTTCGGCAGCTGGATGCCGCACACCGCGCCGGTGGCCTGATAGTCCTTCCAGCCCGAGCCGATCAGATAGCCGCGCACCACCGCTTCGACGGGCAGCGGGCTGAGTTTCTTCACCACGATGGCGCGGCCGCGCACCTGCGCTTTCTCCTCCGCGCCGTGCACCACGCTCTCAGGGTCGATCCCGGTAAGGTGATTCGGCACCACGTGGCCGAGCTTCGCGAACCAGAAGTTCGCGAGTTCCGTCAGCACGCGGCCCTTGTCCGGGATCGGATCGGGCAGCACCACATCGAACGCGGACAGCCGGTCGGTGACGACGATCATCATCTTGTCGCCGTCTACGGCATAAATGTCCCGCACTTTGCCGCGCCCGATCCGCGACAGGCTGCCTATGTGCGAGTCGAACAGATCCATCAGGCCGCCTGCTTCTCCAGCTCCGCCTTCCACCTGCCCTGCGCCGCCAGCCCGTTCATCCGCGCGCGGTGATGGAACGCGCGTTGCGCCGCGCCGGCGTTGGCGCTCTGCCCTTGCCATGCGTTGAGCGCCGGGTTCTGCAGCGCGCGCGAATAGGAGAACGTGAGCGGCCAGGGCAGGCCCTTCATCGATGCCATGGCATTCAGGTGCGCGGTCGCCGCGACGTCCGATTGGCCGCCGGAGAGGAACACCACGCCGGGCTGCGCGGCCGGCACGGTGCGCTTCAATACGCGCACGGAGCGCTCGGCAACTTCGTCGACGGCAGCCTGGCGCGCACAGCTCTTGCCTGAAACGACCATGCTCGCCTTGAGGATGGTGTGCTCGAAGGAAACGTTGTGCGCGGCGAGCGCGGCGTAGGTCGCGCGCAGGGTCGCTTCGCTCACTTCCTCGCAGCGCTCGATGGTGTGGCTGCCGTCCAGCAGCACTTCGGGTTCGATCATCGGCACGATGGAGGCCTCCTGGCACAGCGCCGCGTAGCGCGCGAGCGCGTGCGCGTTCGCATACAGGCAGGCGTGGCTGGGTATCCCGTCGCCGATGGTGATCACCGCGCGCCATTTGGCGAAGCGCGCGCCGAGCTTGAAGTACGCGGCGAGACGCTCGCGCAGCCCGTCCAGCCCCTCGGTCACCTTTTCGCCAGGACACAGGGCGAGGTTTTTCGCGCCGGTATCCACCTTGATGCCCGGCAGGATGCCTTTCTTCGCCAGGTAGTCCGGGAACAGCACGCCGTCATCGGTCTTCTGGCGGATGGTCTCGTCGTAGAGGATCACGCCCGAGATGAACTGCTCCGCGCCGGGAGTGGTGAAAAGCAGGCCGCGGTAGGCGCGGCGGCTCTCCTCGGTGCAGGCGGTGTTGATGGTCTTGAAGCGGATTTCGCATGTGCCGCTCGATTCGTCGGCGGCGAGGATGCCCCTGCCCCTGGCGACCATCGCGGCCGCGGTTTTCGATAACAGTGCTTTGTCCATGCGGTCTCGAGATGAAGAGATGAAAAACAGCTTTTCTTACGGTTGAAATTTTACTACTTCACTCCGCCTTGACACCGGCATCGGCCGCGACCTTGCGCCAGATTCCGATTTCCTTCGCGATCTGCGCCGCGAACTGCTCCGGTGTGCCGCCCGCGGGCGCGACGCCGTCGTTCTGCAGCTGCTCGGCGGTCTCCTTCAGCTTGAGCGACTTCGTGACCTCACCATTGATCCGGTCCACCACCGCGCGCGGCAATCCCTTCGGCCCGATCAGGCCGTGCCACAGGACAACGTCATAGCCGGGCACGCCCGACTCGGCGACGGTCGGCACCTCCGGCAGCGCGGGGATGCGCTTCGCGGTTGTTACCGCGATTGCCCGCAGCTTCCCCGCCTTGACGTGCGGCATCGCGTTCGCTGTGCTGCTGAAGAAGATGTTCGTCTGGCCCGCAAGCGTATCGGTGAGCGCCGGGCCGGTCCCCTTGTAGGGAATGTGGTTCATCTTGACTTTCGCCATGCTGCCGAACAGTTCGGTCGCAAGGTGAATCACGCTGCCCTGTCCGGAAGAGGCAAAAGCGACTTCGCCCGGCTTGGACTTGGCGAGCGTGATGAGTTCCTTGATTGTCTTGACCGGCAGCGACGGGTTGACGACCACCAGCAGCGGACCCTGCGAAATCTGGATGATCGGGGTGATGTCGGTTACCGGGTCGAAATTGAGCTTGTAGATGCTCGGATTGACCGTGTAGCTGGAGGCGATCAGGGTGAGCGTGTAGCCGTCGGCCGGGGATTTGACTCCCTGTTCGATGCCTAGCACGCCCCCCGCACCCGGCTTATTCTCGACGATCACCTGCGAGCCGAGCGTTTCGGTGAGCCGCTGCGCCATGAAGCGGGCGATGAAGTCCGAGCCGCCGCCCGGGGCGAAGGGCACGACGATGCGTACCGGCTTGGCCGGGTACTGCTGTGCCAGGGCCGGCAGGGCAAGGATTGAAAATACAAGGGCCGACAGCAGCTTCATGGAACTTCTCCGCAAAACCGTATTCTATTAAATCCCGGGGCGGTTTTCGGCGATAATGCGCCCCCGCAATTCGAACGTCCTCATGATAAAGATCGAGAATCTGGCGAAGAGCTTCGGCGCCAAGCGCGCCGTGGACGGCATCTCGTTCACGGTGGAGCGCGGCGAAGTGGTGGGCTTCCTCGGACCGAACGGTTCGGGCAAATCCACCACCATGCGCATGATCACCGGCTACTACCCGCCCACCGCCGGCAGCGTGCGCGTGGGGGGATACGACGTCGTCGAATCGCCGCTCGAGGCGAAGCGCCTCATCGGCTACCTGCCCGAAAATGCCGCCGCCTACCCCGACATGTCGGTACGCGGCTTCCTCGGGTTCGCCGCCGAGCTGCGCGGTCTCTCGGGCGCGGCGAAACGCAAAGCCGTGGCGCGCGCGGTCGAGCGCTGCTTCCTCGAATCGGTGCTGCACCAGGCCATCGACACGCTATCCAAGGGCTACAGGCACCGCACCTGTCTCGCCCAGGCGCTGATCCACGAGCCCGAGGTGCTGATCCTGGACGAGCCGACCGACGGGCTCGACCCAAACCAGAAGCATGAAGTGCGCAATCTGATCAAGGAGCTGGGGCGCAGCAAGGCGGTGGTGTTCTCGACCCACATCCTGGAAGAAGTGGACGCCGCCTGCACGCGCGCGATCATCATCGACCGCGGCAGGATCGTCGCCCAGGGCACGCCCGACGAACTGGGCAGGCCGCTGGACGAGGTGTTCCGCCGCTTGACGGTGCCGGACACTGCGGTGCCCGATACGGTGAAGCAATGAGAAACATCCTGATCATCGCCAAGCGCGAGCTCGCAAGCTACTTCACGTCCCCGGTGGCCTACGTATTCCTCGTCATTTTCCTGCTGCTCACCGGCTTTTTCACCTTTACCGCGGGGCAGTTCTTCGAGCGTGGCGAAGCGAGCCTGGGCGCGTTCTTCGGCTGGCATCCCTGGCTGTACCTGGTGCTGGTGCCGGCCGCCGGCATGCGCCTGTGGGCCGAGGAGCGCCGCGCCGGAACCCTCGAGCTGCTGATGACGATGCCGATCACGCCCTGGCAGGCGATCTTCGGCAAGTTCCTCGCCTCCTGGGTTTTCCTCGGCATCGCCCTCGCGCTCACCTTTCCCGTGGTGGTGACCGCGAATGTGCTCGGCACTCCGGACAACGGCATCATCTTCGCCGGCTACCTGGGCAGCCTGTTCCTCGCGGGCGCCTACCTCGCGGTCACCTGCCTGACTTCCGCGATGACGCGCAACCAGGTGGTCGCGTTCATCCTGTCGGTAGTGGCTTGCCTGTTCCTGATCCTCGCCGGCTTCAACCCGGTCACCGATCTGATGGTGCGCTGGGCGAGCCCGGCGTTAATCGACACTGTGGCGGCATTCTCGGTGGTCACCCACTTCGACGGCTTCCAGAAGGGCGTGATCGACAGCCGGGATCTCGCGTATTTCCTGTCGGTGATCGGTTTTTCGCTCTTCGCCACCAGCATCGTGCTGCGCAACCGATGAAGCCGTTCATGAAGAAGCATGAAGCGCTGGCCTACTCGGCGGCGGGCCTGGCCGCCCTGTTCCTGATCCTGGTCGCGGCCAACTATCTGGTTTCCTTCCAGCCGATGAAAGTCGATTTGACCGATGGCAAGGTCCAGACCCTCTCCGAGGGCACGAAGAAGCTGCTGCGCGGCCTGGAATCGCCGGTAAAGGTGAAGCTCTACATCTCGCGCGGCGAGCAGGCGATGCCGGTACCGCTGCGCAGCTTCGCGCAGCGCGTCGAGGACCTCGCGCGCGAATTCAAGTCGGTCGCAGGTAACAACCTGGTGATCGAGCTCTACAACCCCAGGCCCGACAGCGATGACGAGGACGCGGCGCAGCTCGACGGCGTCGAGCCGCAGCAGCTGTTCTCCGGCGAACAGTTCTACCTCGGCCTGACCGTCAGCCAGCTCGAGCGCAAGCAGGCGATCCCGGCGGTGTCGGCACAGCGCGAGCGCCTGCTCGAGTACGACCTGGCGCGCGCGATCGCGCGCGTCGCCACCGCGGAGCGGCCGGTGCTCGGCCTGTTGAGCGCGCTGCCGGTTCTCGGCGAGCGGTTCAACCCGATGACGCGGCAGAGTTCCGAGCCCTGGGTGCTCGCCAATGAATTGAAGCGCGACTTCAACGTCAAGCAGGTTTCGTTGATGGCGGAGGCGATCGACCCGGAGATCAAGACGCTGCTGGTGATCCACCCGCGCGACCTGCCGGAAGCCACGGAGTACGCACTCGACCAGTTTGTGATGCGCGGCGGCAAACTGATCGCTTTCGTCGATCCCTACGCCTACTTCGACCAGCAGCAAGGCCCGATGCCGGGCGTCAGCGGCGGCGGCACCAGCTCCAGCCTGCCGGCATTGTTCAAGGCCTGGGGCGTGGAAATGAATCCGGGCAAGGTACTGGCCGACGTGGTGTACGCCTCCGGTGCCGGGCAGCGCTATACGCCTACGGTGCTGACGCTCAACCGCACCGCGTTCAACCGCGACGACGTGGTCACCAGCCAGATCGAGACCCTGCTCTACGCGTTCGGCGGCACGTTCGACGTAAAACCGGTCGAGGGCTTGAAGGTCATCGAACTTGTCAAGGGCTCGCCGAACTCCATGCTGGTCGACAATATCGTTTCGACCGTCTCGGGCGAAGCGGCGATGAAGGGCTTCCAGCCCGAGAACAAGGCGCGACCGCTCGCGCTGCGGCTGACGGGAAAATTCAAGACTGCTTTCCCGGAGGGAAAACCGAAGTCCGAAAAGAAGAGCGCAAAGGAAGAAACCAACCTCAAGGAATCCGCGGCCGAGAACTCGGTGATCCTGGTCGCCGACGTCGACATGCTGAACGACGGCGCCGCGGTGGATATCCAGGAAGTGTTCGGCCGGCGCATCGTGGTGCCCTCCAACGGCAACATCGCTTTTGCGCAGGCCATGGTCGAGCAGTTCTCCTCGGGCGACGCGCTCACTTCGCTGCGCAGCCGGGCCACGTCGTTCCGCCCGCTCACGGTGGTGCGCGAGATGGAGGCCGAGGCGCAGAAGCAGTACTTCGGCCGCCTCAAGTCCCTCGAGGACGAGGTGCAGAAGACCACCGAGAAGCTGCAGGAGCTGCAGAAGGCGCGCGGTGCGGGGGCGAAATCGGCCCAGCTCATGACCCCGGAGCAGCAGCTGGAGATCGAGAACTTCCGCAAGCGCGTCACCGAGACGCGCAGGGAGCTGAAGGAACTGCGCAAGAACCTGCGCCAGGATGCCGAAGCGCTCGTCTTCTGGACCAAGGTGGTGAATATCGCCCTGATACCTTTCCTCGTAGTGCTGCTGGGGCTCGCGGTGTTCTTCCTGAAACGCCGCAAGCAGCAGCCCGCATGAACGCCGGTTTCCTGGGCGTCCTCGCATGAACGCGCGTATCGCGGGCGTCCTGTTCATTCTCCTGTTCGCGATGGGCGGCGGCGCGCTGCTGGTGCGCGAACAGCAGAGTTCGCCGAATTCCGGCGGCGCGGAAACGCTCGGCCAGCCGCTGTTGAAGGGCCTGCAGGCTTCGCAGGTCGCCGCCATCGTGATCCGCGAGCCCAAGGGCGCGATCACCATCGCGAAGAAAGACGACCGCTGGACGATCACCGAGCGCGGCGGCTTTCCGGCCGATCTGGACAAGGTGCGCGAGTTCGTCGTCAAGGCGATCGCCCTCAAGATCGGCCAGTCCGAGCCCGTCGGCGAGAAGGACCGCGCCCGGCTGCTGCTCGATGCGGGCGGCACCGCCATCGAGTTCCTCGGCGCGGACGGCAAGCCGCTGGCCCGGCTGACGGCGGGCAGGAAATACTTCAAGACCGAGCCGGAGAATCCCGACAAGGCCAACGGCGACGGGCGCTACGTGGCGCTGCCGGGCGACGAGAAGCGCGTGGTCGTGGTCGCGGATCCGCTCGCGCAGGCCTCCGTGCGCAGCGCCGACTGGATCAGCAAGTCGGGTTTCGCGGCAGAAAAAGTGAAGACCATGGAAGTGCGCGCGCCCGACGGCGCGGTGACCGGGTCTTCCTGGCGTATCGAGCGCTCGGGCGACAACGCCGACTGGAAACTGGCCGGCGCGCGCAGCGACGAAAAACTCGACATCAGCAAGGCGAATGCCGCGTCCTATTCGCTCTCGCTGATCGAGCTCGCCGATGTCGCGCCCGCCGATGCCAAACCTGAAGAGAGCGGATTGGACAAGCCGACGGTGGTCACCGCGGCCACCCTCGACGGCCTTACGTACACGCTGAAAATAGGCAAACTCTCGGGCGACAATTATTACGCCAGCGTCGCAATTGCGGGCGATGCCAAACCCGAGGGCAAGGACGCGGAGGAACGGCTGAAGAAAATCAACGAGCGTCTGCCGCGCGAAAGATCGCTTGCCGCGTACACGCTCCTTGTGCCGAAATCGAAGCTCGAAGACGTCGTCAGGAAGCGCGCCGACCTGCTGGCCAAAAAAGAAGAAAAGAAGAAGTAAACGACTTGGCGCAACCCCTGGTTTTCGTGCACGGCTTCGCCTGCACCCACGCGGACTGGCAACCGATGGTGGCGCATTTCGGCGCCAACCATCCGACCTTCGCGCCCGACCTTCGCGGCCACGGCGCCACGCTTGCGCGGCCCGAGGACTGCTCGATCGAAACCTACGGCTCGGACATCGCGGCGCTGCTGGAGGGCAAGGATCTGAAGGGCGCCGTGCTCATCGGGCACAGCATGGGCTGCCGGGTCGTGCTGCAGGCCTGCCTGGACGCGCCGGGCCGCGTCGCGGCGATTGCATTGATCGATGGTAGCTTCCAGGGCAATCGGCCTCCGGTCGCGATCGAGGATTACCCGGACGTTGCTCGCAAAATGTTCGAGCAGATGTTCCTGGCGCCAAGCGATCTGGGCACCGCGATCATCGAGCGGGCGCTGCGGCTGCCCGCAACGATCGGCTCGGCGCTGTTTCCGCGCATGGCGCACTGGGATGCCGAGAACATGGAGCGGGCACTGGCCGCCGTAAAGGTGCCCCTGCTGGTGATTCAGAGCACTTACCTGAACGCCGAACGCAACCGCGTCGCGCTCAAGGTGGGCGAAACCACCCCCTGGCTCGACCTGGTGCGGCGCAACGCACCGCAGGCAAGGATCGAAATCATCCCGGGGATGGGCCATTTTCCGCAGTTGGAAGTCCCGCAAGAAGTGATTAAATATTTGGAGAGCTTTATCAAGCCATGAGGTTTCTCGCCACGATCGCCGCACTTCTCTCCGCCGCCTGCATCTGCGCGTCGGCGTCGGCGCAAGGTTGGCCGACCAGGGGAGTTCGCATCATCGTGCCTTATCCGCCCGGCGGCGGCATCGACATCCTCGCGCGCCAACTCGCCGAAAAGCTGGCGCCGCAGTGGGGCCAGCCCGTAGTGGTGGAGAACAGGCCCGGCGGCAGCACCATCCCCGGCACCGACGCAGTAGCCAAAGCCGCGCCCGATGGCCACACGGTGCTGCTCTCGACCGATGCCTCGTTTTCGATCAATCCGCACCTGTTCGCGAAGCTGCCGTATGACGCGCAGCGCGACTTCATCCCGGTGACGATGCTGATCCTGCTGCAGCAGCTGCTGGTCGCGCATCCGGCGCTGCCGGCGAACAATCTTCAAGAACTGATCGCGCTCGCCAAGTCCAAGCCCGGCGGCCTCAACTACGCCTCCTACGGCAGCGGCAGCCAGCCGCACCTGTCGGGCGAGATGCTCAAGAACCGGGCGGGCATCGACATCGTGCATGTGCCGTACAAGGGAATTTCGCTCGCGGTGCCGGCGGTAATGGCCGGCGAGGTGCAACTCACGTTCTCGGGAATCGCATCCTCGATCGGACCGCTCAAGGCGGGAAGGCTCAAGGCGATCGCGATCGGCGGGCCGAAGCGCTCGCCGTTGCTGCCCGAAGTACCGACGTTCGCGGAGTTGGGCTTCCCGGAAGTCGAGACGCACGCCTGGTTCGGCCTGTTCCTGCCCGCGGGCTCGCCGCGGGAGGCAGTGACGCGCATCTACCTGGACGCCAAGCGCGTTCTCGAGGAACCGGAATTCCGCCAGAAGCAGCTCATCGACAGGGGCTACGACGTGGTGGGCAGTTCGCCGGAAGGCTTCGAGGCTTTCCTCAAATCCGACAGCGCGAGCCGCGCGCGTGCGGTGAAGATCTCCGGCGCAAGAGCAGAGTAGCCGGACATCGAAACGATCTTCGTCGGTCCGCAGCCGCGCATCGCGCTTTCGGTCGCAGGCGCCGGTCCCCTCGTGCTGTTCCTGCACGGCATCGGCGGCAACCGCCACAACTGGGACCGCCAAGTGGAGGCTTTCTCTGGGCGCTACCGTGCCGCCGCCTGGGACGCGCGGGGCTACGGCGATTCCGAGGATTACGCCGGGCCGCTCGACTTCGCCGATTTCTGGCGCGACCTCGAGCGCGTGCTGGATCACCTTGCGGCACCGCGCGCGCATCTGGTCGGGCTATCGATGGGCGGACGCATCGCGCGCGACTTCGCTCTGCAACGGCCCCAGCGGGTCGCGAGCCTGACTCTAGCCAACTCCAGTCCCGGTTACGACGCCCTGTCCCCGGACGCAGTTCAGGCATACCTGGACGCGCGCCGGGCACCGCTGCTCGCCGGCAAGTCGCCGCGCGACATCGCCCCCGAACTCGCCCGGCGGCTGGTCGGAAGCCATCCGGCCCCGGGCGTGCTCGAGGAGCTGGTCGGGAGCATCTCGGCACTGCGCAAGGATTCGTACCTCAAGTCGCTCGAGGCCTCGGTGACCCAGGACCGCGCCGCCCCGCTCGAGCGCATTGCCGTCCCCACGCTGGTGATCACCAGCGATGAAGACCGCCTCTACACCCCGGCGCTCGCGCGTGACATGGCGCGCCGCATTCCCGGCGCCGAACTGGTCGAGATCCGGGGGGCGGGGCACCTGAGCAACATCGAGCAACCCGGGCGCTTCAACGAAGCGGTGCTCGGCTTTCTGGCGCGTTGCGGCTGATACTTCCCCCGCCCCGTCGCTTGCTGATATAAAAGGCATCGTCAAGGAGGCAACCGGCTGTGTCAAAGTTTCCCATCAAGAAGATAAGGACCCTTGCGCTGGTCGGCCAGG
>Ga0315281_10005779_pt1 | contig 17662 bp, 12 predicted proteins | sample YL17G07_0_MG_FD_204540 | JGI IMG/M metagenome (GOLD analysis project Ga0315281, IMG submission 204540) | Sediment microbial communities from Yellowstone Lake, YNP, Wyoming, USA - YL17G07_0 | ecosystem: Environmental > Aquatic > Freshwater > Lake > Sediment | place: USA: Wyoming | collected...
CCTCTCGATAAGGATGTACTTCTTATAACGGTTAAAAGGGCTGTTGAAAGGGCTGAGCTGCTGAAAGAAAATTTACAGCTTCAGAAGGCTTTGTTTGACAGGTTCAAAATAGAAGGTATTATTGGTCTTTCAAGAAAAATGGTGGAAGCAGTAGAGATTATGAAAAAGGTTTCTTCAAGCACTGTTACTATGCTTATACTTGGTGAGACTGGTACGGGTAAGGAACTTGCTGCAAGGGCCATACACTATAACAGCTCGAGGCGAACAAAACCATTCACAGCAATAAATTGCGCTGCAATTCCAGAGAACCTTCTTGAAAGCGAACTTTTTGGTTATGAATCAGGGGCATTTACCGGTGCCCTTTCAAGAAAAATAGGGCTTATCGAGGCTACAAGCGGCGGCACACTTTTTCTGGATGAGGTGGGAGACCTACCCCAGATGACACAGTCCAAAATATTGCGTGTACTGCAGGACAAAGAGGTCAGGAGACTCGGAGGAAGGGATACGATCAGGGTTGACGTTAGAATTATAGCTGCTACAAATAAAGACCTTGAAGAAGAGTTGCAGAAAAAAGGGTTTAGAGAAGATCTGTATTACAGGCTCAAAGTGGTAACAATAGAACTTCCCCCCCTACGCGAAAGAAAGGAAGATATTTTTGCACTAACAGAATTTTTTATAAAGAAATATAACCAGGAATTTGGAAAGCGAGTTAAAGGGATGGAAGAAAATGCAATGAAGGCATTAATGGAATATCACTGGCCGGGAAATATAAGACAGCTTGAATCTGTTATAGAACGTGCGGTGCTTATGAGCGAGACTCCTTTTATAAATCTTAAAGACGTAAAGAGCGAACTCAGATTTTTACAGGGAACGGGAATTGTTGATTTCGATCTTCCCGATGAAGGAATAAATTTCGAGGATATAGAGAAAGACCTCTTGAGAAAGGCCATGTCAAAGGCAAACGGCGTTGCTACAAAAGCGGCAAAGCTCCTTGGTATGAGTTATAAGACCTTCTGGTATAGGTGGGAGAAGTTTAATCTCCAATCCCCAAAAAAGGATACCCCTTCCTAAAAAAGGATAGAATATATAGGGTATTTATATATACTCTATATTTATCAGGCACTTCCAGCCTGGCATACTTATTGTATAGCCTATATGTCTTAGAAAGTAATTGTTTGGTTTACAAACTGAACACATTCTATAACGAAAGGAGGTGATATTGATGAAGAAGACAATAGCGATTATCGTTGCAGTACTCTTTGTATTTGCCCTTACCTCTATCTCCATTGCAGCAGAGAAGAAGGCAGCTCCTGCCCCTATGGAAAAGAAAGAGGCAGCTCCAGTCAAAGCTGAGGAGAAGAAGGCGCCTGAAAAGGTAATGTCTGTTACAGGTGATGTTGTGGCAGTTGATGCAAAGGCAATGACACTGACCGTTAAAGGCAAAAAGGGTGACGTTGCGCTTTCCACAAATGACAAGACCACTGTAAAAATGGGCAAAGAGAAGAAGGCCCTCGCTGATGTAAAGGTTGGCGATAAGGTAAAAGTTAAGTATACAGAGGTTGACGGCAAGAATATAGCAAAAAGTGTTGCTATCAAACCAGCAGTAACAGCAGTACCCGCAGAGAAAAAGGCAAAAGAGAAAAAGGTAGCGCCAGCAGAGAAGAAATAATATTATTTCTCAACAATAGGGCACTAAAAATTTAGTGCCCTATTGTTTAATTTTAGACTTTACTTTCTTAAGCGTATCCTGAACACGGCATTGATAAAAATCATCCAGCTTTTTCAATATATCAGGATACTTTTCAAATATCTCTTCAAGAAGAAATTTCTTAACTTCTATAACCTCAAGCATATCTAAAGCAATCACTGAAGCGGTTCTTGGTCTTCCAGTAAGAAATGCCACCTCGCCAAATACATCACCGGCAGAGAGTGTTGCAAGCTCTAATTCCTTACCAAGGATATGTGAAACAACCCGTGCATGTCCTGATTTTATAAAAAAGATCGAATCGCCGGAATCTCCCTCCTCCAAAATCATCTGTCCAGGCGAGAATAATTGTGGTTCAACCCTATCGATTAGCTGTTTTATTTCATCTTCAGGCAGAGATGCGAATAGTGATGGAATGTATGAAGGGGGTTCTTCTTCACCTTGGTGAAGCTCTGATGTCCCGGTTTTTGGTTGTATTTCAACTTCTTCTTGTTCATGCAATTCAGCAGGATGTGTTGTCACTAAAGGCTCTTCGGCATAAGAGGTCCGCTCAATGAAATCCTCTATTATTACAGAGGGCGTAACTTCAATTTTTTGTTCAGCTTCCTCATCTATTCCCAGAGGCAGCCCAACTTCAGCCTCAACCTTTTGCTCGATTTTCTCCTCAAATTCTGTCTTAAAGAAAAGGATTGTTGAGGACTGCTTTTTTAAACTTTCAAGGTCCATCATCAGCTCTTTTGATCTGTTTATTGCTTCTGTATTGTAAGGATCGAGTCTTAGGATTATCTTGTAAAGTGCAAGTGCCTTTTGCATGAAGCCCTGCTTCGTGAGAATCCATGCAGACTGGTGGTATGAAGTTATTGCATGGATATGGTCGCCCAGCCGTTGATGTATATCACCAAGTTTAAGCTGTATCTGTGGATTGTCTTGCTCAAGATTACTGAGATGCTCAAGAGAGCTTCTTGCCTGTTCCCAATCCTGTTTCTTTATAGCAGTGAAGTACGTCTCCCAGTATTTCTTACTCATCTAAGAGCTTATTCCCCTCCAGTTGCAATCAAAATCCTAAAAAAATTTTGAAGACTTTCAATCTTCTTAACAGGCTGTAGAATATAGTATATAATATAGCAACTTTAAAAAACAGGAGGTAATTTTGAAAAAAAAGGTTTCATTTGAACCTGCTTCACGCATTAAGCATCTTCCACCTTACCTTTTTGCGTCTATAGACAAAATGAAACAGAAGGCTATAGAGAAGGGTGCTGACCTCATAGACCTGAGCATCGGAGACCCGGACATCCCTACGCCGTCTATCATTGTTGATGCTATGAAAGAAGCTGTTGAAAAACCTTTTAACCACCGATATCCGTCATACGAAGGTATGCTCTCTTTCAGAGCGGCTGTTGCAGGGTGGTATAAGAAGAGATTTGGTGTTAGGCTTGACCCTCGGACAGAGGTGCTCTCATTGATTGGCTCGAAGGAAGGCATAGGCCATATTCCTTTGGCATTTGTAAATCCAGGCGATACAGTGCTTGTACCATCACCAGGGTATCCTGTTTATTCAACCGGCACCTTGTTTGCCGGCGGGAAGAGCTATACAATGCCTCTCAGGGAAGAAAATGATTTTCTGCCTGATTTCGACGTAATACCAAAAAAGGTATTACTTAAGACAAAACTCATCTTTATAAACTATCCCAATAATCCCACCTCAGCAGTTGCACCGGCAAAATTTTATAAAGAAGTGATAAACATTGCTTTGAAATACAACATCATTGTCTGCCATGATGCCTCATACACCGAAATCTACTATGATAGGAAACCTTTGAGTTTTATGCAGGTACCCAATGCAAAGGATGTGGGCATAGAGTTTCATTCGCTTTCAAAGACATATAATATGACAGGTTGGAGGATAGGTTTTGCCGTTGGAAACAGAGAGGTCCTGGCAGGTCTTGGAAAGGTAAAGACGAACCTCGATTCAGGCGTTTTTCAGGCCATACAGGAGGCGGCCATAGTCGCGCTCGGCATGGATAATAGTGCCCTCGCCGGGATAAGGGAAACCTATCAGAAAAGAAGGGATATACTTTATGATGGGCTAAAGAAACTAGGAATGCATCTGATCAAACCTGAGGCAACGTTTTATATATGGGCAAAGGTGCCTTCTGACTTTGGTTCCATGGATTTCGTAACATATATGCTTGACAGGACGGGGGTTCTTGCGACACCTGGTAATGGTTTTGGAGAAGCCGGAGAAGGTTATGTAAGATTTGCATTAACAGCATCTGTGAATAGGATTCAAGAGGCAGTCGAAAGGATAAAAAGAATTCTATAACCGAATGATGTCTGCATCACTACAATTGATTTAAGAATGTCGGTCGCTTACATTGGCATTGGCTCTAATCTTGGTAACAGGCAGGAAAACTGTCTGCGTGCGATAGAACTTCTGCAAAAAAAAGGGATCATTATCAAAAAGCGGTCTTCTCTATATGAGACTGAACCATGGGGTGTAAAAGATCAACCGTTATTTCTGAACATGGCAATCGAAGTAGAGACAAAACTCAATCCTGAGGCGCTGTTAAGAATATTAAAGGATGTAGAAAAAGAGGTTGGCAGGAAGGAGTCTACCAAATGGGGGCCTCGTATAATTGATCTTGATATTCTACTTATTGACAATATTGCCTTGAATAAGGATAATTTAAAAATTCCTCATCCCTTGATGCATAAGCGAGAGTTTGTTTTGCGACCTTTGTGCGAGATTGCACCGGATATAAAGCATCCATTATTAAAATTGAGTATGAATGAACTTTTACAACAGTTACAAAAAGATGCAGTGTAATCTTCCTGCCATTTCGGTGTCAGGAGGAGGGATTCCTTCCGGTGAGGAAGTTGGCAATGATTCCTGCACGACTGTTGACGCCAATCTTTCGCATGAGAAGCTTCATATACCCTTTAACGGTATTGAGGCTCAAGCCAAGGGCATGAGCTATCTCCTTATTGCTGCGGTCTGCAAGGAGCAATCGCATAATATCCTGTTCCCTATGACTAAGATTCCATTGCCGAAAAGGCATAGAAAGATTCACACTGTCTGGAGTGAACCTTTCCAGAATGAATAAATATTGTTTCTCCTGTTTCTTTGATGCTGATGGTTGGCCTGAGAGGACTAAACCCTTCACGGTATATCGCCTCCGCCGGCTCTGAAGTATATCAATAAAACCTGCCCCCTTCCCGCCTTCGCCAGGCTCCTTCAGCTCATCAAGCCCTTTGTCGAGTAACTCTTTCCATCTTGAACAAAGGAAAGAGATATCAGGGGAAGAGGCCGTCCCCTCTTTTGAAAGTGAAGATGACAGAGAAAGGATGTGATAGGTCTCTGCGTTGTAGAACACCTGTTCCTTCGCCGCCTTGGTCTGTGGGCGATAGAAGATGAAAGCGGCGGAAGGAGACGATATCCCCTGAATCCTGTCAGAAGAGATGTCACCCATAGATTTACATATATCATAAGATTCATAGGAAATCAAGCTCAGTATATACACTTTTGGGTGGCCTCTTTAGAGCCTACCTGTTTTGGTGGTTTACATAAGGGAGAAGAGTAAAGTATAGTGTTCTACAAATTCTAAAGGAGGATTTCCATATGGGGAGGCAGGCAGAGAAGAAGAGAGTGAGTGTTCGTTTTCCTTACACCCGCCCTGTGAGTTATATGGCAATGGGTAAGTCAGGCCGTCCTCCGGATAAGGTTGCCGTCCACGGTGAGATCTTAAACTTAAGTAGCGGCGGGATGAGAATCCGGACGGAGAGGCAGGCGCTTGAGGAAGGGGCTGTGCTTCAGGTATGGTTCCCGTTATCCGAGCCTCCAGTCACAATACCGGTCCTGGCACAGGTCAGATGGGTGAGAGAAGAGATACCCGGGGACTACCAGGTCGGCCTGAGGTTTATGATATAGGGGATAAAGTCAGGCATCATGCATGACTTATAAATGCAAATTGGTATAAGTTGTATGAAAAAAATTAGCAACAAACCGCCGGTTAATCTGGCGGAAGGGGGGGGATTTATGAGCAGTTTAAAATTTAATATGTTGAAGCGATTTGCAATTTTCCTATCGGTTTTGATGATAGTGGGGGTATATTCTCTTATGCGATGGCTGAAGAGCCACTGACTACCGCTTCGCTGATCGTCAAAATGGTGAGCGGCCTCTCAACAGAGGAGCAGGCAGCTGTAATTGCAGCTAACGGCGGTACTGAAAAGTCGTCAATCCCTGCGCTACGACTTCATATTGTAGAAGTTCCTGCAAGTGAACTTTCCACAATCATCCAGAACTATCAGAACGACCCGAGGGTAGTGAGCGTAGAGGAGAACAAAGAGAGGAAAGCAGAAGGTGAACCATCAGACACTGATTATTTGAGTCAGTGGGCTTTGCCAAAGATAGGATGGGATCAAGTCTTTGGAACAATAACACCCACTGGTTCAGCAACAGTCGCTGTTTTGGATACAGGTGTTGATGCTTCACACGTAGAACTTACAGGCAAGCTTATTACCTGTGCTTCTATATTATATGGCTCTGACTGCACGAGCGACCCTAATGGTCATGGGACATGGCTGGCAGGCATCGTTGCAGCAAACACAGATAATAAAAATGGCATCGCCGGTGTTGGCTATTCCGGTGTGAACATTATGCCAGTGACTGTCATGAATGCTGAAGGTATCGGTCAGGACAGTGATATAATCGCTGGTGTTATCTGGGCAGTAGAAAACGGTGCTGACGTAATCCTTATGGGCTTCAGCAATCCCGGGTTCAGCCAGAACCTTCAGGATGCGATTGATTATGCCTGGGAGAATAATGTTGTCTTAGTTGCTGCTACAGGAAATGATGGGATAAGCGATCCGACTTTCCCGGCCGGTGACCGTGGAGTTATCGGAGTTTCAGCTACAGACCAGTCTGACAACTTTGTTTCTTTCAGCAACTATGGACAGGATGTTTTTCTCGCAGCTCCTGGAATAGATATTGAAACAACTGATATTGGTAATTCTTATACATCGGTAAGTGGTACATCTTCATCAGCAGCGATTGTCTCAGGCGTTGCCGCTTTCATGCGAGCCGTTGATCCAACAGTGAGCAATGGAGTTATAGTTGGACGCCTTGCGCGTAATGCAGATCCTGCTGGCACAGTGGAAGAAACAGGTAATGGCCGCGTGAATATGGCGCGGGCTCTTGCAGATACGAGTCTTGAGGAAATCCAGCCTGCTGGTGCAGAACCAGTTGGAGACGGCGGGCCGTATGTGGGTCCTTATAAGATTGCTGGGAATGTCGACGGTGCACCTTTATCTATACGTGAATCCACCTGTAACACCGAACAGTCAACTTTCAATCTTGGGGATACCGTATGTGCTTCTACAACAATATCTGTAAATCCCTCAAATCAAACGGCTGACTTTCGCATAATATGGGTCAATCCAAGTAACGCAGAAAAGTGGACTGCAACCTTTACAGGCCAAGCCCATAATTCGACCCATACAGATAGCCGCACTCCTGATGCATCTGGAACTTGGACAGTCAGAACTTACAAAGGTAGCACGGGCGCAGCCTTACTTGACACAAAAACATTTACCGTCACTACCTGCACAGCTCCTTCAATTACATCGCAACCATCGAGCGCGACGAAGGTTGTAGGCGAGTTGGTAACCTTCTCTGTAACTGCGTCTGGCACTGCGCCGCTTTCCTATCAGTGGCGTAAAGGTGGAGGTAACATCAGTGGAGAGACCAGTAGCTCATATACAATAAACTCGGTTGTTATGAGTGACGCCGGCTCATACGATGTCGTTGTGACTAACTCATGCGACTCTGCAACGTCAAATGCAGCGACATTGACGGTAGATAAGGCTTCTTCCACAACGACGGTTACATGCGGAGCGGGACCGTTCACTTATGACGGCTCAGCTCAGACTCCATGCTCGGCGACTGTAACCGGCGCAGGCGGATTGAGCCAGTCACTTACTGTAAACTACAGCAACAACACCAACGCCGGTACTGCCACCGCCAGTGCTACTTTTGCTGGTGATTCCAACCACACCGGCAGCACCGACTCAAAGAACTTCACTATAGATAAGGCTTCTTCCACAACGACGGTTACATGCGGAGCGGGACCGTTCACTTATGACGGCTCAGCTCAGACTCCATGCTCGGCGACTGTAACCGGCGCAGGCGGATTGAGCCAGTCACTTACTGTAAACTACAGCGACAACACCAACGCCGGTACTGCCACCGCCAGTGCTACTTTTGCTGGTGATTCCAACCACACCGGCAGCACCGACTCAAAGAACTTCACTATAGACAAGGCCTCTTCCACAACGACGGTTACATGCGGAGCGGGACCGTTCACTTACGACGGCTCAGCTCAGACTCCATGCTCGGCCACTGTAACTGGCGCAGGCGGATTGAGCCTGACCCCCACGCCGACGTATGCGAACAACACGAATGCAGGGACGGCCTCGGCAAGCTATACTTATGCCGGCGATGCCAACCACGACGGCAGCAGCGACTCAAAGAACTTTACTATAGACAAGGCCGATCAGACGATTACCTTTGATGCTCTTCCTGACATAACTGTGGACGACCCTGATTTTGACGTGAGTGCCAAGGCATGGGCAACTTCAGGACTTTCCGTGAGCTTCAGCAGTGGCACGCCCGAGGTGTGCACGGTGGAATCTGGGAGCACGGTTCATCTGGTGCGTACTAATTCAGTAGGCACATGTACGATTCAAGCCTCACAGGATGGCAATGATAATTACAAAGCAGCACCCCCTGTAGATCAATCCTTTAATGTCGCTCCAGGCGTTGCGGTTGCGTTCAGCGTTGTTGCTTCGCAGAGCGGCTCTCCGATTAGCAGTGTCACCGCAGGAGATTCTTTTGACGTAACAGTGACAGCAAAGGATCAATATAACAATACAGCCATCGGATACACAGGCAAAGTGCTCTTCAGCAGTAATGACGGTAAAGCGGTATTGCCGCCTGACTCCATGTTTGATTCAGGCGACAACGGAAGCAAAACCTTTAGCTCGGTTGTTTTGAAGACCAGCGGCGCCCATCAGTGGGTAAGGGCTACGGATAATGATAGTTCTATTGAAGGCACAACCCAGGATATCAACGTAGGGCCGGCTTCTGCGAACACATTCATGGTGGATACCCCGGCGAGTGCGACAGCGGGGGCTGCCTTTGACGTGACAATAACGGTGCAGGACGCTTATGGCAATACCGTCACGTATTATACGGGGACAGTGCACTTCACAAGCAGCGATGCCAATCCATCGGTCGAGTTGCCGAATGTGCTGGATGGTTATCAATTCACGACAGGCGTTGGAGAAGACAATGGCGTCCACACATTCCATGAGACAACCCTTATTACCGCTCCGATTCAGACGATAAAGGTAACCGATGGGTCTATCACCGTAGAAAGCGTGGACATCACGGTGAACCCAGGGGCATTGGATCATTTTACATTTGCAAACATCAGCAGTCCGCAGACGGCACTTAATCCGTTCAGTGTAACGATAACCGCGGAGGACAAGTACGAAAACACCGTTACCTCATTTACAGGGACGGTTGATTTGACGATTACTGTCGGCTCTTCGATCAGCCCTGCAACCACTGGCATCTTCGCTATTGGTATATGGACCGACAGCGTCACGATTAGCGGTGCAGGTTCAGGCAGGACGGTTACTGCAAAGGATTCTGTGAGTGGGAAAACAGGCACAAGCAACTCCTTTGATGTCAACAAGGCAGCGGCCACGGTCACCCTCAGCAACATGACACAGACCTACACGGGCAGCGCACTGACGCCGACCGCCACCACCGCTCCGGGCGTTTACACCATCGTGTGGACCGGCGCACCGCAGACCAATGCGGGCAGCTATGAGGTGACGGCAACTGTCGACGACCCCAATTACGAGGGTTCGGCCAGCGGCACGTTTAAGATCAACAAGGCCTCCTCGACAACAACCGTGACAGTGGCGGGGGGGACGAGCTTCACCTATGACGGCAACGCTCATCCAGCGACAGTTTCAGTGACCGGCGCAGGCGGACTGAACCTGACTCCTGACCCTGTGTACAGTTGTGGACACGCGCCAATCAGCGCAGCTGACTCTGGATGCACAGCCAGCTACACCTTCGCTGGCGATGCCAACCATGACGGCAGTTCTGACAGCAAGACATACACCATCAACAAGGCGGACCCAGTGGTAACGGCGACTGGCAACATCTGCACCTACAACGGGAGTCCGTGCGCTGGCAGCGGATCGGCGACGGGCGTGAAGGGCGAGAACCTCACCCCGGTAAACATAGCCTATAAAGATGCGCTGGGCAACCTGCTGACCTCGGCCCCGGTGAACGCTGGGACTTATCAGGTAGCAGCCCGGTATGCCGGTGACGCCAATTATAACCAGAAGCAGAGTGCGGCAGCGACCATTACCATCAACAAGGCCTCTTCGACCACAACGGTGACAGTGGCGGGCGGGACGAGCTTCACCTATGACGGCAACACGCATCCAGCAACCGTTTCAGTGACCGGTGTTGGCGGGCTGAGCCTCGCTCCTGACCCTGTGTACAGTTGTGGACACACACCAATCAACGTGGTTGACTCGGGCTGCGTGGCCAGCTACACCTTCGCAGGTGATGACAACCATTACGGCAGCTCAGACAGCAAGACATACACCATCAGCAAGGCTGACCCGGTGGTGACGGCGACGGGCAACACCTGCACTTACAACGGCAGTCCGTGCACTGGCAGCGGATCGGCGACAGGCGTGAAGGGCGAGACCCTGACACCGGTAAACGTCGCCTATAAAGATACGCTGGGCAACCTGCTCACCTTGGCGCCGGTGAACGCGGGCAGCTATCAGGTAGCGGCGCGTTATGCGGGCGATGCCAACTACAACCAGAAACAGAGCGCGGCGGTCCCCCTGACTATCGAAAAGGCCGACAGCTTGACGGTAGTGATGGTGGCAGGCGGCGAGAGCTTCACCTATGACGGCAATGCGCACCCGGCTACTGTCTCAGTGACCGGAGTGGGCGGGCTGAACCTGAGCCCTGACCCTGTATACAGCTGCGGTCATGCCCCCAAAGACTTTGCTGACTCGGGATGCACAGCCAGCTACACCTATGCTGGTGATGCCAACCATAACGGCAGCTCAGACAGCAAGACATACACCATCACGAAAGCTTCTTCTACCACCACACTTTTGGGTACCGGCAGCTTCACCTACGATGGCAACCCTCATGCTGCAACTGCTACGGTTACAGGCGCAGGAGGCCTCAATCTGCCGGTCAGTGTCGTTTACAGCGGCAACTGCTCAAGCGCTCCAGTTAACGTCAACGATACTCTATGCACTGTCACTGCCACTTATGCAGGTGACGCCAACCATAACGGCAGCAATGCTACAGGAACGATTACCATCACACAGGCTTCGACCACTACCACGGCCATGGTGAGTGCTGCCAGCGTCCGCTACAAAGACATGGTAACCCTCACAGCCAAGGTGGTGCCGCTGAACACCGCGAGCCTTCTTGACGGAAACGTTGCCTTCCAGATCGGCTCGGTGAGCTATGGCTCTGCCAGCGTAGTTCCTATCCCCGGAGATCTCCAGGGCGCAGTCCAGGCAACGGTGATAGTCCAAGTCTCCGAACTGCCAGGCAGCTATACTGTAACGGCAACCTTCACCAGCACCAACCCCAACTACTCCGGAAGCATAAGGACTGTTCCCCTTACCGTTGTACCAAGGGAAGCTGCCCCTTACAATGGTACCGGGTTCTACACCGGCGACCTGTTCGCCTGGACCACCGGCCAGAGCAGCAGCACTGCGACGGTGACCCTGACGGCCATGATCAAGGATGCCAACGATCCGACAGGTGATGTAAGGGGCGCGAGAGTCACCTTCTACTTTGTCAATGGGTCTACGCTGACCCCCATCTCCAGCGCTAAGGATCTTCCGGTTGGACTTGTGGATGTAACTGACGGGACCGTTGGCACGGCCAGTGCCATCGTCCAGTTGAACATCGGCTCTGCCAATGCCCAGTCCTTCCGGATTGCGGTGGGTATCAGCGGCGGCTATAAGAACAACCCGTGGGAAGCGCTTTCCCAGACCATAGTCACGGTGGCCAAGCCCATACCTGGCGGCCAAATTGTTGGCGGTGGAACGCTTACAAACACGGCGGCTTCTGCAGGGCTCATCAAGGGAGCAGTCGGGCAGTTTACCAACTTCCAGTTCGATGTTCAGTACAATAAGAAACAGATCAATCCTCAGGGTAAGGTGGAGGCCACCATCCGCAGCTACTACAAGCCGGACGGCACCCTGGACAGCAGACTGCACACCTACCTCATCACAAGCAATGCGATTTCGCTCCTGAACGTCCAGCCGCCTACGGCCACTTTCAGCAGTAAGGCGAATTTGCTGGAGCAGCTTCCGGACGGTAGCACTGTGGCCATAGAGGGCGGGTCGATACTGCAGCTGTCCATGAACGGAAATACTAAGACTCTTGCCATAACCCTACAGAGGAAGGCTGGGGGACTCTGGTTCTCGAGCAACTGGAATCCTGCCACGGGCAAGGCTGTTGAGCAGGCTATAAGTGGAGGGACCATCTCAGTAAAGTAACTCTGAAGAGTGAATTAATTCAATACCCAAAAGAGGCGGGGATAAATCCCCGCCTCTTTTAGCGAAACTGCAAGGAGGACGGATATGAAAAGGATAAATACCTTTTCGCCTTAGCGGTTTCAATCCTGATATCTCTGTTCACCGTTCAATCAGCGTGGCCAATAGATAATCAGTGGCAAGAACGTCCCATCAAGTTAGGTACATCAGGCGGCATTGTAATGACACAATCATCACAACTACCTCCTCAGGCAAAACATAAGGCTGTGTTTGACTTGAAATATGTGTTTGACTTGAAACTGACAAAATTATATTAAAATGATATAAATGATAATGAGCTGTGTTTTTTTTATTAGGCAAAAAAGAGTTATACTAATTCAAAAGATGCTTTTATTTATTTTTTGTATTGCTATTATTTTTTCCAAAAATGATTTTTGTAATGGGATGTCTATGACTTATAAAGATATGGATAATAAGGAAACAGTTATCGTGGAAAAAAATGATAATGGAAAGGAAATAAAAGTAAAATGCGGCGATGTGATTCAGATCGAACTTGAAGGAATGGGGAGTGCTGGGTATCAGTGGTATATTGATAACCTAAACTCTGAGTATTTAGAGTTACTAACAGAAGAAACAAAGGCCATATCTGAAGGTAAAATAGGTGCACCAGTATTAAGGATATGGCGTTTTAAGGCCCATAAGAATGGCTATACAGAAATCAAAATGGATTACTATCGCACATGGGAGGGGAAGGAAAAAACGACAGAACATTTTCTGATAAGACTTAACATTTATTAAGAAAGGGGGACAAAATGCTTAAAAAGAAACTGTTTGCATTAGGGTTAGTATTAATCTGTGTGCTCTTTTTTGTCAATGCCTTATCATTTGCTGATGAATTAAGTGATATTCAGACAGCTATTAAGGCAAAAGGTGCAAAATGGGTTGCTGGAGAAACATCAATCTCAAGGCTTTCACCAGAAGAAAGGAAGATGCGGCTTGGCCTGATTAAACCCGCCCAGGTCCAAGCCAAGGAGACCCTTCCTTATCAAGAACAAGCCTCTGGAGAGACAACCTCCGGACTGCCCAGTCTTGATTTGAGGGATTATGTAACACCTGTAAAAGATCAGGGAAACTGCGGCAGTTGCTGGGTATTCGCAACAACAGGTGCGCTTGAATCTGTCACCCTTATATCCAACAATACACCATATAAAGATTTAGATTTAGCCGAGCAGATACTTGTTTCCTGTAGTGGAGCAGGAAATTGTGGTGGTGGCTACATTAGTTATGCTTCAGATTTTATCCGTGATACAGGATTACCATTGGAGTCATGCTACCCATATACAGCTACAAACGGTAACTGCAAAGATGCATGTTTAAGTTGGTTATCTACATATAAAATAACGAGTTGGAATTGGGTGGCTACTACATCTCCTACCGTAGATGCAATCAAGACTGCCCTCTATAATTATGGACCTTTGGTAACAACAATGGATGTTTATACTGATTTTTCCCACTATGTTGAGGGTATTTATTCATATACCCGGGGGCACTATGAAGGTAGCCACGCTGTTTTAATTGTGGGATATGACGACTCTTATCAATGTTTTATTGTAAAGAATAGTTGGGGAACTGATTGGGGTGAGTCAGGATATTTCAGGATTGCATATTCAGAGCTTAACAGTAAGGTAGATTTTGGAGACTGGACTATAGCCTATCACATATCTGCTGAGACTCCGACTATCACTGTTATCTCTCCAAAGAGTGGAGATAGCTGGCAGGCAGGGACCACTCAGACTATTAGCTGGGATTACACAGGAGACCCTGGATCTTATGTGAAGATTGAACTCTATAATGGACTGAACCCGAACAGAATTATTACCTCTAGCACTCCGATAGTAAACGGTTCATATAACTGGAAGATTTCCCCTAAGCAGACTCCGGATAATGATTATAGTATACGGGTCACAAGCACAACCACCACCTCTTGTACGGATTCCAGTGACTACTTTGCCATTACTGGTCCGTCCAGGGTACAGAAATAAGGAGTCGTAAATGATTTAGTTTTTCGAGCACAGAAACCATATGTGGAAGACAGAGAAAAGATTAAGACGTTTTTACAAAATCTCCAAAGTTTTTTAACACCCTGAGCCCTATTTCCTGGCTCTTTTCAGGGTGAAACTGAGTTGCAAAGATATTCTCTTTCCAGACCATAGAAGCAAAGGTTATACCATAATCAGTCGTTGTTGCAACTATATTATTATCATCAGGCACGACATAATAAGAATGGACAAAATAGAAAAACGCTTCATCCTGTATGCCGTCAAAGATCGGCGGTCTTCTCTGAATCTTCGCATTGTTCCAGCCCATGTGCGGCACTTTAAGATTTATCTGAAATCTCACAACCTTTCCTTTCAAGATGTCAAACCCCTTGTGAATACCGAACTCCTCTGATTCAGTGAATAGGACCTGGAGTCCGAGGCAGATGCCGAGATATGGCTTGCCTTTCTGAATTGACCTCAGAATTGGTTCTGTGAGCGACATCTCTTCAAGGTTCTTCATACAGTCCCTGAATGAGCCTACACCCGGAAGCACAACAGCATCAGCATTATCTACTGCTTTTGAGTCTGTAACAACCTTTGCATCGACTCCAACCTTAAGGAAACCCTTTTCAACACTCCTAAGATTCCCCATTCCATAATCTACAATCGCAATCATACTTTTATTATACAATACAAGCGTATAAATGCGGGATGAGAGTAACTTCTCCTTTCGTTGACACTTTTTAAATTTAACTGATATACTGCATTATTATTCATAGTAATATAGAGGTTCAACTGGTAGACGAGGGCAAAAAGGCAAAACCCGCAACTCAGGGAGTATGGTTATGATCCCGAAGGGGTTCGAATTTAGATGAGTCTTGTCGGAAGGCTTGAGGACATTGCCCTTTCTGATATTTTCCAGATACTGAGCATAGGCAGGAAAACAGGTACCCTTGTACTGAAAGGCAGCCGCGGGAACGCACTGATTGTTTTTAAAAACGGCCTTGTTGTGAGGGCTGAGACGGACGATATTGACAGAACCCTTGGTGAAGACTTGTTGAATGCCGGGATAATAAAAGACACAATCTTCCATTTAGCATCAGGGGTAAAAAAAAAGCTACCTGCAAAGTCTATACCCGAGATATTATACGAATTTGGCTCTATTAATAAGGACGCCCTTGAAAAGATAACAAGGAAGAGGATAGAGAAAGTTGTATACCAGCTTCTCTTCTGGCAGGATGGCGATTTCCAGTTTGAACTTGATGACATTGACCCAAAGGGGAAGGTTGAGATACCCGACCATGGTTGGGAGCTTTCAAAAGGAATGAGTCCTGAATACCTCTTAGTTGAAGGTGCCAGGGTACATGATGAATCTTCACAGACCAGATTAGTTTCTACCGAAGAGCTGACAGGCTTTAAAAGAGAGGAAGTAGAATGGGAAGGAGAATGGGAAGTCCAGCCCCCGCTGGTAGAAAGAAAGGACATATCATCCTTAAGGGCTCTTACACAGGAACTGAGGTTTCCAAACTCAGCTTCAGAGATAACCCTGCTTATTCTGAGATTTGCAAGCGATATATTCCTGAGGGGTATCCTTTTTATGGTTGGAGACAGAGAAATAGTAGGCCTTGGCCAGTTTGGTCTTGATATAGAAAAGCCGGATGAGAAGATAAGAGAGATAATACTGCTCTTTGAGGAAAGTAATTTCTTGAATAAGATTATCATGGGAAAACGACCTTATAAAGGAAGCATCGGAAAGGACAGGGTCACAGAGGAGTTGATAAACGAGATTGACGGAGGATGGCCTGGTGAAGTCGCCCTTTTCCCTTTAATTGCCGAAGGGAGGGTTGTCGCACTCCTTTACTGTGATAATCTGACAACAGGAGAAAAGATAGTGGAGACTGAGGGACTTGAGATATTTATAGATCAGGCAGGGCTTGCCCTTGAAAAATCATTGCTGCAGAGAAGAATTCAGGAGATGGAAAATAAACCTAAACAATGATGTTTTTTTTATTTTAATTTGTTAAAATTTATGCAAGATGCAAAGTGAGAGAACCACCAAATCTATTCTAATTGTTGAAGATTCAACAACAACGAGGGCACTCATCAGGGCTGTTATAGAAGAGATGGGAGACTTTAATACAGTTGAGGCTGGTTCCGGCTTTGATGCCTTAAAACTCTTGCCAACGCAGGAATTTGACCTTGTTATAACTGATATAAATATGCCTGATATAAATGGTCTTGAGCTGATAAACTTCATGAAGAATAATCCGAGATACAGCCACCTGCCTTTAATAATAGTTAGCACAGAGAAAAGCGAGGAGGACAAGAAGAGAGGAATGGCTTTAGGCGCAATGGCATATATTACTAAGCCATTCAAGGCACATGAACTTCAGGAAGTTATAAGACAGGCAATAATGTATGAAGGCATCTAAGAAGGACTTTATAGCAGAGGCAGAGGACCTCTTGTTTGAGTCCCAGCAGATGATACTCGAGATCCAGGATACATATCAGACAGCCTTGAACCCTGATACAATCAATGCATTATTTCGTTCTATGCATACACTCAAAGGGCTTTCGGGACTTTTTGGAAACCAGGGTGTAACAAACCTTAGTCACGCCCTCGAATCATTATTAGATGACATAAGACTCGGAAAGGTAGAAATTACCGACGATGTAGTAAATTTCCTTTTTAAGAATCTCGATATACTGAAATCTGCTGTTGATGCGGCTAAGGAAGATAAGGAACAGGATTTAACAAAGCATATTAATGAGATAAAGTCTTTCAGGACATCAATAAAAGAGAGCGCTAGCGGCCCAAACATTAAAGGTCTTATTGACGACTCCATAATAAAAGTGCTCTCAGAATATGAGGAACACAGGCTTAAGACGAGTATAAAAGATGGCAAAAGTATCTACCTGTTAAAGGCAATATTTGAACTTTCAACTTTTGACACGTCACTCGAGGAAATAACAAAGACAATAAAATCAAAAGGGGAACTTGTATCCACTCTACCCACGTCCGCAGATATACCTGATGGCTCTATTGGGTTCAACCTTATGTTTGCCAGCGGCGACCACCTGAATGAGTTAAAGGAAGAAATAGGGGGTGATATAGAGGTACTCGTCCAGTCAAAGCAAACAGGACCTCAACCACGTAGGAAACAGGAGCGGTCTATAAAAAGTGCAACAACCACTGTAAGGGTTGATATAGATAAACTTGACAGGATACTGAATACGATAGGTGAGCTTACTCTTGCAAAAGACGCTGTAAAGAGGATTGGGTCGGAGATGGCTG